>Ga0265316_10004918_pt1 | contig 13144 bp, 8 predicted proteins | sample 4522metaG_FD_202092 | JGI IMG/M metagenome (GOLD analysis project Ga0265316, IMG submission 202092) | Rhizosphere microbial communities from Carex aquatilis grown in University of Washington, Seatle, WA, United States - 4-5-22 metaG | ecosystem: Host-associated > Plants > Roots > Rhizosphere >... | reverse complement strand
CTCGACAATTTCGACAAGACGGCCGTGGAAGCGCGCGAACTGCTCTCCAAAGCCACCGACGAAGACCTCGCGAAAATCTGGACGCTGACATACAAGGGACAGCAGGTTTTCTCGATGCCCCGGTCGCTCGTCCTGCGCAACATGTGCATGAACCATCTCTACCACCATCGCGGGCAGCTGACCGTTTACCTGCGCATGAACAACGTCCAGTTCCCCGGCATGTATGGTCCGTCAGCCGACGAAATGAAAAAGTGGCAAACAAAGGGTGCATAGCGTCAAGCGGCACAGGCTTCAGCCTGCGGTTTTTGACTTTCGGAGAAGTCTTCAGAATTCAAAAACCTACAGGCTGAAGCCTGGCTACTCCCGCCGCCTTGCCGGGCATTCGCCATTTCGGTATATTCAAAGCAGCAATCCACATTCAAAAAAGACGGCTCAGGAGCAGGAAACGCATCATGCCGGGAGAAACAATTCCGTTCGCCACGATTGAAGAAGCCATCGAAGAGATCCGCCAGGGGCGCCAGATCGTGCTGGTGGACGACGAAGACCGCGAAAATGAGGGCGACCTCACTATGGCGGCGGAAAAAATTACACCTGAGGCGATCAACTTCATGGCCAAATACGGCCGCGGCTTGGTCTGCCTCACTCTCACTGAGGAACGCTGCGACGAACTTGCCCTGCCGCTGATGACTCCGGTGAACACTTCAAACTACGGCACCGCGTTCTGCGAATCGATTGACGCGAAGCGCGGCACCACCACCGGCATCAGCACCGCCGACCGCGCGACGACCATTCTGACGGCGATCGACGAAGCAACGCGCCCCTCCGACCTGGCGCGGCCGGGCCACACATTCCCGCTTCGTGCGCGCAATGGGGGCGTGCTGGTGCGCGCGGGACAAACCGAAGCATCGGTGGACCTGGCGCGCATCGCCAGCCTCACACCCGCGGGCGTGATCTGCGAAATTATGAATGACGACGGCACAATGGCGCGCGTCCCGCAGCTCGTGGAATTTTGCCGCACGCATGGGCTGAAAATGTTGACGGTCGCGGAATTGATTCGCTACCGGATGAAGAACGAGCGCTACGTTCGCCGCGTGGCCGAAGCCGCTCTCCCAACACGTTACGGCGATTTCCGCATGATTGTCTATGCCTCGGACGTGGATCGCGAACAGCACATTGCTCTCGTGCGCGGAGACCTGGCCGGCAAGCCCCCGCTGGTCCGAGTACATTCGCACTGCCTCACCGGAGACGTTTTTGCATCCACAGAATGCGATTGCCATGAAATGATCGAACACGCCCTCGAAGCCGTCGTCGCCGAGGATCGCGGCGTGTTCGTCTATCTTCACCATACGGGACGCGGCTTCGGGATCGAATCCTCGGCCCCGGCATTGGGCGCGCTCCCGCACATCCTGTATCACTCTCGCAATCAGATGGGCCAGGACGTCGCCCGCGAACGCCAACTGCAACACGAAAGCGGCATCGGCGCGCAAATCCTGATCGACTTGGGGTTAAAAAATCTGCGCGTCCTCACGAATCATCCCCGAAAAGTGGTTGCCTTGGAAGGCTATGGCCTGAACATTACCGAACAGGTGCCGCTAACCACGCGATTGAAAAAGCGAACACATCAGACACTGTAGGGCAGACCGCCCGCCTCGATGCGGGCGGGACCCGCGTTTTCCTTCCATTGAGATTAAAATCCGCCGGCAAAATGCCGGCGCTACGGCGAACTAGCTTTTTTGGCAGGCGCGGGGGGGCTGTTTTTCTTCACAAAGGGCGGGGGCTGCGCGGAAATTGTCACGTAAGGCCGCATCGCCTCGAGCTTTTTCTGGCTGATTCCGCGAATGGCCAGCAAATCTTCAACGCGGTGGAAACGTCCCGATTTCTGACGCATATCGATGATCCGCTGCGCCGTGACGGCTCCCACGCCGGGCAATTCCTGAAGCTCTTTCACATTCGCCACGTTGAGGTCGATCGGTTTTGCGGGAGGATGCTTTTCGGCTTGCGCAGGAATGCAGAGGAAAAGCGTTGCGATCACGGAGAGGATCGATTCCGTTGTCATCCGTCTTCTCTGCAAGATGGGCGGGCCCTCAGTAGCACAGGCTTCAGCCTGTGTTCTTTTCTCACGCGGCGGGCAAAATCAAAATCCACCGGCGGAAGCCTGTGCCACTAAAATCCTGACTTCAGAGATGATTCCCTTGCGCGTCGTAAATTTCCGGCGCGCCATACTGAGCCGCTTGCGATTCGATCTGCGTGCGATCGCCGACGATTACGACCTGGGCGTTCGCCGAATCGAAATATTTTTGCGAAGCATCGAGGACATCCGCCGCCGTGAGTTTTAATACGCGCTCGCGATACGTTTCCAGATAATCGTCCGGCAGGCGTTCGAGCGTGGACGTGGCGAGCTGCCCGGACAGTCCGTCCTGCGTCGCCAGACCCAGCGAAAAAACTCCCGTCATGTAATTGCGCGCATCGGCCAGTTCGCTTTCGCCAACGGCTTCGGTGCGCATACGATCGATCTCGTAGAAAATTTCCTTGAGCGTCGCGGCAACCACGTCGTTGCGCACCGCCGCCCCGATGCTGAAGTAGCCATGCTGGCGCAGCGAATGCGCTCCGCTGCGCGGGCTGTATGTATAGCCCTTGTCTTCGCGGATATTCATCACGAGACGAGAATTAAACGCGCCGCCGTAAATCGAATTCGCAAGCGTCAGCTTCAGCCAGTCCGGATGTTTCCGGGTAATTGCGCGGTTGGCGACTGAGACCTGCGTCTGAACCGAGCCGGGCAGATGCACCAGATAGACTTTCCGTCCCTTCAATGCCGGAAGCGCGGGATTCGGAGCGTCTTCCACCGGAGCGTTTGCCCAGGAACCGAAACTTTTCTCCACTTGAGCGAGCATCGCCTGCGGCTCGAAATCTCCGACCATTACCAGCAAAGCATTTCCCGGGCGATAGTAGCGCGAATAAAAATCCTTGAGCTCGTCGAGACGGTAGGCTTCGGCCTGGGCTTCGGTCGGTGAAATCGTCCCGTACGGGTGCGCACCAAACAGCACGCGGCGCAGGCGTTCGCTGGCCAGAAAGCCGGGCGTGGTGCGTTCGATCTTCAAACCTTCGACCAATTGGCGCCGCTCGCGTTCGAATTCGTCCGCGGGAAACGAAGCGTGCTGCGTCAACTCGGCGACAAGTCCCAGCAGTTCGTTCGAAAAGTCCACCAGGCCTGAAAAGGAAACGGCGCTGGTATCGGCTCCCGCGCCTGTGGAGAGGTCCGCGCCCATCCGCCGCAAGTCTTCCTCAATCTGGCGGCTGGAGCGCGCGGTGGTGCCCGTACGGGCCACTGTCGCCGTCATGTCGGCGATGCCGGGAGATGTTGCGGAAGTCATGGCGTTGCCGCTACGGAAAAAGAGTTGGCCGTTAAATTTCGGGATCGTGTGCGATTGGACGAGTACGATTTCGAGGCCGTTCGAAAGCGTGGTTCGAACGCGCGCCGGCCAGATCACGGGCCGCTCTTGTGTCAGCGCTGGGACGGTCGTGTTTGTATCCGAAAGCGGGGCGGTAGCCATCAGGCCGCGCCTTTCTTCGCCGGCTGGCGAATGACGATCGAGCGATTGGGCCGCGTCAAAAGTTTCTGCGCGACGGACTGCACGGCCTCGGGCGTGACGTCCATGAAACCGCCGAGAATTGTATTCACCAGGCGGGGCTCATTGTCGAACAAAGAAAAACATGCGAGCAGATGCATCAACCCGTAATGCGGAATAGACGAGCCGCCCTCGAGATTGGAAAAATAATTCGACCGGAATTTCACTTTGATCGGGTCCAGTTCCTCGGCCGTCAATCCCTTCTGTTTCATCTCGTCAAGGATTTCGTCATACGCGGCGATCGTCTGGTCGGCGGAATACTCGGGCTTGTACAACATGCGCGTGACCATCAGCGTGGGCCCGTTATAATCGAACAGGTCGCCGACCGGATAATGAATGCCGCCATCCGCATCCACCGCAATTTGCCGTTCGAGCACCATGCGCCGATACACGCGGCCCGCTCGGCCCCCGTGCAGCGCATGATCGAGCATCGCCGCGGCATACCACTCCGGCGTAAGGCGGCGAGGCGCCTGATATCCGATGGCGACGCCGGGCAGCGTGCCGAATTTTTCCTCGACGATGCCGCGTCGCTCCTCGATCTGCGGGGGTTCGTCGATGTCGGCAGGCGCGGGTGCCGGGCCCGAGGGAATCGAAGCGAAATGTCGCTCGGCCAGTTTGAATCCTTCGTCCATGTCGACATCGCCGAGGATCAGAAGAACGGCGTTGGAGGGAGCATAGTACGTCTCAAAAAACTTCTGGACGTCTTCGAGCGTTGCGGCGTCGAGATCGTCAAAATCACCGTAAAAGTTATGCGCGTTCGCCCAATTGCGGTAGGCGACGGGAGGCATGTCGAGCCACGGAAAACCGCCATAGGGCTGATTCAGCACGTTCACGCGGACTTCTTCCTTCACCACATCGCGCTGATTGCGCAGATTTTCGTCGTCCACTTTCAGGGCGCGCATGCGGTCTGCTTCGAGCCACAGCACGCGTTCGAGAGCGTTGGAGGGGACGGACTCGTAATAATTCGTCACGTCGTAGTGTGTCGATCCGTTCAGCACGCCGCCCGACGAATTGATCAGCTTGATGTGCACCATTTTTCCGGCGTTCGCCGATCCCTGGAACATCATGTGCTCGAACAGATGCGCGAAACCGCTGCGGCCGCGGGGCTCGATGCGAAATCCAATGTTGTAATAAACGCCTACCGTGGCCACCGGCGCGGCGCGATCCGGCGAAACGACCACGCGCAAGCCGTTTGCAAGCGTCGTGCTCTCGATTGGAATGTTCAGTTGTGTCAAGAAGTCCCCCGCGAAAAAGCTAATACATTTTACCGGTGCCAACGATTCCCACTCGCCACACAAACATCATGGAATAATACGGGAAAACTGTAGCGCCGGCATCTTGCCGGCGGGTTTTATTAATTCAATCCGCCTAAATCCGCCGGCAAGATGCCGGCGTTACAAAAACCAATCCGGCGCGCGATTACTTCTTCCCCGGCTTCTTGAGGGGACCCAATTCACGATCCACTTCCCGCAACGTTTCGTCCGGATCGCCGGAGAGCACGAGGGCTGCCAGGCGCGTACCCGCCCTATACGCTTCAAGATATTCGCCCGGAAAATCCGCCAGAGCGCGAACGTGCCGGCCGACCGTCGAAAAATCGCCGCGAGCGATGGGTCCGGTCCACGCCGCTCGCGGGCCGACGCTCTCGAAATTATCCAGCGTTTGCCGCGTCAGCAGCAGGAGCGCTCGAGCCGCCTGTCTCCGTTTGAATCCCTGGGCCATCAGCAGGCGAGTGGCTGCTTCCATGACAGCCAGAATGTGAGCGCACGCAAACGATCCAGCAGCATGATACGCCGCCTTGTTCACTCCCGACAAGCGGACCGCCGCGCCGCCCATGTGCCGGACCATTTTGCGCGCCACTTTTATGGCGGCGGGCTTCCCTTCGATTCCAAACGTGCGTCCCACCAGGTCCGGCAAGCTGTGATCCCGGAACGTCTGCATCGGGTGGATGGATCCGGTAGCCGCGCCAAGATCGGCCAGCGGCTTGAGGACGGAAGAATCCATCGCGCCGCTGGTATGGAGAGCGACTTTGCCGCGCCACTCTTCGCGGCCCATCTCTGCCAGAAGCTTTGCAACATCTTCCAGAGCGCCATCCGGAGTGGCGATCAAGACGACATCGGAAGCCAGCAGCTGGCGCGTAAAATGTTCCGCGGGTTGCCCAGCGCCGATCGCACGCACCGCCGATCGCGCCGAGGACGCGGTAAGCGCGTTAACTACGCCGATCCGCCAGCCGTGCTGGTGCAACAGGCGACCGAAGGCGCGCCCCACGCGTCCCCCGCCGACGATGGATAATGTTTCAGCCATTCGATGTGTTAGCATAACTTGTCCGGCACATTTTCGTCTCAGAAAAAAATCGGTTTTACGGAAAAGTTAATTTGCACTTCTATTGGATTGCACTGTTCGGCCTGATCGCGGCACTTTGGATCGTTCAGGGGATTCGGGCCGGCTTTGGGATGGCGGGTCTTCCGCGGCTATCCGATGTCCACCCAAAGAGATCCGGACCCACTCCTTTGATTTCCATCATCTTCGCGGCGCGGGATGAAGAAGAGAAACTGTCCGGCGCCCTCGCCACGCAGCTCGCGCAGGACTATCCCCATTTTGAAATCATCGCGGTCAACGACCGCTCGCGGGACGGGACTTCGGCAATCCTTCATAAATTCGAGCGAGCGCATCGCAATTTAAAAGCTATCGATATCGGCGTCTTGCCCGATGGTTGGCTCGGAAAGCCGCATGCCCTCGTCGCCGGATTCGAGCAATCGCGCGGCGATTGGATCGTTTTTACGGATGCCGATGTGCATTTCAAACCCGATGTCCTGAGCCGCGCGTTGACTCTCGCCGAGGAGCAAGGGTGGGACCATTTGAGCCTGCTCGCGGCGGTCGAGATGAGCGGCTTCTGGGAGAAAACGGCCATCTCGTATTTCGGCCTGGGATTTGTGTTCGGTAATGAGCCGTGGCTGGCTTCCAATCCCCGCTCGGCGCGATATGTGGGAGTGGGCGCGTTTCAACTGGTGCGCCGCGCCGCCTATGAAAAAAGCGGCGGCCACAGACGGCTGCGCATGGACGTGATCGAAGACATGAAGCTCGGAAAACTGATGAAGATGAGCGGGTTCCGCTCCGGCGTCGCCGTCGCGCAGGATATGGTCCGCGTGCGCTGGCACAGCGGCGTGCAAAACGTGATTCGCGGCGTCACGAAAAATATGTTTGCCGCCGTTCACTACAACGCGTTCTTTGCCGCTTTTGCGGTGGCATTAACACTGGTCATGAGCGTTCTCCCGTTTTTCGGCGTCGTGTTCGCAACCGGCTGGGCGCGCGTGTTTGCCGGAATCGCTGCCGGCGCTGCTGTGTTCATCCACGGCATGATGGTGTGGTCCACCGACGCGTCTTCACTCTACGGGTTGACGCATCCGCTCGGCGCATTCATCTTTTGCTGGATGATGACGCGCTCGGCGATTGCGACGCTCCGGCGCGGCGGCGTGGTGTGGCGCGATACGTTTCATCCGCTCGACGAATTGCGGAAGGGAATGGTGTAAAGGAGTCCGCGGGTGTCACACAGGGCTGGATGATATTATTCGCCGGGAATACCCGGGTGAGGGCGTTTCCGCGTATTGCAAACCATTAATCCGCCGGCGCAGGTTCCGCCGCGGCAGAAAAGAATCCAGACAGATCGCGCTGCTTCAGCGTGCGAATCCGGTCTCGCAACGATGCCGCGCGTTCGAACTCGAATTTCTTCGCGGCATCGCGCATCTGCACATCGAGCTGCGCGAGAACTTCGCCGAGTTTCTTCTCGCTGGTGATGTCGGCATCGTCGAAATCGTCGGCGGGGACGGTGACGTAGTCGGCTTCAACGATCGCGACGAGCTTCATGTCCACCGATTTAATGATGGATAGCGGCGTGATGCCGTTCGCTTCGTTGTAAGCGACTTGCTTGGCGCGGCGGCGATTGGTTTCCTCGATGGCCTGCGCCATGGAACCGGTCATGCGGTCGGCGTACAAAATGGCGCGGCCTTCGACATGCCTCGCGCAGCGGCCGATTGTTTGAATCAGCGCGGTCGCGCTTCGTAGGTAGCCTTCCTTGTCTGCATCCAGAATCGAGACGAGTGAAACTTCCGGCAGGTCGAGGCCTTCGCGCAGCAGGTTGATGCCGATCAGGACATCGAATTCCCCGCGGCGCAGATCGCGCAGGATGCGCACGCGCTCGAGCGTTTCGACTTCCGAGTGCATGTAGCGGCAGCGTACTCCGGTCTCGGTAAAATATTCGGCCAGGTCTTCGGCCATTCGCTTGGTCAGGGTGGTGACCAGCACGCGTTCGTTCTTTTCCGCACGAACGCGAATCTCCTCCAACAGATCGTCCACCTGGCCCTTCACGGGGCGCACCTCGATTTGCGGATCGACCAGGCCCGTCGGGCGAATCACCTGCTCGACCACCACTCCCGCCGAGTGCGTCAGCTCATACGGGCCCGGCGTCGCCGACACGTAAACCACCTGCCCGGTGCGGTGCTCGAACTCCTCGAAATTCAGCGGGCGATTATCGAGCGCCGAGGGCATGCGGAATCCGTAGTTCACCAAATTCTGCTTCCGCGAGCGGTCGCCGTGATACATCGCGTGAAGCTGCGGAACCGTCTGGTGCGATTCGTCGAGGAAGAGCAAATAGTCTTCCGGAAAATAATCGAGCAGCGTGGGCGGGGCTTCGCCGGGCAGGCGTCCGGACATGTGCCGGGAATAATTTTCAATGCCGTGGCAGTAGCCGATGGTGCGCATCATTTCGATGTCGAACATGGTGCGCTGCCACACGCGCTGGGCCTCGGCGTATTTTCCCTGTTTCTCGAGTTCCGGCTTCCACCAGTCGAGTTCCTGCAAAATCGTTTTGATGGCGCGCTCGCGCTGCGCGGGGGGCAGCACATAATGCGATTTCGGATAGATCGTCAGTTTCCCCAGATCGTTTTGCCCGGAGCGCACTTCGCCGGAATATGGATCGATCTGGCGGATGGCGTCGATCTGAGCGCCCCAGAGTTCGACGGCGTAGGCGTTGTCTTCATACGGCGGATAAATTTCAATGCGATCGCCACGCACGCGGAACGTGCCGCGCCGCAGATCCTCGGCGCGCTCATACTGGATGTCCACCAGTTTGCGCAGCAGGGCTTCGCGCGCGGTGCTCTGCCCCTTTTCGATTTGCACGCGCATGCCGAAATATGAATCCGGCGAACCGATGCCATAGATGCAGGAGACCGAAGCGACGATCACCACGTCGCGGCGCTCGAATAGAGAGCGCGTCGCGCTCATGCGCAGCTTGTCGAGCTCGTCGTTGATCGTCGATTCCTTCTCGATGTAGGTGTCCGACGCGGGAATGTACGCTTCGGGCTGGTAGTAGTCGTAGTAGCTGACGAAATACTCGACCGCGTTTTGCGGGAAGAAACTTTTGAATTCGCTATAGAGTTGCGCGGCCAGCGTCTTGTTGTGCGCGAGGACCAGCGCGGGCCGGTTGGCGCGCTCAATCACCTTCGCCACAGTAAACGTTTTTCCTGAGCCGGTGACGCCGAGCAGCACCTGATGTTTCTCGCCCGCTTCGAGTCCCCGCGAGAGCTGTTCGATGGCCTCCGGCTGGTCGCCGCGAGGCTCGTAGTCGCTCATCAGTTTGAAGTTCATCGCCATGGTGTTAAACGCCGCCGCGGATTGATTGCGCGGAACCACTCATTATAGCGCAGATGGGGCATTGAGTTCAGTAGCACAGGCTTCAGTAGCACGGGTTTCAGCTTATGGGGTTTAGAATTGTAACTGGTCCAACAAAAGTCAAACCCCACAGACTGAAACCTGTCCCACTCAAGGCGCGGCATCGGCGAGCAACGCAACCTGCGACCGGGACTGAATCGTGCCGGCATAATGAATGGAAGTCTTTTGCGCGCTGGTCATCGTGATGTCCATTTCTTCGGTCCCGGTCTGCGTGATGCTGATGACTTCTCCGGTGCGCAAAGAAACAAAGATCAGGCTTTCCGCCGTTCCTCCCCATTTACCGGCGGTCGAAACTCCATTTTTGCGGTACTCCTCGGGAGTCGGATCGCGGAGGGCTTTGGGGCGAACCAGATTAAGGCGGGAGAGCAAGACGGCGCACATCTCACCGGTCGGCGTTATGTTTGCAGAATCAGCGGGCGGAGTTTCCGCGGGGACGTCGGGATTCGGGGGATGGCACTCTTCATTTCGTAAATACTGCGTCTCGGTCCGCCAGACCATTCCCGCGACAGGCAAGGTGCTGGCGGGCTCGTCGGACGACCACGTCTGCCCCACGATGACACCGCCCGGAGGCGCTCCCGCGCTGGCGCCAAGCTGAGCGATCCACTGTCGCGCGGCTAGCGAGGCCTTATCGCCTTCCACAATTCCTTCGATACCGGAAACTGAAACGACTTTTCCCGAGGCATCCAGCGTGAATTCGATAACCTTGCCTTCGAGATCCCGATACTGCTTCTGCGTCGCATCGGCGGCGGGATCGAATGTATCCGTGCGAACGGTAGCTGCGGATTTTTCGTACGTCGTTCGGAGGCGAATGCCGCCGCGAGCGCCGCCCTCGCCCGGAAGAACTTCCATGCGGATCGTCGCATCCCAGGTGATCACCAGAGTGGAGGGCCCCTGAGGATCGCTGACCAGGCCGGACCGCGTTGTCGCGGTCGTCGTTTCAAATTCCATGGCATACCGAAAAACCTGCCCGGGAGAAAATTGCGGGGAAAGAGAGACGCGCGCCGGCAGGGCCCCGGTTCGAGGTGCCGGCAATTTGCCGGGGGCCGGATTTTTCTGGGCGAGCGCTTCAGTGGATATCGCCAGCAGCAACACGCCAATGCAGACGACGATCCTGATCGGCGAAATGCGGATCCCGGAAGCGGCGGAAAGAGTGGGCACCCTCCGATAGTAAATGGCTGGGCGTAAGCTTGCAACGCGTCGCATGATGCGGCGACGCGCTACCTGCTGCGCGATCCCGGCCTGGAAGCGGGCGCCGGGGCGGGGGGCGGAAGAGCCAACTTCGGATCCTCGATGGTCCCGTTCAAAAGGAATGTGGGAGACACCGCGGAGGACGGCGAAGCAGCGGCCTGAAAAATCGAAGGATGAATATGCAAACTAAGGGCATGCGAAAAATCGATCCGTCCTTCCGCCTGTAGACGGCCGCGCGAATGTTCCAGCAGGAAATTCGTCAGGTCAACCTCCCTGTCGCGAATGCGAAAGTCGCCTTGCACGACGGCGAACTCGCCGGACAAGGGATCCTGGCGATATCCTGAAAAGATTGACGTCAAATCGAGCCCCTGGATTTCCGCGTTGCGCGCGTCCAACGTTCCGGCGCCTTCCATCGATTCAACGAGGCTCTCGCGGCCGACTCCGTGCGCGGCAAGTGAGAGCGTCGCGGAAGCAATGCCGGAAAACCGGTCGTTCAGGAAGGGCACGGCGCGCGCGAGTTGGGCGAGATTCACGCGGTCGAAGCGGCCTTGAAATTCGTAGGATGGGTCGGAAAGCAGCCTCGCATTCAACTGGCCGGAAATATTTCCGCCAAAAAAATCCGCCTGTGCTTTACGCAGCACGATCTCGCGGCCGGAAATTTCAACGTCGCCGTTCAATCGATCGAATCGCAGAGGTCCCAACGCGATTTCGCCGGCGCGAAGGCGCCCGCGCGCCTCCATCCTGTCAATCGTCGCTCCGATTGGGGGAGCGGCGGAGGCATCGGAACCAAAATTTGTAATCCGCTGAAGAAATCCTGGGCGCGCGCGCGGCCCGAGCCACCGGTCAAGCTCCGCGGTGTCAAGGCGATCCGCCACGAGGTCGAAGGTCCAGTGCTTGTCCGAGTTTTTGCGCGTGACCGAACCGCGCCACGTCGCGCCCAATGCTTCGACAGCCGCCAGCGTAATCGCTCGCTTGACCGGCGTAAATTCAACATGCGTGTTGACGACGTGAACCGGCTGGTTCACATACGGAGGACTCACGAAGAGGTCGCGAAGATCCATCGTGCCGAGCCACGAGGTCGCGGGCGAATCCGCCTTGTGCTCTCCGCGCATCCGGATCGCAAATCCACCGGTAGCCGTCCAGGCCGAGTTCAGCGGTTGGGCGAGCGCACCGGAAAGCGCGAGCCAATCCTGCGCGCTTGGCGTCGCGCCCTGAATCGCAAAACTCCAGCCCAGTGGCCATCGAAAAATATTCGTCCCCGGGGGAAACAAGGAGGCGCGAACAATAAACGCGCTCGGAGAGGCAGCGCCGGTCGAGCCCGCTCCCTTGACGGTCTCGGAAGGCGCCGGAGAAAAAGAAATTTCCGTGGGCGCAAAATCCAAACCCCCGCGCGATACGCTCGCGTTTACCGCGCCGATCCGCAGCGGCGCGGAAAACGACGCCGACGCCAGCGTTCCGCTGATTCCAGCGATGGTTCCCTGTTGAAGCTGAACCGGCCATCCGCCCAGCGATACGTCCACTCCCACCGATCCATCCGCGCGGAGGTCTCCCGCAACGCCGGGGCGCAACGCGCGATACCAGGAAAGGACATCGCTAAAACTCACGCTCGATAATGCAACATGCACTTGTGGGCGGAACCCGTGCGCCCAATCCACGTCGCCTGTACCCTGCAAATGCGAGTTCGCCATTTCCACAAGCAGTCTCTGAACGTGCGCGCGCGATTCGCCCACGCGCCAGGCGGCGTCCAGAGAAAGATTGGCCGAGGGATCGGAATCGTGTCCGGGAAGATTCCAGCCGTGAATTCCCGTGAGCCGGGCCAAGCCGGAAATCGTCCATTGCGCGCCGCCCGATTCAGCGACGGCATCCGGCGCGGATGCCGGAGGAGCAACGCGAGCGGTGAGGTCCACGTCCAGAGCGCCGCGCATTCCGTAATCGTCTTCGCGCGCGATTCGCAATGCATCGGCAAGCGACGCCGCGCGCCAGGTGAGATGGAGATCGGCCGGTTGAAGCCGCGCGGAGGTTCCGGCGATCGTGCCGCGCAGATGGAGCGTGCCGATGTCTTGCAGCTCGACGCCCGCTCTCATGGGACGCGCCTGAATATCGAGTTGCCATCGGCCCGCGCTGTCCTGCTCCACAAGTCCTGAAAGATCGAGCAGGGCAAACGGACTTTTATCGTCTCGCTGTTTAAAATTAATTCGCCCGCCGTCCACATCGATGCGGTAAAGACGAGCCGCGCGGGCGGGGGATGTCAGCGGTCCCATGAAACCGGGGCGGGAAGTTCCGGACGGGGCCGGGGGCAGCCAGCGTTCGATATTCCAGTGCCCTTCGGCGTCCCGCGCGAGGTTCAGGCTCGGGCGCTGCAACGAAAGAGTGCCGAATTCAAAGCGCCCGGAAAACAGGGCGGCCCAGCGCAATCCCGCCGTCAATGTTTCGGCGCGCAGGAAATATTCGTTTCCGAAGTGCGGATCTTCCGAGACGGTGACCGAATGGGCTTCGATGCGAGCGCCATCGAGCAGGCTGAACTCAAAATACCGGACATCCACGGGGCGCCCGAAACTGGCCACCAGGCGCGCAATGAGGTAGCGGCGCGCGGCGTTGGTCCGCAG
>Ga0265316_10004917_pt1 | contig 13144 bp, 16 predicted proteins | sample 4522metaG_FD_202092 | JGI IMG/M metagenome (GOLD analysis project Ga0265316, IMG submission 202092) | Rhizosphere microbial communities from Carex aquatilis grown in University of Washington, Seatle, WA, United States - 4-5-22 metaG | ecosystem: Host-associated > Plants > Roots > Rhizosphere >... | reverse complement strand
GGCGCGACGACGAGAACTACTGGAGTAATTTGAGGAGGAGCAACGAAGCGATGCGAAGAAAATCGCGGCAAACCCGACGGGAGTCAAACCGTTCGGTGCTCTAGTGCAGCACCGTGGAGGTGGCATCGATCCGTGGGGGGCGCTGCACCAGCAGCCGCGATGGTTGGGCGACCGCGGTCATCGGAGCTCGAGCGACAGAACATACCGACAAGACGGGAGACCGACCATGATCCGCAAGAGCACGGCACGCTGGACTGGCGATGGACTTCACGGCAAGGGGGCGCTCACGACGCAGAGCGGCGTCTTTCACGACCAGCCCTATTCGTTTCAGACTCGTTTTCAGAGCGAAGACGGCCGCGCGGGAACCAACCCCGAGGAGCTCCTCGGCGCCGCGCACGCCGGCTGCTACGCGATGGCGCTCTCCTTCGCGCTGACCGGCGCCGGCCATCCCCCGGAGGAGCTCCTGGTGACGGCCGCTGTCGACCTCCAGAAGGAAGGCGACGGATTCGCGATTCGGACGATCGGGCTCAGCCTCGAAGCGCGTGTCCCGGGCATCGACCAGGGGACTTTTCAGTCGTTGGCCGAGGGGGCGAAGAAAGCCTGCCCTCTCTCCAAGGCGCTCGCAGCGACGCCGATTACGCTTACGGCGAAGCTGGCCTGACCGGAGCGCGACGCATGGGTTGCGACGGCGGTTGCTCGAACCGTCGCGCGAACAGTTTTCGCGGCGCCGAGAGTCCTACGGGGAGAGCGAGCCATCGAGGCCCGCTCTCACCCCCGAGGACGCCCATGAAACTCTACGACTTTGCCTTCTCGCCGAATTGCCGAAAGGTTCGCGCCGTCGCCTACGAGCTCCGCGCTCCGCTCGAATACGTGCACGTCGATATCGTCCGCGGTGCGTCGCGCACCCCCGCGTTTCTCGCGTTGAACCCCAACGGCCGCGTACCGGTCCTGGTCGACGGCGACTTCGTGCTCTGGGAGTCGACCGCCATCGTGCGGTATTTGGTCGCGAAGCAAGGGGGAGCTCTGCTCGCCGTCGGCGCCCGTGAACAAGCCGAAGTCGATCGCTGGCTCTCGTGGCAGCTCGCCCATTTGGGCCCCGCGTTGAGCAAGGTTGCCTTCGAGCGAATCGTCAAGAGGCTGACCGGCCAGGGCGTGCCCGACGAACGCGCGATCGAAGCCGGCGCGGTTGATTTCACGAAACTGACTGCGCTCCTGAACGAGGCGCTCGACGGTCGGCAGTATGTCGCCGGACCGCTCTCCCTCGCAGACTTTGCGCTCGCTTCGCACTACAGCGTGGCGTCGACGTGCGGCCTCGATCTGACGCCGCACCCGCGGGTCAGTGCGTGGCTCGGTCGCGTGCTCGGGCGCGAGAGCATGCGGCGCGCGCTGGCCGACGCGCAAGCGACGGTGAGGCCCCATGCCGCATGAGATCGAGGCTTCGTTCGTGCGTGCGGTCGAGCCTCTGCGCGGTGCCATTCGACTCCATTGCTACCGGATGCTCGGCTCGGCCCACGACGGCGACGACGTGCTCCAGGAAACGATGTTGCGCGCGTGGCGAGCGCGTGACTCGCTCGAAGACCCCGCCCTCCTCAAGCCGTGGCTGTACCGCATCGCCACGAACGTATGCCTCGACGAGCTCAAACGGCGGCCACGAAGACTGCTCGCCTCGGACGCATTTCCCGCAGCGGTGGGCGCGGGACTGCCATTGAGCCGAATCGAAGAACCGATATGGCTCGAGCCGATGCCCGGCGCTTGGCTCGAGGGCGAAGCCGAGGCTGACCCTCAAGCGCGCTACGCGCTGAAAGAGAGCGTCGCACTCGCGTTCGTTGCGGCGCTTCAATGGCTTTCCGCGGTGCAGCGCGCGACGCTCCTACTCCGGGACGTGGTCGGACTCTCGGCGGACGAGACCGCGAAGGCGCTCGGCATCGGGGTGGGCGCCGCGAACAGCGCTCTCTTTCGGGCGCGCTCCGCGGTCGCGGAAAGGCTTGGTGGGTGCGATCCGGCGACGGTCACGGCGCACGCCCACGTGGATCGCGAGCTACTCGAGCGCTTCGTGCGAGCGTTCGAAGAAGCGAACCTGGACGCGATTGTCGCGCTCTTCCACGAAGAGGTCCGGACGACGATGCCCCCCGCACCAACCTGGGTCTCGGGGCGGTCCGAGAACGAGCGCTTTTACCGGCGCCTATTCGGGAACCTATTGCCCGGGCAATTCCGTCACCTGCACATCGACGCCAACGGCCAGCCTGCGCTGGCGTTTTATCGTCCCGCTTCGCCAGGTGCGCCCCACACCCTTCACGCGATCCAGCTCATCACGATGCGAGACGCCGCGATCGCGACGGTCGATCACTTCATGCTCGAGGAGGTTTTCCCCCTTTTCGGGCTGCCTCACGAATTGCCCTCGGCCCTTCCGACGTGAGCCGGCACGGCAGCAGATCCTACCTGGTCGCTGCGGCCGACCGTGCGGTCATCGCTCGACCCGGACTTCGGCCCCCGTCGGTGTATCGCCCCGAGCGGTCTCGGTGGCCGTGACGAGGGTGCGGGTCCCGCTGGGGGTCAGGGTCGCGAAGAACATCGCCCCGTTCTTCAAGTACGCAACCGTATGCGGGGTCCGGTTTGCGACCGGTTTCCAGCCGCGGGCACCGAGCTCCGCGTCGTAGAAACGGCGAAGCGATTCTTCGCGCTCCGACGACCGGTAGATGTGGATGCCGAAGGGCACCTGGGCTGAAGTGCCCGACAGGATCCGGGTCGAGGCCGGGGGTCGGGGCACCAGGGTCGAGTCGAAACCCGCGGCGTCGCCCTGGGCCGGAAACATCTTGCCGAGGTTGACTTCGCCGTCGGTCCAGATCGTCCGCACGTGAGTGCCGTGATCGGTACGCCGCACGTAGACGAACCGGACGTGGCCGAACTCGGACAGGTCTTTCGACTGCTCGAACGCTTTCAGGCGACGGGCCACGTCACGCATTCCCGCGGGCCGCTCATCGGTGAAACACGTGAGAACGCCGTCGTCGCCTTTCTCGTGGCGGACCACACCAAGGCGCCACACTCGGTCGGCCTGTACGTTCGCCTTCTCGAGGAGGGTGTCCGGGATGTCCGCGAGTGCCCGTGCCATGAACTGAGGATGCGCGCGGCATACAGCCTCGAACCGATCGAGAACTTCGGCGGGGGCTTGCGCAGTGAACGCCGTCGCGATGTGCACCGCGGCGCCATTGACGAACACCGTGTTCACGCCGCCGAGGACGTCGCTCAAGGCCTCGAGCTCGCGCCCCGCCCGCAGCGAACCCTCCTTGAAGTCCGCATAGACGGATCGGGCAGCGACGAGCGCGCCCACGAAGGACACAGCCATCGCGTAACAAAAGACCCTGAGGGTTCCCGCCATTCGCCCCACCGAACTTCGCTCCTGCATGCTCATGTCGACCCCGGCTGGCTGAAGGGACTCAGGGAGAAAGAGGGAAAGAGCTGGTCACCAAGTCCCACAACCCGCCTGGATCGCCGTCCCGCTGAGGATCGCCGCAGCTCATGTACGAGTTGGAGACGACGTTCTGTCGGAAGCCCCAGCGCTGGCTGAGGGCGCCGGCGCCTTGGGTCGTCCCGGCCGCCTTCCCGTTGACCGTGATGTTGGTGACCTTGTCTCCGGCGAAACCGCTCTTCTTCATTGCGCCACCCAGCGGATCGCCGCCCTGGCCGACAGGCCTATTCGCGTTCACCGGCACGGTCGCCGACGTGGCCGGCTGAGGCGATCCCGAACCGCTCGCGCCGTGCAGATCCTTCTGCACGGTCCGCAGCGGATCCGTGTTGTCGGGGCACGCGTCCATGGCATATGCCACCGCGGCTGCCCGAGCCAATTGCTGCGCCCGGAGTTGCTCGTGGTAGAGCGACTCGAAATAGACCATTCCGACGAAAAACAAGATGAAGACCGAAATGACGACGATCGCTTCCACCATGGCGGCACCGCGCGATCGAGTTCGAGGACGTCGTTCGAACATGGTTCTCTCAATGGAGCGTCATCGACATGGGCGGCAGTAGACTCGCCATGTCGAGCACGAGTTGATCCTTGGCGGGCGACGTGAAACTGCCCAAGCTGCTGCGGGAAAGATCGGACGCGATCTGCGCCCCGATGGGCACTTCGAGCGCGTAAACGGGGTAGAAGACGCTCGGGTTGACCAGGCGGAAGCGAGCACGCCAGCGGAAATTCCACATCGCGTCTTGGTCGCCGTCGATGCTGTCCCACGTCCCAGCGGCGTCGTAGAAGAACTCGGCCTGCGACACGGCGGTGCGCTGGATCGCGGACGGATCGTTCATGCGAATCCCGCCCTGGGACGCGAATTTCACGAATCGCGGGGAGTACGTCACGAAGCGGCCGTCGCCGTATTCGACCGCAAGGATTTGGGCCTTGTCGGTGCCATTCCAGAACTTCGAGTGGTCCACCGCGGCCGGTTCTTTGCCCGAGCCGCTGCTGCCTTGGGAAGAAGGCATGGAGGACGACGCGGGGGCCGCGTTCGACTTGCTGTCGACGTTGTCCTGGCACCTCTTTTTCTTGTCCGAACACGTTTCCTGTTCGGAGTCCGCGTTGGACTGGATACTGTCGAGGTTGGGGCACTGCGGGTCGGGAGGCTGGGCCGGGGGAGCCCACCCGGCGCAGGTGTTCTGGAGGTTGCTCGCAGCCTGTTCGTCGGTCGAGGCCTGCTGGCACGTTCTCGTGATATCCGGATTCGACGTGCACTGGTCGCTTCCGGCCGAATTGAGGTGCTTCGACATATCCGGCGCCCCGTCATTTCCGCCGAGTTCGCAAAAGATGTCGCTCGCTCCCACGAGGTCGGCCAGCGCGAGGATTGGGCCGACCACCAAGGACCCCACGCCGCCCGTCACCGCTCCGAGAGCCCCCTGCAGCGCGTCGAAGGACTTCAAGCAGAGCTTGTGCGTCGTCCCGTCTTTGACGGGAAGGGAAACCGCAGCCAGGGGTGTTTCTCCGCCGATGAAGAGCCCCGCGATGTCGACCGCCGAAAGAAGCGGCTCATAGTCGCGGATGATTTCCTCGGACGCGAGCTGCGCAGCCGCCGGGACCGCCGTGGGAATGTCGTGTTCCGCGTCGTGGAGTGCTTCGAGGGCATCGCCGACGAGCGGTTTTACTTCGTCGTGCAATGGTTTCTCGAAGTCGTTGTACGCGTTGCCGGCGAATTCGGCCGCCGCGAAGAAGGGAGGCGCTGCCCATGCCGTGACGATCCCCGCTGCCAGCCCGGTTCCGATCGCCGTCATGAGAATCGTGAACGCGACCGTCACGAAGATGAGAACGTTGATCGCCACGAGGAGCATCAAAATGGCGGCCATCAAGAGGTTGAGCATCACGAGGATGTTCATGCCGCGCGCTTCGAGGACGGCGGTGCTGAAGGCCACGGCGTCGGAGGCTTCCTGCATGCGCTCCCGAAAAACGAGCGCCTCGCCGACACCGGCGATGTACCAGAGCGCGCCGACCAAGAACACGCACATGAAAATGCCCATCACCATGATCGCGCCGCGATCGTCGGTGACGAGCCGAGACGAACGAAGATCAGCCGTCGCCATCGTCGGGACCCCGCGCCTGCGTCTCGCGAAGCACGATCCGCTTCCAGAAGCGCTCGACCTGCTCTTCTTCCAGCTCCACCATGGCTCTGTAGGATTCCTGGTCTCTCGCGATGAAATCGGGCCCCATCACGAGTGACGGCTCCCCGTGGAAAAGGTTGATGACCCAATCGTCGGCAGGCGACGGGTCCACCACATCGAAGAGCCAAGCCGGCCTCCAGCTCGGCATATCGATGTCGTCCACCACCTGAACGACGGTGACGCCTTCGAATACGGCAAGCGCTTGAGCGTCGTATTCCTTGCCGGGTGCGATGAACGACTGCCCGAGATAAAGGCGTATGTTCGCCGGGCTTTCGGAGGCCGTTACATTTCTTGCGCGGAGTCGCATGTCAGGTGGGGGAAGGAGGGGAGGTCTGCCCTCGGGTTACGATCTTGAAGTCGGCACTTTGCCCCGTATTGGGGTTGTACACATAATGAACATTGATGGGGCCAGTGCTCGTCGGGAAAATTTGCTGCATCTTGACCCAGCCCTGGGACGCCGGCCAGCGGGGATCCGTCATCGTAATCGGCAATTGGGTGCCCGCCTTCGGGTCGGCCTCGGCAGACTCGATCGCGAGCTGTTGATTGAGGTTTTGCGCGAGACTCGTTCCCTTGGCGGGGTTCGCCGTCGACCGACCACCGCTGCTGCTTCCCCCGCCCGCCCCTCCGCTTCCTCCGCCGAAGCCGGGGAAGCTTCCCCCACCCGGGATCGCCGAATCGCAGCCGTTATTGTGAACCCAGGCCTTTGCGGCGCCGACGAAGTAGGTGTGCGTATCTTCGACTTCGAAGTTGTAGACCGTCTCGCGCACGTCGAGCGGCGTGACCCCCTCGACTTCGACCTCGCCGCCACTTTCTGCGAGGATCGGCTCGCCAGCCTCGAGCTGCGAAGCGGCAACCCACCCTCGGTCCGTCGTTCCGAAAAGGTGCGTTGGAGTCGCTCGAAGCGCGCCCGAGCCTCGCAACCGGACTTCGACCAGCGGCTGGTCCGGGGTGACGAAGGTGCGAAGAACGGGCTCGGTCCGAACCGCGCCCGTCGCTTCGTCGCGTGAAACGACCTCGTCGCCGACGCGGACGGCTTCGATGGGACGCGGTCCCTGGGGCGTATCGATCGAGGTCCCCGCGGAGAAGCACATGCTGCCCAGACTGGAAGCGACGGCATCGCTCCCCGCCCGGCCACTGTCGTCGTTCGGGTCGTACGTATAGGAGGCTCCCTGATAGGGAAACACCGCTTCGGATCGCACGGGCAGGATGAAGCTCCCGAGGACCTCCTTGGCAAAGAACCCAAGGACGGTATTGACCGGGCACATGATCGCGTTCGCGAGCGCAACCTTGCAGACCATCCAGGCCTCGACGCGGACGCGCATCAGCGAAACAGGGTTGTTCGTGATGGACGGATACGAGGGTTGGCTGTCCGCCGCGTCCGCTCCGCCCGGCTGGTCGCCGGGAGGGAACTTGACGTCGACGAGGACGATCGTTCCGTCCATGATCGACGACGCGAGCGCGATTTCCGCGGCCGTTCGCACGTAGTCGGCACGAGACGTCGTCAGCGTGTTGACCGACGAGGCCCCGCCGTTCGGGTCGACTCGATTGGGGTTTTCCGCGACGATCACGGCTCCCGCCCTGGCCGCCGCGAATGCCGCGTGGTCGACGAGGAGCTTCGTGGAATAGACGATGCTCGCCTGCCAGAGACAAAGGAAGAACGTGAAGAACGGCATGAACGCGATTAGAAATTCGACATAGACGACGCCGCGGGTGCCCCTACGCGACTGCGCGTTCGTAGGTGGCCCGACCCGGGTCGGGACGCCCGGTCCGCTCGTTCGCGCCGATCTCGCCGCTCGACACTCCAACCCGACCTCCGCCGCGCTTCTTTCGCGCCCTCGGAGACTAGCCCCACCGTGTCGCGTCGCACGTCACCCCAATGGGCGACAGGCCTGCGCTACCGCGCGGCCGCCAACGCGCCCGCGTGTTGCCATTGCCCGTGACGGACGTCCTCCGCTCGGACCATGAAAATCACTTCCTCGGCCACGTTGGTCGCGTGGTCGGCGATGCGCTCGAGGTACTTCGTGACGCGGATGACGCGCAGACCCGCGAGCACCTCGTCGCGTCGCACGGACATGTGCGCCGTCATCGCGGCGATGATCGCGGCGCAGCTTCGATCCACCGCGTCGTCGCAGCCGAGGACTTGATGGGCCCCCCGGTCGTCCCAGCGCACGAAAGCCTCGAGCGCTCCGTGGAGCATGTCGAGCGCGGCAACCGCCATTGATTCGAGCTCTCCCCGCACGAGTTGCTTCGCTTCGCCGTCTTCTTTGACCGCGCGCTCCCCGATGTTCACCGCCTCGTCGCCGATGCGTTCCAGATCGGTAATCAGGCGAAGCGCGGTCGCGAGGAATCGAAGATCGTCGGCTACGGGCTGCCTCAGCGCCAAGATGCGCATGATGAGGGCGTGAATCTGCACTTCATCGAGGTCGATCTGCGTGTCGAGCGCTTCGACTTCTCCCGCGACCTCGGAGGCGCCGCGGCGGAAGGCGTCGAACGCGAGACCGACGACTCGCTCGCAGCGGGCGCCCATGGCGAGCAAGTGCGCTTCGAGCTCGCGAAGCTCGGTCTCGAAGTCCCTGCTGCTGTGCGCTGACGTCGATCTCGCCACTTGCGAGAGCATGACATGAAACCCAGCGAGCAACGAGTTGGACGTCGACGCGCGTTGGCCGAGGACGGTGCCCTATCGGGTCAAGACCGACATGGCGCCGAAACACATGCACGGGCCCGGTCGGGCGGTATCTCGAGTCCAACAATGAGCGGTCGCGGCTTTCACGGCGAAACGGACCACCTGCGAGCGTCGTGCGGAGCTCGGCGAGCCGCTCAAGCCCGCGAGAAAAGACCGAGGAGGGCTCGAATGATTCCGTGGACAATCATGTACGCGGCGATCGCGATTACCAGGGGCCATGCGATGCGATGGCTTCCGTCGAGCGATGTGCTTCCCACGATTCCGTGAAAGGGCGCAAAGAACGGATCGGTAGCCGCGCGGATGAATTCGAAGAACCCGGAGTTGCGAGAGGCGTTGATGAGTTCGAGCAAGAGCCTCACGAGGAGGAGCGTGTAGAGAACGCCGAAAAGGAAATCGATGACGCGAGTCAGCAAGACCATGGGTCGCGGGTGGTGGTACTCGGTTTCGATGAGCTCCGTTTGCGCGCGCATGACGTCGATCCTGAAGCATCCGCCATGCCACTATTCAAACCTTTGCCTTTCGCTTACGAAGGGCAGTCATGGTGAAGCTCGACGCCATGTGCTTTCACGAACCCGCCCGGCGCCGGCCGCGGCCGCTCGGGCAAGGGAGTCACGCATGAGTAATCCGATGGAAGACAGCGCGCAGGCGCCGGCAATCGAAGAGGCGCGGGGCAAGCGCGTTGTCATTCGCTTCGAGGGCAAGCGCTGCATCCACTCACGGCATTGCGTCCTCGGGGCGCCGGAGGTCTTTCGCGCCAACGTGCAGGGACCGTGGATCGATCCGGACGCGATGGCCGCGGAGCAGCTCGTGGCGGTCTCCGAAAACTGTCCGTCGGGGGCCATCACCTACGAACGGCTCGACGGCGGTCCGGCCGAGGCCGCACCGCCGGTCAACGTGGCTCGTATTCGCGAGAACGGGCCCGTCGCAATTCATGCGGCCCTCCAGATCGACGGTCACGGTGCCATGTTCCGGGCCACGCTCTGCCGTTGCGGCGCCTCGAAGAACAAGCCCTTCTGCGACGGCGCCCACGTCGCGACGGGGTTCGCCGCGACGGGCGAACCGGAGACGCAGCCGAGCGAGCCGTTGGCGGTCCGAGCGGGGACGCTGACGGTGACCCCCTATCCCGATGGACCGCTCGGGATCCGAGGGCCGCTCGAGATCTGCTCCGGCACGGGCCGTACGGTGCTCCGGACCGAGCGCGCGGCGCTCTGCCGGTGCGGAGGGTCCGCGAAGAAGCCTTTCTGTGACGGCACGCACGCGCGCATCGGGTTCAAAAGCGAGTGAACTCGCCGTAAGGCGACCTGAGGACGACGCGGGTTGCTGGGCGTCTTGTATTCGCGGCAAGGACGCTGCCTGGTCGCGGGGAGCCGCGATTTCTTGAAGGAAGGAGGTTGCCTGAGGCCGGGGAGCATCTTCCCGCGCCCGGGAAGCCTCTTCCCACGCCCGGTTGGACTCTCCCCGCGCCCAGGAAGCATCCCTTTCAAAGGAAAAAGAGGCTCTCGGTGCTCAGGCAGCCTCTTTCGGTGCCCGGGAAGCATCCTCCCGCGCGCGGGGAGCCTCTTTACCAGGAGGAAGAGGCGCTCCCCAAGACCGGGCAGCGTCCTTGTCAGACGCAAACGAGGCTCCCTGCGCCCGGGGTGACGCATCGCGGAGAAGAAATGGCGCTTGCTGCGGACGGGAATCCGCTTGGTGGTTGTGGAGAGGCCGGGGCACGAGGAGGAAAGACTTTCGACCGAATCATCGCGTCACAGATTGGCCACGCGACGTGGTGGAGGTCGACGATTCGCTCGCTTTGCGCGAAAGCATTCACAATAGGGCAAGCGCGGGGCGCTCTTGACGGGCTGGCTTTCGTCAGGTAACCGATTGGGTACCCAATTCGGGTCTCCGCGGGCGCAGGCTATCGCGTGGGAACAACGACGAGCACCGACCTCATGCCGCGAGCCAAGGCACACTCCGACGTCTTTCAGGCCATTTCGGATCCCACGCGCCGGGCCATCCTCGACCGGCTGCGCGCCGGCCCGGCCGCGGTGAACGCCCTTGCCGAGGACTTCGAACAGAGCCGGCCGTCGGTGTCCAAGCATTTGCGCGTGCTTCGGCTCGCCCGGCTCGTCACCGAGGAGCGGATCGGTCGCGAGCGCGTGTACCAACTTCGCCCCGTGGCGCTCCAGCAGGTCGCCGGCTGGCTCGATGGCTACCGCTCGTTCTGGCTCTCGAGCCTCGAACGCCTCAAGAGGCACATCGAGGAGGGAACGTGAAGGTCGATCCTACGAAGTCCGGTGCGCGGGCCCTTGCCGATCTCACGTCCGGCAGCGTGGTCGCCACCGTCGAAATCGCGGCGCCCGCCGAGCGCGTCTTCAAGGCGCTGACGGACCCAAGGGAGCTCCTGCAATGGTGGGGCTCCCCCGATACGTACCGCGGCCACCGGTGGGACGCGGATTTCCGGGTGGGCGGCCAATGGCGCGTCGAGGGCAAGTCATCCGCCGGCGAGCCGTATGCCGTGTTCGGCGAGTTCCTCGAGATTGCCCCGCCCCGGAGGCTTGTCCAGACGTGGTCCTACGACTGGGATCAGGGGCGGAACCACCCGCCGACGAGGCTCACGTACGTGCTCGACGACGTGCCGGGGGGAACGCGGCTTACGGTGCGCCACGAAGGCTTCGCTGACGGCCAGGCCTGCGGGTCGCACGCGGCGGGCTGGGAGCGCGTCCTCGGGTGGCTCGAAGACCACATCGAACGACCTGTCACAGCGGGGCTGTAGCCCCGACGACGCACGGAGGCGACCATGAGCAAAGAAATGTCATCATCACACGATCTGGGGCGGTATTTCTCGGGCGCTGCGGCCGCGGCGGACGCGCCCCGAGTCGCGGTCCCGCCGCGGTCATCCCGGGGTATCCGCGCGCGCTACTTCAACGCGTACCGCCTCGCGGCATACGTGCTGGTGTTTTTCGCGTACGGACACACGTTCGGGGCGGTCATCGGAACGCCGCAGTTCAATGCGGAGAGCGCGGCTGTCGCCTCCGCGATGAAGACCGTGCATTTCGTCGCGCAGGGCGCTGACTGCACCTGGTACGGCTTCTACCGGGGCTTTGGCATCTTCGTCTCGATCTTCTTCGTCTTCTCGGCGCTGATGGCGTGGCACCTCGGCGGCCGAACCGTCGAGGAGCGGAGGGTCTTCGCGCCGGTCACCTGGGCTCTCTTCGTCGCCTTCGCCGGGAGCATCGTCACTTCCTGGTTCTATTTCTTTCCTGCGCCCATCGTCTTTTCGACACTGGTGACGGCGCTCCTGGGTTACGCGAGCGTCCGAGACCTCCGCGCCTGCTAAAAAAAGGGGCGGTGCGCCTCGTTCGCCTCGGACTCGTCCTTTCGTTCGCCGTCGTCTTGGGCGAAGTCGCCCGCGCGGCGTCGCCCGATAGCGCCCCGCCGGAGAGCCGCGCCCAGGTGCAGGGTGCGCTTCGAGCTCTAAAGGCCGCTTTCGTATCGAGGGTGCGGCGGCTCCGACCGGAGGAACCCGGGACGATCGAGCACGCGATCGCCAGCTATGCGCCCGGGACATTTCGCGCGGTCGACGAAGGTACGATGGCCCCGAGCCTCGCGAACGCACGCTGCCCTTCGGACATGGCGAACATCGACGGTCGCTTTTGCATCGACCGCTACGAGGGCTCGCTCGTCGAAAGCTCCGGCGGAGCCCTCGATGCATGGTCGCCGTTCACCGTTCCGCCCGTGGGTCACGTTTTTCTCGCGCGAAGCGTACCCGGCGTCGTGCCGCAGGCGTACATCAGCGCGGCGCAGGCCGCAGAGGCGTGCGCCGCCGTGCGCAAGCGCCTCTGCCGGCCGGTCGAGTGGCGCGCGGCGTGCGGCGGAAGCCAGGGTTACGCGTACCCCTACGGGCCGCGGCGAATCGCCGGAATGTGCCACGACACGGGGGCCGCGCCGATGCTGATCCTTCATGCCGCCGAGATGAAGAAGGGCTGGGGCCCGCTCGAGCTCAACGACCCGCGCCTCAACCAGCAGGACGGAACCGTCGCAAAGACGGGCGCGTTCGCCGGCTGCGTCAACGACTATGGTGTTTCCGACATGGTCGGCAACCTTCACGAATGGACCGACGACCCCAACGGCACGTTTCAAGGCGGCTTTTGGCTCGACACCGACTTGCACGGCGAGGGGTGCGCGTACCGAACCATCGCGCACGAATACACGTATCACGACTATTCCACGGGCTTTCGGTGCTGTTCGGGGGTGGGCGAGCCGGAGGCCCTAGAGTCGGTCAGCCGCGTGCCCAGGCGTTGACCAGCGCACGTGTGATCGTCGAATGCGACGGTGGTCGAGAAGAACACGAGGCCTTGCTCGAGTTGGCACACGATTGTACGTTGCGCCCCTCTCGGGAGGCCAAGCGTGCTCATTTCCTCCCAACTGGAGATCATCCGAATGGCTGCCAAGAAGACCAGCGCTGAAAAAACGGGGACAAAGTCCGATTTCATCCGGCGGCAGCCTGAGGCAATGCCCGCCGCCGAGGTCGTCGCCCTGGCGAAAGGCGCTGGGCTGACGATCCGTCCCGGCCTGGTCTACGAGGTTCGCCGCACGCGGAGGACGAAGAAAGCCGCCTCGAAACAGAAACAGACGCAGACGAAGATCGCGTCGACGGGTGCCCCGAGCGTTCCTGCCGTGCCGAGGCCGATCGCTCGGAAGGCTTCGGCCGAAGATCTGCTCCGTGCCGTCGCCGCAGAGATCGGGCTGGGTCGCGCGATTGAAATTCTCACCGGGGAACGAGCGATCGTGCGGGCGGTGATGGGGCACTGAGAGGGTTTGAGGCACCCCGGGGGGTCAACT
>Ga0265316_10004914_pt1 | contig 13148 bp, 10 predicted proteins | sample 4522metaG_FD_202092 | JGI IMG/M metagenome (GOLD analysis project Ga0265316, IMG submission 202092) | Rhizosphere microbial communities from Carex aquatilis grown in University of Washington, Seatle, WA, United States - 4-5-22 metaG | ecosystem: Host-associated > Plants > Roots > Rhizosphere >... | reverse complement strand
GGTTGCTCTTCAGCAGAGCCTAATTCCTCTTCAGATTTACGTCCGTATTTTAATAAATATTTTTGAAAAAAGCACCAACTATTTTTGGCATCATTACCGTAAAAAGCAGTTTTTTAAAATAATATATCGATCATAGATTAAGTTGTTGATAAGTCATGCCCAATATTGTGGTAAAATAATGATTAAAATATTGCTACTGAAACTTAATATTCAGCATTAAAATTCAAAGTATTCAACTTATTATGAAATTCCTGTAAGTTCTACGATTTTTTTAATCTTTTTATTATTTTAGGATTTTGATTTATGCATTAATAATGTAATAAAGAAAATATTAATATATTTACTAATCAGCTAAATTCTGATATAGTATCATATTGAAATAATTATGACGACATTTTCTATTTGCGTAACATAAATATATCAATACTTGAAACAACATTCGATACAAACGATAAATTTTAAATGAGCAAAATAAAGCAGCCCTTAAAAACAAGTATACAACCTGTTTTAAGCAGTTTCGTCTTCAGTTTTATAATATGCTGGCGTTCCTCAAAACTACTTTTTACTTTTCGGTTGGTTTTAGAAATTTTATTATCCTTACTACCATTATTGGTTATTTATTTGGGCAGGGAAGTCATCAATTCTTTGGTTAGTATTTTAACTGTCAGTCATCCTTACATTAGGCCACTCATCACTTTAATAATCTATTTATTCGTTATCGAAATAGTTAGTGTTGCATCCCAAAAGCTTGAAGAAATATTAACTAGTATCCATAAAGATCTAATCAGTAATTATGTGAATGAACAAATCATAAAAAAGAGCGCTGAATTGGATCTGTCTTTTTTTGATTCCCCCATGTTTTATGATAGTTTGTTAAATGTGCGAAGAGACAGCGGGGCTGTCGAATCTATGGTTTGGAGTGTTACCGGTATTGTCAAATCTGCTATTCAGTTAATCGCGTCCGGAATAATACTATCCCACTTAAGCATATTTTTCCCGATAATTTTTATATGCCTGAACATACCTGCTGTAATTATTGAAAAAAAGTTTACGGAATACATTTATAATTGGATGTACAACCGTGCCCCTGAAGAACGTAAATTAGGCTATATCCAGGGAATTACAACGGACCGGTTTTTTGCTAAAGAAGTGAAGCTTTTTAACCTTTTCCAGCCGTTTTTCAATCGCTATAAAGCAATTTGGAAAATCTGGTTCACGGAAAAGCAAACCATAATTAAAAGAAAATGTTTTTGGGCAATTTTTACCTCTATTTTACCGAGGGCAGGACTTCTATTTCTTACTTTTTTTGTAGTGCTTAGGATCGTCAGGAAGCTGCTTACTATAGGGGACTTCTCATTTTATACAGGCCTTGGTGGTCAGTTTACAGGAAGCATTTATATGTTAATTAATTCGCTGTCACAAATTTTTGATAATAAATTACGTATTAACAATTACAAAAAATTTCTTACCTGGGAATCAAAAATATTGCCCAACCAGGGTATTACTCTGCAAAATATTAATCCGACAATTGAATTTAAGGAAGTCTCTTTTAAATACCCGAATACAGATTATTACATTTTACGGGACCTTAATTTTGCTATAAGTACAAGGGAAAAGATAGCACTGGTAGGATTAAACGGTGCCGGGAAATCAACAATTGTAAAACTTCTTCTCCGCCTTTATGATCCAACGGAAGGAAAAATTCTTATAGATGGCAGAGATCTCAAGGAGTATGATCTAAACACTGTGCGAAAAATTTTCGGTGTAGTATTTCAGGATTTTGCAAGTTATGCTTTTACCGCACGCGAAAATATCGGGTTTTCCGATTATGAAAACATGCATGATGAAAAACGTATACAATATGCTGCAGAAATGAGCAGTGCCAATGAATTTATTAAAAAATGGGAAAAAGGATATGATACTTATCTTACCAAGCAATTTGAAAAGGATGGGCATGAGCTATCAGGAGGAGAATGGCAGAAAATGGCTTTAGCCAGGGCATTTTTCAAAGATGCTTCTGTGATGATTCTAGATGAACCAAGCTCTAACCTTGATCCTGAAGCGGAATACCAGGTTTTTCAGCATTTTGCAAGTCTTTGCAAAGACAAAGGTGCTGTTTTTATATCCCATCGCTTATCAAGCATTGTGATGACAGATAGGATTTTTGTTCTGGAAAATGGTAAAATCATAGAATCGGGGTCCCATAAGGATTTAATGCTCGCCAAAGGCAGGTATGCTTATCTTTTTAACCTTCAGGCTGAGAAATATAAAATTTAAAAACATTGCTTATTCTGCTTTTCTATATTTTCTTAAAAAGAACAATCCAAGAAAAGTTAAACATCCATTTATAATTAATATTTCAAAACCAAATGTATTTGGAAATCCAAGATATAGCACCAGGCAAATAAGAGGGGACAATACAGCAACCACAGGTACCCATTTGTCTTTCACCTGCCATTTAGTAAATAAACCAAATGCAAACATTCCTAATAATGGGCCGTAAGTAAAGCCTGCAGCAGTAAATACTGCACTGATTATACTTTGGTTGTTTATAATTTTAAAAATCATGATAAGCAACAAAAGAAATAGCGCCATTAAAATATGCACCAGTTTCCTGGTTTTTGCAAGATGTTCCTCACCTTTTTTCTGAGCACCTAATATATCAATGGTAAATGAAGTTGTTAATGCGGTTAGCGCTGAATCTGAACTTGAATAGGTGGTTGAAACCAATCCCAGGATAAATATCACTGAAAAAAAAGCAGGCATAAATGATTGCGTGGCAATGTTTGGAAAAAGATCATCGGAATGCAAAGGTAACGGGAACCCAGTTTTAATTGAGAAAATATAGAGCATGGCACCCAACGACAAGAACAGAAGATTGACTGGAAGCAATGTTAGTGTGAACCAGAACATATTTTTTTGAGCTTCTTTCAGATTTTTACAACTCAGGTTCTTCTGCATCAAATCCTGATCAAGTCCTGTCATTGCAATGGCAATAAATGCCCCGCTAAAAAATTGTTTTAAAAAAAATCGCTTGTCCGACCAGTGTTCAAAAAAGAAAATTTTGGAATAATTACTATGATATATTGTTTTTACCATACCAGAAAAGTTTAATCCCAATTTATGACTTAAAATGAATACGCAAATAACCAAAGATGCAAGCATAAATGCTGTTTGTATTGTATCCGTGAATACTACAGTGCGTATTCCACCTTTATAAGTAAAAATGTAAATAAAGAAGATTATTATTATAGTGGTCAGCCAGAATGGAATTCCCAGGTGCTGAAAGAGTACCAATTGCATTACACTAGCTGAAAGAAAGAGCCGGAGCGCAGAACCCACTGTTCTTGACAGCAGGAAAAAGGATGCCCCTGATTTATATGAAAAATGTCCAAACCTTTCGCCAAGATATGTATATATAGAGGTAAGCTGCATGCGATAGTAAACAGGCATAAGTACAATACCTATAACCAAATATCCTGCAAAATATCCGATTACAATTTCCAAATAAGAAAACTGACTGGAACCAACCCAACCAGGAACTGAAATAAATGACACACCAGATAATGAAGCACCTATCATTCCAAAGGCAACGAGGTACCAGGGTGATTTCCGGTTACCCAGAAAGAAAGTCAGATTGCTTGCATTTTTCCCGGTAACATACGATATTCCGTATAAAGCAAGAAAATAAAAAGCAATGATAAAAATTATAAGAATCGGCGACATTATTTAAGCTTTCCGGCAAATGTAAAGAAAATGAGTCAATGTGACAATGTGCCGATATGCCAATATGCCAATGTGCCAATGTGCCAATATGCCAATATGCCAATTCTATAATTAATTTTTTATTGAAGTGTATTTAATTAAATTGAACAATTTAGAATTGCAGTTTTGATCAAAAACTTAATTGGCATATTGGCACATTGAATAATTGGCACATTGAAATTTTCAAATCACTATCTTTGCAGAAAATAAAGGATTATGAGTTATCAATCTTTTCCTTCGCACTTACTTGAGGAAGCCGTAGCTGAATTTGCAAAATTGCCCGGAATTGGCAAAAAGACGGCATTGCGATTGATACTTCATCTGCTTAAGAAGCCTGCTGATGAAGTCACTCATTTTGGAGAAGCCATTGTCAGACTGCGTAACGAAATAAAATTCTGCAGGGAGTGTAACAATATTTCTGATACTGATGTTTGCCGGATATGTTCTGATGCAGAACGTGATCATTCAATATTATGTGTGGTGGAAAATATCAAAGATGTAATGTCTATCGAAAATACGGGGCAATTTCATGGTGTCTATCTGGTTTTAGGAGGTATAATTTCTCCAATGGACGGAGTGGGTCCAGCGGATCTAAAGATTGATTTGCTTGAGAACAAAGTTGCAAAAGGAAATATAAATGAATTGATTTTTGCTCTTAGTGCCACAGCCGAAGGTGATACCACCAATTTTTATCTCTACCGGAGACTAAACAGCTATAATTTAAAAATGTCTGCTCTTGCTCGCGGAGTTGCCGTTGGTGACGAACTCGAATATGCCGATACTATCACCTTGGGCCGATCGATTGTGAACAGAGTGCCGTTTGATGGAAAGTAATCAGAAATCAGAAATCAGAAATCAGAAGACAGAAGACAGAAGACAGAAGTCAGAAATCCGCAATCTGCAATCCGAAATCCGAAGTCTTTCTTACTCTTCCTCCATAAAAGGATATTTATAATCTTCGGGCGGTAGGAAGTTTTCCTTAATTGAACGTGGCGATACCCATCGCAGCAGGTTGGTAAAAGTTCCTGATTTATCATTTGTTCCCGAACCCCTGGAACCTCCAAATGGCTGCTGGTCCACTACAGCACCGGTAGGTTTATCATTAATATAAAAATTACCAGCAGCATTACGCAGTTTGTCTGTTGCGAACTCAATAGCGGTTCTGTCAGTTGCAAATATTGAACCCGTAAGAGCATAGATAGAAGTCTTGTCAATAATTTCAAGTGTTTCCTTAAACTTTTCAGGTGCATAAACATAGATACTCAAAACCGGTCCAAATATTTCATTAATCATGAGCTTATGGCAAGGGTTTTTTACCTGAATTATTGTGGCTTCAATAAAATATCCTTTGGTTTTATCGTGGTTTCCACCGGCCAGAATTTCTGCTTCCGGATCTTTTCTTGCGTCATCAATATATCCGGAAATTTTATCAAACGCCTTTTCATCAATAACTGCATTAATAAAGTTTCGAAAATCCTCCACCCCTCCGGTTTTAAACGAATTGACTCCTGCAATCAGCAATTCCTTAACAATGGGCCACAAATTTTCCGGGATATAAGCACGAGAAGCTGCCGAACATTTTTGTCCCTGGTATTCAAATGCACCGCGCAGCAAGGCAGTAACTACCTGTTTAGAATTAGCTGATTCATGGACCATTACAAAATCTTTACCTCCGGTTTCTCCAACAATACGGGGATAATTCCGGTAGATTTTAATTTGCTCACCTATTTTTTTCCACATCTGTGAAAACACATCTGTGGAACCCGTAAAATGAAGTCCTGCAAATTCAGGATGTTCGAACACAACCTTACTTGTAACTGCTCCATCAGCGAATACCATATTAATAACTCCATCTGGTAAACCTGCCTTTCGTAATATTTCCATGAAAATGTTGGCTGAATAGATCTGTCCATGGGAAGGTTTCCAAATTACAACATTACCCATCATAGCTGGAGCCGTAGGCAAATTTGAAGCAATAGCTGTAAAATTAAATGGAGTAACAGCAAATATAAAACCTTCAAGCGGCCTATGTTCCATGCGGTTCCATACTCCGGAACCTGAACGTGGCTGAATGTTATAGATGCGTTGCATAAAATGTGTATTGAACCTTAGAAAATCAATTGTTTCACATGCAGAATCAACTTCCGCCTGGTAAGCATTTTTTGATTGTCCCAGCATGGTAGCAGCATTAAATTTTGCGCGATAAGGACCGGCAATTAATTCTGCTGCTTTCAGAAAAATGGATGCGCGATGTTCCCATGACATGGTTTCCCATTTTTCACGCACTTCCATTGCTTTTTCAATGGCCATTTTTACATGACTTTCATCACCTTTATAATAGTATCCTAAAATATGGTTCTTGTCATGAGGCGGAGAAATTTTTATTTTATTATTGGTTTTAATTTCAGATTTACCAATAACCATAGGTATTTCGACCTCTTTTGAAAGCGCTTCTTTAATTGCTCGTTTAAGTTCTGCCCGCTCAATTGAATCTGATTCATAATTCTTAACTTTCTCATTTTGAGGTGCCGGAACTTCATACAATCCTCTTATCATAGTTTTTGAATTTTGTAATTATCTTAAAGTTAATGTATAACAAATAAATAACCATAAAAGTTATTGGAAATTATTAGAAACAAGAACCAAGAAACAAGAACCAAGAAACAAGGACAAACAGCTATTTGCCAATCTGAATTTCGACCTTAAACTTTAAACTTTATCCACTGTGGCGGATTTAAAACAATTCTTTACTAAATTCGCTGGCTGAAATCATTGCAAATTTTGAAAAAAATTATAAAAAAAATTTGGCCTTATTTAAAAAACAAGTACCTGCTTGCTTTTTTATTTTTTGTAATCTGGATAGTATTTTTTGATCAGAATAATTTAATAGACAGGGTTGTTGCAGTCAGAAAATACCACCAAATGGAGAAAGATAAAATATATTATTACGAGAAAATTAAAATTGACAGCCGCAAACTTGAAGAATTAAGAACTGACCGTGAAAACCTCGAGAAATTTGCACGCGAACAGTATTTAATGAAGAGGGAAAATGAAGATATTTTTATTGTTAAAGACGAATAGTGCAGTTGTGAAGATGTGAAGATTTGAATTGTGGAGTTGTGAATGGAGGAGTTGTGGAGTTGTGAATAATTTGTTTTTTTTTCTTCTCATATTCTCTATTCTCATATTCTCTATTCACAACTTCTCATATTCATACTTATAAGAAGCAGATAAGCTTATGTTTGAAAATGTCAGGAACTTTGTAAAAGAATTTTTTCTACATTTGTGCTTTTAAAAATTTGATATAACATAAACAGGATTACCTAATAATCAATTTAATTTATAGATCATGGCAAAAATAAATTTTGGCGGAGTAGAAGAAACCGTCGTTACTCGTGAAGAATTTCCACTTAGCAAGGCTCGTGAAGTTTTAAAAAATGAAACAATAGCTGTTATCGGTTATGGAGTTCAGGGACCAGCACAGTCGCTAAATATGCGTGACAACGGTTTTAACGTGATCATTGGTCAGGCTGCTGAATTCAAATCAGATTGGGACAGGGCCGTAAAAGATGGCTGGGTTCCGGGTAAAACATTATTTAGTATAGAGGAAGCTGCCGAGAAAGGTACTATAATTCAGTATTTGGTATCGGACTCTGCACAACGTGCTATATGGCCCAAATTGAAACCACACATAACAAAAGGGAAAGCTTTGTATTTTTCTCACGGTTTTTCAATTACTTATAAAGATCAAACAGGAGTAATCCCTCCAAAAGATGTCGATGTTATTATGGTTGCTCCTAAAGGTTCAGGTACAAGTGTTCGTCGTAACTTTCTTGCAGGTTCGGGTATTAACTCAAGTTTTGCTGTGTTCCAGGATGCAACCGGTCGTGCAAACGACAGAACATTAGCACTTGGCATCGCAGTTGGTTCAGGATACCTTTTCCCTACAACTTTTGAACAGGAAGTTTACAGTGATCTTACTGGCGAGCGCGGTGTTTTGATGGGTGCACTTGCAGGTATAATGGATGCGCAGTATAATGTACTTCGTGAACATGGACATACCCCAAGCGAAGCATTTAATGAAACAGTTGAAGAACTTACACAAAGTTTAATTCGTCTTGTTGACGAAAATGGGATGGATTGGATGTATTCCAATTGTTCTGTTACGGCTCAGAGAGGCGCCCTTGATTGGAGACCAAAATTCCGGGATGCAGTATTACCTGTATTTAAGGACCTTTATGCACGTGTAAAGGACGGTCGTGAATGTAAACGCGTACTTGAATCAACTGGTGGAGCAAATTACAGGGAAGTACTTGAAAAAGAACTTAAGGAACTTCGGGAAAGTGAAATCTGGGCAACTGGTACACAGGTTCGTAAATTAAGACCAAAAGCTAAATAGGTTTAAAGGTTAAAATTATTAACGCAAAGACGCAAATAAATAAAATTGCGACTTTGCGTTTTTTATTTTAAAGTGTACCTTTTAAATTCGGAACAAATAATTGCTGTGGCTACAGATACATTTAATGAATCAATTCTTTCCGGATTTAAATTAAATGACGGGATGGTTAATTTTTCATCAATAATCGATTCTATTGATTTTGAAATTCCTTTTGATTCATTTCCCAAAATAATTATTCCTGAAGAAGGCAAAGAAGTAGTATAAACATTTTTTCCTTTCAGAAAAGCCCCGAAGATTGGCAATTTCAATTTATTTTTTGCCTCTCTTAAAAATTCATCCAAATTGAGGTAAAAAACTTTCACCCTTAAAAACGCTCCCATGGTTGATTGAAGCACCTTTGGATTATAAAGTTCTACGGAGTTTTCAGAACAAATTACATATTCAATACCAAACCAATCCGAAATTCTTATTATAGTTCCCAAATTACCAGGATCCTGAATTTCGTCAAGGACGAGCGTTAGTTTATTGTCTAATTTTGTTATATCGAAAAGTAATTCTGGTATTTCAGCATAGGCTATAACTTTGTTTGGAGTTGTCATGCAACTGAGTCTTTTTAATTCTTCTGAATTTGCCTCGAGTAATTCAACAGGTTTATGGCTAATCCTACTTTCCGACTCTATCCAATCTTTAGTGGCAACGATTGAAATAATTTGCAAATTCGCATTTAGCAATTCAGAAACTATCTTTTCGCCTTCAGCAATAAAAATATTTTTCTCATCTCTTATTTTCTTTTGTTTGAATGCGACAAGTTGTTTGATGCGATTTTTGCTAATTTTCGGCATATTAATTGTTAATAAAAAATCGGTTTAAATAAAAACGGCTATATAGAAAAATTTGGTTTTTCAATATAGCATTTGTAAATCAAAATTACATACAAATCCTGAAATGCAATTTTAATTGTTTACAATCAGGCAAATTTTAAATTATTATAAATCAAAGTATATTACTTTTTTAAGTTGATTATATTTGTCAATAAATAATAATTAGTGGGTAAATTATCTCTTTTTACAAGAATCCAAATTAAGCGCTGGGCATTACTATTGCTGATACCTGCTTTAATCTTTACAGGTTGCAGGTATACAAAATATGTACCTGAAAATAAATATCTGCTTGACCAAAATATATTAAAAATTGAAGGCAAAGGAATTAATAAAAAAGAACTTGAACCGCTATTTAAACAAAAACCGAATAAACGTATCCTTGGTTTTAGATTTCACCTGGGTTTATACAATCTTTCAAAACTAGGAAGTAACAGATGGTTAAGCAGATCATTCAGAAAGATTGGCGAAGAACCTGTAATTTATGATGAATTACTAAAAGACAAAACAACCCAGCAAATTTTACTTTATTTAAAAAACAAAGGATATTACAAATCTATAGTCACTGATACAGCAGTATATAAAATAAAGTCTGTTCGCTTATATTATAAAATTTGGACAGGAATCCCGTACAAAATTCAAAGCCTGAATTATAAAATTGAAGATACTGCAATTGCCAAACTTGTTATTGCCGATAGTATAAATTGTCTTTTAAAGCCAGGTACAGACTTCGATATCGATCAAATGCAGAGTGAACGACTTAGAATAGAAACATTTCTTAAAAACAGGGGCTACTATAGTTTTACGAAAGAATATATTCAATTTGAAGCTGATTCGGCGTTAGGTAACTATAAAGTTAAACTCCTGCTAAGAATAAGAAGGATGCAATTAAAAGATCAGGATGGTTCTACACGATTTGTCAATCATTCAATATATAAACTTGGAAAAATTAAAGTTGTTTTTGAAAAAAAACCTTTGAAGGATACTATTGAAGGTTACATGTATACTCATATGCCCGATAGTGTATATTTAAATAATATTCAGGTTTTATACCGGGATGGAATGGTAGTAAAACCTTCTATCATTATTAATAAAATTTACATTGCACCCGGTCAATTATATAATAAGGTAAATGTTGATGAATCTTATAAAAGTTTGTTGTCTCTCAAAATTTTTAAATTCATTAATATTGGATTTACAGAGGATACAACTTCTTCTACAAATGAATACAAGGTTATAGATTGCCGGATACAACTTGCAACTAACGATTTCCAATCTTATCAGATTGAAGCTGAATTGACAAATTCTTCCGGGTTAGGAGTTGCAGGAAACCTAGTATATCAAAATAAAAACTTTTTCAAGGGTGCCGATATTTTCAGTTTTAAGGTTAACGGAGCAACCGAAGCTGTTGCCCAGACGCAAACCATTAAGCTTAAAAGTACCATAGAGCTTGGCGTAGAAGCAAAAATAGAATTTCCAAAATATTTACTGCCATTCAGGACCGAACAGTTCATTAGAAAATACAACCCCAAGACTTATTTTTCTGTTGGATATGGATTCCAACGAAGAATTTATTACACAAATTCTATAGCTAACCTTTCTTTTGGTTACAACTGGAGCGGTAATAGTTATTCAAATTTTCAGGTTATTCCTTTCGACATAAATTATGTAAAACTTATTGATACCACCAGTGGTTTTTATACAAAAGTTAATAGCCTGTCTCAGAAATATAGCCGCACCGATCACTTGGTTTCAGTAACCAGCTTTAGTTTTATTTTTAATAAGCAAAGATTCAAGAAAAATACAGAATTTTATTTTTTCCGCCTGAATGCAGAAACTGCCGGAAATACAATGAGATTATTAAGTGAAGCTTTTAATGCCAATAAGGATTCCAGCAATACATATAAGCTATTTACCGTCAGGTTTGCCCAATATGTCAAAGGTGATGTAGATTATCATTATTATCAGCCGGTAAATCAAACTGACAGGATTGTTTATCGCGTATTTATTGGAGTTGCTTATCCATATGGTAATGCAAAATTGGTACCATTCGAACGGCAATACTTTTCAGGAGGTGCAAACAGTATCCGGGGATGGAAGGAGAGCTCGCTGGGACCGGGTTCGTACAAGGATTCCTCCGAATTTCCTGATGTAAGAGCCGATATTAAACTTGAAGGCAACCTGGAGTACCGTTTTAAATTGTTTTGGATTCTTGAAGGTGCTTTATTTGTTGATGCAGGCAATGTCTGGTCTATTAATACGAATGATAACAGAAAGGGAGCTTTATTCACTTTTGATAAATTTGTATCACAAATAGCTGTTGGTACCGGATTTGGTACACGTTTCGATTTTTCTTATTTCATATTTCGTTTGGATTTAGGACTAAAACTAAGAGATCCATCTCTCATTAAATATCCATGGTTGTTCAACAGAAGTGTCAATGATACAAGGCCGTATAATTACTTATTACACCTTTCTTTTGGGATAGGTTATCCCTTCTAACTACCTAATTCAATCAGACTCTTTATGCACCATAATTTTTTTAAAGAATATTTCACATTTTCATTAGCTGCCCGACGAGGTATATGGGTTTTATTGATTTTGATTATCATTGCTTTTTCAATACCTTCGTTTTATACCTGGCTTTTTAAAAATAATTCCAGGTTGCCAGATTCCAAAGAAATTCTTGAGTTTGATAAAGCATTTGTCGTCATTAAGGACAATACAAAAGCAGTTCCATTAATGTCTATAAGATCATTTGACCCGAATAAGCTATCAAAAGAAGACTGGATTAAATTAGGCGTTAAACCTAAGATTTCCGATAATATTGAAAAGTATATTAATAAAGGAGGAAAATTTCATAAACAGCAGGACCTATTAAAAATATATGGTTTCGATAAAACAGTTTATAATAATTTGTCACCTCATATGTTTTTTTCGACTGATACCACAAAAGGTATATCAAAGAAAATAGCAAAATCAGAGAGAATTAAGAAAACCGGCAAAACTGAAAAAGTGCTTATAAGTTTTATTGAACTTAATTCATCTGACTCAATTACAATGGGGAAACTCCCTGGAATAAATAAAACCCTTTCATCGAGGATACTTAAATTCAGAAATTTATTGGGAGGCTTTTATAAGCAGGAGCAACTTTTAGAAGTTTATGGATTAAAGAAAAATATATATGATTCTGTTAAATGGTTGGTTAAGGTTGATTCAAACCTTATTAAGAAAATTAATTTGAACCAGGTTTCGGAGAAAGAATTAGCAAAACATCCATATATTGGAAAATACAAAGCTGTTGAAATAATTAAATATAGAAAATTTAAAAATAAAATTTCAAATTATGACGAACTGGTAATAAATGGTTTTTTTTCAAAAGAGGAAATGAATAAATTAAAATATTATTTGAAAGTCGATTGAAACAGCTTGTCCTATGTCCCTGCCTGTTTGGATTTAAAAATTGTGGTCCAACTCTGTTATTCCATTCAAATATTTCGTAATTTTAATAAAATAAAAGAGTACATTCACCAGAAATTGAATTGTATATAAGGTCGAAAATAACATTTTAAAATTCTGACTAAATTATTTTTAACAATAAATTTTGAATATTCATTTTCAATTTAATAAATTTGCGGCTCATTAAAAAAAGAACATTATGATTATTGTACCAATAAAAGAAGGTGAAAATCTTGAGCGGGCTTTAAAGAAATTCAAACGAAAATTTGAAAAAACAGGCATTGTTAAAGAATTGCGGGAACGACAATTTTTTAGTAAACCATCGATAAAAAGGCGCCAGGAAGTGATACATGCTGTTTATAAACAGCAGATGCAACAGAATGAAGAATAGAAATCTATTTTTGAACTTAATCATATCTTTTATTAATTAATTAAAAGTTCTGCGTTGTATGCAGCATCTTGAAAAGTTTTTAAATTATTTAAAATTTGAAAAACGCTTTTCAGAGCATACACAAATTTCTTATACAACTGATCTGAATCAGTTCATTCAATTTGCTCAGAATAAATATAATTGCACTGAACCATCAGAAGTGGATTATCGGATGATTCGAAATTGGATTGTGCAATTAATGGACGTGCATAACTCA
>Ga0265316_10004912_pt1 | contig 13151 bp, 5 predicted proteins | sample 4522metaG_FD_202092 | JGI IMG/M metagenome (GOLD analysis project Ga0265316, IMG submission 202092) | Rhizosphere microbial communities from Carex aquatilis grown in University of Washington, Seatle, WA, United States - 4-5-22 metaG | ecosystem: Host-associated > Plants > Roots > Rhizosphere >... | reverse complement strand
TCGTCGATCGGCGTCCCGATGAAGATGATCCGGTCTTTCAGCAGACGCGAATAGATGTCCATCGCGCGCTCGCCGCGACCGGTGTTCTCGATGATGTAAGGGACGGAGTAGCTGCTCACGGTTAAAGGCGTCCGGGGCGCAAAGATCAGGTCTTCGGCTGGACGGTAGTCACCGTAGCCTTGGCGACGAGGAAATCAACTGCCTTGTCGAATATGATCGATTCCTGGATGGAGCGAAGCATGCCGCGATCCTTGCCGATGTCCTTCACGATCTTGTCGGGACGTTGGCCGGTTCGCATCGCTTCGCGATAGATGAACGAGTCGAGGTCGCGTTCGCTGACCTTGAGCTGCTCCTTCTCGGCAATCCGCGAGAGGATGAGCTGCACCTTCACCCGCTGAGCGGCGGCCTGTTGGGCGCCGTTGAAGAGCCCCTGCTTGTCCTTCTCCCAATTTTCCTGTGGCACGCCGCGGCGCATGTTCTCCTCGATGAACTGACGGAGCACGTTCTGCGTCTCCGCCTCGACGAGCGCCGCGGGCAACGGGAAATCGACCTTGGCGGCGATCGCCTCGGTGATCTGGCGGCGCTGGGCGGCGCGGTTTTGCGCCTCCTTCTGCATTTTCAGGCTGGTGCGCACGCTGGTCTTCAACGTGTCGAGGCTGTCGGCCTGCTGGGCCTTGAGAAACTCGGCGTCGATGGCGGGCAGCACGCGCTCGCGCACTTCCTGCACCTCAACCGCGTACACGGCGGTCTTGCCCGCCAGAACCGGCACCGGCGCGAAATCGCCCGGGAACTTGACGGTGACATCCTTCTTGTCGCCGGCCTTCAAGCCGCCGAGGTGCTTGCCCAGCCCGGGAATGACGCCCTCGGTCTCGCCCTCGACCTCCTCCCACGTCTGCGGCACCTTGCCGTAAATCTGCTTGTCGGGCGCCAGCTCGAGGATCGGTTTGCCGTCGATCGTGCCCTCGTACGCGAGCTTCAGGTAGTCGCCCTTCTGCGCAGCGCGCTCAGCAACCTTGAAATCCGCGCGCTCGGCCCGCATACCCTCGATCACGCGATCCACCTCTTGCTCGGTCGATTCGGTCGGCAGCACTTCAGTAGGCAGACCGACGTACTCGGGCAGCTGGAAGGTAGGTTGCACGTCGACCGTGAACGTGATGGCAGCCGACAGGCCGGGCTCGAGCGTGCCCTCTTCGACCTTGGCGATCGTGATTACCTCCAGCTTCTGCTTGTCCATCGCCTCTTTGTAGGCCTTGGCGACCACCTTCTGCTTGAACTCATCGGTGATGTCCTTGGCAAAGCGCTTGGCGATCATCGCGACCGGAGCCTTGCCCGGGCGGAAACCCGGCAGGCGCGCCTGGCGGACGAACTCGGCCACCACCGCCTGGTGCTCGGCGTCGACCTCGCTCTTGTCGAGCGTCACGACGAGGCTTTTACGGGTGGCGGAAATATCGGTCAGTTGGATGTTCACGGCGGGCGTTGCGAGCGGATTTTGTGTTGATGAAGGGTTGACGCTTATGAGCCGCTGCGGCGCGGTCAATGCCGGATTCTACGGTGACCGCACTACGGGGGGAACGGGGCAGGACGGCCGATTAGAGTAGCGGAACGGCTTCCCGTTCCGCGCGGAAGCGAAAGCGCTTCCGCTACTCACCCTGCGCTATCCCCGAACAGCAAAAATTGAGAGACTCCGCCGCGTGGCCGCGGTCGGCCACGTGGTCGCTTCGCTCCAACGCGGCTGCATTCCGGCCGACCGGGGCTCGCCCGCCGCCACCGCCAGCCGGCGAAGATTTTGCGCGCTTGCACCGTGGCAACGCGGGGCGTTGTCTCGCGCACCGCCATGCCGAGTTTCCGTGTTCTTCTCGCCGCCCACGCGCCGCTGCTCGTCATCGACGCGGCGTCCGCCCGCGTGCAAATCGGCGTGTGGTCCGCCACCGGCGACGCCCGGTGGCAGGCTTCCGAGCAAGAGGCGGGCGTGGCCATTTTCGCGTGTGTCGAGAACCTCGGCGTGGATTTCGGTACTCTCGGCGGCTACGTCCTGTGCGAAGGTCCGGGCTCGATCCTCGGCATCCGCACGGCGGCGATGGCGGTGCGCACCTGGCGCTTGCTCACCCCGCGACCGGTCTGGGTCTATCGCAGTCTTGACCTCGTGGCGCAGGCGCTCGGCGAATCCGGCACGGCCGTGATCGCCGACGCCCGGCGCGATCGCTGGCATGTCGCGCAACCCGGCCAGCCCCTGCGGCGCGTGCCCACGGCCGAATTGCCACCCGCCCCGCTGGCGATGCCGGGCGATTTCCGCCACTGGAGCAAACCACCCGAGAATCGGGCGATCCGGTCGGTACCGTACGACCTCGCCACCCTCTGGCCGCGCGCGATCGACGCCGATCTGTGCCAACGCGCCGAAACGCCCGACGCCTTTCTGCACGAAGAACCCGCCTACGTCACTTGGACGCCCCAAATCCACCGCGCCCCGTTGTGAACACCTTCCCGCCCTCCCGCCTGCCGCTGCGTTGCTGGGCCGAGATCGATCTCGACGCCCTGGAGCGCAACCTGCACCTCATCCGCGCCTCGCTCCCGCCGCACATGCGCTACGTCGCCGTCGTGAAGGCCGACGCCTACGGCCACGGGCTGCATCACACCGCCGCCCGGCTCATGCACGCGGGCGCCGATCTTTTCGCCGTGGCCAATCTTTCCGAGGCCGCCGCGCTGCGCGAGCTGGGCCCGGGCTGGCCGATTCTCATGCTCAGCCCGTTGCTGCCGGAGGAGGATCGCTTTGTCGCCGAGTACGACCTCGCCGCCACGATTTCGACGGAGGACGAGGTGACGCGGTTCGACGCCGTCGGGCGCGACGCCGGCCGCCCGGTCGCCGTCCACCTCAAGATCGACACCGGCATGGGCCGCCTCGGCGTGTGGCATGAACATGCGGCGGCACTCCACGCCAAAATCGCCGCCGCGCCGCACTTGCGGCTCGCCGGCGTCTTCACGCATTTCGCGAGCCCGGACGACGACCCGGCATTTACCGCCGAGCAGCGGCGGCGTTTCCTGGCCGCGCTCGAGCGTTGCCGCGGGCTCAATCTCGCCGAACTCTTCGTCCACGCCGACAACAGCGCCGGCCTCGAATCGATCGCAACTGCCGGCCCGTTCAATGCCGTGCGCGTGGGGTTGCTCCAGTTCGGCATCCTTCCGCACGTGGGCTCCCTGCTCGTCCAGGTGCACACTGAGCCGGTATTGAGTTTTCGGACGCGCGTAGGCGTCGTGAAGCCTCTGCCCGCCGGCACCACGATCAGTTACGGCCGCACGCACACGCTGTCGCGGGACTCGACCGTGGCGGTCCTCTGCGCCGGCTACGGCGACGGCATCGCGCGCGCCGCGAGCAACCGGGCACAGGTACTCATTCGCGGACAACGTTGTCCCGTGCTCGGCCGGGTGACGATGGACCAGACCGTCGTCGACGTGACTGATGTGCCCGGCGTGACGCGCGGCGACGAAGTGGTCCTGGTCGGACGCCAGGAGGGCGGCGAGATCACCATCTCCGAATTCAGCCGCTGGTCCGACACCATTCCATGGGAAGTGCTTTGCTCGGTGACCAAGCGGGTACCCCGCGTCTATCGGACCGGACTCGGGCTATAAGCGGTGGCATGGCCCCCACTTCGGCCCGCTCCTCGTTCGTCCTGAATGGCGATGGTCGATCGGTGCGCGACGGGCCACCGCACGGTCCTTTTCGACGACGACACGCGAGCCGCCACAACTTTGCTTTACGGAGGAATTTTCCCGCATTTTCTTCATCTCCGGAGTGGCTGCGAGCGTGAGCGAGTGGCAGCTCATCCACCACCCGATCAAGCTGAAGCTCGCCCGCCGCGGCGGGCAATCTTCGGCGTATCGGACCCACTGCGAATGAAAACCAGAACCCCGTCGCAAGGTATTTGCCGATCACTTGAATACTGGCTCCGACCGATACGTATAACCACATATGGGGGCGTGCGGGCACTACGTATCGCTGATAATTGAGTCCATTAATCATTTATAATCTTAGATTAATGGGACATGAAATCCAACGACGGCATGGAAATTAACCCATTTTCAACCTAGGGTCTATCCCCTATTTTTCGATTGACTGACATGCTGGGTGCCGATGTTATCGCTGCCGAGGTAAAATCTTGAACGTCAATCCTCCAAGCGTGTTGTTCCGGTGCGCGGCGAAAGCAATCGCTCTTACCGCGGCGTTGCTATGGTTGGCGCCGGCGTTGCAGGCGCAGTTTACGTTCAACGAAACGTTCAGCCATACCACCACGGACCAATCCGGATGGCAGTTCGGTTCTGTGGGTACGACCGCCTTCACTCCGACCCTCACGGCTGGCACCACCACGGGCGACGTGACCGACGCTAATGGCTCGGGCTGGCTGCGCATGACGAACAATCAAGGCAACGAATCCACTTATGCAGTGCTGACCACGCCGATTCCTTCCGCCGGCAATACCATCTCGATCGACCTCAAGTACCAGATGTGGACGAACAACGCTCAAGGGGCGGACGGCTTCGCCATCTCGCTCTTCGATGCCACCCAGATTTCGTCTTTTTCCGCGGGCGCGTTTGGCGGTTCGCTCGGTTACGCACAGAAAAACGCCGCTGCTCCAGGCGGAGCAGACACGACCCACGCCGGCATGACGGGCGGCTACTTTGCGGTCGGCGTGGATGCCTTTGGCAATTTCTCGAATCCGACCGAAGGGCGGATCGGTGGGCCGGGCCAGACCGCCAATTCGGTCGCCGTGCGCGGCTATGGCAGCGGCGACGGGTACACGGGGACAAATTACAATTATCTCACCGGCACCACCAACCTCAACGGAACCGGCTACAACCTGGGCACGGTCAACTTTACCAACGTGGGAACCGCATCAATCTCCGATCGGCCCTCGACCGACACCCACCTGACCCAAGCACAACGCGATTCCAATTACCGCGAAATGATTTTCACTTTCGACACCTCCAATATCCTCACGGTGAGCATGAAGTTTAACGCCACCGGCGCGTTCACCAAAGTGCTCACGTACGATTTGACGGGCAGCGGTATTCGCCCGGATAACCTCGGCCTGGCCTTTACCGCCGGCACGGGCGGGGTGATGCAGTACACGGATATCCAAGGCCTCAGCATCACGACCACGACGGCCCCCGTCGGCACGATCTACTACTCCAATTACACCGGAGACAACAAATGGGGCACCGGCAACAACTGGGGCAACAGCACCTCCCCCATCATCGGCGTGATCCCCGCGAATACCGCCAATCTGGTTTTCTCGAACCACCTCTTCACCACTCCGGCGTGGCAGCTCACCACCGCGCAAAACGTCGACCTGCAGCAAAACCGCACCGCCGCCTCGATCCAATTCGACGCACCCTTCAACTATACCCTGCAGGGCTACCAGCTCACTCTCGACAACGGTGCCCTCCCGACAGCCATCACCGTCACGACCGCGGCTCCCGGCGGTGCGCATACGATCCAGTCGACGCTTCAGCTCAATTCCGACCTCAACGTCAACATCAACACCAACACGGCGCTGGCGCTGACCAATATCGCCGCCGGCACGCACGCCTTCACGCTGAACAACAATGGCACGATCACGTTCGCCGGACAGATCACGGGCTCCGGCACGATGACCCAGGCCACCGGCAGCACAGGTACCACCGTCATCTCCGGCGACAGTTCCAGCACGTACACGGGCAACATCGTAGTACAGGCCGGCACGCTGCAACTGGGCGCATCCAACGTCCTGAACGCCGCCACCAACCTTTCGCTCTCGACCGCCAATTCCTCCGGGACCTTCAACCTCGCCAATTACAACCAGACGCTCGGCGCCCTCAACTTCGTCAGCGGCGGCGCCGTCACCACCGGCACCGGCGTGCTGACGATGGCCGGCACGCTCACCACCAGCGCGTCGGCTGCGGCGGCGACCATTTCAGGCAACATGGACTTGGGTGCCGCCACCCGCACGTTCAGCGTCGCCGATGGTGGCGCCGCCTACGATCTGAACATCTCGGCCAACATCGCCGGCACGGGCGGCGGCATCAACAAAACGGGCATTGGCACGATGCTCCTCTCGGGCAACAACTCGTTCACCGGTACCAACACGTTGACCGCGGGCACGACGATCGCCGCCAGTAATACCGCCCTCGGCAATACCGGCACGTCCACCGTCAGCAACGGCGCCACCCTCGCTCTGCAAGGCGGCATCACGCTTAATTCCGGTAATATCGGGATCGTCGGCGCCGGCTACACCGGCAACTTTGGCGCCCTCTCCAACCTTTCCGGCAACAATACCGTCACCAGTGCCTTGACGTTGAACAACAGTGGCACCGACTCGACGATCGGCGCCGCCAGCGGCACGCAACTCACGCTCAACGGTGCGATCACCCAAGTCGGCGCGGGCAATCTCAACACGGGTGGCTCCGGCACGATCGTGCTGGGCGGCAATAATTCCTATACTGGCATCACCGTTATCAACAGCAATGCCACGGTCGTCGCCGCCGCCAATAATGCCCTCGGCACCACCGCCGGTAGCACCATCATCGCCCCCGGCAACACCCTGGCCTTCCAAGGCGGTATCAATTATTCCACGGCCGAACCCGTGAGCGCCACCGGCGCGGGTGCGGCCGGCCGCAACGGCGCCATCGACAATCTTTCCGGCAATAACACATTCGCGGGGGCCATCAAACTCTGGTTGGGCAGTACCACCATCGGCGCGGCCAGCAGCACGCAGCTTAACCTCAACGGTGTAGTCTACGACGATACCGGCGGCCCGTTTGCGCTAACCGTGGGCGGTGCCGGCACGATCGTTCTCGGCGGCGCCAGCGCCAACACTTATGCCGGCACCACTACCGTCAGTAACGGCGCCACGCTCGTCGCCGCCAAGGACGGCGCCCTTGGCACCACGGCCGCCGGCACCACCGTCGCCTCCGGCGGCACCCTCGCCTTCCAGGGCGGTATCAACTATGCCACCACCGAAGCCGTGACCGTCACTGGCACGGGCGCGGCTGGCCGCAACGGCGCCATCGACAATCTTTCCGGCAACAATACGTTCGCCGGCGCGATCACCCTGGGCGCCGGCGGTGCGACGATCGGTGCGGCCGGCGGCACCCAGTTGACCTTGTCCAGCGCCATCGCCGCCACCGCCCAGCCGCTCGTCAAAGCCGGTGCCGGCACCGTCGTGTTGACCGCCGCCAACGGGTACACCGGCACCACCACAATCAATGGCGGCACCCTCAGCCTCGCCGGTGCCGCTGGTGCGCTCGCCGCCGGCGCCGGCAATATCACGATCAACGCCGGTGGCGCCCTGACGCTCGACAATACCGCCGCCAATAACGCAAATCGCCTGTCCGCCACTCCCAGCATCACCCTCAACAACGGCGCGGCGCTCAATTTTCTCGGCAATGCCGCGGGCAATTCCACGGAGACGCTCGGCACCGTGACGACCGGCGCCGGCAATAATGTCGTCTACATGTTCGCCGGAGCCACCCAGCATTCGGACCTGACCATCGGCAATCTCGTGGAGAACGGCAGTGCCACGGTCACCTTTACCACCGATCCCACGGCCATCCTCGGCACAGGCGCCACCAACGCCGGTGTGGTCGGCAGCCCGCGCGTCTTCCTCACCCAGGTCAATAGCGTCGCCACTACCGGCACCCTCGCGACGCCAACCGCCTTGCCCGGCTGGATTCTGGTCAACGACGTCAATGGCACCTCCAATTTCGCCGAGTACACCGGCGGTGCCGGCACCGGCAACGGCGTGCGGGCACTTTCCAGCTACTACACCGGAGCCCTCGGCATCAATGTCAACGTCGCGACGGCCAGCGTGCTGCTCGATGGCACCTCGGTGCCTGGCGCCAAGCAACTGACCGTCAACCTCGGAGGCAATACGACCGACGGCAATCTCAAGATCGCCTCGGCCCTGACCGTCGATCTCAACACCAATAACGCCAGCACGCTTCGCTTGAACAGCGGCGGTCTGATCATGAGCGGCGCCAATCAGGGCGTCATCTCGGGCGCGGGTCGCCTCTCCTCCGGCAACAACGGTACGCTCGCCGTCACGGTGGACAATGCCAGCGGCAAGCTCAGCATCAGCTCCAATATCATCGATAACGGCACGACCGGCCTGACCAAGGCCGGCCCCGGCATGCTCGTTTTGAGCGGCACCAACACGTTCTCTGGCGCGGTCAACATCAACGCCGGCACCATCAGTATCGCCGCCGAAGCCGGCCTGGGAGCCACGAACAAGACGGTCACTTTCGGCGGCGGCACCCTGAACGTCACGGCGGGGTTCAACGCCAACACCGCCAAGACCTGGACCATCGCCGCCAATAACACCGGCACATTCGACATCAATTCCGGCCAGACCCTGGGCCTCAACACCGGTGGCACCAACGACGTCACCAGCAGTGCCACCAGCCAGCTCATCAAGAACGGCCTCGGCACCCTCCAGTTCGCCAACAATAACGCCGGCATCCTGGGCTCGACCTTGGTCAATCAGGGTACTCTGGAGCTGGATACCGCCACCGCCCTCGGTACCGGCACCACCATCACCCTCGCCGGCGGCGCCCTCAGCCTGAAGAACAACGCCGGCACCGTGTTTGCCAACAACATCGCCGTCACCGCCGATTCGACCATCAACACCGATTACCTCACCGCGAACACCGGTTTGGTGCATACGCTTGGCACCCTCACGATCGGCACCAACCAGCTCACCACCGGCGGCGCCCACAACACCGATCTGACCTTCGGCAACGTCACCCTCACCGGTAATGCCACTTTCAATACCAGCGTGGCCGGCAACGATTTGCTGGTCGGTGTCGTCGCGGGCGCCGCCGGCAGCCTCACCAAGACCGGCGCCGCCAATATGACCTTGACCGGCGCGGCCACCTATGGGGGCGCCACGACCGTCACTGCCGGCACGCTGTACACCAATGGCACCAACTACCTGCCGACGACCACTGCGCTGACCGTCAACGGCACGCTGAACACCAACGGCAACAACCAGACCATCGGTTCCCTCACCGGGGCTGGCACGATCACCATGGGCGCTGGCAACCTCACCGTCGGCGATGCCACCACGGTGGCGGCCTATACCGGGACAATCGGCACCACGGGCGCCGGCGCATTTATTAAACAAGGCACCGGCAGCCTCACCCTGGGCGGTGCGAGCGCCAATACCATCGCCGGCAATTTCAGCGTCAACGATGGCACGGTCGTCCTCGCGAAGACTGCCGCCGTGAGCGCGACCGGTTCGGGCAACCTCACCATCGGCGACGGTGCGGGCGCCGCCAACTCCGCCGTCGTCCAGCTCACGCAGAACTATCAGCAGATCGACGGCGGCAGCACAGCCGTGACCATCAACGCCGACGGCCGCCTCGACCTCAACGGCAACTCCCAGACCATCGGCTCGCTCGCGGGATCGGGCTCGGTCAATCTCGGCGCCGGCACCCTCACGACCGGCGGTAGCAACGCCAACACCAGCTACACCGGCCAGATCGGCGGCACCAGCGGTTCGCTCACCAAGACCGGCACCGGCACCTTCACTCTCTCCGGCAATAACAACTTCACGGGCGCCGCGAACGTCAACCAGGGCATCGTCCAGGTCAACAGCACCAACGCCCTCGGCACCGGCGCCGCCACCGTCGCCAACACGGCCGCGATCGAGTTGCAGGGCACCAGCGTCACCCTCGGCAATTCCTCGCTCAATATCAACGGTACGGGCCCGGGCGGCAACGGCGCTGTCCGCAATATCAGCGGCAACAATTACATCAACAGCCCGATCACCTTGGGCGGCGCCTCCACCATCAACGTCTCCACGGGCAATCTCTACCTGGCGGGCGGCGTCGCGACCAACGGCAATACGCTCACCACGACTGGCACCGGGACCGGCAACGCCATCGCCACCGGCGCGATCACCGGCACCGGCGGCGTCAACAAGACCGGCATCGGCACGCTGGTCCTGAGCAATACGGGCAACACCTACAGCGGCACCACCGCCATCACCGCCGGCTCCGTCCAGATCGGCGCCAACAACGCCGGCCCCGCTTCGTCGGCCGTCACCGTCAGCACCGGCGCCACGCTCGACGTCAATAACTACGCCGCCACGGTGGGCTCGCTCGCCGGCTCCGGCACCGTCACCCTCGGCAGCGGCACGCTGACCGCGGGCGGCAACAATTCCTCCACTGGGTTCTCAGGCGCGATCGGTGGTGCCGGTGGCGGCCTCACCAAGGCCGGCAGTGGCACCCTCACCCTGACCGGTGTCAACACCTACACGGGCGCGACCACCATCAACGCCGGCACGCTCACCATCGGCGCCGGCGGGGCGTTATCGACCTCATCGGCCATCGCCATCAACAACAGCGGCAGCACTCTTAGTGTGGTGCCCAACAATACCGCATTGGGCGGTATCGCCTTCAACGGCGGTACGCTCACCACGGCCGCCGGCACCACGACTTCGACCGGCGGCACCATGACCGCCCAGGCCGGCGGCGGCACCCTGGCGATCGGCTCCGGTGGCACGCTCAATCTCACGGGCGCCATGGCCGGCACCGGCACCCTCACCGTCAGCAGCGGCGCCCTCACCATTTCCGACCCGGTCACCTTCGGCGGCAACATCATCGTCAGCAGTGGAGCTACACTTAACCTGGCCAGCTTGGCCAGCGGCTCGACCTTTAGCGGCACCATCACCCTCAACGGCGGCACGCTCAACCTCGGCACCGGCACTGGCGCCGGCACCTACAACATCACTAATCTCACCGTCACCGGCACCTCGACCATCGATTTCGGCTCCGGCGCCGTGACCCTCAACGGCGGCACCCTCTCCAACCCCAGCGGCACGCTCTCCATTTCCAATTGGGTCAACGCCGTCGATTACTTCTTCGCCCAAAACTGGACCGGCGCCACCTTGAACGTCCGCAACGCGCCGCCAGAAAACATGATTAGTTTCGCCGCCAGCTCGGCCAGCTATGCCGCGAGCAATACGGCCTGGTTGCAGTATGGCGCCAACAACATGATCACGCCCGCCCCCGAGCCCTCGACCTACGGCGCGATCTTCATGGGTCTGTCGCTCGTCGGCCTCGGCTTCCGCCGCTGGCGCGCCAGCCGCAAGCCATAACCCGGATTCCAGCCTGCACGGGAGAAGCAATCTCACAGATCCTAGTTCCGGGTTCCGCGTTTCGAGTTCCGGGTTGCATGCTCCGCATGCTGCATCCGTGCCCATTCGTGTTCATTCGTGTCCATCCGTGGTTAAAGATCCGGGTTCTGGGTTGAGGATTCCCGCGCCCATGGCCGAAGCATCGATCAATCCACCGCGCCGTAACCGTCGCGGCTACACTTCCGGATTAGCGTTCATTGGCGTTCATTAGCGGTTAAAATCCGTTCGATTCCCTTTGATTGCGGCTTCGCCGCACCAGGGTCATTCGTGGTTCAGCTGAATCGTTCCGGCTGAGGTACTGCCCCACGCCGTTTCCGCCCTCGCCTTCCCTTCGGAATCTGCGCGGGATCGCCAGGATGCCGTTCACGAAACTCGGACTCTATTCCAGCCTGGTGCGGGGTGCCCAGGCCTTGGGTTATGTCGAGCCGACTCCCATCCAGGCACAGGGCATCCCCATCGTGCTCGCCGGGCGCGATCTCGTTGCCTCCGCCCCGACCGGCACAGGCAAAACTGCCGCCTTCGCCCTGCCGGTGCTCAACCGTCTCGGGCCGCACCGTACCGAGGGTCCCCGGGTGCTCGTGCTCGAACCGACACGCGAACTCTCCGTCCAGATCGGCACCGCCTTTCGCGATCTCGGCCGCTTCACCGACCTGCGTACCATCGTGCTCCACGGCGGTGTGGATTACGGACCGCAACGCAACGCCCTGCGCGCCGGCGCCGACATCGTAATCGCCACCGTCGGCCGGCTGACTGAGTTCCTCGATAACCGGGTCCTCCGCCTCGATCGCGTCGAGGTGCTCATCCTCGACGAGGTCGACCGGATGCTCGACCTGGGGTTCATCGACGACGTGAAGGCGATCGTGAAGCAGTGTCCGCCCCAGCGGCAGACCCTGCTCTACTCCGCAACCGTGTCGCCCGCGTTGGAGGAGATCGCCAAGTTTGCCTTGCGCGATCCGGCCCGCATCGAGATCGGCCGCACCAGCGCGGTCACCGAAACGGTCAACCACGCGATTCACACGGTGGCCAGCGGGCAAAAATTCGACCTGCTCCTCGCGCTGCTGCAGCGCCCGGAGCTCAAGAGCGTGCTCATCTTCTCCCGCACCAAACACGGGGCCGATCACCTCGCGCACCTGTTGCGGCTGGCCAACCATTCCGTGGCCGTGCTGCACGCCAATCGCACCCAGCCCCAGCGCGTCGCGGCGCTGGCGGGTTTCAAGAGCGGCAAACACGGCATCATGGTCGCCACCGACATCGCCGCCCGCGGCATCGACGTGGCCGGCGTTTCGCATGTCATCAACTACGACGTGCCGCAAAATCCCGAGGATTATGTCCACCGCATCGGGCGCACGGGCCGAGCGCTGGCGGTAGGCGACGCCCTGATGCTCGTGTCGCCCGAGGAGACGGGTGCGGTGCACGCGATCGAGCAATTCATCGAGCAAAAGATCGCGCAGCTTCCGCTCGCCGGCTTCGCCTACCACGGCGGCCAGCCCCCGGTCATCGACACCTCGCGCCCAGGCACCGGCCAGCCGCACACCAGCGGGCGGCAGCGCCTCGGCATCGGCGGCCAGCAGAAGGGCGAAACCGGTCGTCACCAAAGCCGCGCCAAGAGCAGGCCGAGCCACGGCGGCGGGAATCCCGACCGCCATCCCAAGGGCAAGCCCGGCGCGCACTGGCGTCGCAGCGGCGGCTGGTGAGGCCACCGAGCCGATCCTTTCGGATTTTTTACAGGAGCTGGGTTTCTTCTCGCGCGAAACCCTTGAATTGTCCGTGACTGATGCCTGCCGCCCATGCCCGAGAAACCGTTTTCCCTCACCCCGCGTTGGTCGATCCTACTGTCGGGTGGGCTGCTTGTGCTTCTGGTCGCGGTTGCCTATCATGGCAGTTACTCCGTGCCGCTCATTTTCGACGACGGGCCGGCCATCATAGATAATCCCACCATCCGGACTCTCTGGCCGATCTGGAAGCCGCTCATGCCGCCAACCG
>Ga0265316_10004909_pt1 | contig 13155 bp, 13 predicted proteins | sample 4522metaG_FD_202092 | JGI IMG/M metagenome (GOLD analysis project Ga0265316, IMG submission 202092) | Rhizosphere microbial communities from Carex aquatilis grown in University of Washington, Seatle, WA, United States - 4-5-22 metaG | ecosystem: Host-associated > Plants > Roots > Rhizosphere >... | reverse complement strand
GGCACCGCGGCTCCGTCGACGTATTCGCTTCGTGCGCGCGCGCTCGCCGCGTTCGCGGCCGGTCACGGCGAGGGGCGCACCCACGCGATCGGATCGGCCGCGCCTGTTCTCACCGCCACGGTGCACGCGGGGCACGGCATCGGCTGGGTGCGCACCGGCCTTCGTACCGCGCTCCGCAGCGACGCGCTCTCCGGCCCGCGCCGGATCGCCCGCGGCTCACGCGTGCTCCGCCGCATCTACACACGCGTGGTCGATGCTCGTGCGCGGCGATGACTAAGGTGGCTTCATGACGCACCCTCGCGCCGGAGAGGCATACCGTCCGCCGGAATACTGGGGCGCGCTCCACGGTGCCGCGGACGACCTCGCCGTCGTCGGGTACCCGACGTTGCCGCTCGTCTTCAACCGTTACGTCTACGCGAACGCCGCGCACTCCGTGCTGCGCGGGATGCGCGCCGCCGGCGCCGACGTTCGCGGCCGCACCGTCCTGGACGTCGGCAGCGGCACGGGCTTCTGGGTCGACCTCTGGCGGCGGCACGGAGCCGTCCGCGTCGCCGGCGCCGATCTCGTCCTGACGGCGGTCGAGCGCCTCCGCACGCGCTTTCCGGAATCCGAGTTCGCGGCGGCCGACATCACCGAGCGGGCGCCGTTCCCGGACGAACGGTTCGACGTCGTCACGATCATGAGCGTGCTGCACCACGTCGTCGACGAGGAGCGCTTCCGGAGCGCGCTCGCGAACCTCGCGTCGCAGCTCGAGCGCGGTGGGCACCTCGCCGTCCTCGACCCGCTCGTGGTGCGCGGACGCTGGATGCCGCCGCAGGGGGAGAGCGCGCACAACGTCGTTCGCACGCGCTCGCAGTGGGAGGCAGCGCTCGACGGCACCGGCCTCCGCATCGCCGCCGTCAGCCCGACAGCGTCCTTCCTCTCTGACCCGGTCGACGCCGGCTCGCGCGCCGCGTTCACGGCGCACCGCTTCTTCTGGCGCGGGCTCACCGCGGCGCTCCGGGGCCGCGACCGCCTCGCCTCCGTCGTCGTGCCGCCGCTCGCCGCCGTCGACCGCGCCGTCGCCGCACGGCTCCGCCACGGCCCGTCGGCGAAGCTGATCGTCCTGGAACGCGACTAGCTACACGCCGACCTGGTGGACTGCCGACGGGGCGAAGTCCGCCCACGGAAGCTCTTCGACCAGGCCGAGGCTCCTCAGCTCGCCGACGTCCGCGCGATACAGCTCGCGCAGCTCCGCGCGCAGTGGCTCCGACAGCTCCGGCTTCGCACCGGGATCGCCGTGGAAGAGCTTGAAGTCGACCCGTTCGATCTGGCGGAGCACGACGCGGCCGAGCCGGCTCGGGTCGTTCCAGTAGAGGCGCGTGCGAGGCGTGCTGTACGTGTACTTGAAGCGGTTCGCGATCCGTTGCAGTCTCAACCTCGGCAGGGAGTAGATCGTGGTCGAGCGTCCGCGCGTCCGGGCTTCGTAGTTCGGATCGACGCCCACGAACTCGTACAGGCGCCGGATCGTCTTCTCGGCGGGCTCTGCGTGAACTCGCTCTTGCGCGAGCACGAGGAACTTGTCGGCTTCGAAGAGCGTCAGGTAGTGGCGAAGCTGCCGCCCGTAGTAGCCGAACTCGATGATCTCGGACGACCTCGGGTAGGCCTTCGTCCAGCGACCGTCGAGGATCGCACGCAGGCCGCGCTCGATCGGGACCGCTGGAACGAAGCCGTGCATCACGTTGAGGAAGTACGCCGAGATCGCCCGTTCGATCGGATTCCTGAGAATGGCGATGATCTTCGCCTCGGGCATGAGTGCCTTGATGCGCTCGGCGACGAATGGGAAGGCGAGGTAGTTCGGCCGCTTGATGCCGACGACTTGATCGGGCCGGGCGTCGTGGAAGAGCGCCTCGAACTCTGCGCGCGGTGTCTCCTGGAAGTCGGGATCCTGGAAGTACGGGATCTCCGCCTGCGGCATGAAGACGCCCGGATGCTCGCGGAGAACGGAGGCGAGGAAGCTCGAACCGCCGCGCTGCGAGCCGGCGATGACGAAATCGGGGAGCCGAGCCATCCGCGGGGCACCCTACCGCACGGCTGCGGGACGGCTAGGCGGTCGGAGTGCGGTCGCCCGCGCGCTCGGTACGCCACTCGAGCTGCGGGCGGAGGAGAGCGTTGCCCCGCATGTTGCCCGCGTTTCCGGAGAACCTGACCTCGATCGCCGCGACGCCGGCATAGTCGACCACCTGGTTCACCTCGGCGATGAGGCTGACGTTCAGATCGAGCTCCGCGTCGCCGAACAGGCCGCGCGGGAGCCTCACGACCGACGTGTAGTCGCCTCGCTCGAGGCGAACCAGTGCATCGACGGAGGGGTCGTCGAGCGTCTCCGTCCGGAGCACGGTGACCTGGTTCTCGTCCGTCAGCGTCACGAGCACGCGCAGCGCCGGTACGGGCCGGAAGACGCGGTACTCGACGGAGACCGCGATCGACTCGTCGGACCCGAAGCTCGTCGCCGGGAGCCCCTCCTCGTCGAGCACCGCGATCCGCGTGCACTCGAAGAACGGCTGGTCGCCGTACAGCCGCGACTTCGCCGTCCGGAGGCGGAGCGACTCGCCGTCCACGATCGCGGCGCCCGTGTCGGCTCCGTGGCCGAGATAGTGGTGCACGGCCTCCTCGGTGGGGCCGTCGAAGACGAGCCGCCCCTTGTCGAGGACGAGGGCCCTCTGGCACAGGGCGCGCACCGCCGCGAGGTTGTGGCTGACGAAGACGACGGTCCGGCCCTCGCGCGTGACGTCGCGCATCTTGCCGAGGCATTTCTGCTGGAACTCGATGTCGCCGACCGCGAGCACCTCGTCGACGAGCAGGATCTCCGGCTCGAGGTGCGCCGCAACGGCGAACGCGAGGCGCACCTGCATGCCGCTCGAGTAGCGCTTCACCGGCGTGTCGAGGAACCGCTCCACACCCGAGAACTCCACGATCTCGTCGAAGCGCGCGACGATCTCCGACCGCCGCATCCCGAGGATCGTCCCGTTGAGCATGATGTTCTCGCGTCCCGTCAGCTCCGGATGGAAGCCGGTGCCCACCTCGAGGAGCGAGCCGACGCGGCCGCGAAGGACGACGCGGCCCCTCGTCGGATCGGTGATGCGCGAGAGGATCTTGAGGAGCGTGCTCTTGCCCGCGCCGTTGGCGCCGATGAGGCCGAGGACGCCGCCGCGGCCGAGCTCGAACGAGACGTCGTCCAGCGCCCAGATCTCCTGCGGCGCCTCGCCGCTCCTGCGCAGCCGGCGGGCCGGCGCCGACGCGATGCCTGCCAGCACGTCGCGGAGCGCGCGGTACGGCTCGCGCTGGCCGAGGCGGTAGCGCTTGCCGACGCCCTCGGCGCGGACCACGACGTCAGACGACATCGGCGAAGCTCCGTTCCACGCGGCGGAAGTACTCGATGCCGCCGACCAGCAGGACGAGGACGACCCCGAACGACAGGAGCATGAGGTGGCCGACCTGCGCCACGTCGTTGCCGAACAGGCACCAGCGGAAGCCCTGGACGACGCCGGCCATCGGGTTGATGCCGATCCACGGGCGGATGCCGAGCGGGAAAACCGCGGCGGAGTAGGCAACCGGAGTGGCGAAGAACCACGCCTGCACGAGGAACGGCACCGTGTACTGCACGTCGCGGTACTTGACGTTGAGCGCCGACATCCACAGCGTCACCGCGAGCGACGCGACGACGGCGAAGAGCACGAAGAACGGCAGGAGGACGACGTGCCAGCTCGGCACCTGGTGGTACCACGCCATCGCTGCGGCGAGCACGACGAATCCGACCGCCATGTCGACGAGCCCGGCGAGGACGGGCGCGATAGGGATGAGCAGACGCGGCACGTAGACCTTCGTGACGAGCGCCTGGTTGTCGACGATGCTCTTCGTCGACGCGGACAGCGCGTTCGCGAAGAGCAGCCACGGCAGGAACGCGCTCAACGTGAGCAGCAAGTAGGGGACGTTCGACGGCAACTTCGCGTAGTGGCCCAGGACGACCGTGAAGATGATCGCCGTCAGCGCCGGCTGCAGTGCGACCCAGGCGGCACCGACCGCCGTCTGCTTGTAACGGATCTTGACGTCGCGCCAGATGAGGAAGAAGAGGAGCTCGCGGTAGTCCCACAGCTCCCGGAGGTCGAGCGCACGCCAGCCGCGTTTCGCCTCGATCACGGTCACGCGACCGGCGTCGTAATGGCTCCGGGTGTCGGCGACCGCGCTCATCGAGTCAGGATAGCCCCCGACTCCGGCGGGTCAGCTCGTCGAAGAGCCGCCGATGCCGCTCGATCCACGCGCGGGCGTCGAACCGGTGGGAGCGCTCTCGCGCGGCGGCGGAGCGCCCGTCCAGATCGTCCGCGAGGGCGATCGCAGCAGCGGCGACGTCGGCCGGCGCGGGCGGGTGATCCGCCTCCCAGTCGAGCGGCGCGTCGATGCCGAAGCCGGCGTCCGGGCCGACGAGCTCCGGGGTCCCGCCGCTTGCGGAGTACACCACCGGGAGGCCGCAGGCCATCGCCTCGAGGACGACGGTCGGGCAGGGGTCGTTGTACTTCGGGTGGATGAGGATGTCGGCCCGCCGGAGCAGATCGGGCGCCTCCGCCTGCGTGTACGTCCCGACGAGCTCGACGGCGTCGTCGAGGCCGAGACCGGAGACGAGGGCTGCCGTCTGCGCGGCGCCGTCGGGCGCGAACGAGAGCGACCCGGCGACGAGCAGCCGGGCGTCGGGCCGCTCGCCGCGAACGATGGCAAACGCCTGCAGCGCCCGCTCGAGCCGGTACCGCTGGTATTGGTTGCCGCCGAGCAGGAGCGTCAACGGCCGGTTCGGTCGCGCCGCCGCCGGAGCGAATGCAACGGTGTCGACGGGGTTGTGGAGGATCTCCCATGCGCCGGCGCGCTCTCCGTAGAAACGGTCGGCCGCGAGCTTGCAGAACGCGCTCTGGTAGACGACGTGGTCGGCGCGATGCAGCAGGCGCGCGCGCGGCCGGTTCACGAGCTCCCAGCCGTCGCCGTACCAGCCTCGATACGCGACCCCGTTCTGATTCCACACGAACGCGGCGCCGCGCCGGCGCGCGATCCGCGCGAGCACGCCCGCGTCGAGGGGCATGGAGCTCGATCCGAGATAGAGCACGTTGAAGTCGCGCGGCGCGTTCGGCAGCGCGCGACTCAGCAGCTGGAACTTCACCGCACCGCCGAACACGACGTCGCGGCCGGTCGGCATTCGCTCCACGCCGTACGACACTGCGACGTCACCGCGCCGCACCGGCGTCGACACGAGACGGATCCACCGTCGCGTCTGCACGACGACGATCCGCGCGAGCGAGAGCGCGTTCCGCACGCGCCGAACGTGCATGTGCAGCGTCACGTGCTCACGAAGCCGTCGAAGAACGCGCGCCACAGCGGCACCTGCGCCTCGTACGAGTTCGCCGCCGCCGCCGCTCGCCCCGCCGCGACGATCCGCTCGAGATCCGCTCCGCCCGACGCGATCGTCTCGAGCCTGTCGACGAGCGCGTCGACGTCCTCGACCTCGACGAGCCAGCCGTTCTCACCGTCGACGACGAGCTCGGTCGCCTGCCCGACGCGCGTCGAGACGAGGGGCACGCCCGCAGCCATCGCTTCGAGCACGCCTTTCGGCCCTCCCTCCTGCCGAGATGTCACGACGTAGGCGTCGAGTGCAGCGTAGAGCTGCCCGATGTCGGGGTATCGCTCGACGAATCGGTGGACATACGGGATGCCGAGCTCGTCGAGGCGCGCCCGGACGTATCCGCGCGCGGGGCCCGACAGGAGCACGTGCAGCTCCGGCACGCGTTCGCGGAGCCGCGCAAGCGTCTCCACGAGCACGTCCGGCCCCTTGATCCACTTCGGCTCGAGGCCGTCGCCCCAGCCGACGCCGTCCTTCTGGAACGAACCGACGACGAACGCGGCCTCCGGCAGCCCAAGCGCGCGCCGCGCCTCCGCCGTGCGCGGCCCGAAGTAGCGCGGCTCGATCCCGATCGGGATCCGGAACACCTTCGCAGGGTCGATGCCACTCGAGAGCACGAGCTGCTCGAGCTCGCGATGCGACACCTGCACGCGGTCGAGCTCGGCGTGCCGGCGCCGCAGTGCCTCGTACGCTTGGTCGAACTCGGGCGCGCCGGGCGTGCCGGGCACGCCGTGGAAGTACGTCGTCGCGATCCGGTGCTCGGCCCCGGCCGGCGGCGGCCGGTCGAAGAACGTGAAATGACTGCCGTAGAAGACCGACTGCCGCCGGGCGCCGGACGGCGGCCATCGCGCCGCGACCCGTATCCCGAGTCGCTCCGCCACGGCGGCGACGGCCCGCATCTCCTCGTCGATCACCCATCCCGCGCGCTCGCCGACGACGAGGAGCCTGCTGTACGCAGGCCAGCGCGCTCCGACGATGAGGGCCGCACGGCGCGCCCCGCGCCGCGCCGCGTCGGCGAGGACGCTCACGTGACCCGAACGACGCCGATTCCGAAACTGGGCGAATCGCCGGCGATACGCTCCTCCGCGGTGACCGAGCGCCTCAGCTCCGACCAGAACCGCGGGACTCCGTGCGGCGCATCGGGCTTGACGTCGTGGAAGGCGATCAGCCCACCGCGGCGAACGAGCGGCGACCAGAGCTCGTAGTCGCGCTTCACACCGTCGTAGCTGTGATCGCCGTCGATGAAGAGGAAGTCGACGGGGCGGTCGCGGAGCAGTCGCCGAACGCGAGCGACGGTCGACGGCGACTGCGAGTCCGCCGGCATCACGAGCTCCACCCGCTGGCGTGCGCGGGCGAGACCGCGCCGCACGAATGCATATGTGGACCAGCGCCCGAGCCGCCCGAGCGGCCGGGCGTCCACCGCGACGAGGGTCGCGTCCTCCGCGGCGACGCGTGTCCAGAGGAAGAGCGTGCCGCCCTCGTCCGTGCCAATCTCGACCACCGTCGCCGGCCGGAGCTCTTCGACGAGCTCGAGCAGCCAGAGGATCTCGTCGGTGGCCTGCGTCGGGCGAAGACGACCGCCGCGCCACGTGAGCGCGCGGCCGAACGCGAGCGCATCCGCGAGTGGCAGATCGGGTGGCAGGCGACGCACTCGGCGCCGAGCGCGAAACGCGGCCACGTACAGGCGTGGATACGCGAAGGCATGCCGTAGACGGATCACGTGAAGCCCTCCAGACCGAGCACACGAACGTAGTCGTCCGTGACCTCCTCCAGCGAGGGCAAGGATATGAGCGCCTGTCGCGTCTCGTACTCGTCCCGCAGGCGATCGAGGAGCGCCGGCACCTCGCTCCATTCATCGAAGCCGAACCCGGCCTCCTTCACCGCCTCCGCGCTGCCGCCGCTCTTCAGGTAGATCGCCGGCAGGCCGGAGCAGAGCGCCTCGACGAGCGCGTTCGAGTACGCGTCGTGCTCCGTCGCGGTCACGAACACGTCATGCGTGCGAAGGAGGTCGGCGAGCTCCCGCGACGGCAGTGGCGGGATCACCCGTGCGTACTCGAACGCCTCGCGTGTGTTCCCGACGAACGTGAACTCATAGCGGTCCCGGTCGAGCTCCGACTCGAGCCAGCGGAAGAACGGCCCTCCCTTCCGCGCGTTGTCCGACCAGCTCACGGCGACGAGCCGCGTCTTTCGCGCACGGTCGAACGGGACGCGTCCGCGGGGATGGAAGATCGCTGGATCCGTGCCGTTGTAGATCACGTGCGGGGAGACGAGCTCGATGCCGATGCTCCGGTACATGTCGATGGTCGCGTGCGAGATCGCGATCGTCGCATCGGCGAAGCGAGCGTTCATCTCGGCCACGCGTCGGTCAGTGCCGTCGTCGAAGCCGCGATAGAGGCTCGTCACCGCGCCCACGCGATGGACCATCCGGCACTCGCCGGAGAGGCGCATCGCGAACCACTCGAGTCGCGCGGCGTCGAAGTTGAACGAGTTGAAGAGCACCGCGGAGGTCGTCGGGGAGGCGGTGTTGATCCCCACGCGGATCCCGCGACGCCGCATCTCACCGGCGATGGCGCGCAGCGTCTGATGGCCGCCGCCGGCCGGAGGAGGCGCGAAGTCGTGGAATACCGCCACGTCCACCGGGCGATGCCGCGCAAGCGCGGCGTCGCGCTCGAGCTCGACGCGCCGCACGACCCTCTTGACCGGGCGAAGCGCCCGCCGAAGCGATGCAGTCGTCGGATCCACGACATCCGATGGTAATCCCCGCTTTCGACGGCTCATGGCACGATGGGCGCGTGGGCCTTCGCCAGCTGCGGTACACGCTCGGGACGATGCGGCGCGATGCGAGGCGCACCGCGTTCTACCGGCGGTTCGTGAAGCCGGGCGACCTCGCGTTCGACATCGGGGCCCACACCGGAGATCGGACGCGACTGCTGTTGCGCGCGGGCGCGCGCGTCGTCGCGGTCGAGCCCCACCCCGCGCTCTCCGCGAAGCTCCAACGGACGTTCGAGGGTGAGCCCGACGTGGTCGTCGTCGCGGAGGCCGTCGGCGCGGAGCCCGGGACGGCAGAGCTTCGCTGGCCGGCCGGCGGGCTCCCGGTGGCCTCCATGGCCGACGAGTGGATCGACCGCGTGCGCACGAGCGGACGCTTCCGCGTCGCCTGGGAGGAGCACGCGGAGGTGGCGGTGACGACGCTGGACGAGCTGATCGACCGTCATGGGGTGCCGGCGTTCTGCAAGATCGACGTCGAGGGGTACGAAGAGCAGGTGCTCGCGGGGCTGACGCAGCCGATCGCCTCGTTGTCGATCGAGTTCACGCCGGAGTTCCTCGACTCGACGGAGCGCTCGCTCACGCGGCTCGCCGAACTCGGGGCCTACCGCTTCGCCTACAGCCTCGGAGAGTCGCTCGAGCTGAGCCGAGACGGCTGGCTGACGCGGGAGCAGGTCTTGTCCCGGTTGCGCGAGCTCGACGCGATGAGTTTCGGCGACGTCTACGCGCGGCGCTCGGGCTAGGGGGCCGCGCCGACGGCGTGGCTGCGACGCTCGGCCGCGTCCGCGTCCGACCCGGGTTCGACGGACTCCCAGTCGAGCAGCGGCGAGACGACGCCCGGACGCGCGCGGTCGTTGAGGAACAGCGAGTCGCCGTGGTCGGCGATGACGTCGAACTGCAGCACCTCCTCGCTCCGGACGATCCATCGCACCCAGTGCAGACCGATCCGGAGCTTGATCGCGTACCGCCCGCTGTTCAGGAGGCCGGGCGGGATCACACACCGGATCGCGTTCCGTCCGGGCTTCAGCCGCGTCGGAGCGGTGTCGTCGACGTCGGTGATGTACGAGCGGAACACGACCACACCGTCGACGGTCGTGAGGTCGTAGCCCGCGGTGAACGCCGGATCGAGCCTGCCGATGTCGAGCTCGAAGGTGACGTGGATCGGCCGACTGCTGAAGAACGACGTCGACGGCTGGTCGTGCTCGTCCGTGACCCTGACCTCGGCGACGCGGCACATGTCGTCGCCCGGGCGCTCGGCGGGGTCGTCCCAGCGCCGGCGCCCCAGCTCCGGAGACTCGACGGACTCGAGGTACGCGCGGATGACCGCCTCGACCGGCCCTTCCGAGACGAGCTTCCCCTGCTCCAGCAAGATGCCGTCCCGGCACACGCGCCGGATCGCCTGCATGTTGTGACTCACGAGGAGCACCGTCCGTCCTTCCTGTGCCGCGGCGCCCATTCTCCCGAGGCAGCGCTTCTGGAACTCGGCGTCGCCCACGGCCAGGACCTCGTCGACGATGAGGATGTCCGGCTCCATGTGCGCCGCGACGGCGAAGCCGAGCCGGACGTACATCCCACTCGAGTACCACTTCACCGGCGTGTCGATGTGCTTCTCCACCCCCGCGAAGGTGACGATGTCGTCGAATCGTCGCCGCACCTCGTTGCGGCTCATGCCGAGCAGCGTTCCGTTGAGGAAGACGTTCTCGCGACCTGTGAGCTCACCGCTGAAACCGGTGCCGACCTCGAGGAGCGCGCCGACGCGGCCGGCGATGTCGATGTAGCCCCGGGTCGGCTCGGTGATGCGAGCCAGCACCTTGAGGAGCGTCGACTTGCCCGCGCCGTTCTTGCCGATGACCGCGAGCGCGGATCCTTCCGGCAGGTCGAACGTGACGTCGTCGAGCGCCCACATGTGCCCGGCGCTCGGTCGGCGGAGCGCGAAGCGGCGCGCCTGGCGGAACCCCGACTCGACCCGGCCGAGCCGGTATCGCTTGCCGACCCCGTGTGCGCTGATCGCGAGGTTGGTCATGTCAGAGCATGTCCACGATCGTCCGCTCCGTCCGCCGGAAGGCGAAGAGCCCTGTACCCGTCACGACGACCGCCACACTGATGCTCGAGAAGAGGACGGTGAGGCTTCCGAACGGGACGCCGAGCAGCGACCACCGGAATCCGGCGACGACGGCGGTGAGCGGGTTGATCGCGAGCAGCCACCGATACGTCGGCGGAACGAACGACACCGGATAGATGACCGGTGTCGCGTACTGCCAGATCTGCAGCAGGAACGGCAGCCCGTAGACGACGTCGCGATAGCGAACGGTTGCGCCCGAGAGCCAAAGCCCGAAGCCGATCGCAACGAGCATGGCGAGGCAGATGAAGACGGGCAGGAAGACGATGTGCCAGCTCGGCACGCGGTGGTAGTAGGCGAAGAGGCCGACGAGGACCGTGAGGCCGAGCAGGAGGTCGACGATCGGAGTCACCACGGCGGAGAAGGGCGCGTAGAGGCGCGGGAAGTACACCTTGGCGAGCAGGCCGCCGTTGTTCAGCAGGCTCGAGCTCGAGCCGGTCATCGCCGACGAGAAATACCCCATCGCGAGGACGGCGGGCGTGACGAAGAGTGGGTAGGGGATGTTCGTGCCCGGCTTGATCCCGGCCAGCCCGCCGAACACCACGGAGAAGATGACCATGGTCACGAGCGGCCGGATGATCGCCCACGCCGGCCCGAAGTACGTCTGCCGGTATCGCGACTTCACGTCGCGGAGGAGGAAGAAGCGGGAGAGCTCGCGATAGCGCCAGAGCTCGGCGACGTCGATCGGGAGCACCCCGGTCGAGGGTTGGAGCCGCCGGACGACTCGCTGACGGCCGGGCGTGGCGGACCGCTCGAACCCCTGCGATTCGACCGCTTGCACCCGGCCAGGATAGCGTCGGCGTGTTAGATATCTGTTCGGTTGCCCGGCGTCCATCCCAGCGAGTCGAAGTCGGCGCCGTGATCGGCGTGGAGCGGCGTGGGATGCTGGGGAACCAGCTCTTCCAGTTTGCCTTCGGGATCGGCGCATCGCTGCGCCTCGGGACGTCGTTCGTGATGGCCGACGACAAGCTTCGCGACCTCTTCACCCTGGGGGAGTACGGCCATTCGCTCGACCGCGTGCGTCGCTCGCTCGGCTACCGCATGCAGCGGGCAGTACATCCGTTCCCGGTCGTCAAGATCGGCAACACCGACTTCGCGTCGCCCGAAGACGTCCTCGACCGGCTCGAGGACCGGCGAAACTACGCCGGCTTCTTCCAGTCGGAGGGGTTCTTCCGCGACGCCGCTTCCCGGGTCAGAGCCGCGTTCACGCCCTTGCCGCGACATCGCGCGCGGTTCGAGAGCCGGTATTCGGAGCTCGCCGCAAACGGCTACGTCTGCTGCCATGTCCGCCGGACCGACTACCTCAAGTGGCGCGGGGGCGTCGCGCTGCCGTCTGCGTACTACGCGGACGCGCTCGATGCCCTGGCCGCCGGCGACCTTCCCGTCGTCTTCGTCGGAGACGACCTCACCGAGGTCGAGCGAACGTTCGGCCACAGGCGCGGTGTGCGGTTCGAGCACGGTGACGAGATCGTCGACTTCCTACTGCTCGTAAACGCGCACGCAGTGGTGACGAGCAACAGCTCCTTCGGCTGGTGGGGCGCCTGGCTCGGCCGCCCGGAGCGGACCGTCGTCGCACCCCGCCATTGGGCGGGCTTCAAGGACGGGCGCGAGTACCCGCCGGCGGTCATCCCGTCGCGGTGGACGCAGATCCCCGTCCGCGAAGACGCGTGATCGTCGCCTCGACGCGCTCCATGTACCGGTCGAGGCGAAGCTGGGCGGGGTCCCAGTCCCCCCACCGCTCGGCGTAGAGCGCCGGCGAGAAGTCGATCCGGCCGAAGTCGGCCCAGTCGTCGAGCACGAGAATCGGCATGTCGCTGTGGTGCTCGACGACGATGCTCCTCGTCACGATGGGGATCGTCCGAAGATACAGCGCTTCCCACGTGCGCAGGCAATCGACGCCCATGCCTTCGGGCGAGATGCAGAAGTACGCGGACGCGACACCGCGCAGATAGTCCTCGAAGGGCTTGCGCGGCTCAGGCTCCAACCCGGTCTGCTCGACGCAATACGACCGGACGACGGGGTTCGTGCCGATCGTGAAGCTCACGTCGAAGAGCTTGGACTTCGCCGGCGGGTCGGCGAGGACTCGCCCGAAGATGCTCTGATCGCCGTGCGGCCAGAACGTATTCGCGAGCCCCAGTGGAAGCGCATGGAGCTTCGGGTGCTCGATCACGGGGTTCTGCGCAAACCACGCGACGACCCGGTCGCGGTCGAGCTCACGCCGGAACCGCTCGCCGACGGGACGGGCGCTGTTGTGCGTGAAGAGCACGAACGGGCTCGAGGGGGCGTGACGGCGGAAGAAGTACTCGAGGTAGTCGGTCTTGCAGAACCACCAGTCGTTCTCGACGTGCTCGTTCACCGTGAGCACGTCGAAGTTCAGGACATAGCGGCAGCGCGCCGCGATGCCGTTACCCGTGATGAATGTCTCGTCGGTCGGCGCGGCGCTCAGCGCCGCCACCTTCGCCGGCGGCCCGAAAGGCGGACGCGGCGGATGGACGCGCTGCGACGTGGCTGCGATCAGCCGTCGCCCGCGCGCGACGGCGGCACGCCCTCCGGGGAGCCGGTGTACGACCGAGCCGAAGACGCGTCTCATCTAGCCACGACCCGGAGGCTGCCCGTCGATCCCCGGGACGAGCTCGAGCGGAATCGGCTCGACGTTGCTGGCGACCGTCGTGTAGTTGTCGAACCGCGTGTACGTCCAGACGTAGCGGAACGACGAGAAGTCCCACCGATAGTCGGATCCAGCGGGCTTGAAGCATTCCTCCGTGTCGTGGCAGACGATGAAGCGCGCCTTGTCGGCGAGCTTGAGCAGGTTGCTCTGCCGCGTCGAATACGGCGAGTTGTCGACGAAGGC
>Ga0265316_10004908_pt1 | contig 13156 bp, 13 predicted proteins | sample 4522metaG_FD_202092 | JGI IMG/M metagenome (GOLD analysis project Ga0265316, IMG submission 202092) | Rhizosphere microbial communities from Carex aquatilis grown in University of Washington, Seatle, WA, United States - 4-5-22 metaG | ecosystem: Host-associated > Plants > Roots > Rhizosphere >... | reverse complement strand
CGCTGCCCTGACCGAGCGTCGCCGTCCAACCGATGGCCGGGATGCCCTCGTTGGTGATCTGCAGGGTCTGACTCGACGCCTGTGTCCCGCATGCTGTTGCGAAAGCCATTGTCTGGGTTGACAATGAAAGCCCCCCCTGCCCGACGCCGCCCACAGTGAGGGCCGCGGGCAGTGGAGCGCACAGAACAGTACTGCTGACGTTCATCGCAAGGGTGGTGTTTGCATTGCCGAGCACCGACGGCGCGAACGAGAGCGTGTCACTGTGGGGCGACGCCGCGCCCAGGCTGAAGGTTGCGCCGCCGACACTGAACGGCGTCGTCGTGATCAAGGTGATCGAGGCTCCGTCGTTGCCGTTGTTGTCGACCTCGAAGTTTTGTGTGGCCGTGGTCCCGACCGGCACCGTCCCGAATGCGCCGAAGCCACCCGTCACATTCCACACCAGAATGGCGCCCTTGGCACCTTCAGTCACGCCAATCAGGTGCGTCGTATCTCCCGGGCTGTCGGTGACAATGGTCAGGGTGTCTGAGTAGACGCCCGGCACAGCTGATGTCGCAGCAATGGCCGGCGCGGTAACCTGAACCTGGAGGGTGCCGCCGGCCGGGATGATCTTGGTCGCCGCGTCCGTGGCATAGCCGAGCGTCTTGCCAAAGGTCGCGCTGGTGATGTGCGCGTCGCTGATCGCGGTGTTGGTCAGGGTGAAACTTTGTGCCGCCGGGGCTGCGCCACCGCATGGGTTCAAGCCGAAATCGAGCGCCTGGCTCGGCCAACCGCTGAGGACAGTTGTGACCCCCTGACCGGAAAGGCTGACAGACGAGACATTGCTTCCGCAAACCGGGCCGCTGATGGTCAGGGCCGAGGTTGCCGAGGCCGCGCCAGCGACCGTGGGGGCGAAACCGGCTGTGAGGCTCAAGGTGTCGCCCGCGGCGACCTCACTAGCCGTGGTCGGACTGAGGGTGAACGGCGTCGCGACTGGGGCTGGCGTTACCGTGATCGGCGCATTGCCCGCGTTGCCGAGCGACAGGGTGATCGGGGTGGCCGCGCCGAGCTTCACTGAGCCGAAGTCCGCCGCGTGCGGCACGGCATGCCAGACCAGCGTTCCACCCTGAGGAGTGACCGAGAGCGAGATGGGCGTGGATCCGTGGGCCGGATCGTTGGTCGTGATCGTCAGCGTGCCGGTCAGCGCCGTGCCGGCCGTGGCGGTGGCCGGCACTGCCGCGGTCACGCTGAGCGTGCTGCTCTGGCCTGCGGCGATGGTGGCCGTGCCGGGAGCGACGGCAAAGGGTGCTCCACTGACCGCAGCGGTAACCGTGAGCGCCGTGATTCCGGTGTTCACGATGGTGAGCGTGCTGGCCGCCGAGGTCGCGCTGCAGGCGACGAGGCCGAGGTTGATCGCGGTCGAGGGGAAACTGGCCTGCGGGCCGGTTACGCCGCCATCGCCGCCATCCGCGTTTGCAGCCGGGGCACCTGCATCCGGGCTCGCATCAGCAGCACCGGTCGTTCCACCTGCATCGCCCGTCCCACCCACGTCGTCCGTTCCACCTGCGTCCATCCCGCCTGCATCGTTGGTTGCACCAGCGTCCACTCCGCCTGCATCGTCCGTCCCTGCTCCAGTCTCGGGGCCCGAGGGCGTCGCGGTCGCGTCTGGTTCGCCAGCATCGATCGGGCTGGCAGGCAGGTCAGACGACACATCACCTTGGTCAAGCCCATCGGATTGGCCCCCAACTTCTGGAAGTGGCATCACATCTGCAGGCAACGAAGCCCCGTCCGCCTTCGGACTGACAAGCGCGTCCGCTGGAGCGTGCCCGTCAAGAGAGTCATGCGCGTCGGGGCTGCCCGACGAGCCGCCGCATCCCAATGCCACCAGTCCCAAAACGCAAGCCAGATGGAATGCGACTGTGCTCGATGTACTCCAAATTGATGATGCCTTTGCCATCACGTTCTCCTTCTTTTCTAAGTCGTCGTCTGTCGGAGATTGGGGAATCTGCTGCCGTCTTCCAGCACGACCTCGATCAGGTCAATCCGGAAGACTCCAACCACACCACCGCCCGCGCGGAAAGGGCCAGCCTTCGGTCTTCTGGCCATTGCTTCGGAATCGGCAAGTCGGGCGGGAACTTAAGGCAGCGTCGGGCAGCAGAATTTGCTGTTCGGCAGGCAGGTCAGCCAGCCCGGTGCAATGCTCTTGAACATTGCACTGCGAAACGTTCTGGAACCTGGCGACGCTTCAGACGTTGAAACGGAAGTTGATCACGTCGCCATCGGCGACCACGTACTCTTTGCCTTCCAGGCGCAGCTTGGCGGCTTCGCGGCACTTGGCTTCGCTGCCCAGTTTGACTAGGTCGTCCCAGCGCATGACTTCGGCGCGGATGAAGCCGCGCTCGATGTCGGAGTGGATCTTGCCGGCGGCCTTCTGTGCGGTGGTGCCGGCGCGGATGGGCCAGGCCCGGCATTCGTCTTCGCCCGCAGTCAGCAGCGAGATGAGATCGATGAGTGCGTAGGCGGCGCGGATGAAACGCCCGGCCGCGGGCTCGGTCAGGCCGAGTGAGGCGACAAAGTCCTTCTGCTCCTCGGGCGACATCTGTGCGATGTCCATTTCCACGGCGCCGGCCAGCACCACCAGGCCCAGGCCGGACTCGCGCGCGTAGGCTTCCAGATCCGCGGGCGCGGGCTTCGACACCTCGGCCTCGGACACGTTCAGCACCAGCAGCAGCGGCTTCAAGGTCAAGAATCGAAAACCGGACATGGCGACCAGGTCAGCCGGGTCGAGTCCCTGTAACCGGCGCAGCGGCAAGCCGTTGTCGAGCTGCACTTTCAGCTTCTCCAGCAGCGCCTGCTCGCTCGCCTTGCCCTTTTCTTTCTTCACGCGCTCCAGCCGCTTCTCGATGAGGATGAGGTCCGACAGGTTCATCTCGATCTCGAAATCCTTGGCTTCGCCGAGAGGCCGCGGCGTCTCGCCGGTGGGGCCGGCAAAACCGCGCACCACATGGCAAAGGGCGTCCATCTCGCGCATGGCGGCCAGGGTCTTTTCGTCCAGCCCCTGGCCTTCGGTCCCGGCCGGCGCCGCGGCCACGTCGGAAAACGCAATCTCGGCGTAGGTGGTCTTCTTGGTCTTGTACATGGCCGACAGCGCAGCCACGCGCGCGTCGGGCACTTTGACCACGCCCAGGTTGGTCTTGCCGCGCGCGGCGCCGTAGCCGGTCTCGGCTGACAGCCCCGTCAGGGCGTTGAATACCGTTGTCTTTCCGCTGCCGGGAAATCCGACCAGGCCGATTTTCATGCGGGCGTCCTAGCGCGCCTTGCCCCGGCCGGCCAATGGAAAGCCGCGCTCCACGCCCAAATACATCCTTGCCGTCGCGAAAATCTGACGCGGCTGTGTTTGTGATCTCTGCTATGAGACTGCGCTGTGATTCAGGCACTCATCTTTGACTGCGATGGAACCTTGGCCGACACTATGCCGGCCCACTACCTGGCCTGGCAGGAAATTCTGCGGCCGCTCGGCGTGGAATTTCCCCTGGACCGCTTCTATGCCATGGGCGGCATGCCCACGGATCGGATCGTGGTCGAGCTGTGCGGCGAGGCGGCCAAGGCGCTGGATGTCGACAAGCTGGTGCGCGACAAGGCGGCCGCCTTTGAGAAAAAGATCGGCGAGGTACAGCCGATCGCGAAGGTCGTCGATGTGGCGCGTGCCCATCGGGGCAAGACGCCCATGGCCGTGGCCTCGGGCGGACAGCGCCGCACGGTCGAGCTGACCCTGGCCCAGATCGGCGTACGCGACTGGTTCCCCGTGGTGGTCACGGCAGAAGACACCCACCGGCACAAGCCAGACCCTGACGTGTTCCTGGAGGCTGCGCGCCGGCTGGGCGTCGATCCGGCAGCCTGCATCGTGTACGAAGACACCGACTTGGGCCTAGAAGCCGCCCGGCGAGCCGGCATGCGGTCTGTAGACGTACGGCGAATGTAGATAGAGCTTGTCGGGAAATTACGGGCCGCCCGCAGGGCCGGCCCGCGGCTCGCGGGTCGCGTGGGCGTGAGGGTGAGCGTGTTCGTGTGGGGTGCGCGCGAGGCGGAAAGCGTAGGGCGTGAACGCTCCACGTGTCGCGGGCCGCGGGTCGCTCACGCTCACGCCAGCCGCCCACGCAGGTCGCTTGCCGCTGGTCGCTACCGCTCACGCGACCGCACTCGCTGGCCGCGAGCCGCCAGCCGGCCTGACCCGCGGCAAGCTGTAGCTACTTCGCCGCCTGGGCAATATCCCGCGCGGCGCTGGCCACGCCGGTGCGCGCCGCCATGTAGTCGTTAACCGTCAGGAGGAAGCCTTCCAGATCTTCCTTCTTCTTGCCCTTGCGCGAGCGCTTGCCACAGCTCTCCCAGGCCTGCAGCTGGCGCGCATCCTCCTCGAAGAACTGCTTGCGCGTGGCCTTCCAGGTGGGCACCGACTTCGGATTCACCTTGGCTTCCTTATCAGCGACATTGAGCAGACCGCCACAGTCGGCGCGCACCTTGTCCATGAACACCACCGGGTCCTTCTTGAAGCACTGGTTGGCCAGGAACTCGAGAAGCTCCTGGGTGTCCTTCATCTTGGCCAGGCCGGGAACCGCGCAGTAGAGGAACTTTTCAAAGGCCACGGCCTCGGGCGTGGGGTCCGGGGTCGAGTGCCAGGCGTTGCCGGTTTCCTGGATCAGCTGGTCGACGTCCTTGACCGTGCCGCGGCTCTTGAGTTTCTCGGCATACTCCTCCAGGCCCGCCTGCAGCTTGGGCAGGGTGTCGCGATACTTGGCGATGGGTCCTGCCAGTTCGGCCGGGGCGTCGCGCAGCCCGCCGAAGGCCTGGCGCGCGCGCTCGATCTTGGGCACGCACTCGTTGGTCAGATAGTCCGAAAAAGTCTTCTGCTGGGTGAAGTAGGCTGACTCGATCCGCTGCTGGAACTGCTCGGCCTTGGTGAACATGCCGACGTCGACTTCGCTCGCCATCACGCAACTCCAGAACGAGCCAGTTTCGCGCTTCTCCATCTCGGCCCAGGTCTCGAAGGTGCGCAGCTTCTCCTGGGCTGTCCCCTTGCGGCTGCGTTCCTTGATTTGCATGTAGCCGAGAGCGCCCAGCACGACCACGCCGACGCCCACGAGGATCATCCGGTTGCGCTTGCGCGTCGCCTCGCGCGCGGCCATCAGGCGCGCGTATTCATCCGCGCCGTCGATCACCGGCGCCCCGGCCGGGGCCACGGCGGCGGGCAGGGGAGCGCCGCACTTCGAGCAAACGGTGGAATTGGGGAAATTCTGGTGCCCGCACTTTGCACACGAAACCATCGTGGTCTCCTTTGTTTTTGGGGGGTCGGCGCGCTCAGCGTCGCGAGGCTAGCCCTTTTTACCAGATTGCTTTGAAAAAACGGTCCACGATTTTAGGTAGTCGAGGGCGACCTGCAGCTGGTGGTCGGCCAGGCGCTTGTGCTCCATGGGTTTCTCGCCCTGCTCGTTGCGCAGATGGCGCTCCATGTTGCGCTCGCGGACGATCTCGGCATCGCCGCCATCCGGGGTCGGGGCTGTGGCCTCCACCACTACGTTGGGCGTGATTCCCTGGCTTTGGATGGAACGGCCGCTCGGCGTGTAGTAACGCGACACCGTGAGCTTGAGCCCGCAGGGCTTGGCCCCGCAGCCGTCGATGGTCATCACCGTCTGCACCGATCCCTTGCCAAAGGTCTGGGTGCCCATGACCACGCCCCGCTGGTGATCCTGCAGTGCACCCGCCACGATCTCGGCCGCCGAGGCTGTGGCCCCGTCGACCAGCACCACCATGGGAAAGCCCAGCCAGGTGCCGCGCGTGTGCGCCATCTGCCGGTCCATCTCTTTGCCGCCCTTGCCCACGGTGCGCACGATCAGGCCCTCGGAAACGAACCGATCAGCCACCTTGACGCCTTGATCCAGAAGCCCGCCTGGGTTGTGCCGCAGATCCAGAATCAGGCCCTTGATTCCGCCCGCGGACGCGCTGCGCGTCTGGATGTCCTGCAATCCTTCCAAAACCTTGGCGTCGGTGATGGCCGAAAACAGGCGCAGCTTGATGTAGCCGTAGCCATCGTCGAGCATGCGCCATTCCACCGCCTTGACCTCGAACTTTTCGCGACGAATTTTGAAAGTGATCTCGCGGCCGTGGCGACTGATGGTCAGCACGACTTCGCTGCCCGCCGGGCCCTGGATGCGCGTGACCGCATCATTCCAGTCGAGCGGGCCTGCCTCGACGCCGTCGATTCGATCGATGATGTCACCCGTCTCGACGCCCGCGCGGAAGGCGGGCGAGCCTTCGATGGGCGACACCACCACGAAGCCGCGTTTGCGCTTTTCCAGATCGATGCCAATGCCGATGATCTCCGAGTCACCCTCGGTTTCCTTTTTCAGACGATCGTATTCCTCGGGATCCATGAAGCGCGAATGGGGATCCAAAGCTTCGGTCAGGCCGCGCGCGGCGCCGTACATCAGCTCGGTTTCAGGGATGTCTTCGACGTAGCTGTTCTCGATGTAGGAGAGCACCTTGGTGAAGACGCCCAGCTTGTGATACGGGTCGAAGCGCCCGGCGCGGCTCGGTCGACTGACCACCATGCCGCCGGCAAAGGCGCATAGGCCGGCCAAGGCGAAAAGCAGAATTCGGGATCGAAGAAGCATTGGACGCCGCATGAGCGGCATTATGGCACGACCGGAAGCCGTCGTTTCGCGCAACCGGTTTCACTGATAGCGCATGACCACGGTCTCGGCCGAGGGTCGCGAGCGCAGCCCGGTGATGGCCAGGCGGGCGTCGGTTTCGTGCCGGACGTTGGACCGACCGACCAAGAAGCCGTCGACGGTGGCGAGTTCCTTGATGGTCAAAACGTCGGTGCGGTAGTGCATGGGAATCGCAGCCAGGCGCGGGCGAATCTGGTCGACCACGTCGGTGGCCTTGTGCGCGTTGACGGTCCACACGCCGCCCACCGGCACCAGCACGACATCAACCGAGCCGATATCAGAGATCTGCTGGTCGGTCAGGGTGTGGCCGATATCGCCCAGGTGGGCAATGCGCACGCCCCCCACTTCGAAGATGAAAACCGTGTCCAGGCCGATCTCGGCACCTTTCTTGTCATCGTGATACACGCCGACCGAGCGGATGGAGATGTCCTTCACCTTCTCATCGATCTTCATCCAGCCCTTCTTGTCGGGGGTCAGCCCGCGCAGGATCCTGGGCTTGCCGCGCACCATGGCCAGGTTGTTGTGATCCTGATGCTCGTGGCTGATGGTCACCGCATCGGCGTGCAGGTCAACCGGCGGCAAATAGCCGATGTTGCCCGGAATCGGATCCATCACCACGCGCGTGCCGTTGGCGCTTTCCAGGAGAAAACACGATTGGCCGTACCAGGTCAGGTAGGCCACCGGCCGCGGCGCCGCATGCACCACCCAAAACGCCCCCGCAGCCAGCAAGGCGGTCCCGGCCAGCAGCGCCAGAAAGAAACTTCGCCTGGGCGTCTTCATGGCCTCACGTTATCCGCGGGCGTCGGTCACTGCAAGGCAATGCCACTTGCCATCCTGAACCGTACCTTCAGGCGACAGCAGCGAAAGGGCCGGGTAGGCGACCGCCTTCAGCGCGCCCCTCGACCCCGAATCCCAGGGGTTGGTCCGCACGGTGGGCGCGAGCCCGCTACTTGAGCACAGTCAGTCGGCTGCTGCGTTTGCCGGTGCCGGGGTCGGGCAGGTTGAGCACCGACAGGGCGCAAGCCACTTCTCGGGCGATGCTGCCGAACAACTGCGCGACCGGCGAGGTCGGCTCGGCCAGCACGATCGGTTTGCCCGCATCGCCGCCCCCGCGCACACCGGACAGAAGCGGCACCTCACCGAGGAAACGCACGCCTTCGCGTTCGGCCAGCTTGCGGCCCCCGCCGCGCGAAAAGATCTCTTCGCGGTGCCCGCAGGACGGGCACAGGTAGTAGCTCATGTTCTCGACAATGCCCAGCACCGGCACCTGGACCTTCTTCCACATGGCCATCGCCTTTTCGACGTCGAGGATGGAGACCTCTTGCGGGGTGGTGACCATGACCGCGCCGGTGACGGGAATCAGCTGGGACAGCGACAACTGTGTGTCGCCTGTGCCGGGCGGCAAATCGACCACCAGATAGTCGAGCTCGCCCCAATCCACGTCGTCGAGAAACTGTTGCAGCAGCTTGTGCACCATGGGGCCACGCCAGATGATCGCGGTGCCCCGTTCAACGAAAAATCCCACTGACACGACCCGGATGCCGTGGTGAACCGCGGGCTTGATCTTCTGGCCTGCGCCCACATCGGGGGGCACTTCGGGATTGCCCATCATCTGCGGGATAGAAGGACCGAAGACGTCGGCGTCGAGCAAGCCCACCCGCGCCCCTTGCTGGTGCAGGGCCGCGGCCAGATTGGTCGCCACAGTGGACTTGCCCACGCCGCCTTTGCCCGCCGCAACGGCAAGGATGTTGCGCACGCCGGGCAACCGCTCTCTATCGGGGCCGAGTCGGCGCGCCACCTCGGCTGAGAATTTCACATCGACGCTGGCCACGCCCGCCAGTCGCCCCACTGTCTCGCGCACCGACGCTGCGATGGCTTCGCGCGAAGGGCACGCTGGCGTGGTTAGCTGAACATCGATGCGGACCTTGCCGCCGTCGACCGCCACCTCGCGCACCATGTTCGCCGCGGCCAAGCTGCGGCCGAGCGCAGGGTCTTTCACTTGATCGAGAACCGCTTGGACTTCTTCGACGGTAGGAATGGCAATCTCCTCGTGCTGAACTAGCCCTTGCTGGACTTGGGCACTGCCCGAAGCACAGCGATCGGATCGGACGCTGGTTTGTGCGCATCGGGATGGTGGCCCATCTTGCGGCGCTTGACCGCCAGATAGCCAGCGTTGTGCTGGTTTTCGCCCACCCAATGCGAAACCCGATCCACCACGGTCACGCCGGCATCCTCCAGTCCCTTGACCTTGAGTGGATTGTTGGTCATCAGGCGCACGGAAAGCACGCCCAGGTCGCGCAGGATGGCGCCCGCAATGTCATACGACCGTTCGTCGGCCTCGAAGCCGAGCGCCAGGTTGGCCTCCACCGTGTCGGCGCCGCTGGCCTGCAGGGCATAGGCGCGAATCTTGTTGCCAAGGCCAATGCCGCGGCCTTCCTGCCGAAGGTAGACCAGCACGCCCGCGCCCTCGGCCGCGATTCTCTCCAGGGCCACGTGCAGCTGCTCGCGGCAGTCGCACTTGAGCGAGCCGACCACTTCCGATGTCCAGCACTCGGAATGCACGCGGGTCAGCACATCCGCTTTGCCCTCGATGTGTCCGCGCACAATGGCCACATGCTCCTGACCGCTCGGGCCAGCCTCGGCCGACTCGTGATACACGAACACCCTGAACGATCCGTGGACCGTCGGTAGATCGGCTTCGGCGTATCGAAGAAGCTTCATGTCAGTAAGGCGGGCAGGGGCGCAAAGCTACGAATGGCATCCAGGGTTGTCAACGCGCCGACGCGGTTTCCACGGAAACCAGTTGCGGCGCACCTGCCGCGCCGCCGCGTCTTGCTTGGCCCGGCGGCGAATGTCATTCTGTCTATTGAGATGTCCATTCTTCCTATCCTTCATTTTCCCGACCAGCGGCTGCGTGAGACGTCACGCAACGTCACCAGCTTTGATGACGAACTGAGGCGTTTGGTGGCGGACATGACGGATACCATGTACCTGGCCGAGGGGGCTGGACTGGCGGCCATTCAGGTCGGGACTGCCCTGCGCCTGTTCATTATCGATCCCGAGGTCGCGGGACGGCAGGCCACTGAGCCGCCCATGGTCTTCATCAATCCCGAGATTGTGCGTCTGTCCGATGAGGCGCAGACCGGCGACGAGGGATGTCTTTCATTTCCCGGAATCTTTGTGCCGGTGAAGCGGGCCATGACCGCCGAGGTCAAGGCGTTCGACGTCGAGGGCAAGCCCTTCACCGTCGAGGGCAGCGGCCTGTTCGCGCGGGCCATGCAGCACGAACACGACCATCTGGCCGGCCGCCTGTTGATTGACATGGTGGGCCCGGTCAAGCGGCAGATCATCAAACGAAAAATGCGCAAGGAAGCCGAGGTCGAGGCGACTTGAACCGAGCAACGAGCAGAGGCGTGGCCTAGTGCCCACGCTTGCCCTGTCGCGAATCAGCTTCGAGGCTCGTCACGGCGCGACCGATGCCGAGCGACGGTCCTTGCGCCGGTTCGAGGTGGACGTCGAGATCGATGTGCCGGTTTGCACAGCCGAATCCACCGATCGTTTGACCGACACGATCGACTACCGACAGGTGGCCGAAATCATCGTGAAGGTCGGGACTGAAAAGACCCAACATCTTCTGGAAGCTGTCGCCCGCCATATACTCGACGCCCTGACAGACCATTTTGGCGAGATCGGATTGCGCATTGAATTGCGCAAACTCACGCCACCCGACTGCCCGGGCCAGCCAGCCTTTGCCGCAGTTCGCATGGCGCATTCGCCTGGCAAATAGCCGTAATCAGATGGCAGCCTGAATCTGCCGTTTCAATTCGTCGAGCTCGATTCCTTCAATGGTTGCTTGGCCGGGACGCGGCACCAGCACGAATCGCACGGCGTCTGAAATGCGCTTCTTGTCGACCTCAATGCGATCGAGCACGTCGGCGGTCAGCCGGGGCTTCACGTCGACGGGCAGCCCGAGCCGGGCCAGCAGCGCCGACGCGCGCGCCAGCAACCCGGGCTCGGTCACGCCACGGGCAACCCCCAACGCAAGGGCAGCAATCATCCCTAGCGAAACTGCCTCGCCATGCAGGAGCTGGAAACCGGAGGCCGCCTCAATGGCGTGACCAACCGTGTGCCCGAAGTTGAGCATGGCGCGCCGGCCACTCTCGCGCTCGTCAGCCGCAACCACGTCCACTTTGACCCGCACCGCGGCCTCGATGACCTTGGCCAACACAGTCGCCGGCAGGGTCGCGTCCGCATGCGCCTCCAGCGTCTCGAGCAGATCGGCGTCGGCAATCAGCGCCGCCTTGACCACTTCGGCCATTCCAGCCGCGATTTCGCGCGCAGGTAAGGAATCGAGAAAGCCGAGGTCAGCCATCACCGCACGTGGCTGGTGAAAGGCGCCGACCAGGTTCTTGCCAGCGGGAATGTCCACCGCGGTCTTCCCACCCACTGAAGCGTCCACCATGGCCAAAAGCGTGGTGGGACAGGTCGCGTACGCGATCCCGCGCAGGTAGATGGCGGCAGCAAAGCCGGTGTGGTCGCTGGTGGCGCCGCCGCCAATCGCCACAAGAGCAGCGCCCCGGTCATAGCCGTTGCTGGCCAGCCAATCGCAAGTCCGCTCGATCCCCGCCATGGTCTTGCACGCTTCGCCGGCCGCAAGGTCCAGCCGCCGCACGCGGGGCAGGCGAGCCGCGAAGGCGTCGAGCAGCGGCTGCACTCGGGGCGATAGCTGTCCCAGGCGGCCGTCCACCAGCACCGCCACCCCGGTGGGCTTGCCCAGGGCCGCGGCAATCTTCTCTGCCATGTCTGCCGCCCCAGCGGGCGCGATGCAGACGTCGTAGCTTCTCTGGCCAAGCGGTACTGAAATGGTGGTCACACCCATCGGACTAGCACTGCCGACCGGCAGGGAGCAAGCGTGGGTTCGCCGGGGATCACGGCGGAGGCAGACAGGAGCTACCGCGGCTGCTGACAATGGCTTGGTGCAAAGGATCTCCCTTGCGTGGCGACGGACGGCTGCCAAGTGCAGGTTGCGGCCGGGGGCGTGCCGCTGGCGCTGAGACTGGCGGCGACACCACGGGCGCCACCGGGCGGATAGTCTTCTGGGCTGTGGTCGGTCCGGTCACCGCCAGGTGCAGGCGCAGGTGCCGCACCATCTTGCGACCAATTCCCTTGATGCGCGCCAGTTCTTCAACTGTGCGAAAGGGATGCTTGTGGCGGTAGGCCAGGATGTTGCGGATGCGCGCCGGCCCAACCCCGGTCAGCAGGCGCAGTTCATCGGGTGAGGCGGTATTGATGTTGACCACGCCCTCCAACATGGGTTTTTGCGCCCGAGCCGCAGGAATCAGCCCGAGCATGAACATGAGGGTGAGCACACAGCCGCGCGACATACCCCTGTTGTCGGCAGCCGCGCCCAAAAGTTGCTTGCCGCCCAACGGTTTCCGCAAGAGCAGCGGGATTGCCTGGCCAGGCTATACTTCGGCCATGGCCAAGTTCCGCGGCACAATCAGGCACAACTCCCTTGAAGGCGGGCATTTCCAGCTGGTGGCCGACGACGGCGCGACCTATGAGGTTGACGGAAACCAGGCGCTGCTAAGCCAGGACGGCGCCCGGGTCGAAATCGACGGGACCATCGACCGGACTGCGCTTTCCTTTGCCATGACAGGCCCACGGCTGAAGGTGAAATCGGTCAAGACCGCGTAATCACCCTCAGCCGGCCCGTCTGACGGGCTACTGCTGCGGCTGCGGCTGCGGCTGCTCGGGGGCAGGCTTCTGCGCGGTTTCTTGATTCAGCTCTTGCATGGCCTTGGTTTCCGCAGGCGACGGGCCCTGCGGCGGGGGCGGCGGGTTCGAAGCACAGCCAAGCAATGACGAAAGCGAAATAGCGACGAACAGGAACATGACTCGTTTCATGGTGACATCCTCTCCTGCGGGTCAGGTGCCCGCCAAAGTGGCGCCAGTCTACATCAACGTTTGGGCACTGTGGCGGCGAACCTCACGGTCCACTTCCGCAAATTGCTCGTCCAGGTGCCAGGGCCGCTCGGCGTACACGTCGTCAAACATGGTGGAAAGCAGCGATTTGCTCGGCAGGCTCTCCACTTCGGCCACCAGCGCCGCGAACTCTCGCTCACGGGCCTCGACGAAATTTCGTTCCTGGTCGGCGCTCCACAGGCCCTTGCCTTCAAGGTAGGTGCGGAAACGGCGGATGGGATCGCGGCATTCCCATTCTCGCGGCTCCTCGGGATCGCGATAGGCCGTGGGATCATCCGACGAGGTGTGGGCGCCCCGGCGGTAGGTCAGCGCCTCGATGAGCGTGGGCCCTTCGCCCCGGCGCGCGCGGGCCGCGGCCTCGGCCGTGACATGGGCCAGGGCCAGCACATCGTTGCCGTCGACCAGCACCCCCGGCATGCCGTAGGCGACCGCCTTCTGGGCAAAGGTGGGCGTGATCGTTTGCGCCGAAC
>Ga0265316_10004904_pt1 | contig 13162 bp, 14 predicted proteins | sample 4522metaG_FD_202092 | JGI IMG/M metagenome (GOLD analysis project Ga0265316, IMG submission 202092) | Rhizosphere microbial communities from Carex aquatilis grown in University of Washington, Seatle, WA, United States - 4-5-22 metaG | ecosystem: Host-associated > Plants > Roots > Rhizosphere >... | reverse complement strand
GCGCGGCTCATCAGGTTGCCCATGGTGCCCGTGATCCAGCGGCGCTGCTCGCCTCCGGTCGTACGGCCCACTACACGGCTCTTGCGCGCCAGCAGGATTCCGTTGGCCGTGTGCAGGAACAGGAAGATGTAGCGGTAGGTCATGGAGAGAACCAGCACGAACACCTGCGGGGTTCGCAGCGCCCGCAAGCTCTTGAGGACGTCCGCCCACGGAGTCGTGACGACCATCAGCACGGCCAGCGAAACCGAGACACCCACCCGGCTGACGAACAGCACCGCTCCGGTGAGCCCGTTCCACGAGGGAGCCAGATGCGCCGGGCCGAGGGCCAGGTCGAAGACTCTGTCCCCGGGAACGAAGAAGATCGCCGGCACGACTACCACGCCGGCGAAGAACGGGATCCCGAGCCACACTCGCTTGACGAAGAACCCGAACGGGACCCGGCTCGCACGCGCAGCCGCAAGCGTCGCCGCGTAGAGAAGAGCGAGCCCGAGAACCGAACTCGCCAGACTCGCGGCGACGATCGCGGTCAGGAAGCCCACGAGTTTCGCGCGCGGATCGCGGCGCTGGAGCCACCCCGCCGAACGGGCGTGGCGCTCGGTGAAGATCGCATGCTCGATATTGGCGGTGATTCCGCCGACGGTCTGCTCGAGCCAGCCGATGCGCCCTTCGGCGGGTCGTCGACCGGCGGCCAGGGTGGTCACGAGCCGGCCTCCGCGGCGGCCGCCGATTGCCCGCCTCCGCGTCGCAACAGACGAGCGACCAGGTACGTGAGTCCGCCGACGGCAACGATGCCGATCACTCCGGCCAGCTCATAGCCGACCGCGGCGTGCCACAGGGGCGCGTTGGCGCCGTCGAAGAAGGGCAGCGGCAGATTGTAGTGCGACAACGGCGCGGCGAAGGCGCCCGACAGGTCCTGCAACCCGCTCGGGACGTAGCCGAAAGCGGCTTTCACATCTGCGGCGCCGCCCTCACCGTAGGCGATCCCGGGCGCGATCAAGCCGAGCGGAGCGATCACCGCGATCGTCACGAAGGCGGTCCCTACCCGCTTTGCGCCGCGAGGCAGCAGCAGGTACGTGACCGGTATCAGGACGGCGCCGATCAGCAGGGTCACCACGAGCATCGTCGCCACCGACGGCCAATCTACAGTCGACCAATGGGCGCCGAACATGCGGCTGGGATCACCTCCGCCCTCGACCAGGCCAACGGCGGCCAGGATCACGACCGCGCCGCCGATCGCCGCCGCCATCAGCTGCCAGAGCGGCCGCCGGGCGACCGTCCCTTCGGCCGCTGCGTCGGGGGCAAAGATGCCGCTCAGAGTCGTCAGGTATTCGGGGTGCCGACGCTGCAGATACGCGACTCCCAGGCCGGTGATCAAACCTTCCACGATCGAGGCCCCGAACGCATGGGCGGCGACCATGGCCGGAATTGCCTCGGCCAGACCGTATGGGCTGTAGAGCGCGTGTCCGTTCTGCGAAAAGAGGATCGGCTCGATCCCGAGTTCGACGCCCACCGCAAAGGCGGCCACGGTAATGCCGACGTAAGCCCCGACGCCTGCCGCCACCGCCCTCCTGGTCGAAAGGATCGGCGAGCCCGCGGCAAGGAGGCGGTACATCCCGTATCCGACGAAGGGCAGGATGATGCCCATGTTCAAGCAGTTGGCGAAGATGGCGAGTATCCCGCCGTCACCGAAGAAGAGCGCCTGAAGGATCAGGGCCGTGCTCACGGCGATCACCGCCGCCCATGGTCCCAGGACGACCGCGATCAGGGTTCCACCAACGCCGTGCGCCGTCGTCCCTCCGGGCACCGGGACGTTGAACATCATGATCGTGAAGCTCAGAGCCGAGAAGATCGCCAGCAACGGCACGGTCCTGTTGTTCAGGACCTTCTTGACGCGCTGGGTAGCGAGACCCCAGACCGGCACCGTTGGAACCGCGAGAGCAAGTGAGACGGCCGGTGCGAGGTAGCCGTCCGGAATGTGCACTGTTCTCCTTGTCCCGCCTGACGCTACAGTTTGCTATTGCAACACGTTGCGGCCGCTAAGAGTCTACGGCTTCGGCTCTATGCGCGACAATCGGGGCGCAGAAAGGACCGCACAGTGCCACAGGCAAACACGAACCCCGGCGTCGACGAGGAAGTCGTCAGCCCGTGGGACGATGCCGTCAGTCGGATGCGGGCCCAGGGGCTTCGCTGGACGCCGCAACGCCGGACCCTCATCGAGGTCCTGCGCGAGCGCGAGGGGCACGTCACGGCGTCGGAGCTGATCGCGCGCTGCCGGGATCGCGACAAGACAACTACGCCGTCAACGGTCTATCGGACGCTGGACCTCCTCGAGGACCTCGGCCTGGTCAAGCACGGCCACGGACATGACGGCCACGAGGAGTACCACATCCTGCCTCAGCAGGTGCACGGTCACCTGTATTGCGTCGCCTGCGGCACGACCTGGGAGATCAAGCCCGAGACGGGCGCCGTGATCGTCGAGGCGCTGGCGGCGCAGCTCGGGTTCAGCGTGGATCTCTCACACGTAACCATCTCGGGGCGCTGCGCCGGCTGCCACGATTGATCCGCGATCCGAAACGACGGGTCTGGTGACGACCGGTCTAGTAAGGGATCACCAGGAGCCATTTCCCGTCGCGACCCGGATAGCGGCCCTCGGGCCTCTTCCACGGCAGGTAGTTCTTCGCCATGGCCGTCATGTCGCGGAACGTGTCCGGGCCCAGCGTCTGACCCCAGATGGTGCTGAGGCGCGGATAGTACACGTCGACGATGTTGGCCCCGAGGACCGTGAAACTGCCCGGGTAGTAGCGCGGGTCGTGATCCGACGTGAACCCGGTCATGACCCAGGAATGAGCGCCCTTCCAGGCCAGCAGTCCAACCGGCCGCTTCGTCGCCCGCAACGCGGTCACGGCGTCGGTCATGGCCTGCTTGAGCGAGTTGTCGATGAGGAGCTTGTAGTGGCCGGCGCCCAGCTGCGTCAGGGTGATGGCCCAACCGGCAGGACCGTAGCCACCGTTGAGGCTGTCCGTGCCGGTGGTGTTGGCGATGATCATCTTGCTGATCGCGACTTGCCGGGTCGCCGTCAGATCGATCTTCGGGCCGATGATGTTCATCATGTTCTGGGTGGCGCCCGCCATGCATGACCACTTGCTGACCTGCGAGATGAAGGTCCCGGGCTTGTAGATGTCCATGCTGAACGGGCCCTTGGTCGCAACCGCGGTGGGCGTCGGGCCGAATGTCGGGGCAACTCTCGGCGTGTCAGTCGGGGCAGGCGTCGGGGAGCCGGTCGGGCCCGAGCCATCGGTCGCGGTGGCCGCGAGAGCGAGCGTCGTCGGGCTTGCGGCGGGGCCGCGGGCGGCGACGGTGCCGACTGCCACCCAGGCCGCCGACGCGAGTATCACGCACACCGCCGCGTAGGCGCCGACCCCGAGCAGGGCCCGCCACCGTGGCTTCGACCGGCGCTCCATCAAATCCAGTTCCTCCGCGTCATGCCGTTTGCCGCGTCCGCGGCGCTGCCGAAAGACGCGGCGGGCCAGGACTGCGTGACGGACGGCCGTGCGCTACAGCCGCCTCCCTCAGGATACCCCGACCCGTGCGCGACAGGCGCGACAGGGCGCCGGCCGCGGTTTGGAGCGACTATCCGGCCGGACGCCGCTCTCCGCCTAGAACCCCCGCGGACCGGCGAGGCACTCCAGCCGGAACCCGGTCAGGAGAACAGAACCGTGCCGAAGACGTGACGCCGGCCCAGGGCGGTGATCGGATCGTCGAAGCGGAGGTCACCCGACGGCTCGCGCTCGTAGGTGCAGAGCACGACCGTCGGATCGCCATCGCGATGCTCGAGGCCGATCGCGATCGCCTCCGTCAGTCCCCCACCCTCTTCCTTGGGGACCAGGGCGTCCCAGCAGACGGCGCAGGCCTTGATCGTGCCGGCCCGGGCCTGTAGCCGGAAGGTGGCGTAGAGCGAATCGATGATCAACGGATTCGATGGGTCCTTGATCGTGGCCGCCACATCTATGACGGCCATCTGACCGCTTGCCGCCAGCCTGGCGCCGAACGGCCGGAACTCGCCCGTCTCTTCGAGCATGCGTTCGGCGAGACCGAGCATCGGTGCCAGCAGCTCATTGAAGTCAGTTCGAATGCTCGGTTCCATGGCCATCTCCTGCGCCACAAGGGCCGTCGAGGCTCACCCCGACCCAAGCCAGTTGCAAAGGAGAAGTCGGCAGAACAGCACGACGCTCAAGGCGAGGCCGCTAGAACGAGCCCGTCTCGACCGGATCCCGACGCAAGACCAGAACGGCGCCGCATGCCGCCGCGGCCATGCCGGCGACGAACAGCGGCCAGGGGAACCAGCCGGGCAGACCGCCGGCCATGATGCGCGGCGCGTCGGCGGTGAAGCTCAGCACGACCAGCAGCCCGCCCACCAGCCCCAGACCGATCTCGCGCCGGCCGGCCCGAAGCGCCACTCCGCCCTCCGCGCGCCGGGCCGCCGCCAGCCCAAAGCCGACCAATGCGGCGCTCACGGCCACGGGCGCCCAGACCGGCCCGATCCACGGCACCGGAATGAGAAACAGCACGTCCCAGGTACCCGGCGAGTGCGGCCACGCGACGAAGATCCACAGCCACACGTAGTAGAAGACGTCCCAGACGCCGAACGCGACGGCGGCCCACGCCAGGCGCTCCAGCCAGCTGCGTCCTGTGAGCCAGCCGATGCCGGCGAGCATGACCAGGGTCGCGAACTCGCGCCCAACCTCGATGGCGGCGAGGTCGCCGACCATCTCGGGGCCGCGCAACGGGAACAACTGGTCCGGCGTGATGGCCAGCGCGCGTTGGAGGTAGACGACGACCGCAGATTCGAGGTACGCCATGGCGACCGCGAACACGATGACCGTCAGGGCGCGACTACGAAACACCATCCATCGCTCCCGCTGCCCCTCCACCTCCGACGGGATTTGGCGCCCCCGGCCGGACTCGAACCGACGACGCCCGCCTTAGGACGGCGGCGCTCTGTCCACTGAGCTACGGGGGCTCGCCGCGATGTTACCGCGTCCGGAGCCAAGGGCGGACGGGCCGCGGGCGCGCCGCGCGCTTCGGGCCTCTCAGGCGGTCGCTTCGAAGCGGTAGCGATCGCGGTCGCGGAGGAGCCGGCCGACCGGATGGAGCGGTTCGTGAGAGAGCACGATCGTCCACTCTTCGGCGGCGGCCCGGGCGAAAAGGGACGCCTTGATCAGCACCGAGTCCAGCGGGTAGTCGTCGAAGGCGGTTATCCAGCGCGGGTTCGCGCTCCAGGGCCGCATGAACAGGTCGCCCAGGAAGGCGACCGTCTCGTCCCGGCCGCGGATCAGCACGCCCTGGTGACCGGCGGAGTGGCCGCCCGTGGGGATTACGCTCACGCCCGGCAGGATTTCGGCTTCGCCCTCTACGACGCCGCCCAATCCGAGGTCGCGGATGAGCGCCAGTTCCGGCTGGTCGTAGGCGGCCACCAGGCGCGGGTTGTCGCCCATGGCGATCTCCCACTCCGCCAGCTGCGCGACGAACCTGGCCCGCGGGAATGCCAGTCCCCCATCAGCCCGCAGAAGGCCGCCTGCATGATCGAAGTGGAGATGGCTCACGGCCACCGCGTCCACCGACCCGGGATCGAAGCCCGCCTTCTGCAGCGCCGGGACGATCCAGGGTCCCTGGTATTCGCGCATCGACCGGACCTTGTCGCTGACGCGGTCGCCGATGCCCGTTTCGACGAGCACTCTCCCGGCCGGCGTTTCGATGAGCAGGCAGTTCAGCGCCTGCAGGATGCGGTGCTTTTCGTCGATCTCCTGCGCCACCAGGTCGTTCCACATGATGCGCGGCACGACGCCCAGGAGAGCGCCGGCATCCGAACGGAATGTGCCGGCCTGGATGAGAGCGACTCGCGTGCCCCCGCCCAGGTCCGCCGACCAGTCGACTGCGTCGTTGAGCGTCATCGGTCCTTCCCGGGCGCATCGGTACGGCGCCCCGGCTCGAAGTCCTCGAAGAATGCCGAGGCGGTCGGCTCCGCCTGGCCCTGGTACTTCGATCCCAGGCCGGCCGAGCCGTAGGGTCGATCGACCGGGCTGGACATCGTCAGGAAGCTGATCTGCCCGATCTTCATGCCGAAATGGAGCGCGATAGGCAGCTTGGCGACGTTGGACAGCTCCAGTGTCAGCTTGCCCTTCCAGCCGGGATCCACGTAGCCCGCAGTCGAATGGATGAGCAGCCCCAGGCGCCCCAGGGACGACTTTCCCTCCAGGCGGGCCACCACGTCGTCCGGCAGCTCGACCCACTCGATCGTCTGTCCGAGCACGAACTCGCCGGGGTGCAGCACGAAGGCTTCGTCGTCGGCGACGGCCAGCAGCTCGGTGAGGTCCGGCTGCGCGGCGCGCACGTCGATGTATGGATAGCGATTGTTGCGGAACACCCGAAAGCTGCGATCCAGGTGGAGATCGACCGAAGACGGCTGCAGGTCCGCAGGGTCGTACGGCTCGATCTTGATCCGACCGACCCCGAGCGCGGCGGCGATGTCACGGTCGGACAGCACGCTCATTTGACCGTCGCTCCGCTTTCACGCTGGGCGTACAGGTTGTCGACCTCTCGCTTCAAGGCTTCCAGGTCCTCGAAGCTCTGATAGACGCTGGCGAACCGGATGTAGGCGATCTGGTCGATGGCGCGCAGCTTCTCCATTGCCAGCCGGCCGACCTCCGACGACTCGATCTCCGACGAGCCCGACGCCCGCAGCTCGGCCTCGATCTGATCCGTGGCGCGATCCGCGGCGTCTTCCGGCACGGGCCGGCGCACCAGCGCCTTGCGAAGTCCGGACGCCAGCTTCTCCCGGTCGAATTCCTGGCGCAGGCCGTCGCGCTTGACGATGACCAGACGAGGGGCTTCGATGCGCTCGTTGGTGGTGAACCGCGCCGCACAGGCGGAGCACTCGCGCCTGCGCCGGATGCTCACCTCATCCAGGTCACGCGAGTCGATGACTCGGGTTTCGCGTTCACCGCATCGCGGACAGCGCATCGGCTCGGTCTCCTCCGCCACGATGCCCGTGGCCTGGCACGGAGGATATCACCGCAGCCCGTCAGCACCGCCCGGACCGCGGTCCGTCAGCGGCCGCGCCCCACAGGACCGGCCTGGGCGGCCATCACTATCGTCTCGCGCCTCGACCGGATCGCCTCGCGGGCGTGCACCAGGTTGAGGTAGCCGCGCTTCACGGAGGTCTCGCCTTCGCCCCAACCCGCACTCGATACGTCGGCCAGCAGCTCCCCGCCGTGGGCGACCAGCTCGATCGCCCGCTGGGCCCTCTCCAGATCGGCCACGAGCGCCGCGGAGGTGTTGCCCCACGGTCCGTCCCGGCTCAGCAACGTGGCGTCGACGATGTTGCGGCCCAGGGCGTTGTGGGCTTCGGCCATCTTCGGTCGGGCCACCTCCGGCGCGACCTGGCGGCGGCGCATCTCGTCCACCACGACGAGCAGGTCGCCGAGGAGGGTCTCGGATCGGCGCGCTATCTCGGCCGCGGCGACCGCAGAGGCGTTCTGGTGGCGCGCTCGGCCGCCGGCCACCACGACGCGCCACAGAAGCCACAGGATGGCGGCGCCCATGACGAAGAAGATCACGAGTGGTGCGACGACTCTCGCTTCCGGCACGGCGTCAGCCTCATCTGTAAAGCGCGCCGCTAAATGTAGCGGCCGACCGCCGGCGCGAACCGCCCCAAGATGAACCCGAGACCGGCGCCAAACGTACTACCGCGCGGCAACGCGGAGCAGCCGTCGGGACGCTCCTGCCCGGCGCTCCTGCCGATTGGGGTCTAGTACTTGCGCGGCGGAAAGCGGCCGCCCGGCCCGCGCGACGGACCCGTCATTCGACCCGCGACCCGGGCTCCTCTGGGGGCAACCGCGCCGCGACCGGGCCCGCCTTCCGGCGCCCGCCGCCACGACTCAGCTTCCCCGGACGAAGAGGAGATCAGCTTGACGCCGAGAATCGCCGCCGAGGGGTCCACGTCGCGGACCATGTCGTACACGGTCAAGGCCGCGACCGCCGCCGCCGTGAGAGCTTCCATCTCGACGCCGGCGGCACCGATCGCGGCCGACTCGACGCTGATCCGCACGACTCCGGCAGCCCTGTCGGGCACGCCGCGCACCAGCAGATCCGTCAGGGCGACAGGGTGGCACAGCGGAATGAGGTCGCTGGCGCGCTTGCCCGCCATAACGCCGGCCAGCTCGGCCACGCTCAGGACATCACCCTTGGGGTTCGTGCCGTCGACGATGGCACTGAGGGTCTGGTGCGACACGGCGACTTCCGCCTCCGCGACGGCTCGGCGGGCCATCGTCGGCCGATCGGTCACGTCGGTCATGCGGGGCCGCCCGGCGCGGTCGACGTGCGCGCCGCGGCGCCGTTCGGCCCTCGAACCGTCCTCGAAGATGCCGTCACCCGGCTTGCCTTCGGACATTGGGCCGTCTCCTCTCATGGTCATCGTTCACCGGCATCGTCGTCCGGGGTATCCGTGCTGTCGGCTGGCCCGGCGGACGGTGTCGGCGGTGTTGTGGGCTCGGTGGCCGGCGGTGCAGGAGGTTCGGGCTCGGAAGGAACGACCGGTGCCCACGGCGGTCGGGTCGGCGGCCGGCCCGGAAGTCGCCGCACCCGCATCAGCGGCCCCGACGCGACGGCCCTTTGCTCGATTCGCTCCCGGATCAACAGCGATGCGGAGCGCCGCGTCAGCAGCGACACCGGCGGTTCTCCGGTCCCGATCAGCAGCCCGTCCAGGCCGGAGCGCTCCATGATTTCGAGACCGGTCCACAGATCGGAATCGCCCAGCACATGCGGTACGTTCGCAATCGGAACCATGGCCTGTTCGGTGCGCATCAGCGGCCAGTTGCGCCGCGGGATGCGCTTGATCTGGGCGGTTCCGAGAAGCCCCACCAGGTCGTCGCCCCGTTCGACCAGTGCCGCGGAGCCCATCCTCTCGCCCAGGTACTCGCCGGCGAACACGTCCAGGGTCAGCTGGGGCGGGATCCGCGCCGGCTGCGTGTCCGCTGCGTCCGAGACCAGCGCGCCCGAAATGAGAGCCTGCATGAAGAGCCGGCGATCGAGGATCCGGCTCGAACCGATGACCAGCCAGCCGGTCACGATCAACGCCAGCCCCGGCCACAGGTCCACGAGCGCGACGACCACGACCCCGATGCCCATGATAGCGGCCCCGACGACCCTCCCGACCCGGCTTGCGACTCTGGTCGCGACGTCGTCGCGCCCGGAGCGCGCCCAAGCGATGGCGTGGACGATCCGCGCGCCGTCCATCGGATAGCCTGGGATCAGGTTGGTCACGACCATGAAGAAGTTGAACAGGGCCAGCACTTCGGACACGAAGCTGACGGCCGCCACGCTGTCCGGCACGTCGTTTGACCCGCCCCAGAGCAGGATCGTCACCACGGCGACCAGGACGAAGACAGCCAGCAGCACCAGGCTGACGATCGGCCCCGCCAGCGTGGTCTTGAGCTCCTGACCCCAGGTGCGAGGCCGCGACTCCATCAGATACGAGCCCCCGAGGAGCTGGATGACCACCACGTTCCCGCCGATGCCGCTACGCCGAGCGACCAGGACGTGGGCCAGCTCGTGGGCCGCCACGGACGCGAACACCAGAATGGCCGTGACGACTGCTGCGCCCCAACCCCACAGCGCCGCAGCGCTGGTGGTCGACTCGGCGGCGAGACCTTCGCCCAGGACCACCGTTATCAACGCCAGCAGGAATACCCACGTCCAGTGGGCCCGGATCTCGGTGCCGAACAGTCGGCCCAGCGGGAATCCGGAGTTCATCGCGGCCCCCCCGACGAGGCCGGCTCCGGCGGCGCGGACGGATCGGCCCGTGCCGCGGGCTCCGGAGGGCCGGCGATCTTGCCGGCCGCGAACACGACGATCAGCCCCAGCACGAGTACCGCCGCAGCGATGGCCACGCTGGTCTCGGACCAGAACTGGTCCGGGAACAGCTGCACCAGCTTCTCGGTCCGGATGTCGAACATGTAGGTGCCGGGCGCGAAGAAGATCTGGTGAAACAAGAGGAAGGCCTGATCGAAGAAGAGCGCGAAGCCGAGCCCGACAATCACGACGCCGCCGACGAGCAGCTTTCCGCCTGCCTGGACGGCTGCCCAGAACCATCGCCCGCCGCGGCTGGCGAACCCGATCGCGAGCAGAGCCAGGGCGGCGATCAGCGCAACCAGCCCCAGGTTCAGCAGGACATTGCGGACGTCGGCCATGTGACCCCGTTCCCCGGCATCGAGAACCGGAGTCGTTTGCCCGTCCACGGCGACGTCGAACCGGGGCGGCCCAAAGACGAGATCGGAGAGGATGCTGCCCGTGATCTGGCTCACCTGCCCGGGCGTGTAGCCGGTCAGCTGCGTCACGTCGCTCCTGCCCTGATCGAAGCCGACCCAGACCGGGTTCAGGAAGAGCATGACGGCCACGGCAACCACCACACACGGTGTGGCGAGCACGACGAGCCCCGTCGCGAATGTCCGGGCGAATGCATTTCTCACGAGTTAATCGTACCGCCCCGGGGCGGCAGGGCCTCGACCCGGCTCAACTCGCCGCGACGATCATGGCGGCAGCCTCGCGGCGGATGATCCCCCAGACTCTCTCGAGGTCCTCATCCTGCGTTCGAAGGTTGGCCAGCGCCACTCGGATCACGAAGCGGCCGCGCAGCCGGGTGTGCGACAGGAACACCTCGCCGGTGCGATTGATCGCATCCATGAGCGCGATGTTCACCCGGTCGAGCTCTTCCGCGATCCGAGGCTCGTCTACCCGACCGATCAGCGACGCCGGCCGGTACCGGAAACATATCGTCGAGAACGGCATAGGCGCCAGGCGTTCGAAGTCGGGCGCCTCGTCGATCCAGCCGCGCAGGCGCTCGCCCAGCTCGAGGTGGTAGGCGATCCGCCGGCGCAGACCCTCGATGCCGAAGTAGCGCAACAGCATCCACAGCTTCAAGGCCCGGAAGCGCCGGCCGAGGGTCGGCGTGTATTCGTTGTAGTCGCGGATAGGGCCTTCCCGATCGAGGGTCCGCAGGTACTCCGGGACGAGGCTGAACGCGTCGCGCAGCACGGGCATACGGGTGGTCAGCAAGACCGACGCGTCGACCGGCGAGAAGAACCACTTGTGCGGATTCGTGACGACCGAATCGGCCCGCTCCCAGCCCTCGAACTGGCCGCGGCGTTCGTGGATCAACGCCACGGCGCCGGCGTGGGCCGCATCCACGTGGAGCCAGATGCCTTCGCGGGCGGCGATGTCGGCCATGCCGGGGATGGGGTCGATGGACGTCGTGGAGGTGGTGCCGATGGTTCCGACGAGCGCGATCGGCTTGACTCCGGCCCGGCGGTCGGCGGCGATGGCGGCCTCGAGGGCGTCCAGTCTGAGCTCGAAACGGTCGTTCGTCGGGATCTTCGTCAGCCCGGACTGCCCGAGCCCGAGCGTCATGGCGGCCTTCTCGATCGAGGAGTGGGCCTCCTCGGACGCATAGACCCTCAGCTGGGGCACGTCCGCCCGGCCGGGCAACCCTTTCGCGGCGGCATCGAAGCCGGCGAACTGGCGCGCCGCGGCCAGCGCTAGCAATGACGACGTCGAGGCCGTGTCCGTGAGGAGGCCGTCGAAAGAGGCCGGCAGCCCGAGGGCCTGGCGGAACCAGTCGACCACGACTTCCTCGAGCTCGGTGCCGGCGGGGCTCGTGCGCCACAGCATGACGTTCGAGTTGAGGACCGCGGTCAGCATCTCGCCGATGATCCCGGGCCCGGACGCCGCGCTGCTGAAGTACGCGAGGAAGCGCGGATGCTGCCAGTGCGTGATGTTCGGCTCGATCAGGCGCTGGTAGTCCGCCAGGATCGTCTCGATCGACTCGGGCGCCTCGGGCGGTGCGGCCGGGAATTGAGGCCGCAGCCAGCCGGGCTCGATGGCCGGCAGGACGTCCCTGTCCCCTACTCCCTCGAGGTAGTCGGCCATGATTTCGACGGCGGCGTGCGCTGCTGCCCGAAAGTCCTCCGGCGCCATGTCGCCGACGCCGTGAAGCTGCTGTTCGTCCACCGTGCCCGCTTCGAGGCCGCGTCTCGTCCCGCGCCCGCCAGGTCCATCCACGATCGTCACTCGTCCAGGTTCTACGCAGCCGGTTGGGCCGACCTTCCGCGGTCGAGTTTACCCTGGGACGCTCCGACGGCCCCGAAGGGCCGGTCGGGGACTCATATCGACGGCGGCCCGGCAGAGCGCAGGCGCCCGGACAGCAAGAAACCGGGCCGCGACATTCGCGACCCGGTTTCGAGTTCCCTCAGAGCGAGGATTACAGCTTGTTGCCGATCGTGCTAAGGATCGTGTTGATCTGGCCGCTCAGGAAGAGCAGCGCGGTGATCGCCAGAATGGCGATGAGGGCGAGGATCAGGGCGTATTCTGCGAGGCCCTGGCCGGCGGTCTTGCGAAGGAACATGTTGAACACCTCAATGAGTCCAGTGCCAAAATCGGCCTACCCGAACAGTGCGGCATGGCGCTGCTTCTGCCAATAGCACTTCGGGCTGATTCTGGCATCCGACCGCCGGAATCCGCCGGAGATCCCGCCTTGTGGTGCATCGCCGCCACAGAAATCGAGAATTAGTCGCGCCTGCGCGACGGCCATCCGCCGGCGTCGGCGGCCTCCAGCGGGCCTCGGCGCGGGCATCCAAGTTGCGCTATCCGGGCGCGAGCGGCCAAGATCAACCCATGGAACTGCGTCCGATCTCCGCCGCCGACCTTCCTTTCGTGATCGAAATGACCCTTCTCGCCGCCTTCCCGCCGGGCGGCGTTCCCGTGGGCGCCGCCGACCTGCCGCGCGTCAAGCGATGGTTCGAAGGATGGGGTCGCGCGACCGACACCGGCGTGGTCGCCTGGCATGACGGCCAGCGAGTCGGAGCGGCCTGGTGTCGCGTCCAGGCGATCGTGTTGGCCCGAGACGCGGACGGTCGCCGGCTGCCTGAACTGGCGATCGCCGTCGCGCCGGACCACCGGGCACGGGGCGTCGGACGTCTCATGCTGGACGGCCTTGCGGATGCCGCGTCGGCGGCAGGCCACCGCGCGCTCAGCCTCACGGTGAATGCGCAGAGCCCGGCTCTGCGTCTCTACGAACGCGCCGGTTTCGAGGTCGTGACCCGCGAGGGCG
>Ga0265316_10004903_pt1 | contig 13163 bp, 10 predicted proteins | sample 4522metaG_FD_202092 | JGI IMG/M metagenome (GOLD analysis project Ga0265316, IMG submission 202092) | Rhizosphere microbial communities from Carex aquatilis grown in University of Washington, Seatle, WA, United States - 4-5-22 metaG | ecosystem: Host-associated > Plants > Roots > Rhizosphere >... | reverse complement strand
GCTTGTAGCATTATGATCACAGTACTTTTTACCCGAAAAACTGGCCTTTCTCGACCGGCAAGGCAGGTGGTCGCGTTGGCATAAGGGTATACAAAACGTTACAATTTTTCCCCGAATTTGGGATTCTCATGGGGTGTCGGATGTCTTGCACACAGCACGGCTTTCGCCGCTCAGGAGCAGCATCGTGAAATATTTTGCGGGTCTGGTACTTGCCTTGATGCTAACGGGCCCGGCAGTTGCCGGCGAACCCTTTGCCCAGGAGCGCATCGACTGGAACAAGCCGTCGGAGCCCTTCCACATCATCGGCAACATCTATTACGCGGGCACGGCGGATTTGGCGATCTATCTGATCGTGACGCCTAAAGGCGACATCTTGATCGACAGCGGAGAGCCGGAATCCCCGCCGCTCATCGAGAAGAACATCACCGCACTCGGCTTCCATCTCACCGACATCAAATTCCTAATCAACAGCCACGCGCATTTCGACCACGCGGGCGGATTGGCCGAACTGCAAAAGAAGAGCGGTGCCAAGATCGTCGGCGGCGTCCCCGACAAGCCGATCCTGGAGCGCGGCTATATTACCTTCGGGCCGAGCGCGCCGATCCACTTCACGCCCGTGCATGTCGACCGTGCCGTGCACGACGGTGACAAGCTCAAGCTAGGCGGCGTCGTACTGACCGCACACTTGACCCCCGGCCATACGCCCGGCTGCACCACCTGGACCATGCCGGTGACGGAGAACGGCGTACGGCATGAGGCGGTATTCGCCTGCAGCACGACAACCGGCGGAAACCCTCTCGTCGGCAACACGGAATATCCCAGTATCGTTCCGGACTTCCGCCATAGCTTCGCATTCATGAAGGCACTGAAGGCGGACGTGTTCCTGCCGGGCCATGCGCGCTTCTTCGATGCCCACGGCAAGGCCGCGCGTGCCAAGGCAGGAGGGCCAAATCCTTTTGTCGATGCCGGCGAGCTGCGAAGCTATACCGAGGCGAGTGAGCGCGACTTCGACGTGGAACTGGCCAACCAGGAAGCCGCGGCAAAGCACTAAGCTCCGGCCAGGCTAAACCGGCTTACGACGCGGTGAACCAAGCGGCAATCGGATAATCGCTGCGTTCAGAGCGTGGCGCGGTATTCGCGTTCCCGGTACTCGAAATAGTCGAAATCGGCAGTGCGGCCGGTTCCCGCCATGTCCTGGCACGCCATACCGACGAAAGTGCCCGTGAAATTGGGCGCGCCGGGCGAGGTCGCTTCGTCGGACAGGTTGCTGGCGTCGAATTGCTGCGGCAGCCGGCACCATTCCTCGCCTTCCACTCGGTAGAAGAAATAGAGCCGCTCGAAATCGACCTCCGCGCGCAGGCGCACCGGTTTGTCGTCCGCTATGGCGATGGGCGGTGTGAACGCGTCGGCCTGCGGTGAATCGGGCAGCGCCGACATCACGCGAATGTGCTTTCCCAGCGCCTCATCGCGCGAGAGGTAGAGATAATGGAATTTCGCGCCGCCGTAATAGCAAACCAGACCCGCCATCTGCTGAAAGTGCTCGGGCTCGAAATCGATCACGGTCTCGGCGGTGAAGCAGTGCGCCTGCTGCCGCCGGGCAACGAGCGATTGGCGGAACAAGCTGCCGATGCTCTCCCGCCCGAACAGCCGTAAGTGGCCGGGCCGCGCGCTCAGGCTGAACAGCTCGTCCGGCCAGGGCGAACGCAGCCATTGGAAGGCCAACGGAAGTTCGCGGCTGTCGAAATCCTCGCGTTCGGGCGGCGCTGGAAAGATATGAGACGGGAGCGTCGGCGCCGGAACAACGACATGAGGCAGGCCTTGTCCGTCTCGCGTCCGCAGCCAACCATCGTCGCTCCAGACCATCGGCTGGATCGCGGTTTCGCGGCCCAGGGTGCAGCGGCCCCGATTCCTCAGTGGCCTGCCGCAAAGATAGACCATGTAGGTTTCGCCGTTCTGCGTTTCGACCAGATCGGCATGGCCGGCGCGTTGCAATTCGGCGTCCGGACGGTGGCGTGCGCTGAGGATTTGCCCATCGGGATGAAGCTCGTAAGGGCCGCCAATGCTGCGTGAGCGCGCCATGGTCACGGCATGATTCCAGCCGGTGCCGCCTTCCGCCGTCAGCAGGTAGTAGGTGCCGGCGCGCTTGTAGAGATGCGGCGCCTCGGTGAGGCCGAGCGCCGTGCCCTTGAAGATCAGCTTGCGCTCGCCGATCAATTTGCGGTCCTCGACCGAATATTCCTGCAGCACGATGCCGGCGAACCGGTTATGCCCCGGGCGGTGATCCCACAGCATGTTGACGAGGTATTTTCGTCCGTCGTCGTCGTGGAACAGCGAGGGATCGAAGCCGCTGCTGTTGAGATAAATCCGATCGGACCAGTCGCCGTCGATCGTGGGACTGGTAACCAGATAATTGTGGAAATCGCGCAGCGACGCGCCGGAAGCTCCTCCAACCGTCGTGCGGCCGTAGCGTTTCACGTCGGTATAGATCAGCCAGAACAGACCGTCGGCGTGTGTCAGACACGGCGCCCAGATACCGCAGGAATCCGGATCGCCCAGCATATCGAGCTGGCTCGCACGCCTGAGCGGCCGCGTTAGCAAGCGCCAATGCACCAGATCTCGCGAATGATGGATCTGCACGCCGGGATACCATTCGAACGTCGAAGTGGCGATGTAGTAATCGTCGCCGACGCGCACGATCGACGGATCGGGATTGAAGCCCTTTAGGATCGGGTTGCGGATTTCCAGATTCGACATCGCTGGATCAAGCCTCCTTGGGTGCGCGCACGAGGGTCCACAGCAGCGCCGCGCCGATTAAGTCGAACGCCGCCAACGCAACGAAGAACGGCGTGTAGCCGATGGTCACGACCAGGCCGCCGATCAGCGTGTTGAATAGTAGCAGCCCGAAATTTCCCATCGTGCCCGCCATGCCCGCGACGGTGCCGACCTCGTTCTTTTTGAACAGGTCGGACGACATGGTGATGACGGTGACCGACAGGGTCTGATGCGCGAAACCGGCGAGGCTGATCAGGGCGACCGCCAGATAGGGATTCGTCACGAAGCCGGCGAAGGCGACGCCCGTCATCATGCAGGCGCCCACGGTGAAGGCCCAGCAGCGCGCATCGATCAGCCCTACGCCGTATTTCTGCAACCGCAGCACGATGACCGGCCCGAATATGCAGCCCACATCGGCGGCCAGGAAAGGCATCCAGGCGAACATCGCGATATGCGCCAGGTCGAAATGCCGGGCCTGGCTCAGATAAAGCGGCAGCCAGAAGGTCAGCGTGCCCCAGGTCGGATCGGCCAGAAAGCGCGGCAACGCAATGCCCCAGAAATTGCGCCGCTGGAGGAGATTCCAGATCGAGGGGCGCGCGCTGTCGGCCTGGATGAACTTCTCCTGGCCCGAAAGAATGTAGTCGCGTTCGCTGTCCGAAAGCGCCGGGTGTTTTTCCGGGGGCTCGTAGAACAACACCCACACCGCGGCCCAGATGACGCCGAGCACGCCGGTGATCACGAACGCGGCCTGCCAATTGTAAGCGAGAATAGCCCACACCACGAACGGTGGAGCTAGCATCGAGCCGACGGAGGCGCCGATGTTGTAGATTCCGCTGGAAAGCCCGCGTTCCTTTGCCGGAAACCACTCCGCCGTCGCCTTCATGCCGGCGGGATTGGCCGATCCCTCCGCGAATCCCAACGCCCCCCTGAGCCAGGCAAAGCCCTGCCAACTGGTCGCCAGCCCGTGCGCCATGCAGATCAAGGCCCAAGCCAACCCAAAAATCGCCACGCCGAATTTCATCCCCACCACGTCAAGCACGTAACCAGCAATGGGCTGAAGCATGATCGCCCCCTGGAAGGCGTCCGTGATCCACGAATATTGCTGCGTGGTGATGTGAAGCTGGTCAAGAATGCTGGGCGCGGCGACCGACAGCGTGCTGCGCGTCAGGTAGTTGATCACCCCACCCAGCATGACGAGGCCGATGATCCACCATCTCAGTCCGACGATTTTGCGTCTTGCCATATTCGACCCAGTCCCTGTCAGAAAGCCGGGGGCGCCGGCGCGCGGGGATTATCGATCGTGACCAGCCGATTCGCCCCGGTCTTATCGCACACGATTATAGTATTGAGCGAAGGTCAGAAATATGGGCGCGCCAGAGGCCGGCTTATGCCCGCCGCCGTGTTGGCAAAAGCGATGTCGTCGGCGCGTCTTTCCTGCGAGCTGCGTTGCCGCAATGTACTTTTCGAATTGTTTAAGTTTTAATTCCCCTCGCCAGCTGCGCCGCGACCCTCCAGTGAGTATCCCCCGGCGGAGCCGGGGGCTTCGGAAAGAGGCCCGGACGGTCCGCGCCAATCGTCACGGTCGATCTCACGGATTGCGCGGACGCGGTCAGCGATGCACTCGGTGTCGTCAGAAACGGGGCCAGAAAAACTGCGACCATGCGCTAAAGTTTTGATCGCGTAATGGCGTCTTCCCCGTGGTAATTCCACCCCTTCGCGTTAAGGGTCTTTATTGGACAATTTGTCCAAGGGCCTTTCGCCCCGTTCTTCGCGCTGTCGATTGAGCTGGAACTTCAGAAGGCTATAATCAGTACTCTGAAAGACCAATAAAATTTAGCGATGATCAAAATGTTAGCAAAACCTAAGCGGGTTCGCCCGAACAGCAAAGCGCTCCGGCTGCACGGCACGATTGCGCGCGATATCGGCATCGCGATCATGTCGGGACGATACAAGCCGGGCGACCTGCTAAATGGCGAGGTCGCGTCCAGCGAGCAGCTGTCGGTTTCTCGCGCGGCGTACCGCGAAGCAGTTCGCATCCTCTCGGCCAAGGGTCTCGTCAAATCGAAGACGAAAGTGGGCACCAGGGTCAACACCACGGACGCATGGAACATGCTCGATCCCGACGTGCTGGCCTGGGTGTTCGTGAACGAACCCAGCCCCGAATTGGTGAACAGCCTCTTCGAGCTGCGTAAAGTCGTCGAGCCGGCGGCGGCGGGCTTCGCGGCAACGCGGCGTTCGAAGGCACATCTGAAATCGATGCAGGATGCCGTCGAGAGAATGGCGCGCTATACGCTGCTGACTGAGGCGGGCCGTCAGGCGGATCAGGATTTTCACACAACGCTGCTACAGGCCACCAACAATCCCTACATTACGTTCCTGATCACAGGCATCAATGCCGCCATCAACGCCATCACGATATTCAAGCACCGAGAGCATCTACTGCCACGCGATCCAGTGCCTGATCACGTGCGTGTGCTCGAAGCGATCGCGGCCAAGAACGTCGTTCGGGCGCAGAAGGCGATGCGCGAACTCATTCGATTGGCGCGCGCGGACATCCCCATACCGGAGTAACGCTGAGCCCGGTTGCCCTCTGCCGCCGGACGGCGGCCTTGAGGCATTCCGCCTGCTTTCGATAGAACAAGCTCATCTATTAGGCCGGCAACCGAGGATCCACTTGCCAAGAACTCTTGGCGCCGGGATCTGCTAGCGGCCCCGCAACTCGTGTTGCTCCCGTCGCCTTGCCCAGCATGTCGCTTTGAATGTGGTTGACCGCACGCACTCGCGGCAGCGCCTCGCGGCTCGTAAAGGTCAGAACAAGCGTGTCGGGATCAAAATCGATCTGCGCCTCGGCCACAATGGAATTCTTGTCCCAGCCGTGTGCGGCCCGCCAGGCCGCGAGATCGAGATACTGTTTCGTGTCGCCTTCGTAGTAGCCCTGGAAATTGTCCGGCAGGTCGACATAAACGTTTCCGTCGGCCTCGTTCTTCGGGTTGAGGAAGACGATGGCGGACTTGCCGCATTTGGCGAAGACATTGTTCGCGATGGTGTTGTTCGTCGCCGTGCCGCTCCCAGTCCGGTCGGGGCGGACGATGGCAAAAAAGCCTGCGTTATCACAGCGCCCGATCAAATTCTGAGCGATGATGAGGTTGTCCGTGGCGTTGTCGAAGATGCCCGACCCTGCGCATCCTCTCTGACCGGGCGTGCCCGGCTCGGCGTTGCGCACATCCCACACGATGTTGTTGTCGATCTGGCTCCGTTGCCGGTTCATCTCCATGTGGACCGCGGCGCTGACGGATAGGACATCGGCGAAAACGTTGCTGGTGACGCGGCAGTTCGCGTTGCCGAAGTCCCACCAAGCCGCGTTCGCATGGCGCATGTGCCGGACCACGTTGCGGCGGAACATCATGTTTTGCGCGCGGTGGAACTTGGCGCCGGCGGCCTCCCAGCCGCGTTCGGCGTCTGCCCAGCCGCACCACTCGATCAAATTGTCTTCCACCAGCGTGTCGGTGGTTCCCATGCCGCCGATACCTTCAACGCCGCAATAGCGGATCGTGTTGCGGCGAATAATTTGCGACGCCCCGCCTCGCGAGGTGAAGCCGCTGTTCGGGTCTGCGCCAATGGCGAGGCCCATGCCATTGGCCCATTCGATGGTGTTGTCTTCGAGAATCCAGTGATCGCCGCCGGCGAACGAGACCATGCCGTATTGCGGATACGGATAAGCGTTGCCGGCGTGCTGGAAGGTGATCCCCTTCACCCGGATGAAGCGCAATCCACTTTGCGCCGGGATGAATGTGTTTTGCCGGGTGGTGATCTCGATAAGGTGGTCGGAGGGTGTCCCAGAGGCCAGGCGGATATGAATCGCGGTTCCTGAGTATTCCACCCAGAACCGCGCATCGGGCGAGCCGCCGACCTCCTGCATGATCGGTCCGCCGCGACGTCGCGCCGGCAATCCGTTTTGCGGCACCGCGGGTATCGTGAAATCCGGGACGGGTGGAAGATGCGCCATCGCCAATTCGCGAAGCTGTTCCATCGGCTCTAGCGGTTTGCCATCGACAAACACCAACCCACGCCGGCGCAGATATGGCCCTATGTCGGTCGTCTTTGGATCCAGCCATTCCCACTGGCCCATGATGCTGGGCAGCGCAAAGGGGTTGTAGCCATCGGGGAACATTGCGCTCGCGAGTTCGCAACGCCACGCGGAGACCCCGGGCTCGGCCGGGATCGGGCTTCCAGGAAAACGGAATCCAACCGGAATCGTCTCCTGTTGCCAGCCGTCTTTCAAAACCTCGGACCCTTTGACGATGACATTCGCCCCGGGGGCCGCTTCGTAGCTGATCATCCGCGCCGGGCTGGTGCCGCCGCGCGCCGGGCGGACGCATTCGCGGTAAGTGCCGGCGGCGATGACGACGCGTTCGCCGGGCTGAAGCACCTGGGCAGCCTTGTTGATGGTACGGAAGGGACGCACCTTGTCGCCGGGGCCGTTGTCATCGGCCTGGGACGAGGTGTTGTCGACGTAATAGGTCTTCGAGAACGTCAGCGGCTTCTCCCAGCGGGGAAACGCGGTGCCGTCCGGCAGGCGAGAGTCTGCAGTGGCTGGCGGAGTTGCGGCGAAGGCGGAGTTTGCACATCCTCCCAGGCTTACGATCGCCCCAACGCCCGCGGCACTTTCCATAAAGCGCCGGCGATCGATCGATCGGTCGGCGGCTTCCTTCCTTGAAGAATGCGCAGACGAGGCAAATTGCTCTGATTTCATGACCGTCCAACCAATTAAATTGCCTAACCAGAACAGCGTACACATCAGTGGAACGGACTATACCTCAGATCGGGGATATTTCGGGGAAGCCCGTCAGAATGGCGCGAAAATCGTTGACGTTAGTCAGGGTCGGCCCGGTCACCACTGCGTCGCCCAGAGCGCCGAAGAAGCCGTGACCGTCGTTATCGGCCAAGGCGTCGTGCGGACGGAGGCCCGCCTGATGGGCGCGCACCAGCGTGTCCGGTGTTACGATCGCACCGGCAATGTCTTCAAGGCCGTCAACGCCGTCGGTATCACACGCCAACGCCCAAATGCCGGGAAATCCGCCGAGTGCGATGGCGAACGAGAGAAGGAATTCGACGTTGCGCCCGCCGCGCCCCTTTCCGCGCACCGTGACTGTGGTTTCGCCGCCGGACAAGAGCACACATGGCGGCGCGAAGGGCTCGTGGCGTCTGGCCACTTGCAGCGCAATGGCCGCCATCACCTTGCCGACATCGCGCGCCTCACCCTCGATCGCATCGCCGAGGATGTGCACCGCAAGGCCCTTCTCACGCGTAATCTTGGCTGCGGCTTCCAGCGCCATCTGCGGAGCAGCGATGATTCTGAATTCGGCCCGCGCCAGACGCGAATCGCCGGGTTTGACCGTTTCTGAGTCGGGACGAGCGAGCACGGTTTCGACGCAGGGTGGCAGCACGATGCCATAGCGGCGGAGAATCGCGCGAGCATCGGCCGAAGTCGTGGCATCGCCCGCCGTCGGGCCGGAGGCGATGTCGGCGGGATTATCGCCGGGCACGTCCGAAATCATCAACGTCAGCAGCTTGGCGGGAAAGGCTGCCGCGGCCAAGCGTCCGCCTTTGATGGCCGACAAATGCCGGCGCACAGTGTTCATCTCTGTGATCGTGGCGCCCGAGGCGAGCAGAGCCTTGTTGGCCTGCTGCTTGTCTTCCAGCGAGAGACCGTCGAGTGGCAGGGGCAGCAAGGCCGAGCCGCCGCCGGAAATCAGGCACAACACGGTATCGTCCGGCCCGGCGGATCGGGCCAAGGCAAGGATGCGCTGCGCGGCCCGGAGCCCCGCCGCATCGGGCACCGGATGGTTGGCTTCGACGATCTCGATTCGGGAGCAGGGCACGGCATAGCCGTATCTCGTCACCACCAGGCCTTCGAGCGGGCCGGGCCAGTGATCTTCCACCGCCCGCGCCATCGCCGCCGAAGCCTTGCCCGCGCCAATGACGATGAAACGGCCTTTGGGCGGCGGCGGCAGATGCGAGGGTACGCAGAGGGCAGGCTGCGCTGCGGCGATGGCGGCATCGAACATGCTGCGAAGAATGTGGCGGGGCTCAAGGGGCATAAGGCTGGTACCTCAACGTTCCGGCAGATGCGGTTGGGAGGTCTATGCGAATTCCATCGAAAGCACTGTTGCGAGCAATTCCTTGGGCATTGGAGTTGCTGCGGGGCGCAACATCTCAACATTTTCGTGCATTGGTCGGACCAACTCCGCGGGGTTGTCCGTTGACGTCCTGGGACGCTGGAAACACGTGTAGATAAGCCCTCTTTGAGTCCGTTGGCACATCCACATCGACGGTCTGGTAGTGCTTAATAAACTTGGTATTCGGCGTGAATTGTTCGCCCAAAACTAGGTTGGCGCAAGCGGGCGGCGGCATGCCTTGGCGCAAAGCGGCACGGCTCGAAACAAATGGAAATATATAGAGACGGCCGTGATTCACGAATGACGTGCACCTTAATCAATAAGATCGGCGCATTCCTCCGGCTTCAGCGAAGGCGACAAGAAGTCCCGTAGTCACGGCTGTATCTAACCCGTATACCTTCGGCCGCCTCGAAATGCGGTACTGCGCGCCCATTCGAAGAATGGCCTTATACAAGACCGACGCTTGAGATGAAATCCGCGCTGACGGCCACTTTGAAAGTGTGGTCAGCGTACAAATCGGAGAGTGAGGTTGAAATAGGGCACGGATCGAAAAACTTGCGCGGGAGGAATCCTGATGGCAAAGCCTGATGAGATCCGAAGGCTCGCGAGGATCGCTTGCGACCTCAGGACCGACGTTGTCGAGATGATTGGTGTCGGCAAGGTGGGACACATCGGCGGCTCTTGCTCGCTCGCCGAGATTGCAGCCTCCCTGTACTTTTCGAAGATGCGCTTCGATCCCAAGGACTACACCAACAAGGATCGCGATCGATTCCTGCTCTCCAAGGGGCACACGGTTCCGATCCAATACGCGTCCCTTATCGAATTGGGCATTATTCCGCGCGCAGATATCAGCGGGCTTAAGACCCTAGAAGGCAAGTTGCAGGGCCATCCGGATATGAGGACGCCCGGCATGGAGGCCGTGACCGGCTCGCTCGGTCAGGGGCTGTCGATCGGTGTCGGCATGGCGCTTGCGCTGCGCTGTGCCAAAAGTCCGGCGCACGTCTATGTCGTGATGGGAGACGGCGAACTCGCCGAGGGTCAACTCTGGGAAGCCGCGATGGCGGCCGCCCGCTACAAGCTTGACTCGCTCACCGGCATTGTTGACCGCAACCGGTTTCAGGCGACCGGCTCGACCGAGGAAATTTTTGACATCCCAAATCTGGAAGCCAAATGGCGCTCGTTCGGATGGAACGTGCTGAACGTCGACGGTCACAATGTGGGCGCTGTTCTCGATGCCCTTGACCGGGCGACCGCGATCAAAGGAGTTCCTACCGTGTTGATTGCGGAGACCGTCAAGGGGAAAGGCATTTCCTTCGCCGAGAACACCGCCGCATTCCACAATGCCTCCCTGACACAGGCGCAATACGATCAGGCGCTTGCTGAAATCGCGGAAGCCAAGAGGAAACTGCAATGACCGCGCCCAATTTGAGAAGTGCATACGGCGAAAGTCTCGTCCGGCTGGGCCGGAAGGACACGCGCGTCGCTGCCCTGGAAGCGGATCTCGGCAAATCCACGCAATCCGTGATGTTCCAGGCGGAGTTTCCCGACCGTTATTTCCAGATGGGTATCGCCGAGCAGGATATGACGTCGACGGCCGCCGGCATGGCGCTGGCAGGGATGATTCCGTTCGTCCATTCCTTCGCCGTGTTCGCAACGGGTCGCGCCTACGACCAGCTGCGCAATTCGATCTGCATTCCGAACCTCAACGTCCGGATCTGCGGCTCCAGCGCCGGCTTGTCCGATTTCGGTGACGGTAAGACCCATCAGAGTGTGGAAGACGTCGCACTGATGCGGGCTATCCCAAACATGTCGGTGATCTGCCCCGCCGATTCCATCGAATGCGAGCTGATGATGGACTGTCTCTTGGACTGGCAAGGGCCGGTCTACATCCGCATTAACCGCAACGACCTGCCGTTCGTGACGTCGCCCACTGAGCCGTACAGGATTGGCAAGATGTCCATGCTTCTCGAGGGCCGTCACGTGGCGATCTTTGCCTCCGGCATCATGGTATCGAAAGCGCTTGAGGCGGCCGCGGCGCTCGCAAAAGACGGCATCTCGGCTCGCGTCGTCAACGTTAGCACGATCAAGCCGTTGGACCGCGAAGCGGTGATCCGTTATGCCGCCGGTGTCGACGCAATCGTTACGGCCGAAGAGCATTCGCTGATCGGCGGACTCGGCTCTGCGGTGGTAGAGGCGCTTCGCGCCGTTAGTCACGCGCCGGTGGAATTTGTCGGGATTCCCGACACGTTTGGCATCTCGGCTGAAGGTTATGAAGGCCTGATGGCGCGTTATGGCCTGACGGCGGCGGTGGTTGCCGAAACGGCAAAGGCGCTTTTACAGGGAAAATAACGCAATGAATATCGGCTTTATCGGCCTTGGCATCATGGGCAAGCCCATGGCCAAGAACCTCATCAAGGCGGGTTACAGCCTCGTCGTCCACGACGTCCTAGCGGCACCCGTGGCCGAGCTGGTTGGGGCCGGCGCGACAGCAGGCACCTCTCCCAAGGACGTGGCTTCGAAGTGCGATCTGATCATCACGATGCTGCCCAATTCGCCTCATGTGAAGGCGGCAGTGCTCGGCCCGAACGGCGTGATCGAAGGCGCCAAGCCTGGAAGCATTATCGTCGACATGAGCTCGATCGCGCCGTTGGCAAGCCGCGAGCTGGCCGCGGCATTGGCAAAAAGAGGCATCGAGATGCTCGATGCGCCGGTTTCCGGTGGCGAGCCTAAGGCGATCGACGGCACGCTGTCGGTCATGGTGGGCGGCAAAGAGGACACTTTTGCCAAGGTGAAGGACGTCCTCTTAAAGATGGCCGCCAGTGCGGTGCTTTGCGGCGACGTCGGCGCGGGCAATGTCACCAAGCTCGCCAACCAGATTATCGTGGCGCTGAATATCGCGGCGATGTCGGAAGCGTTTGTCCTGGCAACCAAGGCTGGCGTCGATCCCGAGCGCGTCTTCGATGCCATCAAGGGCGGCTTGGCAGGCTCGACGGTCCTCAATGCCAAGGCGCCCATGGTATTGGCCGGCAACTACAAGCCCGGCTTTAGGATCGAACTGCACATCAAGGACCTGCAGAACGCGCTCGATACGGCACATGAAAGCGGCGTTCCGATCCCGCTGACCAGCCAGGTTATGGAATTCATGCAGGCGCTCAAGGTCGACGGCAAACAGGGCGAAGACCACGGCGGTCTGATCCAGTTCTATGAAAAACTGGCCGGTGTGAAGGTCCGCAAAGGTGGCGCGCAGTGAGCGGCCGGCTTGCCGGCAAGGTTGCCTTGATCACGGGCGCTGCGGGCGGCCTTGGCGCCGCGATCGCCGCGCGGTTTTGCGAAGAAGGTGCCAGCGTGTTCGTGGCCGATATAACCCGCGAACAGGGTGAAGCGACGGCTGCAGCCATCGGCGCGGTGTTTCTGCCGCTCGATGTAACGTCGGAAGAAGCCTGGAAGGGCGCGTTCTCGGCCGTGATTGGGCAAGCCGGGCGTCTCGATATTCTCGTCAACAACGCCGGCATCAACGTTCGCAAGAACATCGAGGAAATGCCGGTGGAGTCGTTCGACGCCATGTTTGCGGTAAACGTCCGCGGGCCCTTCCTGGGGATCAAGCATGCGCTGCCGATCATGCGGGCCGCAGGCGGCGGGGTCATCCTCAATATGTCGTCGGTGTGCGGGCTGATCGGCCACGCCTACACCAACGAGACCTACACGACGACCAAAGGTGCGGTGACCTTGCTGACCAAGTCGGTGGCGGTGCGCTATGGCAAGGACGGCATCCGCTGCAACTCGCTTCATCCCTCGACGGTGGAGACCGCCTTCGTGCGAGAGATGCTGAAGGATCCCCAGCGCCGGGCCGAGCGGTTCGGCGAAGTGCCTCTCGGACGGCTCGCGACCGCCGCCGACGTCGCCAATGCGGCGGTGTATTTGGCGAGCGACGAGGCGGCGTTCATCAACGGTGTTGCTCTTGCCGTTGATGGCGGCGCCACGGCCGATTGATCCGCGCGTCAGCAGCAGCAACTAATCGAAAGCGGGCCGGCGACTGGCCAGTTCTTATTTTACGCGGCGGTTGGTCCCGAGGTTCAAGCCTTCTTCGCCGCACTCGCCCGACCGGTGGTGCTGTTCGGCAGGCTGAGGGTGAGGAGAAAACCGGCCAACAGCGCTGCCGTCAGGAAATAGACTCCCGCATCATAGCTATGAAAGACCATGCGCAGTCCGCCG
>Ga0265316_10004902_pt1 | contig 13164 bp, 11 predicted proteins | sample 4522metaG_FD_202092 | JGI IMG/M metagenome (GOLD analysis project Ga0265316, IMG submission 202092) | Rhizosphere microbial communities from Carex aquatilis grown in University of Washington, Seatle, WA, United States - 4-5-22 metaG | ecosystem: Host-associated > Plants > Roots > Rhizosphere >... | reverse complement strand
GATTCAGGTCACGCCGATCGCATTGCCCATCGCCAGCGATCTCGCGCTCTATGCAATCACCGTCGTTGACGAAGCCGGTTTGCTGGTTTCCGATGCAACACCCGCTGTCACCGTAAAAGTTGAAGGTCCCGGTCGTCTCATCGGCCTCGACACCGGAGACCTTGCCTACGGCGGTCTTTTCAAAACCGACACCCGCAACGCCTATCAAGGCCGTCTCCTTGCCACGGTGCAACGAACAGCGCCGACTGGCGAAATCCAACTTGTTACCACCGCGCCGGGGCTGAAATAACTTGATCGGAGCGCGGCTGTCCCAGCCGCAGCGGGTGACAGCGCAAAGACGTTTGTAATATCCGACATCTCGTTTCGTGTCGCTTGTGCTGCGGGTGAGGACACTCGCGCTCCGATAAATCAAAAATCGGACACCACAAAGTTTATTTGGTGGTTTCCGAATTGCCTCAAAACGGTTATCTTCCCCGCCGAGTTTATGCCGCAACCCAAGATCGCCGCCGCCACGCCCGCCGAATCCGGCTACGCCATGCCAGCCGAATGGGAGCCGCATGAGGCGACGTGGCTCGCCTGGCCGCACCACCAGGCCGACTGGCCGGGCAAGATGGAAGCCATCCGCTGGGCCTATGGCGAAATGACGCGCAAAATTTCACCGAGCGAGACCGTGCGTCTTCTTGTCCGAAATCCAGCGGAGCAAAAACTCGCCGCCAGCCATCTGCAGCGCGCCGGCTGCGATTTAAAAAAAATCGAGTTCATCGTCCATCCGACCAACCGCAGTTGGGTGCGCGACACCGGACCGGTTTTTGTAAAGAGAAGTCCAAAGTCCATCCGCCTTCGCCAAGCTCCGGCGCGACGAGAAGTCCAAAGTCCAAAGTCGGAAACGGCAATTGTTCATTTCCATTTCAACGCGTGGGCCAGGGACAATCATTGGCAGAAGGACCGCAAAATTCCCGAAATGGCGGCGCGCTGGCTCGGCAAAAAAATATTTCACGCCGAGCGCAGCCGCGAGGATTCAATCCGCAATCTGCAATCTGCAATCCGCAATTTTGTTCTCGAAGGCGGCGGCATCGAGGTGAACGGGCGCGGCACGCTGCTCACGACGGAGGAATGTTATCTGCACCCGACAATTCAAGTCCGCAATCCCGGCATGACGCGGGCGCAATACGACGAGACGTTCAAAAAATATCTCGGCGTCACAAACCCGCTCTGGCTGCTCAAAGGTCCCGCCGGCGACGACACACACGGGCACGTGGATGACATCTGCCGCTTTGTGAACCGGAAAACGCTCGTGCTCATCCGGGAAACGAATCCTCGCGACATCAATTACAAGCCGCTCGCCGAAAACTGGGAGCGCGTGCGGGAATTCCGCCTTGAAAATGGTTCAAAACCCGAAATCGTGCCGCTGCCCATGCCCGCGCCGCTCTGCTTCGCCGGCCGCCGGCTGCCCGCGAGCTACGCGAATTTCTACATCGCCAACGCCTGCGTCATCGTGCCGACGTTCAACGACCCGAACGACCGCGTCGCGCTCGGCATCCTGGGCGAATTGTTCCGTGACCGGCCGGTCGTCGGCATTCACGCCGTGGACTTGGTGCTCGGCTCCGGCTCGCTGCATTGCCTCACGCAACAGCAGCCGGCATGAAACAGGCCATTGGCATATGACGCTTTGAGCCCATGACTGGCCAATACCTTTTATCAGGTAGTCATTTTACTGGCAGATGGCAAATTACCGGGTAGTCTTGTCAAGGCATGAACGCGAAAAAAATCAGGATCGTGATTGTTGAGGACGAATTGATGATGTCCGGCGTCTTAACGGCTTGGATTGGCCGGTTTCACGACCTGCAACTGATGGGCAGCGCCGAAGACGGCGAGGCCGGCTTGAAGCTCTGCCAGTCCGAACAGCCCGATGTCGCCTTGATTGACATCCGCCTGCCCAAACTGGATGGTCTGGACTTGATGCAGCGCCTCGCGACCGACTTTCCGAAAATGCGGCTGCTGGCCATGTCCGGCCTGATGGACGCCTATACCGTCTGGCGCGTCACCCAAAGCGGCGTTCACGGATACGTCAACAAAACCCAGTCACCCGCATCGCTGATCGAGGCCATTCGCGCGGTGGCGAACGGCAACACCTTTTTCGGTCCCGTCTTTACGCGCGTCAAACAGGAATCCCTCTCACAGCCGGATGCCTTCCAGAAAATTCTAAGCAAACGCGAGCAACAGATCCTCCGCAGCGTCGCCGCCGGCTGGGAGGACGACCGCATCGGCGCAAAACTCGGTATTTCCCCCGCCACCGTCGAAGCCCATCGCAAGCACATCCGCCAGAAACTCGGCGTCCACAACGACCGCGGCCTGCTCGCCTATGCCCGGCAGTGGGGGCTGGATGTGCAGACCACCGGCCCCTCGTGAACACGACATTCACGCCGCACGCCGGGCTTGAGCCAGTCGCTGTGTGTCCGTCCCATCCGCATAATCCACGATTTCCGCTTCGGATTTTGGGTTTATCCGGCCGGCGAAATTGCGCCTCAAACTCATTTGACAAGCCGCTTGACTAAAATAGATGCGCCGGAGATCATGTCCGAAATTGTCTAATGTTCAATTTTGATTTCGGACACAATAATAAATGCAATTGACAGTCAAAGACGTCGCCGGATTGCTGGAAATTTCGGAAAAGACCGTTTATCGCTGGATCGAGGAGCGCAAACTGCCGGGTTACAGGATGAATGGCCAGTATCGTTTCAACCGCGCCGAACTGTTGGAATGGTCCACGGCAAATCGAATCAATGTCTCTCCGAGGATTTTTGAGGAGCCGGAAAGCCAGTCCGCTCCGCTTCCAGAATTGTCCGATGCGCTCGAAATGGGCGGAATTTTTTATCGCCTGGCCGGCGCCAGCAAGCCAGCCGTCCTCCGCAGTGTGGTTGAAATTCTGCGCGTGCCGGACAAGGTGGATCGTGAGTTTCTCCTGCAGGTTTTGCTCGCGCGCGAGGCATTGGAATCCACCGCCATCGGCGATGGCATTGCCATCCCGCACGTGCGCAATCCCATCGTGCTCCACGTCCCGCAGCCAACAATGACGCTGTGCTTTCTGGAAAAGCCCGTGGATTTTGGCGCGCTGGACGGACAGAAAGTCCACACGCTGTTCACGTTCATCAGCCCGACCGTCAAGGCGCATTTGCATTTGCTTTCGCGTCTTGCATTTGCCTTGCGCAATCCCGATTTCAAGGCGCTCATTGTTCAACAAGCTGGCCGCGATGAAATCCTGGCCGCAGCCAGGAAAATAAGTGATGGCCTCCGAGTGCCCGTGGAAGCAACCAAGAAGGAGGCGGCGAAGTGACATTGTTGTTGCTTGCGATGGCCGCGCTGCTTCTTGGCGCGGCGGCGTCCCTGTTTTTAGGAGGCTCGCGCCGGAATGATGTTTCTGTGGTGGCCGCCGCCTTGGTGGGAGTTGCCGCGGTGTTGGGTTTGATTCCGGCAATTCAAGTCCTGGCCGGCGGCCCTGTGCTGCAATTCCGTTGCCCGTGGCCGGTGCCGTTCGGGGAATTCTTCATCCAGCTTGACGCGCTCTCCGCGTGGTTTCTGGCGCCGACACTTTTGCTGTCCGCGCTCTGCGCGATTTACGGCGTCGGATATTTGCGTTCACAGGCGGGAAAACGCCCGCTGGGGCCGCTCTGTTTTTTTTATTGCCTGTTGGTGCTGGGCATGACGCTCGTGCCGCTGGCGCGCAACGCGGTGCTTTTCATTTCCGCCTGGGAATTGATGGCGGTGTCGTCCTTCTTCCTCGTCACGTTCGAGCATGAGCGCGAATCCGTGCGGAGCGCGGGCTGGATTTATCTGGTGGCAACGCATCTGGGCACGGGTTTCCTGCTGGTGTTCTTCATTCTGATGGACCGCGAAACCGGTTCAATGGACTTTACCGTCTGGGCGGCACAGGGAATTCATACGCCGGAACTGGCGGGAATGCTTTTTCTGCTGGCGGTCGTCGGCTTCGGCACCAAGGCGGGCTTCATGCCGTTTCATGTCTGGCTGCCGGAGGCGCATCCCGCCGCGCCCAGCCACGTCTCGGCACTGATGTCCGGCGCAATGATCAAGCTCGGCATCTACGGCCTGATGCGCTCGCTTACGTTCCTCGGCGCGCCCTCGATCTGGTGGGGCTGGCTTCTGCTGTGCATCGGGCTGGTTTCGGGCGTGCTCGGAATCGTCTTCGCGCTGGCGCAACACGACCTCAAGCGCCTGCTCGCCTACAGCAGCGTGGAAAATATCGGACTCATCACAGCAGGCCTCGGCCTCGGTCTGCTTGGGGTCAGCTACAATCAACCACTGATTTCCATCCTTGGCTTCGGCGGCGCACTGCTGCATATGCTCAATCATTCCCTGTTCAAAGGGCTGCTGTTCCTTGCCGCCGGCAGCGTGGCGCACGCCACCGGCACGCGCGACACCAATCGCCTCGGCGGCCTGCTGAAAAAAATGCCGTGGACCGGCGCGTTGTTTCTGATCGGCGCGGTCGCCATCTGCGGATTGCCGCCGCTGAATGGGTTCATCAGTGAACTCGCCCTCGCCGGAGCTTCGTTGAAAGCAATCACCGTTGACCCGGCACAAGCGGCCATGGCCGGCATGCTCGCGCTGGTCTGCATAGGACTCATCGGTGGCTTGGCGGCGGTGACATTTGCCAAGGCGTTCGGAATAGTTTTTCTCGGCGAACCCCGGCAGCCGGTGGAAACGCCGCACGAGGCCGGCCTGGCCATGAAAATTCCGATGGTCATCCTCGCCGCCGGTTGCGTGGCCATTGCGTTTGGCGCGGCGTGGCTGCCGGACTGGATCGTGCCAATCGCCAGCCGGCTGGGTGGTCTTGAGCCTGAAAGAATATCCGCACAGGTTCAAACACCGGCTCTGGTGCTGGCCATCGTTTCGATTTGCGGGCTGGCGCTGGTTATTTTGTTCGTTGCGATTGCGCTCATCCGGCGCGGATTATTGTCGGGTCGAACCGGCGGCGCGGCGGACACCTGGGGTTGCGGCTACGCGCGGCCTTCAGCGCGGATTCAATACACCGCCTCGTCATTCGTCCAGCCGGTCACAACCTTGTTCCGCTGGCTGCTCGGTGCCCAACGCCAGTTGCAGCGGCCGGAAGGTTTCTTTCCGGCCAAGGCGTCGCTCACGACCGAGACTCCCGACCTCACCCACGAAGAATTGTATCGGCCCGGTTTCCTGAAAATAAACTGGGGCATCGCCAAACTTCGCTGGATGCAGCAGGGCCACGTGCAGCTTTACGTCCTCTATATCGCCGTGACCTTGATTGTTTTGCTGGCCTGGAAATTCCGCTGACATGAACGCCGCTTCCTTCATCCCGTTGCTGCTGGCGCTCACGCTCGCGCCGTTGCTGCCCGGCATCATCAACCGCACCAAGGCGCTGTTTGCGGGACGGCGCGGCCAGCCGTTCCTGCAAACGTATTTTGACTTGTTGAAGCTGCTGCACAAGGGCGCGGTTTATAGCCGCACGACAACCTGGATTTTCCGCGCCGGGCCGATGCTGGGCTTGGCGGCGGTGTTCATGGCCGTCGTGCTGGTGCCATTCGGGAATTGTCCCGCGCTCATCGCATTTCCGGCGGATTTCATCCTGTTTGCCGGTCTGCTTGGATTGATGCGTTTTTTTACCGTCATCGCGGCGCTCGACACCGGCTCGTCATTCGAAGGCATGGGCGCGAGCCGTGAAGTTTTTTTCTCCGCGCTGGCCGAACCGGCATTGCTCGTGGCGTTGGCAACGCTGGCGCGGCAGGCGCAAAGCCTTTCGCTCTCGACCATTCTCGGCCAGGTGTCCGGCGGCCACTGGCTGCAAGCCGGGCCGGTTCTGGCGCTGGTGCTCATCGCGCTGATGATTGTGCTGCTCGCCGAAAACTCGCGCATTCCCGTGGACGACCCGAACACGCACCTCGAACTGACGATGATTCACGAAGTCATGGTGCTCGACCATGGCGGGCCGGATTTCGCGTTCATCCTTTACGGCGCGGCGCTGAAACTGTGGGTGCTGGCCGCGCTCGTCGTCGGGATGATTGTGCCCGACACAGGAACGCTCTGGCTGAATCTGGTCTTGTCCGTCGGCGGAATGTTTCTGCTCTCCATCGTCGTGGGCCTGGTCGAATCCACGATGGCGCGGCTCCGTTTGCTCATCGTGCCGCAATTGCTGGTGGGCGCTGGCGCGCTGGCGGCGATGGCATTTCTTTTGGGACTCAATAAATAACCCGGCTTCAAATGATTCTCACCAATCTCATCCTCGTGCTGGTCGTGCTGACAAACCTGAAGCTCCTCGGCTCCAGCCGCATCGGCTCGTCCATCCGCGTGGTGGCGGCGCAAGGCGTGGTGCTGGGCCTTTTGCCCATTCTGGCGCATATGCATGATCTTTCGTTGCGTTTCTCCCTGCTTGCAATTGGAACCGTCGCCATCAAGGGCGTTGTGTTTCCGTGGTTCCTGTTCCGCGCCGTGCGCGAGGCGGACGTGGCGCGCGAAATCGAACCCTATGTCGGCTACGTCACCTCGCTCCTGTCGGGTGTGGTGATTCTGGCGATTTCATTCTGGATGTGCCAGCGGCTGCCGATGCCCGAATCACTCGCTTCGTCATGGCTCGCGCCGATCGCCATTTTTTCCATTTTCGCCGGCCTGTTCCTCATCGTCAGCCGCAAACGCGCGTTGAGCCAGGTGCTCGGCTTTCTCGTTTTGGAAAACGGCGTTTATACCTTTGGCGTCGGGCTGGCGCCGCAATCTTCCCTGCTGGTCGAAGCGGGAGTTCTGCTCGACGTGTTCGTGGCGGTTTTCGTCATGGGCATCACCATCTTCCACATCAACCGCGAGTTCGACCACATCAACACCGACCAGTTGAACACATTGAAAGACTGACGGAATTTATGATTTACGATTTACGATTTACGATTGGCCGCGACTCCGCAGGGCCGAATGAATTGTCTTCAAATCGGCAATCCGCAATCCGCAATCCGCAATCAAAATGATTCTCGCCCTCGTTCTTCTTCCCCTGCTCGCCGGCCTGGCGGGGTTCGTTCTGCCGACGCCGGCCATACGTCGCGGGCTGCTGGTCGGCACGGCGGTGGTTCATGCGGGGCTGACGGCGGCATTTTGGAAAATCACGCCTGCTCCGGCGCTCAACGGCTGGCTCGCGCTTGATGCCACGGGGTTGCTGTTCCTAAGCATCACCAGCGGGCTGTTTCTCGTCGCGTCAATTTACGCCACGGGTTACCTCGGCCAGGAAGCGAACCGGCACAACACCGACCCGGAGGAAGGATTGCTTTTCGACAACGCGCCGGAAGCGGTCTTCATCGGCTGCCTGCTTTTGTTTCTGGCGGCGATGACGCTCGTGACCGTCAGCCAGCATTTCGGCCTGATTTGGGTGGCCATCGAGGGAACGACGCTGGCCAGCGCGCCGCTGATTTATTATCACCGTCACCACCGCTCGCTCGAAGCGACATGGAAATATCTTTTGATTTGCTCCGTCGGCATTGCGCTCGCGCTGCTGGCCAATTTCTTCCTCGGCGTGGCGGCGGCGCATCCGGACCGCGAAAGTTATCCGATTGTGCTTTCGCAACTCGTCTCCCATGCGTCCGACTTGCAGGTGCCGTGGCTCAAAGTCGCGTGCATTTTATTTTTTGTCGGCTACGGCACCAAAATGGGCCTCGCGCCGATGCACACATGGCTGCCGGACGCGCACAGCGAAGCGCCGTCGGTCGTCTCGGCGCTGTTGTCCGGCGCGGTTTTGAATTGCGCGTTTCTGGGATTGCTGCGGATGCAACAAGTCTGCGTCGCCGCCGGCATCGAGAATTTTGCGCGTGACATCTGGATCGCGCTGGGCCTGGTTTCGCTCGTCGTCAGCGCGGTGTTCATCATCGGCCAGACGGATTACAAACGGCTGCTGGCATATTCGAGCGTGGAAAACATGGGCATCCTCGCGCTCGGCGTCGGCCTCGGCGGTGCCGGCGCATTCGGCGCGATGCTGCACGCGGTGAACCATTCGCTCGTCAAGGCGATGCTGTTCCTGCTCGCCGGAAATATCGTTGCGCGCTATCAAACCAAAAATATTTTACAGGTGCGTGGCCTTCTGCGCGCCGCGCCGGTCACCGGCGTGCTTTGGGTCGTGGGCTTTCTCGCCATCACCGGCTCGCCGCCGTTCGGGCCGTTTTTAAGCAAGTTCACGATTTTGAAGGCCGCGCTCGACGGACATCACATCGGAATTGCTGCCGTATTTCTGGCGACGCTCGGTGTCATTTTCATCGGCATGGCGACGGCATTTCTCGGCATGGCGCAAGGTGAACCGGAAAAACTCGCGGTCGGCGCCTCGACTCGCGACCGCTGGTGGCAAATCATCCCGCCCGCTGCGCTTGGCGTCCTGGTCTTGTGGCTCGGCTTGAACGTCCCGGCGAAATTGAGCGATGTGCTGCATCAAATCGCCAACACGCTCGGAGGCGCCTCGTGAGTGTCAGCGCACCCATTTCTCTCCGCAACGGCGACACCGCCGCACTCGCGGAAATTTCACCCGCGACCTATCCCGACTTTCGCGAACAGATTTTGCAGGCCACTGAAAACGGCGCGCGCATTGCAAGCCTGTTTGCCCAGCCGGCCGGCACCGACCATGTGCGCCTTTTCGCGGTGCTGGCGAATGATGCCGAAGGACAATTGACGCTTTGCTCAACAGAAGTCGCCGACAGTTATCAGTCGCTGACACCGGCCTGTGCACAGGCGCACTGGTTCGAGCGCGAGATTGCCGAGCAATGGGGCGTCCAGCCCGAAGGCCACCCGTGGTTGAAGCCCATCCGGTTCCACAAATCCTATAGTGCCGGACATGATGCCTGGAATCGTCCCGCTGAAAATCCGGTTGAACCTGGCATGACGAATTTCTTTTCGATGGACGGCGACGAGATTCACGAAGTCGCCGTCGGGCCGGTTCACGCGGGCATCATCGAGCCGGGACATTTTCGTTTTCAATGCCACGGCGAACATGTTTTTCACCTCGAAATTTCGCTCGGCTATCAGCATCGCGGCGTGGAACGCGCGCTCATCGGCGGGCCGGACAAGCGGACGATTCCCTTCATGGAAACGCTCGCCGGGGACACCACGATCGGTCACACGCTGGCTTATTGCGAGGCCGTGGAATCGCTCGCCGGTTGCCGCGTTCCGGCTCGTGCGCAGGTGCTTCGCGCCATCGGACTGGAACTGGAGCGGCTCGCCAATCACACCGGCGACCTCGGCATGCTCGCCAACGACATCGGCTACCTGCCGACGGCGAGTTATTGCGGACGGATTCGTGGCGATTTCCTGAACCTGACGGCGCTAATTTGCGGGAACCGTTTCGGCCGCGGACTGCTCCGGCCCGGCGGTGTGCTGTTTGATTTGGATGAAGCCCGGCAAAAGCAATTGGAAGAACACCTGACGCAAGCGCGCAAGGACGTGACGAGCGCGGTGGAATTGCTTTGGAATTCCTCGTCCGTCCGCGCCCGCTTTGAAAACGCCGGCCCGGTCACGCGCGAGACGGCGCAGGAACTCGGACTCGTCGGCCTCGTGGCGCGTGCAAGCGGAATCGAACATGATGTGCGGATTCAATTTCCGTCCGGCATTTATCGTTTCGCGCAGATTCCCATTTCGTCGTATCACTCCGGCAGCGTTTTTGCGCGGGCTTATGTGCGCTGGAGGGAAATCCAACGTTCCATCGCTTTTATTTTCGATCAACTCAACGCCCTGCCCTCCGGCCCGGTGCGGGTGGAAATCGGCGTGCTCGCGCCCAATCGTGCCGTGGTGTCGCTCACCGAAGGCTGGCGCGGCGAAATCTGCCACACGGCGTTGACCGATGCGGCAGGGAAATTTGCCTGTTACAAAATCGTGGACCCGTCGTTCCACAACTGGATGGGGCTGGCGATGGCGATGCGCGGCCAGCAGATTTCTGATTTCCCGCTTTGCAACAAAAGTTTCAACCTGTCCTATTGCGGACACGACTTGTGAGATGAAATCATGTTGAAAGTCTTAATCGCCCGCGCCCGGCAGAAATACCGCACCATCGGTTTCCCGAAGGAACCGCCGGTGCTGCCCGACCGTTTGCGTGGTCGCCCACAGATTGATTCCGCGAAATGTCCGCCGAACTGCTCCATCTGCGCCGATGTTTGTCCGACCGATGCCATCAGCATCAAAGACAAGTCGTTGCGTCTCGACCTGGGCCGCTGCCTGTTTTGTCCCGAATGCGAACGCGCCTGTCCCGAGGGCGCAATTAAATTTACAACAGAACATCGCCTCGCCACTTCAAACCGCGATGCGCTGGTTCTGGGCGAAAAGGAATTTCAACTGGCGAAGGCGCTGGACGAGAAGTCGCGCAGGATTTTTGGCCGCTCGCTCAAGCTGCGTCAGGTGAGCGCCGGCGGCTGCAACGGCTGCGAAGCCGACGTGAACGTGCTGAACACCGTGGTGTTTGATCTGGGCCGGTTTGGCATTCAATTTGTCGCGTCGCCGCGCCACGCCGACGGACTGCTCATCACCGGGCCGGTGACTCAAAACATGGATTTGGCCCTGCGCAAAACCTACGAAGCCGTGCCATCGCCGAAGCTGGTGATTGCCGTGGGCGCGTGCGCCATTTCCGGCGGGCCATACATCGGCCACGCCGAACAAAAAAATGGAGCGGACGGCGTGGTGCCGGTGGACATTTACATTCCCGGCTGCCCACCGCATCCGATTACAATTCTGGACGGACTATTGAGACTGCTGGGCCGGATTTAAGAGCAACTGAAAACATCCAACATCCAACCTCGAACATCCCGCCGTTCCGCGCGGTCACACCGGATGTTGAATGTTCGATGTTGGTTGTTGGATTTTATTCCTTCTGTTCACCACCAATGTCCCGGCGAGTGAATCCAGCCGCGCGGGCCTTGATGCCAGCCGCCTTCCACCCAAATGCCACCGGGACGATAAGCCCAGTAACCCGCCCGCCAAAACCAACGCCCATTCCAAACCCATTCGCCCCCAACCCAGGCATACCCAGATCCAGGTCTCTCGACCACGACCGTCTCCGTCAGCGGAGCCGGCGGAGCTTCCTCCACGATTGTCGTGGTTGGCTGCGACGCGGCAGCCGAATCCCGCGTGCTGATCATGAAATTCACAACCCTGTCGCTCACCCCGGAATTATGGAGATCAATGATGTCTGCGGAGCTCAAATTGAAAACAGTGTGCGATCCCTGAATCTGGCTGATGATGACATCATCGCCCACGCCGGCACCGGCCATCGCCTTGATGTCCGCGATGCCCAGCGCCTGCCCCTGCACCACGCGCACGTAGCTTTGCGGCGCCTGCGCGCGCAACCGGGCCTGCTGCTCCTGGTCCATCGAATTTCCGATGGCCCCGCCGGCAATCATGCCCGCCGCCGCGCCAATCAACGCGCCCGCGCCACCGTTCCGTGGGCCACCGATGGCCGCGCCCGTGATCGCGCCCATCGCGCCGCCAATCAACGCGCCGGTCCCCGTGTTGTTTTGTTGCCCATACTGATCAACACAACCCGTCAGCACCACCGCCGAGGCGGCGACCGCAAAAATCGAAAGGTTCAATTTAGTTTTCATATTTTCAAATTTTAATCTTTTAACCGTTTGGTTACTTCGACAGACAATCTAGCCGCGCATTCAAAAATTTCAACTTGAAAACGGCACGCGCCCTGGGAGCGCCGGTGTCTCGCCGGCAAATCGCAAAAAACGCCGGCGGGAAGCCAGCGTTCCCGGAACACCAGCTACGCCCGCGGATGCGCCGCGTCATAGGCCTTCTTCAGCCGCTCGGTCGTGACGTGCGTGTAAATCTGGGTGGTGATGAGATGCGCGTGGCCTAGCAGCTCCTGCACGCTGCGCAAATCCGCGCCCGCGTCCAGCAGATGCGTCGCGTAGCTGTGCCGCAATTTGTGCGGCGTCAGGCCCGGATCAAGCCCCGCGATGACGAGGTATTGCTTCAAACGCCGCGAAAGCTGGAGCGGACTCAATGGCGCACGCTTCGTTGTTTCCGTAAAAAAAATCGGCGATGCCCCGCCCGGCGGTTGTTTGAAGGTGTTCCAATAATCCTGGATCGCCATCAACGCCGGTTTGCCGATCGGCGCGAGCCGCTCTTTTTTGCCCTTGCCGCGCACGCGCACGATTTGCTCGCTCCAACCAATGTCATCCGCGCGCAGCCCGCACAGCTCGCTCACGCGCAGGCCGCACGAATAAATGGTTTCGAGAACGGCAACGTCTCGCAACGCGGCGATTTGTGAAACTGGCCGGCCGGCCTTTCTTTCTTTCTTGATTTTCAAAAGTTCAAACGGAGCCACGAGCAACGCCTCCATCTGCTGCTTCGTCAGAAATTTCGGGAGGCGCTTTTCCAGTTTCGGCAGCGAAAGATTTTTTATCGGCGACGATTCAACCGCGCCGTGCCGGATGAGGAATTTATAAAACGTCCGAAGCGCCGAGAACCGGAGCTGGATGGCCGCGCGGCCGAGATTGTGCCGGCCGAGAAAGCGCAGGTAATTCCGGAAATCATCGCGCTGCAACTTGTCCCAGACCATTGCAAGTTGGGACTTTGGACTTTGGGCTTTGGACTCTGGACTTTCAAGTTGACGCCAGCGGACAAATTCCACCAACGCCTGCCGGTAATTCCGCTGCGTGTAGGCCGATGCCCCGCGATCCGTCGCCAGATGTGCGAGGAATTTCTGAATCCACTTGTCCAGCGGCGGCGGTTTGGCTGTTGAAGCGTCAGTCACGCGAAACATATACAACATTCCGCCGCAACATGCAGCAAAATGGGGTAGTCACCTAACTTGAATTATATGGCTTCACCCGCCACTCCCAAAAGCACAAGCAGGATTCCGGGGTGTCTTGTCGAAAACTCCCAGCAATTGAATAACGATGAAGATAGAATAATCATCTTAAGTTTTCGTGACGATCTGAAATCGGGCGGCAGATTCGCCTGAATCACACCTTCGCCCACTTGCCGGTCTTGGACGATTCCTCCACCGCCGTCAGCACGCGCTGGTTTTTCAGGCCGTCCTCGAACGTCGGCTGCACCGGCTTGCCCTCGACGCAGGCGTTCACAAAATCCGCGACGGCGTGGATGAACGTGTGCTCGTAACCGATGCCGTGCCCCGGCGGCCACCAGTTGCCGACGTAAGGCTGCACG
>Ga0265316_10004899_pt1 | contig 13174 bp, 6 predicted proteins | sample 4522metaG_FD_202092 | JGI IMG/M metagenome (GOLD analysis project Ga0265316, IMG submission 202092) | Rhizosphere microbial communities from Carex aquatilis grown in University of Washington, Seatle, WA, United States - 4-5-22 metaG | ecosystem: Host-associated > Plants > Roots > Rhizosphere >... | reverse complement strand
TGGGATTGACAGTAACCACCTCGAAGTCCGTGCCGCACTCCGGGCAGGAGACGACCGCGCCTTCATCGACCTCATCTTCATCGATGTCGAGATCCGTCTCGCATTCGGGACAGTACACCATGATTTCCTCCACGTTCAGGATACCCTGTTATATTTAGTTTCTTCGTGAGGAAAAGGTCAAGTGGCTTACCAAAAAAATTCCAAAATTGCCAAGTCTTGCAGGTCCCGTTATCCCACCATAAATCTGACTGCAACCGTGCTAGTTGCCCTGGCGCTGGCGTTTTGCGGCTCGCTGTGCCTGGCTCAAGAAATGGCGCAGGGACATGGTCCCGCCCCGCGCCTGGCTGAGGACCCGCACACCGACTCGCACATCGCCGAAGCGATCCGGCAAGTCTCGGCGGACCGCATCCGGCAGACGATCGAGCAACTGGTCGGCTTCAACAACCGCTCTACGATTTCCGCACAGGACGACGAATCCATCAAAGCGGGCAAGGGAATTGGCGCGGCGCGAGAGTGGATCAAGGCGGAGTTTGAGCGCTACTCCAAGGACTGCGGCGGCTGCCTGGAGGTGAAAACTGACACTTTCATCGAGCAGCCCGGCGACCGCATCCCGGAGCCGACCGAAATCACCAATGTTTATGCGGTCTTGCGCGGAACCGACCCGCAGCAGGCGAATCGCATCGTGCTGGTGACCGGACATTACGACTCGCGCAACGGCGATCCTCTCAATGGCACCGAACCCGCCCCCGGCGCAAACGACGACGGCAGCGGCACGGCCGTGAGCCTGGAGTGCGCCCGCGTTTTGAGCAAAGCGTTTCTGAACAAAGTTAAGTTCCCGGCGACCATTGTTTTTCTGACCGTCGCGGGAGAAGAACAGGGTCTGAACGGCAGCAAGCACTTCGCCGAGATGGCCAAGCAGCAGGGGTGGAAGCTCGAAGCCGTCTTGAACAATGACATTGTGGGAGGCGACCGCAGTCCGCAGCAGGACGCGAGCGAGGTGCGCGTGTTTTCCGAAGGACTGCCGGCAGCGGCAACCGAGTCTGAAATCCGGCGGATTCGAATGCTCGGCGGAGAGAGCGATTCGACCTCGCGCGAGCTTGCCCGCTACATCGCCGACGTCGGGCGCTCCTACGATGCCGGAGTCAAGCCGCTTTTGGTCTTCCGGCTGGACCGCTTCCTGCGTGGAGGGGACCACTATTCTTTCAACCAGCAAGGTTTCGCCGCCGTCCGGCTCACCGAATTCCGCGAAGACTACAACCATCAGCATCAGAACGTTCGCAAGGACGATGCCAACGGCATCGAATATGGTGACTTGCCGAAGTTTGTGAGCTTCGATTATGTGGCGCATGTAGCGCGACTGAACGCGGCGACCCTGGCCTCGCTGGCCTCAGCTCCAGCGCCGCCGGCATCTGTAAAAATATTGACCAAGAACCTCGAAAACGACACGACTTTGACGTGGGAACCTTCGACCGGCGCGACCGCCTACGAGGTGGTCTGGCGCTCGACCAACGCGGCCGATTGGGAGTACGTCCAGGCGGTGAGTAGCGGTGCGCGTGCAACCCTGAAGGTTTCGAAGGATAATGTGGTATTCGGTGTGCGGGCCCTAGATCAAGCGGGACACCGCAGTCTGCCGGCTGTGCCGGAGCCAGAAAGATAGAAGATAGTGAATCGCGGACAAACCATCTCGTTCAGCATGCCGCCCTTTGCAGGATGGGTGAAGCGCATCATTATCACTTGCACGGCAATCTTCCTGCTGGAGCTCGTGGCGCGACGAGTATTTCACGTCGATCTCGGCTGGGTGGATGAATGGTTTGCGCTGATCCCGGTTTTCGTGATGAAGGGCGAGATCTGGCAGCTTGTGACCTACTCGCTACTCCATGCCAGCTTCAGTCATCTGTTCTTCAACATGCTCACACTCTGGTTCATCGGTGCGTACCTGGAAAGCGATTGGGGATCGCGGCGATTCATCGAGTGCTACACATTCTGCGTCGTGGGCGCCGCATTGGTCACGATTGCCGTCTCCTATACACATTTTCTGGGTATGAACGAGCATGGCGGAACAGTTGGCGCCTCGGGAGGCATTTTCGGGCTCCTAATGGCCTTCGGCATTCTTTATGCCGATCAGGAAATGTTCCTGTTTCCGCTGCCATTCCGGATCAAGGCGAAGTATCTGGTCGGCATCTGGGTGATCGTAGCGATTGTTGCGATTTTCGATCCAAGGCAAGGCGGAATCGCGGTCTTTGCTCATCTCGGCGGATTGCTCTTTGGTTTTCTGTTCGTGAAGTTCCTGCCTTCTCGTGGCCTGAGTTATGCGGCCTCCGAACGCTATTTCAGCGTGCGCAACTCCTACTATCGCTGGAAGCGGCGGCGCGCAGCCAGAAAATTCCAAGTCTATATGAAAGATCATGACCGCAAAGTCACCTTCGACGAGCACGGAAACTACGTGCCTCCCGACGACAATGACAAACCGAATGGCGGATCGAAATCGGGCTGGGTAAATTAGCCGTCAGCCCTCAGCCGTCAGCTCTCAGTAAAATCTCAAATCTGGCTAAGATGCTCGCCGGAAGTTCGGCCGCTCGTTGCTTCCCTTTGAAGCCCAAATCGTGGCCCGCGCCTTCCACCTTCATTAATTCGGTTTTGGCGGGGACTAGCTGCAAGGCTTTCGTCATCTCTTCAACGGTCCCGAACGGATCGCGCGTTCCCTGCACGAACAAGCTCGGTGTGCGCAAGTTGGGCAGATGCTGAATGCGAAGCTGCTCAGGTTTGCGCGGCGGATGCAAAGGATAGGAGAGCAACAGCAGTCCCGACACCAGATCCGGCTCGGCCGCGCAGAGCATTGTCGCCTGGCGTCCGCCGTAGGAGTGGCCGCCGAGAAAAATCCGGCCCGCGACATTCTTACGCAAAGCTGCAATCGCGTTGGCGAGACCGGCACGATCTCGCACCGCATTGCCCGGAAACGGAGGCCCCGTCCGCCGCTCCTGTCGAAAGGGCAAATCGCAGCGCAGCACAACGTATCCACGTCTGGCCAAGGCTTCGCTGAGCGCCACCAGCAGAGGAGCAGTGCAATCCGAGCCCGCACCGTGAGTAAGAATCACCCCGTCGCCGTTTGGTGCATCTGGAGCGTGCAACCAGCCTCGTATTGCGGGATCGAGCGAATTGTCGAAAAACGTGATCGCGGACTGCATCGCTTCAAATACTTCCGGATTTTGCCGCTGCAAGCGAAACCAAAGCAGGTCCTTCCTCTTCGGCTGCGCTCAGAGTCAGGATGACAGAGGTTTAGGGGCTATGCTTCCTTCGCCCTTTGTGGCGCACCTGATCGCTTTCCTCCACTGTGTGCAACCGCATGAAGTTCGTGGCGCCCGAAGTGAGCTTCGTTCCGGCCACCAATCCCAGCACGTCCCCGGCGCGAAGAAGACCTTTCGGCAGCAATTCCTCTACAGCGGTTCTGAGCATCGCTTCCGCCGACTCCCACTTGTCCTTATGAATCGGATGCACGCCCCAAAGCGCGTTCATGCGATTGCAGACTTCCGGAGTACGGCTGAAAGCATAGATGCATGCCTTGGGACGATGTTTCGAGAGCATGCGTGCCGTATTGCCGCTTTCCGTGAAGACGGCGATCGCGCCCATGGGCAAATCTTCGGCGGCGTGCGCGATCGACTCGCAGATGGTTTCGGCAACCGAATAACGGTGCTTCTCACGGCGGCGGCGCGGCGTCAGTTGTAGTTGCGCGATACTCGCTTCCGCTTCCAGGATGATGCGGGCCATCATGGCCACGGTCTCGCGTGGATAGCGGCCTTTGGCGGTCTCTCCCGAGAGCATCACCACGTCGGTGCCGTCAAAAATCGCGTTCGCAACATCGCTGGCCTCAGCCCGCGTGGGGCGCGGGTTCTCGGTCATGGACTCGAGCATCTGGGTGGCCGTGATGACCGGCCTGCGCCAAATACTCGCCCGTTGAATCACCAGTTTCTGGATGATCGGGACTCGCTCAGGTGGTAGTTCCACGCCCAGATCGCCACGCGCAATCATGACGCCGTTGGCCACTTCCAGAATCTCTTCCAAATGATCGATGGCCTGCGGCTTTTCCAGCTTGGCGATGATGGGCACGGGTTTCCCGAACTCGCGCATCAGGCTCTGCGCCAGGCGGATGTCATCGGCCGATCGAACGAACGACAGGGCGACCGCATCCACTCCATGCTTCAAACCAAACTCGAGGTCTCGCTTGTCTTTGGCGGTCAGTGCGGGGATCGCCACGGCCGCTCCGGGTAAATTAATCCCCTGCTGCTCTCCGATCGTGCCTCCGTTCAGGACTTCGCATTCCACATCCTCGCCGTGAATCGCGCGCACTTTGAGTTCAATCCGTCCGTCGGACAAAAGCACCCGCGCGCCCGGTTCCACCTCGCGCGCCAGTCCGGCAAAATCGGTGGCAATCAGATCGGCAGTCCCGGCTACCTTGCGCGGAGTGATCGTTAGGATCGCGCCCGCCTGCAGCAGCACACGCTTTCCGCCCTTCAGGCGGCCCGTACGAATCTTCGGACCTTGAAGGTCCTGAAGAATACAGACCGTCCGCTTCAATTGATGGGCAACGCGGCGCAGCCGCCGGATTCGCCGGGCGTGGTCGGAGTGCGTTCCGTGGGAAAAATTCAGGCGCGCAACATCCATGCCCAAGCACATCAGGTCGCGAATCATTTCCTCGGAATCGCACGCCGGGCCAATCGTGCAGATGATTTTTGCGCGACGCACGCGTCCGACCACATCTTCCAGCGCAGGGGCGGAAGGCGGCAAATCGCCTTCAACCAGATCCAGTTTGCGTTCTTTCAAGTCGCGAACCCTCTCTCCAGAAAATTCATCCCATCAGATTTTACAGGCGGGACGATCTGGGAACTGACTCCCGATTTCGCCGTCAGTGAGCTTCGGTGTTTACCCGCGGAGGTGGAGCTTTCGTGAGATAGCGAGGGAAAAGCATGGCATTGAATTCGGCGCCAATGAGCACCACCAGCGAGATGATGTACATCCAGAGCAGCAGCGCAATACCCACGCCGAGCGAACCGTAGATCACGCTGTAATCGACGTAGTGCTGCAAATAAAATCCAAATAATGCGGTGGAAATCAGCCACATGGCGGTCGCAAGAACTGCGCCCGGCAAAACGCTGTGCCAGGGTTGCGTGCGGGGCACTGCGTTGTGATAGATGAGCTGGATCACGGCGATGCTGGTCAGGATCGCGATGACCCAGCGTATCGCGCCCCACAACAGCAGAATGAGCGGTCCGAACTCGTGCCCGATGTGAAACAAGATTCGCATTTCAATGCGGCTGCCGAAGGCAACCAGAATGGTGGCGAAAGTCAGCGGCAGACCCGCCATCAAGACCAGCGAAATTGCAATCGCGCGCTCCTTGATGATCCCCCAGGTCTTGGGCAGTTGGTAGGCGCGGCGAAAGCCATCCATCCAGGAAATGATGACGCCCGATGCGCTCCAGACCGTCAACAGCGAAGTGGAGATGAGCAGCCCAACCGGCCGGTCCGTACTGCTCCTCAGGTAGGAAAGCGCGGCTGAGGTACCCGCCGGCAAGATAGTACCCAAGGCGTAGGAGATCTCGCGAGCGTAGACTTTACCCCGGTTCAGGGCGGCGAGAACTGAGCCCAGCACCAGCAAGGCCGGGAAAAAGGTGAAGATGGCCGAATAGGCCGACGCTTTGGCGGTCCCGAAGGCATCGTGCTCGAAGGCACGCCAGATCGACAAGCGGAACAACCGCCAGAAGCGGCCCAGCGCCGGAGCCAGCACCAGCCCACCAGGAGTCGGCTCCGGCTTGGAGTTACGATCCTGCGGTTGCTCGATCAGGCGCTGTGGTTCCAGTGCTAAAGCCATTGGCTTAAGAAAACGTCATCCAAAAAACGCCGCTAAGTAAATGAGGGGCGACGCAAGTCGCCCCTCTGGATTCGTCCTGTCATTACTCCGCGGCGAGTTCTTCGGTCTCGCCTTCGTGGCGCATGAGCTCGAGCGCGCGCTCGGCATCTTCGTACGCTTGCGAGACTTCCTCCTGCACCTTGCTGGCCGCCTCTTCCATTTCCGGAGAGAGACGCACGTTGCGGTAATACTCCATGCCGGTGCCGGCGGGAATCAAGCGGCCTACGATCACGTTCTCCTTCAAGCCGCGGAGATGATCGACCGCTCCCTGAATCGAAGCTTCGGTCAGCACGCGCGTGGTCTCCTGGAAGGAGGCCGCGGAGATAAACGAATCGGTAGAGAGCGACGCCTTGGTGATACCGAGCAGCAAAGGACGCCCGGTGGCCGGTTTGCCGCCCTGCGCGATGGCACGTTCGTTTTCCTCGTGGAAGCGGAACTTGTCCACTTGCTGTTCGAGCAGGAACTGGGTGTCGCCTACATCTTCGACTTTCACCCAGCGCATCATCTGGCGGACGATCACTTCGATGTGCTTGTCCGAAATGTTCACGCCCTGCAAGCGGTAGACTTCCTGGATTTCATTCACCAGGTAAGCCTGCAGCTCTTTCTCGCCGAGCACAGCCAGAATGTCGTGCGGGTTGAGCGGCCCGTCCATCAGCGGTTCACCCGCCCGGACGCGCTCGCCTTCCTGCACGTTGATGTGGACGCCGCGCGGAACGGAGTATTCTTTCTCCGTGCCGTTATCGGCGGCCACATAGAGTTTGCGCTGTCCCTTGGCCACTTCACCGAACCGTACCACGCCATCGATTTCGCTGATGACGGCGGTCTCCCGCGGCTTGCGCGCCTCGAACAATTCCACCACGCGCGGCAGACCGCCCGTGATGTCCTTGGTCTTGGTGGTTTCGCGCGGGATCTTAGCCAGCACGTCGCCCGGAAACACCGTGTCTCCATCCTGCACCATGAGGTGAGCGTGCGAAGGCATCAGGTACCGCTTGCTCGCCTTCCCCTTGATTACAATGGCCGGCTGTCGCTTCTCGTCGGGCGAATCGGTCACCACGTGGCGCGACAGGCCGGTGACTTCATCCACTTCCTCGTTCAGCGTGATACCTTCCTGCAGGTCCTTGAACTGCGCCGTGCCGCCAATTTCCGTGAGGATGGCAAACGTGTAAGGATCCCACTCGACCAGAGCCTGTCCAAGCAGAACCGGCCCGCCTTCGGTGACTTTCACCTTGGCGCCATACACCACCGCATAGCGTTCGCGTTCGCGGCCCTTTTCATCCACGATTGCGATCGAGCCCTGGCGGTTCATCACCACCAAGTCGCCAGTCTTGGACTTCACCGTCTGCAGGTTGATAAAGCGAACGATGCCGTTGCTCTTGGCATCAAGGCGCGACTGTTCCGAAACTCGCGATGCCGTGCCTCCTATGTGGAAGGTACGCATAGTGAGCTGCGTTCCAGGTTCGCCAATCGACTGAGCCGCGATCACGCCCGTGGCCTCGCCGAGTTCGACCAAGCGTCCCGAAGCCAGGTTGCGTCCGTAACACATCACGCAGACGCCGCGCCTCGACTCGCAGGTGAGCACCGAGCGAATCTTCACCCGCTCGATACCTGCAGCCTGAATCGCACCCGCCAGATCTTCCGTGATCTCCTGGTTGATATCGACCACGACCTGGCCTTCATAGTCCTTGATCTTCTCGAGCGACACGCGGCCCACGATGCGGTCGCGCAGCGGCTCGATGATTTCGCCAGCCTCAACGATACCGGAGACGAAAATTCCGTCCACCGTGCCGCAGTCGTATTCACTGATGATCACGTCCTGCGCGACATCAACCAGACGGCGCGTCAGGTAACCCGAGTCGGCGGTCTTCAGCGCCGTATCGGCCAAGCCCTTGCGGGCGCCGTGCGTCGAGATGAAGTATTCCAGCACCGTCAACCCTTCACGGAAGTTCGCCGTGATCGGAGTTTCGATGATTTCGCCGGTCGGCTTCGCCATCAGTCCGCGCATTCCGGAGAGCTGACGGATCTGCTGCTTCGATCCGCGAGCGCCGGAATCGGCCATTACGTAAATCGGGTTGAGCTGGCCCTCTTTATCCCGTCGCTGCATCTGGTTGAACATTTCATCGGCAACTTTTTCCGTGATGGCCGACCAGATTTCGATGACCTTGTTGTAGCGTTCGCCATTGGTGATCGCGCCGTCCAGGTACTGCTGCTGTACGTTGATCACCTGTTTGTCGGCGTCTTTCACCAGCGTCTTCTTGTTGTCTGGGATGACCATGTCATCGATGCCGATGGAGAGACCGGCGCGCGTGGCGTACTTGAAGCCTAGCGACTTGATCTCGTCCAGCATCTTGACGGTGACTTCGAGGCCGAACCGCAGATAGCAGTAATTGACCAACTGGCCGACGCCCTTTTTCTTAAGCAGCCCGTTGATATACGGCATGCTCACGTTGACCCCGGGCACCGCTTTGGGCAAATGGTCGTTCAGAATAGCGCGTCCGACAGTGGTATTCAGATACTCGCGCTTCACCTGCACCGGTTCCGTATGGTTCACGTCCTGATCGTCGTAAGCCTGCGTCAGGTCGATGAGCTCGCCGGTGTAGCGCAGGCGGATCGGCGAGAGCGTTTCCACCTCGCCCATTTCGAGTGCGATCACCACTTCGTCAATATTGGCGAACGAACGGCCTTCGCCCTTCGCGCCCGGCTTCGCTTTCGTCAGATAGTAGAGACCAAGCACCATGTCCTGTGTGGGCACGGTGATGGGCTGCCCCGATGCCGGCGACAGGATGTTGTGCGAAGACAGCATCAGAACGCTGGCTTCCACCTGCGCCTCGGGCGATAGCGGAATGTGCACCGCCATCTGGTCGCCATCGAAGTCGGCGTTGAACGCCGTGCAAACCAGCGGGTGAATCTTGATCGCCTTGCCTTCCACCAGCACCGGCTCAAACGCCTGAATGCCCAGGCGATGGAGCGTGGGAGCGCGGTTCAGCATCACAGGATGGTCTTTGATGACCTCTTCCAGAATGTCCCAGACGATCGGCTCCTGCTGCTCCACCATTTCTTTTGCTTGTTTGATGGTGGTGCAGTTCCCCGTCTGCTCCAGCCGGTGATAGATGAACGGCTTGAACAATTCGAGCGCCATCTTCTTCGGCAATCCGCACTGGTGCAGCTTGAGCTCAGGACCAACCACAATCACCGAACGTCCGGAGTAGTCCACGCGCTTGCCGAGCAGGTTCTGGCGGAAGCGTCCCTGCTTGCCCTTCAGCGTGTCGGAGAGCGACTTCAGCGGCCGGTTGTTGGCGCCGCGCAGAACGCGCCCGCGCCGTCCATTGTCGAACAAAGCGTCCACCGCTTCCTGCAACATGCGCTTTTCGTTGCGCACGATGACTTCAGGAGCGTGCAGGTCCATCAGCTTCTTCAACCGGTTGTTGCGGTTGATGACGCGGCGGTAAAGGTCATTCAAATCGGAAGTGGCAAAGCGTCCGCCATCCAGAGGAACCAGTGGGCGCAGCTCCGGTGGAATCACCGGCAGCACGTCCAGGATCATCCACTGCGGCTTGTTGCCGCTCTTGCGAAAAGCCTCGACCACTTTCAACCGCTTGGCATACTTCAGGCGCTTCTGCAGCGAGGTTTCGTTCTTCATCTTCTCGCGCAGTTCGGCAGCCAGCCCATCAACTTCAATGCGCTTGAGAAGTTCCTTGATCGCTTCCGCGCCCATCATGGCCTTGAACCCGGCCGGACGATATTGCTGGTCGAGTTCGCGGTACTTCGCTTCGTCCTTGATGACTTCCCGCTCTTTTACCGGGGAGTCGCCGGGATCGACCACCACATAGGCCTCGAAGTACAGGATCGCTTCCAGATCGCGCAGGGAAATGTCGAGCAGATGCCCGATGCGGCTGGGCAGTCCCTTGAAGAACCACACATGCGAACAGGGCGAAGCCAGTTCGATGTGCCCCAGGCGCTCGCGGCGGACTTTCGACAGCGTGACTTCCACGCCGCACTTGTCGCAGATCACTCCGCGATGCTTCATGCGCTTGTACTTGCCGCAGAGGCATTCCCAGTCCGTGACCGGGCCGAAAATGCGCGCGCAGAATAAGCCATCGCGCTCCGGCTTGAAGGTGCGGTAGTTGATGGTCTCCGGCTTGGTCACTTCCCCATGCGACCAGCTCCGTATCTTTTCGGGGGACGCCAGGCTGATGCGAATGGCATCGAAATCAGCCACGGGATTTGCCATATCGAACGGGCTCGAACGAAACATGTTCCTCCGCTTTCCTACGGCTGTACGCCGCCGCACGCGGCTCTTAAGAACAGTCGCTAGTCGCTGGTCGTTAGTCGCTAGCGAAATCTCTAACCCGGAAGCTCAAGAGCAAAAACTTCGGGTCAATTCTTGAAACCGAGTCGGCCCGCTAGCCGCGAACGACCAACGACTAGCGACCAACGACTAATCCGCTGCTATGGCCACCGGCTTCTTCTCCGTGGCCTTGATCAACTCGACATCCAGGCACAGCGCCTGCAATTCGCGAATCAGCACGTTGAACGATTCCGGTACGCCCGGCTCCATCGCGGCTTCGCCTTTGACGATGGCCTCGTAGATTTTGGTGCGCCCGTACACATCGTCCGACTTCGCGGTCAGCAATTCTTGCAGGATGAACGCCGCGCCGTATGCTTCGAGGGCCCACACTTCCATTTCTCCGAAGCGCTGGCCTCCGAACTGCGCCTTGCCACCCAGCGGCTGCTGCGTGATCAGCGAGTACGGCCCGATGGAACGCGCGTGAATCTTGTCGTCCACCAGGTGCGACAGTTTCAACATGTAGATGTAGCCCACCGTGATCGGCTGTTCGAACTTCTCGCCCGTCATGCCGTCGCGCAGGCTGGTCTTGCCCGAACTGGGCAGACCCGCGCTCGCCAGCAGCGCTTTGATTTCCGGCTCACGGGCGCCGTCGAATACCGCCGATCCCATGAACACGCCATTCTTGAGGGTCGGCGCCACCGCCTCGAGCTCATCCTCACTCATATCGGCGATGGTGTCGGCCAGCACCGTGTCCTTGAACAACGCTTTGAGATCGCGGCGGATCGCTTCGGCGCGAGTGTTCTGCTTCAGCAACTCCGCAATCTTCAGACCCAGTTCATGACCCGCCCATCCCAGGTGGGTTTCAAGAATCTGTCCCACGTTCATACGGCTGGGCACTCCGAGCGGGTTCAGGACAATCTCGACCGGCGTTCCATCCTCGAGGTACGGCATATCCTCTTCCGGCAGAATGCGCGCGATCACACCCTTATTGCCGTGGCGTCCTGCCATCTTGTCGCCGACGCTCAGCTTGCGCTTCATGGCGATGTACACCTTCACGAGCTTGATCACGCCCGGCGGCAACTCATCGCCCTTAGTCAGTTTGTCTTTCTTTTCGTTGAGGATCTTCTTGAGCACGTCGATCTGGCGCGAGGTCATTTCTTCGATCTCGTCGATCTGCTCGTTCACCCGCGGATCCTTGTCGGCGTATTTGATCCGCTTCAGGTTACGGGTCGAGATGCGCTCGATCGTGTCGCGGTCCAGAATCGTGTCCTTGGTCAGCAACCGCTTATTGGTACGCTCGTCGTGCAAATCGGCTTGCACTTCTTTGCCGCCCAGCAGGCCTTCCAAACGCTTCAGGCGCTCGTCGGTCAGAATCCGTATCTCGTCCGACAGGTTCTTTTCGAGTTTCGCGATCTGATTGCCTTCAATCGTCTTCGCCCGCTCGTCCTTCTCTTGCCCTTTGCGCGAGAAGATCTTCACGTCCACCACGATGCCTTCGATTCCAGGCGGGCAGTAGAGCGAAGCGTCGCGCACATCGCCGGCTTTTTCGCCGAAGATGGCGCGCAGCAGTTTTTCTTCCGGCGTCAGTTGCGTCTCACCCTTCGGAGTAACTTTTCCGACGATGATGTCGCCCTGCTTGATGCCGGCGCCGATGCGGATCACGCCCGCTTCGTCCAGATTTCGCAGCGTGGATTCACTGACGTTCGGAATGTCGCGGGTCACTTCCTCGGGACCAAGTTTCGTGTCGCGAGCTTCGAGTTCGAACTCTTCGATGTGAACCGAGGTGTAGTAATCCTCTTTCACCATCTTTTCTGAAACCAGGATCGCGTCTTCGAAGTTGTAGCCGCGCCACGGCATGAACGCGACCAGCACGTTGCGTCCCAGCGCCAACTCGCCAAAGTCGGTGCACGGGCCGTCGGCAATCACTTGCCCCTTCACCACCCGCTGGCCTTTTTTCACGATCGGCTTCTGGTTGATGCAGGTGTTCTGATTCGAGCGCTTGAACTTGGTGAGCTGATAAATGTCGCTGCCCACTTCGCGCGACAACTGCATCGGATGATGCTCGCCCTCGACCCGAACGATGATGCGTTCGGAATCGACCGAATCGATGATTCCGTTACGGCGCGCCAGCACGACCGCGCCCGAATCGCGCGCGGTAACGCCTTCCATCCCCGTTCCCACAATTGGAGCCTGCGCCCGCAGCAGCGGCACGGACTGACGCTGCATGTTCGCGCCCATCAGCGCGCGGTTGGCGTCGTCGTGTTCGAGGAACGGCACCAGCGAGGCCGCCACCGAAACCAGTTGCTTCGGGCTGACGTCCACGTAATCCACTTCATCGCGATTCACCAGCACGAAGTTGCCCGCCTTGCGCGCGTTGACCAGCTCGCCGGCGATGCGGCCCTTGTCGTCCAGTTCGATGTTGGCCTGAGCAATGGTGTGACGGTCTTCTTCCCACGCCGACAGATAGAACGAAAACGGCTCGACCTCGACCGGCTTCTTGCGCCGTTCCTTGAGATCGGCGTTGACCTTTTCCATCTCGCTCTTTTCGGCATAGTCGCCGACTTTGAAGTTGCTGTCCCCGGCGTTGACGACGATGACGTAGTCCACCACCCGCGAGTTCTTTACCTTGCGGTACGGCGACTCGATGAAACCGTAGTCGTTGATGCGCGCAAAGCAGCTCAGCGACGAGATCAGGCCGATGTTCGGGCCTTCCGGCGTTTCAATCGGGCAGATGCGTCCATAGTGTGTCGGGTGAACGTCGCGAACTTCAAATCCAGCGCGTTCACGCGATAATCCGCCCGGCCCCAGCGCGGACAGACGCCGCTTATGCGTGATTTCCGAAAGCGGATTCGTCTGATCCATGAACTGCGACAGCTGCGACGATCCGAAGAACTCGCGAATCGCGGCCATCACCGGTTTCGCGTTGACCAGATCGTGCGGCATGGCCGTCGACATTTCCTGGTACACGCTCATCTTTTCCTTGATCG
>Ga0265316_10004898_pt1 | contig 13176 bp, 11 predicted proteins | sample 4522metaG_FD_202092 | JGI IMG/M metagenome (GOLD analysis project Ga0265316, IMG submission 202092) | Rhizosphere microbial communities from Carex aquatilis grown in University of Washington, Seatle, WA, United States - 4-5-22 metaG | ecosystem: Host-associated > Plants > Roots > Rhizosphere >... | reverse complement strand
AAAGGACAGGGGGATGCTGTAAAAAGTGCTGGAATACTTGACCTCCTTGTCCGTAGGCTGCGTGAGCCAGACCTGGCCCTGGGCCACGAGAAGCACCTCCCCGTTTTCCTGCAGATAGGGCGTACAAATAAGATAAATGCGCACATTGTCGCCGTCCAGCCTGACCTTGATGGACCTGCCGGGAATGGTGAGCTTCGTGCTGGCCGCGTTCCAGATCGGGGTATCCCCCTGGGCGTCGGTGGGCAGCACCCGCGCCGAGATGGTGACGCTCAAGGCCCTGGAGAGCAGCTGCTGCAGCGCTTCATTGGGATCCGCCGCGGTTTCCTGGGCATGAGCCCCTGCCACGGCCAGGGTGAGGAGAAGCGGAACCACGACGCTGCTTTTCCTCATCGGCCTGCTCGTCATGGTTTCTTCCTTGAGAACTCCGTTTCCTTGCCCATGCGCGGAGCGCCCACAGGAACGAGCTTGACGTTCTTGGGGAGAGTCAGGACAGCCTCGAGGCTTGTGTCTCCGCCGCCCACGGATTTGAGCAGCGCCTCCACCTTGTCCACCGGGACTGCGAACTGGTACTCGGTGCCGCCGGCCGGAGCCTTGGTGATCTTGACGAAGCCGATGTTGGAGCGCGCTATGGAAAGAGCGGAAGAGACTCCGAGGGCGATCAGGATGACGGCGGCCAGGACGGCCAACGGAAGCGGCAGGGACACCTGGCGCTTCCACGCAGGGACGGGCCGCGTCATGGGAGGGACGCGGGTGAGAATGGCCCTGCGCACCCTTTCCATCGGCTCCTTCCAGTCCCCGATGGGCTCTTCCTGAAGGATGCGGCGTGTCTTTTCGAGTCTTTCCATGATGGGGCTGCACGTGGGGCATGCCCCCACGTGTGCGCCGATGGCTGAGTTCCAGGGAGGACCGATTTCGCCGTCCAGGTATGCGGAAAGAATCTCACGATCAGGACACATAGACATCCCCTCTACCGAGCGCTGTCATCACGCGCTCCCTGGCGCGAAAGATTCGCACTTTGACGTTGCTTTCGCTGATACCCAGGATTGCTCCGATCTCCTTGTAGCTCAGGTCCCCATATTCTCGAAACACCAGAGGCGCTCTCAGATTGTAGGGCAGGGCATCCAGTGCCGTCTGCACGTCCGAGCGCGTTTCTTCCTTCAAGAGCTGCTTCTCACTCGATTCCGATACGCCCGGAGTGAGACGCGTAAGCTTTGCGTAAGCTGCCTTCTCGCGATTTCTTCTCTTCTCATAGTTGAGTGACAGATTCTTCACCACTCGGATGAGCCAGTATTTTGACTGTTCAAGATCCGGCAACAAGTAAGGGCGCTCCATAAGCTTGATGAAGGCTTCATGGCACAAATCCTCTGCAATTTCCTTGTCGCCGGTCACTCGCAGGGAGACGCGGTAGATGACGGGGAACAAGGCAACGTAAACCACGTCAAAAGATGGCGGGCGCGCATATTCCGTGTTACTCATTACTAACAACGATTAATTGCAGATGTTACAGCTTTTTATCGCCTTTGACCATGGGCAAAGCGTACCTTCGGCCCGGTCGGGCTGTCCTGTACCTCCATTCCCTTCGAAAGAAGAAGGGTCCTGATCTCGTCCGCCTTCTTGAAATTGCGGTCCTTGCGGGCACTTTCCCGTTCTTCCAGGAGCTTTCGCGTCTCTTCGTCCAGGGTCATCTCGCCTTCCGCAGCCTCGGACATGCCCAGGGCGAAAATGCGGTCCATTCGGAAAGCGGCCCCGAGCTTCGGGCCCGGCGCCACCGTGGAATCCCGGAGGAGCGTCCAGAGGTCGGCAAGACACCTGGGCATGTTGAGGTCTTCCGCGGCGTGCGTCTCGAAGTCGTCGAGGTAGTGCCGCGCCTTTCCTTCCGGCTCCACAGGATCCCCGGGGGCTTCGGCCTTGAGCTGGATGATTTTTTCCATGATGCCGAGCCTGCCTGACCGGGCGGCGTCCAGAGACTCCCACGTGAATGCCAGCTGCGTGCGGTAGTGCGCACCGAGGCAGAAATAGCGATAGTCCAGCGGATCGTACCCCTTCTCAGTCAGCACTGAGAGCGGCACGAGATTGCCCGTCGACTTCGCCATCTTTTCCTTTCCCATGAGCAGCCATTCGCCGTGCATCCAGTAATTGACCCACTGTGCCCCGGTGGCAGCTTCGGACTGCGCGATTTCGTTGGTGTGATGCACGGGAGGATGATCGGCCCCGCCGCAATGGATGTCGAAATGTTCGCCGAGATATTTCATCGACATGGCGCTGCACTCGATGTGCCAGCCGGGGTATCCTTTGCCCCACGGCGAATCCCAGAGCATGGCCTGGTGCTCGTACTTGCCTTTTGTGAACCACAGTGCAAAGTCCGCCGGGTTCTTCTTGCCCTCGTCCACGGCGACCCGGGCTCCGGCCTGGAGATCCTGCTTGTCCAGCAGGGCGAGCTTGCCGTAACCTGGAAACTTGGCGATGTCGAAATAGACGTTGCCCCCCGCGGTGTAGGTGAATCCCTTTGCCTCGATCCTGGAAATAAGGTCGATCATGTCCTGGATGTGCTCGGTGGCCTTGCAGATCACGGTGGGCATGGCGCATTTCAGGAGTCCGAAGTCCCGAAAGAAAGCCTTTGTATAGAAGTCCGCGATCTGCCAGACCGTCTGTCCTTTCTCCCGGGCGCCCTTGAGCATCTTGTCTTCTCCCTCATCGGTATCTCCGGTGAGGTGGCCGACGTCGGTGACATTCATCACGTGACGCACCGTGTAGCCGGAGTACTCCAGCGTGCGCCTGAGGATGTCCTCAAAGACATAGGTGCGGAGGTTGCCCACGTGGGCGAAGTCGTAGACGGTAGGGCCGCAGCAGTACATCCCCACGTTTCCGTTCGCAATCGGGATGAAGCGCTGCATCGCCCTGCCCATCGTGTTCCAGAAAATCAGCTCCACGACATGCCCTCCATGGGTATGCTACTATTTTGACCGTGACAACAGTACGGAAATTAGCGGGCATGATCAAGGTCGATGGGCGGCTGCAGGAGGGTGAGATCCTTTCCGGCCACACCAGTTTCCGCATCGGGGGGCCGGCAGACCTGTTCGTCGTGCCTCGCACGCTGGAGGATGCGGCCCGGATCGTAACGCTCTGTGCCCGGGAGTCGGTGCCCTGCTCTCTGCTCGGAGGCGGCACAAACATCCTCGTCTCCGACAAGGGCGTGCGCGGGGTCGTGGTGGACCTCACGCTCCTCAGCGGTCTGGAGGCCGAGGGCACCCTTGTCACGGCCCTCGGCGGCACCCCGGTGTCCGCGCTCGCCGAGTTCGCCCTTTCCAAGGGTCTTGCAGGGATGGAGTTCGCATATGCGCTCCCGGGAAGCGTGGGCGGCGCGGTGTGGATGAATGCCCGCTGCTACGAGCGCGAAATAAGCGATGTGCTCGAATTTGTCGACTACCTGGATGCAGACAGCGGGCGGCAAAGACTGCCGATGCGCCGCGACCAGTGGGAATACAAGAGCTCGCCGTTCCAGCGGATGCGGGGCGCGATCCTGCAGGCGGGTTTCCGGCTTGCCCCGGGAAATCCGCCGCAGATCGAAGAACTGATGCAGGAGCACATGCGGGACCGGGAAAAGAAGGGCCACTTCCTTTTCCCGTGCGCGGGAAGCGTGTTCAAGAACAACCGCGCGTTCGGCGCGCCCACCGGGGTGATCGTGGATTCACTCGGTCTGAAGGGCCGCAGGATAGGCGGCGCCCAGGTAGCCCCCTTCCATGGGAACATCATTGTCAACACAGGAGGCGCCACCGCCCGGGATGTCCTCTCCCTGATCGAGCTGGTGGAGGACGAGGTGCAGCGCCGGCGCGGCTTCCCGCTCGAGCGGGAAGTGCTTCTGGTGGGAGAGTGGTAAGGCTCACTTCCCCAGGACGCACCGCGTGCTCCATGACACACTGAGCCGGAAATGCCTGGCCGCATCCGCGGCATTGGTGGAGACTGTCCACTCTTCCATGCCGGTCTCGAGTGACAGCCGGGCTTCCTTCCACCAGAGCTGAAGCCCGGCCAGGACAGTAAGGACAGGGCACCCCAGGCCGAGCGGCTCCAGGCGCGATTCAAGGGAGAAGCGCGGACTCCTGTGCGTCTGCTGAAATGCACCGGTGAAGGAGACGCCAATCCCGCCTGGTTCGTTCAATTCCAGGGAGGCCTCGGCGTCCAGACTTTCTGTTTTGCCCCTCAAAGACGCTGCCCAGCGCCTGGCCTCCTGACGGTCTCCCATGCAGTCCCGGCTGATCCTTCTTTCCGCTTCTGTCCTGCAGACCGCGTCCAATCCGGATGCAGCGGCGAAAGCGCGCTCCAGCACGAGCCCCATCACCTCGCTGCTCTGAAGGAACGGCCGAGGCGCAAACCCGGGCTGATCGACGCAGACTGCATAAGAGAGTTTGGCCGAGCCCGCTTGTCCTTCCGCGCCGGCCGAGCCGGAAAACGCGGAGCCGGCTGTACAAGCCTGGCCGTCCGGGCGGCGGTAGGCTGCGTCAATCCTGCCTGCGAGCCCTTCCGCAAAGAAGTCATTCCCATGCCATGAGCCATGCAGAAGCTGAAATGAGCCGGAAGGCGCTCTCTCCGGGAACGAGCCCCCGACTGTGGCCCCCAGGGACAATGCGCGGAAATCCACTTCCAGCCTCACTCCGCCTGATGCCATGGCGCCCCCGGGATCCTCCGGGGTGGAGAGAAACCACTCCTCACCGAATCCTTCAGATTCGGATTTCGAGAAGCTGAGAAAGCCCTCTACACGGAACCCCGTGCTGGCCATGATGCTCGCAAAGCAGCCGTATGCGCGTGCCCCGTTCGAGCAGGGCAGGCTGTAGAGCCCCAGGGCCTCAGGGAGCGGCATGCACAGGAGGCCGGGACGGCAGGCAGGCAGTGATCCGTCCAGGCGCACTCCGGTGCGCTCCGCGAATACGTCGCTCCCCGCGGAAAAGCCCAGGGGATTCGATGCCTCCCGCAGCAGACCCTCTCCGACAACCGGGCCGCACACCAGCCACGGAGATGACAGGGCAAGCGTGGGATATTCGGGACCGATCCGCCCGGCGGACGTCGCGCAACCATGCCAGGCGCAGAAAACACGAATGCCGCCGTGTGACAAGGCCCACTCGAACCCCATGTTCCCGTCCAGGCCTGCGCGAGAATCCATGCTGACCACGGCGGATTCACCCTGACCGGGAACGAGGCTCACCAGAAAGAGGAATGCGGGAAGAAGCCGTCGCACGCAAGTCCATACGCGCGCGCCGTCCCGGCGCTTGTGCGGCTCTTTGCCTTGACCTCAGCGCGTATTCACGGTACTACAATCGAGTGCGGTTGCCGCGCATTTCCTAAGACAAGGAGCCTTTGAATGGACATCCTCACCCTCAACTGCGGAAGCTCGTCCTTGAAGTACCAGTTGTACCGCTGGGAAGAAAGGGAAGTGCTCGCCTCGGGTATCGTCGAGCGGGTCACCGTGGGAGGCTCATTCATCAACCACTACTCGAAGAAGAGCGGAAAGAAGATCAAGAAGGAGCACGATTGCCCCCATCACCGGGACGCAATCGAGCTGATCGTGCAGACCCTCCTGGATCCCGAGGTCGGCGCCATCAGCGATCTCTCGCAGATCAAGGCCGTGGGGCACAGGGTCGTGCACGGAGGGGACAGGTTCGCCAAGTCGGTCATCATCGACGACAATGCCCTGGCCGCATTTCGCGATCTTGCCGATCTTGCCCCGCTGCACAATCCGCCGAACATCACCGGCATCGAGGCGGCGCGCGAAGTTCTTCCGCACGTTCCTCACTGCGCGATCATGGACACCGCCTGGCACCAGACCATGCCGAAAACGGCGTTCCTCTACGCGCTTCCCTACCACTGGTACGAGAACTACCGGGTCCGCCGCTACGGCTTCCACGGCACCTCGTTCCTCTATGTGGCCAAGAGGGCGTCCGTGCTCCTGGGCAAGGACCCGTTCGCCACGAACCTCATCTGCTTCCATATCGGCAATGGCTCCAGCGCCAATGCCGTCAAGAACGGGGTGTCGGTGGATACATCCATGGGCTTCACGCCCCTGGAGGGCCTGGTGATGGGCACGCGCGCCGGCGACCATGATCCGGCCATCGGCTTCTACGTCATGCGCAAGGAAGGCCTGCGGCCCGAGGCAATGGACAGCATCCTCAACCGGAAAAGCGGCGTGCTGGGAATCACGGACAAGTTCACCGACAGGCGCGATATAGAGAACGGGGCCTGCCAGGGGGACGAGCGCTGCCAGCTTGCCATCGACATCGAGGGCTACCGCCTGAAGAAATACCTCGGCGCATATTACGCGGCAATCGGCCGGGTGGACGCAATCGTTTTCACGGCCGGTGTCGGCGAGCGCGGGCCCATTACCCGGGAAAAGTGCCTGGAAGGGCTGGAGGAAATGGGCATCGTCATGGACAGGCGGAAGAACGAGCTTGCAGTGACCCGCAACGCGGAATCCGAGATCACCGGGCCCGGATCGAAAGTGCGCATCTACGTCATCCCCACCGACGAGGAGCTGGTCATGACGGAGGACACCTACGCTCTCATCCAGGGCACCTATGACATCCACACGAAATTCACCTACTCATTCCAGACCAGGGGCTACGTCAACAAGGCCCGCGAGGAGATGCTGAAAGTCGAGCTCGCCGAAAAGAAGGGTCTCGCCGAAGTCGTTGCGCATCCGCGATAGGAGCGCAGGGCGATGGCACGCAAAAGACAGCCGCGCCCGGCGCGCCTTCCGCTCCCTTCTGCTCCTGGCAGAGTGGCGGAGTTGCGCGCCTGCCGCCCTGTGGACGGCGTTCGCGCCGAACGGGTACTCGCGTATGGCCGAGAGGCCGACTGGGCGCCACAGCGGACGAAGTCCGCTTCAAACGACCAGAGCGGTACCCCGCACCTCGCCATCCTGGCTACGCCTTCGGGCGGAGCGGTCTAGGGCGGAGAATGCGAGACTGGTTCGCGCAGAAAAAGCCCCTTGTATCGCGTGAGCTGCGCCGCCTGCTCGAACAGAGGCGTTCGGATTTCAGCCGCATAAACGCCTGGGGACCTGACGCCTGCACGCGTCTTCGCACCTTTGCCGCCCGGGGAAAGATGGTGCGCGGCGGGCTGCTCCTCCTGGGCTACGAGATGCACGCGGGCCGCGCGGCGCCCGCTCCCGTGGCGCGGGCCGCGGCGGCCCTGGAGATCATCCACTCCTCCCTGCTGATCCACGACGACATCATGGACAATGACCGGTTGCGCCGCGGCGCCCGCACCGTCTTCGCTCAGTACGAGCAGGTGGGACGCGCGCGCCGCGCGGCAGACCCGGGCCGGTTCGGCATGTCCATGGGCATCTGCGCCGGAGATGTCGGGTACTTCGTGGCCTGGGACATCCTCTCCCGGCTGCCGCTGGAGCCGGCGGCCCGGGCAGCGCTCCTGGCATTAGTCTCCCGGGAGCTCGCATACGTGGGACTCGCGCAGATGCAGGATATCGCCTTCGGCGCATTTGCGCGCACCCCGGCCCGTGACGAGGTGATCGCCCTCTATCTTCACAAGACCGCCCGCTACACCTTCTCACTGCCCTTGATGGCGGGCGCCCTTCTGGCGGGTGCGGGGGCCGCGGAGCGGCGCAGGCTCGGCGAGCTGGGCGAGCGCCTGGGGGTTATCTTCCAGGTGCGGGACGATGACCTCGGTGTTTTCGGCACCGAAGCGGAAACGGGCAAGCCTGTCGGATCGGACATTCGGGAAGGGAAAAAGACCCTTCTCTACATCGAGCTGTTCCGCAAGGCTCGAGGAGCGGAGAGAAAGGAGCTGGAAGCCCTGTTCGGAAAAGCGACCCTCAGCAGGGCAGAGGCCGCGCGCGTGCGGGCCGCAATCGAAAAGCTCGGCGCGCGTACGACACTGGACAGCATGTTGACAGGGCTGGCGCAGGAGGCATACCGCATGATCGCCTCCCTGCCCATCTCGGCAGCCCATGCCGCAGTGCTGCAGGACATCTGCGAGCGGAGCCTGCAGAGGGACCGCTAGCGGGCTTCACATTCTCCTCCAATTCGGGAGGACTTTCATCCAATGGCGTCAGAATCCCTCATCACGGCACGACCGCGATTCCTTCGGGGTAGGATCCGGTCGCGAAAGTGGAAGGGCTCAGGGGAGTGAGCAAGCCGTGAGAATCAACGGCATAGGCTGACACGGTGCCGCTGCCTGTGTTTACCACGTAGAGGAAAGAGCCGTTGGGCGTAACCACTATTCCGTAGGGCGTGTCTCCGGTAGCGAAGGTGGCGGGGCTCAAGGGGGTGAGCAGCCCACCGAAGCCGATGGCGTACCCCGACACGGTGTTGCCCGTTTCGCTCACCACGTAGAGAAATGAGCCATTGGGGGAAATCGCGACTTGCAAGGGGGACGACCCGGTAGCGAAAACGGGGAGGGTCAAGGGAGTGAGCAGACCACCCGAGCCGATCGTGTACGCTGACACGGTGCCGTCGCCATTTGTGACATAAAGGAAAGAGCCGTTGGGGGTGACTCTGATGCCCAGGGGCGTAGTTCCTGTGTCGAAGGTCGAAGCGCTCAAGGGGGTGAGCAGCCCATCGAAGCCGATGGCGTATGCCGATACCGTGTTGTCCGCAGCGTTCGCGACATAGAGGAGCAAGCCGTCAGGCGTAATTGCCATATCGTGGGGCCTGCCTCCCGTGGCAAAGGTGGGAGTACTCAGGGGGGTGAGCAGACCGCCCGAGCCGATGGTGTAAGCCGACACCGTGTTGCTGACGTTGTTCGAGACGTAGAGGAAGGAGCCGTTGGGCGTCACCGCGATCGCAATCGGGCCATTTCCCGTGGCGAAGGCGGGGGGGCTCAGCGGGGTGAGCAGGCCGCCCGAGCCGATGGTATAGGCCGACACGGTGGCGCTCGTATAATTCGTCACGTAGAGGAAGGAGCTGTTTGGCGTAAACGTGATTGCGTAGGGCCCCGACCCGGTGGTGAAGCTGGGAGTACTCAGGGGGGTGAGCAGGCCGTCAGAGCCGATGACATAAGCCGACACGGTGTTGCTGCTGTAGTTTGCGACATATACGTAGCGCCCTGCGGAGCCGCTCGCCGTCCCGGTCACTCGGAAGCTGACAGTGGCGCTGCCCGCCCGCGTCCCGTCTGCCGTGTACGCAGTCACATCAAGCCTGTAATATCCCGTTGCAAGGGTGCTTCCGAAAGTGTAGCTGGAGCCCGGAGCCTGGCTTAACCCGTTCAGGTACCACACATACACAACGCCGGTCGTCCTGTCGGTCACAGATGCAGTGGCCGTGATACTCGTCCCTGCCGTGATCATGGAGCCGACCCCGCCTATGCTCACGGGAATCGGATTGGCCATGGCCGGGGTGATGTTCACCACGACCGAGCCACCCGGCTGGTTCACATTCGTGAAGGCGTACGTGCCCGTGGTCGTCTGCCCTGCCACGATCCGTGCCACTTCCACCGCTCCCATCACCGGGAGGTTGTTGTCCAGAAGCTGCAGCGTCAGCGTCTGGTAGCCCGCAGGGATGGTGGTGCTGGACCAGGTGGCCTGGTTGCCCGAGATGCTGAAGCTCAGGGGAGTGGCCGGGCCCGAGGGAGGAGTCAAAGTCGCCTGGATGGAGGGGCTTTCCACCTGAGAGGCCGTCCAGGTAACCGTGAGGTTCAGCGTGCCGTTTCCACCAAGGGGCACCACGGAGATGGCAACCGTCGCGGTCTGCCCGGTATGCACCATCACTGTTGCCTGACCGCTGCCAATGATTGCGCCCCCGGCATTGAGGGCATTCACCGTCACATTCCAGCTTCCGAAGGCCAGATCACTGACCGCCACTGAGCCGCCGGTCGTGGTCTGGGAGAAAGCGGCCCCGCCTGGTCCGGTACCGCTGACCGTGAAGCTGGCCGCATTCATATCAATTTGAGGCAGAAGGGTCCTGGCATTGATGTTGTTGGTGAACTGGATGGAGAGGGAGCCTCCCGAGGAGTGGGAGGAGCCGATCGGATTGGGGCAGGAGGTAAGAAGAACAACGCTCAACACCGCAAGCCCGAACACCGCAAGGCTTCTGGTTTTCATACCTTCTCCTTCCAGAGCTTTTGGAGGCATCTTACCGTGCGACCTGCCAGGCGTCAAGAAATTTCTCTTTGCTCCATTTTTCCCTCTTCCGGCATTCGCTCCATTACCCAGAACCCTGGCGCTGGCGCAGAACCGCTTGAACGTAGCCCGAGGTTTTACGATATTGTACCTCGGGAGGCGATGTACAGTGACTGGAACCGAAAGACCGCAGGCTGAACCAATCCGATTATTCAAATCGGATTTCCTCGAGTTTTTTTCACACGTGAGGCCCGTGACGGTGCTCATCCTCTGGGTGCCCGTGGCGCTCTTTTTTCTCGTCCGCTCCATCTGGTTTGCCAGCGATCTCACCGCGGCGGCGCGGATCGTGATCGGCCTGGCCGCAGGCTGGTTCCTGTGGACATTCGTCGAGTATGTCCTGCACAGGTTCCTGTTTCACTTCCACCCCAGGACCGAAAAGCTGAAGAGGATGTTCTTCAGCGTGCACGGCGTGCACCACGCACAGCCCATGTGCCGGACCCGCCTGGTCATGCCTCCGGTGATGAGCATACCGCTGGCAATCATTTTCTTCGGTCTCTTTCATCTTGTCTTCGATGTGCTTCTCGGCCGGCCTGCCTGGTTCTCTCCCCTTTTCGCGGGCTTCGTCTCCGGGTACATCGTCTACGACATGATGCACTACACGCTCCATCACAGCAAATCGAAGAATGCATACGTTGTCGCGTGCCGCTATCAGCACATGCAGCACCACGGCATATGCCCGACCATGCGCTTCGGTGTGAGCATCCCGATCTGGGATCATGTTTTCGGCACCATGCCGAAGACGCCGCAAAAGTCGGGCCAGAAGGTGCAGCCGCCAGCTCCGCCGACAACAGCGCCAAATCCACGGGATACAGCGGCGCAGTAAATGCCACTGAGTGCGGAGTACCGCTCTTGCGGCGGGCGCTCGCTTCGCTCGTCTGGGCCGTGAGTACCGCGGCGCGTTGACTTTTCCGCCCCCCTCCCCTATTGTAGAAAAATACCAAGGAGGGCACGAATGGGCAGCCTGCAGACGCACTACATGGGAATCGCCATCGCCAACCCGATCGTCGCGGGAGCGAGCGATCTCACGGCAAACGTGGACAGCATCAAGCGGATAGAGGAAGCCGGTGCGGGCGCCGTCGTCCTGAAGAGCCTTTTTGAAGAGCAGATCCAGCTGGAGCGCCTCAAGCTGGAAGAGGACCTGCAGACCGGAAGCGAGCGGTACGCGGAGATGGGCACCATCTTTCCAAACCTGCAGCACGCGGGATCGAAGGAACACCTCATGTGGGTGAAGAAATCCCGGGACGCTGTGAAGATACCGGTTTTCGCCAGCCTGAACGCCGTCACCCGCGGCACCTGGGCCGAATATGCCGGTCAACTCGCCGACCAGGGCGTCAACGGCCTTGAGTTGAACTTCTTTGCCACTCCCCGTGACTTCGAGGTGCGGGGCACGACCATCGAAGAGGAACAGCTTGAAGCCGTCCGCGAGGTCAAGCACCGCCTTTCCATCCCCATCGCGGTGAAGCTCAGCGTGTTCTACTCCAATCCCCTTCACATGATACGCGCCATGGACAAAGAGGGGGTGAACGGTTTTGTGCTTTTCAATCGCTTTTTCCAGCCCGACATAAATCCGGATACGGAGGCCATGACGCAGCCCTTCAACTTCAGCACCCCCGCGGACAGCAGGCTGCCGCTGCGGTTCGCCGGTCTTCTCCACGGCGAGGTCAAGGCGGACGTGTGCGCCAGCACGGGGATCATGAGCGGCAAGGACGTGGCCAGGATGATCCTGGCCGGCGCCTCCACCGTGCAGGTGGTCACCGCGTTGTACCACAACGGCGTGAAATCCATCCGCACGATGCTGGACGAGCTGAGCCGCTGGATGGACGGGAAGGCCTATACGGCAATCGATGCATTCCGCGGAAAACTCTCCGCAAAGAACGCCAAGGATCCCTGGGCGTACACGCGGGCGCAGTACGCAAAGATGCTCCTGAACCCCAAGGAGTTCACCGAACCGGTCAAAGCATAGTGGCGAGCCCCGCCGCACGGCTGGCACGGTCATGAAGCGCAACACGGTGCTGATCGCGGCGGCGGCCCTCGCGGGGCTCATCCTGTTCATCAACCCCCTGCAGTACCTCCGCGGAAATGCAGGGGGTGTCTCGCGTCCTGCCCCTGACACGGCGGTCGTCTCCTCCCTTCTTTCGTACGCACTGTCCCACTGGCGCTCCCCCGAGGACTATGTCGTGTCCAGTTTCGCCTCGCATGACGTGGTTTTTCTCGGAGAGTTTTTCAAGATCAGGCAGAACGTGCAGCTCGTCCAGGCGCTCATCCCCCGGCTCTACGCGGCGGGCGTACGCAACCTCGGGATCGAATATGCCCTCTCCGACGACCAGAAGGACATCGATGCCCTCGTGGCAGGCCCGGCGTGGGATGAAGCCAGGGCGCGCGCCATCACCTTCGACTGGCTGGTGACCTGGGGTTACCAGGAGTACATCGACCTGTACAAGGCAGCCTGGCAGCTCAATCACGGTCTGCCGCCGGGAGCCAGGCGTTTCCGGGTGGTGGGCTTGAACGTCCGCCAGTACTGGGAGTTCCTGAAGAGCAACAAAGACCTGGGGGACCCGCAGGTCGTGGCCAGGATCTTCGCGCGCGGCGTGCCTGACGCTCACATGGCCGAATTGATCGACAGTGAGTTCCTCCAGAAGGGCGAAAAGGCCCTTGTGTACTGCGGCACGCAGCACATCTTTACCCGCTACCGCAGCGGGGAATACGAGAAGAACGCGGCTGCCATGAAGCTTCCGGAAACCCGGCGCGCCGGAAACCTCATTCATGAGAAGATCGGGGCCCGGGCGTTCTGCATTTCACTGCACGCCCCGTGGCCGGACAAGAACCAGAGAAACGGCCTGGCGTACCCTGCGGAAGGAGTCATCGACGCCCTGATCACTGCCCTTCCGACGGACAAGAAAAGCGCTGGCTGGGATACCGCGGGCACGCCCCTGGGCGCGCTCGCCATCAGGACCGGCTCCTATCCGGAAGGGGCAGCAGGCATGACGCTTGCCGACCTGTTCGACGGGTACATCATCCAGGGGCCCATCGCGGAGTATGCGACAGTCACCCCC
>Ga0265316_10004895_pt1 | contig 13179 bp, 7 predicted proteins | sample 4522metaG_FD_202092 | JGI IMG/M metagenome (GOLD analysis project Ga0265316, IMG submission 202092) | Rhizosphere microbial communities from Carex aquatilis grown in University of Washington, Seatle, WA, United States - 4-5-22 metaG | ecosystem: Host-associated > Plants > Roots > Rhizosphere >... | reverse complement strand
ACTTCGGCTACGTGCCGATGTTCGCGTTGATGGGCAGCTTGCACTTGATCGCGCTTGCCGTGATGAGCCAGTTGTCGTGGCGCAAGCGGCCGGCGGCTCCGGTCGCGCCGGCGGACGTGAACGCCGTCGCGTAGGTCCCGGCTAACCGGCCTCGGCGCCTGCGTTTTGTGCAGGTGACCTGGCAGCGCCCCACCGAAAACACTCGGCAGCTACGGAATCGACCACAGTCGGATTCTGCAGGGAGCCATAACGTCGTAGCTATTTGAGCGGTGGGTCGGGGCGATCTGAACGCCCGACAGTCCCGAACATCGCGTGCTCGCACTCTTCGCGAACCTGTGCGCGTTTTTTTCGGGCGCACGACGCGAGAGCCTTGTTGCATGAGGCTACTTCCACACCCCCGCGTCGAAGTAACCCCCGTCAATGAGCCGGGGTTTCGAATCCTTGAGGTTGTACACGAAGTAATCGCACTGGCCGAAGCGCGATGGATGCAGCCTCCAGTCCTTCGCGACCGTCCAGTCGGTCATTCCGATGACCACCACGTACTTCCGCGGGTTCAGCGGATTGAATGCGATAAACTCGTACCCGAGGCGCTCGCCCTTCCAAGTCTTCTCTCCGAGCGTCACGTGATCGGACGCCGCGCCCACCGGCAGGCCATCGCCCACCCGCGCGATCAACGAGTTGGTGGACTTGTCGCCAACCAGCACCAGGTTGTACTTCTGAATGTCGGCATCGGTAACCTCCACGTCGCGCTTGACCGGGCAATCGACGAAGTACGCCCTCCGCCATTCGCTCCGTAGTCCCTCTACAACGTCGTGTACGGCTGGAATCTGCTCGGGCGTTCCGGCCGTGCCCTCAACCACCAGAAACGGCGCGCCGAAAGCCTCTTCGATCGGACCGTGCCCGGCGCGCATCATCGCAGGCGCGGGAGGGACACCTTTGCCCGGCGCAGCGAGCCGTTGCTTTCCCTTGAAAAACGCGATCATCGCGCCCTTGTCCGCGATTGGGTCCTGCCAGAAGCCGTGATAGCCTCCGTCCACTCGAACCAGAGTAACGTCCACGCCCGCCTTCTTCGCCCGGCCCGCGAAATCGACCGACTCCTGAATCGGCGGCGTGTCGGTCTCGTCGTGCCGTATGTAAACGGGAGTAGTCACCAGGTTCTCTACGGCAAAAAACGGCGATGAGCGCTGGACCCATGTCTCCAGGAACGGTGGATATCTGTGCATCACCGTGATGGGCGCCTCGGTCGCAACCGCGGCAAAGCGATCCGGATAGCGTTCCGCCAGCAGCAAAGCCGTCCGACCGGCCTCGCAGTACCCCAAGAGATAGATGCGGTCGGCGTCAATCGGGTAATCGCGCTCGACCGCTGCCATCGTCTCCAGCACGTCGGCAGTGCCGATCGCTGTCCCTCCCAGATAGTTGCCGCGGCCCCACATCTGCACGACGGCGAATCCGTACTCATCCCCCAGAATCCGGTAGCGTTCGCTCTCGTCGAACGCGGCCAGATAGAAGCTTTCGAGAAAGGGCTCATTGGCCGTTGTGATAAATGGCAGCGCGACCACAAGCGGAATCGGCTTGCCGGCCCCCAAAGCCTTCTCGGGAACATGCACCCAGTAGTGCTGGACCTGCCCATCTACCGATGAAACATAACCCCGTATGTGCGTGCCCGGCGCCTGCCGGTAGGCCTTAACGCCGGTCTGGAGCGCCGCCAGTCCGTCCTCGAGCTCCGCGAAAAGCGCGGCAACCTTCTGATGCCAGAATTCGCTCAACCGGCTCTCGGGCTTGAGCAGGTGCTTGAGCCGCGCAAGCTGCGCAGCGAGGTCGATCCCCACCGAGGCGTCCGCCTTCGAGAACCCTTCAGCCCGCTCCGCCAGGCTCTGGTAGCCGGCTTCGAGATCGCCGTAGTAGAACGGCCTCTCGATGGTCCGGTCCCCGACCGTGACCCGGCAGTAGTAGAGCCGGTTCGCCTGGAGCTTGCCGAGTTCCCACTTCGGGTTGTCGCTCAACTCCACCCTGCCGGAGTCCACCGAAGCGTGCCGCGCGTCGAGAAGCTCCACCCGGCCCCTCGTAGGACGAGGCCAGAGATCGCCCCTCAACTCCAGAGGATGGCCCGCACGCACAACGGCGCTCGCCAGAATGGGGTTCAACCCGTTTTCCTCGGCCAGGTTCAAGCCGCGCTCGCGCGGCTCCAGGTTCACCACCAGCCGCCAGTCCTTTGTCAGGTTGCGCACTTTGACCAGCAGGAAGTTGTTGCCTTTCTGGAGGTGCGCCCCGATCAAGTGCTGGTACTTCTTGATCCACTGCGGCGCGTCGCTCGGATCGGCCGCCAGCAACTCATGGTTCAGCCAGATCTGCATGTTGTCATCGACCGCCAGCGCGATCACGATATCCCGGTCCTTCGGGCTCTCGATCACCGCCGCCACATAGGCCACGGCGTAGTCTATGCGCATTCGAGCTCCCAGATCCAGCACGCTCGTCTTCGGCGGAGTGGATACTGCCCCGTTGAAAAACAGCGGGTCAAGCGTGACGCCCGGCTGCGGCGCCCGCGCCAGCGGGAAACTCGCGGCGTCAATCGAGGCCTCGGACTGGCCCAGATCTTTGAGGTAGTCGCGGTCCGGCTCGCCCTTGCCGAAGCGGAACGGCCCCAGCAGTTGCCACTGGGTCACGGCCACCTCGCTATTCAACGCCGGAAACTGGGCGTGAATCACCGGCACCTGGGCCTGCGCCGTCGCAGCGGTCCAAAGCCAAAGACAAGCTGTCGCTGTCAAAAACCGCATCATATGCCTCCGTGGCGCACGCTTCAGCGTGCCGCGCCGAGACTCGTCTCGGCGCCTGTCTTGCAGTCGCCTCATTCCGCCCTCCCAATCACATGCACCGCCGGCAGCGCCTCGCAAGTCCGGCTTCTGCTTCGATACTTCTGGTTCTCAGGGAACAGCTTCGCCAGCCCGCTCCAGGCCCGCGAGGCCTCGCATGGAGTCGTGTACCACACCAGCGTGGTGGGGAGCAAATCGTCGATCCGCTGCGCCGGGCCCTGGTACAGGCGGTTATTGTGAGCGGCGGTGATGGGATTCACGCGGTCCCACCGCGCGACTGCTGTGCGAAGGTATTCGGTGGCCAGGCCTCTCTCGCCCGCCGCGAGGGCAATTTCGCCCATGTGCAGGTACGGCCCCGCCATACCCCCGTCGATGACGCGCGCCTTCCTGTAGCAGTCCAAAGCGGCGGCGGTATCCCCCTGTGCCTCACGGATCTCGCCGAGGTTGAGCCATACACGGGGTAGATTGGGGAGCTGGCGGGCGGAGTCCTCAAGCAGAGCGGAGGCCCGCGCAAGGTCGCCGCTGTACTGAACCAGTTTGCCCAGCCTGGCTTCGAGGATCGGATCGTTCTCCTGGCGCAACCGGGCTTCGAGCTTGGCCTGGCAATAAGTAACCATCGAGCCGGCGGCATCCGGATAGCGAGCGCTATACCGCCCAAAGAACGGCGAATCCAGAATCGAGGGCGAAAGCTCTATAGCGGTTTCGTATTGGTCCCGCGCCGTCTCAAAGCCGCTCGTCTCATCCAGGAACATCCCGTAGCTGAGATGGAACACCGCGTTTCCGGGATCGATCGCCACAGCCTCGTGCCAGTCCGCGCCGGCAGCCACATCGTCCCCCAGCAGGTGCTCGAGCCAGGCCAGGTTGTGGTGCGCCACGGAGTCCCGGCCGTTCAGTTCCAGGGCGCGCCGGTAGGCTGAGATGGCCTCTTGCGCCACCAGCCGGTCCGCCGCGCCGAGGGCCGTCCCTGCTCGCGGGCACTGCGAGGGCAGGCTCTGGCTGATCGCGTAGCCGTGCCATGTGTAGTACCGCGCGTTCCCCGGCCAGAGCCCGACCGCCTCGTCGATGCTCCGCCGCGCGCCCTCGAAATTCACCGCCAGCATCTGTGAGTAGAACGACCCCAGCTTCTCATCCGCCAGATCGTAGTTGCCCATCACGAAGTAGAGGACCCCCGCCACTCCGGCCAGAACCAGCCCGGCCGTCTTCATTCCTCTCCCGCTCTTCAGGACCCCGGTAACCGAGCCGCGACCGTCAGGGAGCGGTCTCTTGCCACCAACCCGCTTCTTGCTCCCCCGTGGGGCAGGCGCTTCCGCCTGCCGCCGCATCCCGCCCGTCCCCACCACCAGCGCCGCCAGCGTCGCCGCCAGCGCCAGCGTGAGAGTGTGCTCAAACAGCGAAGAATAAGTCAGCTCGCGAGCCAAGACGGCCACCAAGCCAGCCGCGAAGCAACACACCATCGCCTTCCACGCCGGCGCCACCTCCGATCGCAAAGTGCGAACAAACTCCCAGCCCACCAGGACCAGGAATGCGCAGTAGACCAGGAAAACCACGACCCCTTTCTCCACCAATACCTGAATCGGCAAGCTGAACGTCCGGCTCGCAAACCCGGAGGTGTCTTCCTGATCGCCCGTCGAGGTGAGCGCGAGAGCGGCATTCGAAGAACCGACGCCCCACAAAGGGTGCACTCGAATGACCTCTGCCGACCGCTTCCAGATCCCGATCCGCCCTTCCGCGCTCCTCACCTGCGAAGTGTGCCGCCCGGCGTACGCGTCGAATATGCCAGGGTACAAAGCGCACTCGACGCTGAAGATCAACCCGAGGGCCGCCAGCGCCGAGGCGAGCACCAGGCCCGCGGTGTTGACGCGGACGATCCGGCCCGCGGCCATGAACCCGCCCGCCACGAAGCAGAACAGCACCATGCTCCAGAAGACCGAGCGGGAGCAGCACAGCGTCAGCGCGGCGGCAATCGCCAACACCGGCGCCACCGCGATCGCCGCGACCCATTTCCGTCCCGTCTGCCACAACCAAGCCGCCAGCGCACAGGCGAAGGGCAGCGCGAGCAGCAATACTGTGAGCCACTCGCCCAGCACCCAGTTGCCAGGCGGCGACATGAGACGCGAGCGGAAGGCCACCAGGTCCGTTAGCCCCACGACCGCCAGCTCCCGAGCCTGCGCTCGAAACTGGCCGAGGCCGGTGAAGGCCAGCCAGGCGCCGCCCGGCCCCAGCAGACCGGATAGCACAGTGGCTGCCGGCCCCCTCTGGATTGTCAGCCGGACTGTATAGTAGATCAGGGCTGCAACGAGAACGCTCCAGGCCGTCCGAACGCTGTTCGCGCGGTACTGCGAGAGCAAGAGAGAAGGAACCTCCGACGCCGAGATCGCGAGAACACACAAGTCCACGGCATGGGTAGACACTTTCCCTGCGGGCCGCAGCCCGACGGCGGCGAATAGGCCGAGTGCCAGGAAGCAGCCGACGGCGGCGACGTCGAAATACAGCGCGGCGACGGCAACTGACACGGCGGCCGGCCAGCTCCACGCGAAGGCCTCGGGAAGGCTGCGCCGCCGGCCCGCGCCGGAAGCTCCCCTTGATGCCGTACCTAGCTCCATGTCATCCCGCGGCGGTGCTCGAAGACGTTCAACCCAACCTCCCTCGAACGAGCTCTGTCCCCTCGGCGAAGCCGCCGAAGGAAATCGCGATGAGATCCAGCATGGGATATCGCTCGACCGCCGGGGCGTGTCTCGCAGGTAATGGTCAAACCGTGAGGCCGCCGACCCCAAGACGTTCCGGATCTATTTGCCCGGAACACCAATACCGAGGGTCGTCACAACCGGGTTTGCCGGCTCTACCCTCACGGAAAAAAGGCATGCGAATATGCGGCCACAGACGAACAGCGAAACTGAGAAGCAGAGCACGGAGCTGAAAGGAAAGAAGGGGCCGCCCGGATCAATGGCGATCGTTGTCGCTATTGCGCCCACGGCACAGGTCACTAGGTAGAGCCAATAGGACTTGAATCGGACCCTGAGAGAGGCCGCGCATACAAGACACTGAAGGCTCATGCCATTAGCTCGCCTGGAAACCGGCAACGATGCTCCGCACTTCGGGCATACGGATCGCTCCCGCTTCGACCTTATCGTGGCTGCCTCACCACGGGCCTCACCAGTCGTGAACCGGTGCCTCTCCAAGAAATCAGCCAAAGACGCTGCGGCCATTAGAATCAGGAACTTCGCCCACGACGAGCAGCGAAGTTCCTCGACCAGCAACACTACGACTGCGCATGTAAGCAAAAAAGCCCACGCCGGCAGTTTAGAATCGCGATCAACCCATCGCATCGTGGCCTCCATCATTGGCCCACTCTATCTGGCGCCCTACTCTTGCATCGCATCGCAAGCTGCCTTCGCCGCGCCCATCGCCGAAGAGAGAGCACTCTTGACATTGTTCGTAACGACTGCGGCCACGCCGAGCATGCCAGCGTACCATGCCGCCTTCTGCACAACCGGATTATCCAAGGCTGCTTTTGCCGCAGTTCTCACTGCGGTGCCAGCGTCCCCGATCTCCCCGGCCCCGGCTATGTCCGCCGTAGAAACGGCGGCAGTTGCTGATGCGGCGTACCAGCCCGCAATCGTGCAAGGATTGTTCATGGCCCGAACACCCGTGCGATTGACTGCAGCAGCGAGCGCATTCGCTCTCTGGTCCAGGACGCTTGAGGTCCCGCCTCCGCCGTTCACGGTCACCTGTGTCCCAGGGTCCCATCCAGTTCCGTCGTTCCAGGTTCCACCTTGTCCATCATGGTCGCCGTTGTCCGGCTGCCATTGCCCATCCTCGTCCTGATGCCAGAGACCGTCAGTGCCACAATAGAGTGATCTCGACTCCAAACAGCGCAAAGTACGCACCCCATAAAACCCGGATCAGAGATTGCAGGCAAGGTAGTCCTGCCTGTTTGGGATCGCCATCCTGTAACGACAGGTCTGTCACCTCGTGGTGCTTCATGACTGTCTTTCGCTCAATCACGCCACAGGCCCACGGAAGTAAATGAACCAGTGGGAGCGTAATCGGCGGCCGATCAAGGTCATGAGTGTGCTTCCATTGAGTCCAAGAGGCGACGACCAAGACCAGCAATGAAGCCCACACCACAAGAGTGAGCATCTGAAACTGAGCATACTGCGAGAAGCTTGATTCGAAAGGTGCGCTAACCTTCATTAATCACCCCATTGCGAGCACACGTTGTCAAAATATGCGCTGGTCTCCCCGTTAAGGGCCTTGACCCCCGCCACCGGGAGGAGGGCTGGAGCCAGGAGGGCTTTGGCTGGTGAAACTCCCAAGATGAATAGCGCTAGAGACCCGCTGCCTCCGCCTAGCTTCTGGCTGATTGCCTTTGTAGTTGCTCTACCCTGGGCACACCACTCTTTTTTCTGAGCGGGAGTGCAATAGTCCTCATCGCACGCAAGGGGCTTCACGTAGTTTTCTATGTGACACGTTGCGCATCCTGTGCTCGGGGCACTGGTAGCTGCATTTGCTCCATTCCCTACCGGTACTTGAACGGGGTGCGCCACCATCGTAATGAGCGGGTTGTATCCATCATATGTAGGTGTCGAGACCGGCACGCACGGCTCGCTCACGGTAGTGTATTGCGTTATGTCTGCTGGCCCCTGGTCAGGTCCGACAAAGCGGGTGCCGTCAGGCAGAATGTCGCCGGTATTCGGCTGAAGTTGGCCATTCTCATCAATATACCAAAGCCCGTAAGGGTCAACGTTGCTGGTCGGGTCGTTGAGAACGTAGGCATACCGGTTCCAACTCTGCGGCGTGCTCGGATCCGCCGCCGCAAGCCCCGCAGGGTCGGGCGAGATCCACCGGCCCTCGCCAGCATGGTACTCGCGCGCCGGAAAATCGTACAGAATGCTCGTCAGGTCCTGGTTCTGGCCCGTGAAGTTGTGGTCGATATTGCCGGTCTCCGTCGGACTCTCCCCGAACGGCGCGTACGAAGCTTCGCCGTCGTAGTACACCGTTTGGCCCTGCGTCGAGGCGATCCGCGAAGAGCCCAGCCAGTCCGGGTGTCTGTACCACGCCAGCGTGCCCCCGCTGTACACCGCGGTCGCGCCACCGGCAAGTTTGACGAACGCTTGGGTCGAGGTCTGGCCGTTCATCAGGGCCAGTTTGCTGCCGTCCGGGCTGTAGAGAATCTCCCTGGTGCCGCTGGTATTGGTCTGCTCCACGCGGCGGCCGAGCGCATCGTACACCAGGGCGGTCCCGCCGTTGAACTGGTTCAGCAAGCCCTCCGCGTCCCAGCCATAGGTGTTCCCGCCTGTGCCGTCGGCGGTCAGATTCCCGTTGGCGTCGTACGCGCAGCCGGTGCAGGCCGTATGATTCGTGGTCCCGCTGTAACCAGGGGCAAAGCCAGTTCCCGAATGCCCCGGCATGACTGTCTTCGTGATGTTGCCGAACGCGTCGTAACCGAACGTCTGCCCCAGTTTCGGGGCGCCGCAATCGACCTGGCCGAGCCGCGCCAGGTCGTCTCGCGCGTATGCGCAGGTCTGGTTGTTGGCCAAGTTGAACGGATCGGTGACCTGCAACTGCTGGAGCGAACCGTTGCCGTTCCAGGTCAGGCCCCCAGTGGCCGACGAGCCGTTGATGGCGGCTTGATACTGCGTCATCCGCCCCGTGTTGGTGTCGAAGGTCTGGGTGTCGGAATCGCCCGAGCCGAGGGTCACAACTTGCGGCAGCCAGCCCGTGCGGAAGTCGTTATATTGCGTGCTGCTCACCAGGTTCAGGCTGCCGGCCAGGACGGTAGCGACCCGGCCCTCTCCATCCGGATTATACGTGAACGCGGGAAGCCCCGGAGCGATCAGGGTGTTCATCAGGCCGTTCGCCCAGTAGGCGGCGCTCGTGTGATAGCAGCCGCCTGAGTTGGTTGAGGATTGGTAAACGTCCGTCACGTCGCCGCGCACAGAGTAGCTGAACCCGAGGTCAGTGGTCTTCGAGGGCCCCGAATATGCCTCGGCAAGGCGGCCCTTCGCGTTGGCCATCGCCGCGCCATTCACCGTCGCCGCGTCGTAGACGTAGTGCTTGGCCGGCGTGACCCCGGAGTACGGCCCGCTGTACGTCAAGGCGGTCGGCCGGTGCAGCGCATCGTACGCAACGCAGGTCACGTTGCCGACCGGGTCCACGCGTTTCACCAGGTCGCCGCTGGAGGTCCCGCACGTCCCGTCTGTGTCGTATGTGTAGCCGGTGGCCGTCTGGGAGGTCTCCGGCGTTGCCTCCGAGGTCTTCCGGCCTAGCTCGTCGTACGTAAACGTGCGGGTCTGTGTGGGGCTTGACTGCACGTTCTGGCTGACCTGGTGAAGGTTGTTCAGCAGGTCATAGGTATAGCTGGTCAAGAACCCGGTCTGCGAGACATTCTGCCCGCAGGCTCCCGAACCGCTGGCGCTGCTGATTTCGCAAACGGACGTGAGCCGGCCGAGGCCGTCGTATTGCATTTGGCGTTTCTTCGTGCTCTCGCCCGACGCCGCGGGCGCCACCTCCACCAGGATGTCGTTCTGGCTGTAGGTGTAATTCGTCCAGCCAATCCCGCCACCGGCGTTGTTGACCTGCATCACCTGCGTCGCCCGGCTGAGCGCGTCATAGTAGGTCACCGTAGAAGGCCCTACCGAGAAGGTCCCCCCAGCGGCAGCCTTATAGGGGACAGTAACGCGCCACGGACGGCCCAAGGAATCGTAGTCCGTTTCCACCGAGTCGTAGTTTGACGACCCTTGGCCCTGCCTCTTCTGACTGATGTGGGACCGGCCCAGCCCGTCCAGGGTCGTCCGGGTGTCAACCGTCGAGGTGCTGCCGTTGAAGTTCAAGGCGCTCTCGGTAGCAGTGGGGCTGGTCGCGTAAGAGATGGTGGTCGTCGCGTTTGTTGGATCGGCAATGGAGGCCGGCCTCCAGAAGTTTGCGTCGCTGTAGGTTGCTGTGGTCGTCTTGCTGTTGGCGTCCGTGACCGAACTCTGCACTCCGCCCGTGCAATTCCAGGCCGCCTGCGTCGAAAGCGTCAGCGGCAGCGCCGCATTGGTGGCGAACGAGTTTCCGCAAGCCCCATACGTGTACGTCGTCTGCGCCCCGTTTGTGTCCGTCGCGGTCTGCACGTTCCCGGTGTCGAAGTAGGTGAAGGTCCGGTTGAGCACTCTCGTCCCTGTCTGGAATGAGACCGCCGTTGGGTTGCCCCGCGATCCCGAGACCGAAGCCTGCTGGGGCGTGCCCGAGGTCGCTACCGCGGCCGACTGGTCGTACGCGTAGCTCGTCTGCGCCACGATGGTCGTTCCGCTCGAGTCGTAGACTGTGACAGCGGAGGGCCGGTTTACGATGCCATTTCCAAGGCTTGCATAGGAAGTCGTCGTCTTTCGCGCCAGACCTCCCGGCTGGGGATTCGTCCCGGAGGTGCCGTAATCGTACTCATCCACTTCCGTAGGCAGACCGTAGCCGTTGTACCAGCTCACGCTCTGCGATTGCACGCTGCTGGAGGTGGTGGAGGGGACCGTTCGGGTCACAGCCACTTGGCTGATCGGCTGGGTCACCGCGGTTGCGGTGCAGTTCGACGTCACACCGTTGTAGCAGGCGCTGACCGTTAGGCCAACGGACCCGCCCGTGCTCGCGGTACGCTGGACCTCGTAGATCCCCTGGAAACTCAGCGATGTCACGTTGCTCGCCGGGTCCGTAATCGTGGTCGTCCACGGGTTCGCGGACTCCGAGTGTGCGTACGTCCAGGTGCCGTCCGGCGTCTGGCGCGCCAGCGTGGCCGTGCTTCCGTCCGCGCAGGTGATGCCGTGACTCCCGCCCGAATATGTGTAGTCGATGGTGCCGCCCGTCGGCAACGTGATCGAGGCGATGCGGCCGGTGACGTTGTTCGGGTAGCCCGGCGTCGCTTCGTAGGTGAGGGCGTACTGGGTGCTGTCCGGCAGGACAATGCTGGTCACCAGGTTCACCGCCGTGGGTCCATACTCCGCGATCGAGCTGCAGCCGAAAGCCGTCTGCACCGCCTTCGAGGTGTAGTTCACGGTGTAGTGCGATGTTGTGCCCAGGGGGTTGGTATAAGTCAGGGTCATCGGGGTGCCCGGGGCGACCACCAGCGCCGTCGTCCCCAGCGTGTCGGTGATCGTGATGCCGCTGCCGGCGGTGGACGAGATCTGGTTGCCGTTGCTGTCCTGGGAAGTGCCCGGCCCGGTCGGTCCGCCAATCACGCCCGCGCTCGTCCCATTGGGCTGGATCGCGGAGACCAGATAGGCATAGCCCAAGCCAGCCCATGTGCTGGCCGTCACCTGGTAGCCCGAGCCGTCCGGGGCTGTCATTGTCTGCGTCATCGGTGGCCCGCCGCCGCATTTGGATCCGCTCTGGAAATCGCTTATAGACAGGGCGGGGATGGGGTGCGAAGTCCCGGCATTGTCGACGTACTTGAAGTTTGAGTACGTGTTCCAGTAGTACCACTGGGTGTTATAGGGCGGGTTAGTGGGGCACCCTTGCTGAACAGTCGTAAATGTGACGTAGCCGACGAGCGCCTGGGGAGCGTTCGTGACCGTCGTCCAGCCCCAGGTCGTCGCAGGGGTCGGCGTCCATGCCTGCGAGCCACTGGCGGAGACCGGCGACCAAACCGAACTGTCGTAGCTCAGTGCATAGCTGAGGTTCTGACCCCGGCCTGCCTTGTTCAGAATCGGGATCTTAAAATACACGTTCAGATTGGCGTTGTTGACGGTGTCAAAGGGCCCTCCGCTGAAGCTGCCGAACGGCGGCAACCCTGTGACCGGCTGCGCGAAGGCGGCCGAGGAGGACAGAAGCAACACGACCATGAAAGTTGTGAGTATGCGTGGGAACATGACGTTTATCCTTCGAGGCCACGGCTACGGGACCAGGAACTCGCTGGCGGCGAGTCCGTTGTTCGCGTTGGTCGCGGTTACGGAAACATCTAGAACCAGCGAATTCTGAAGAAATTGCTGAATTCGCGCGGGAGCCTGGAGGCCGCTGAAGGCCTGGTAGCTCTCAAAGGTGACCTGAACCGGCAGGTTAACGCCAAGGTCGTCGTCCGGGTGGGTGTTGAAGACCAGTGCCGAGGGTAAAAGCGACTGGGAATCCAGGTACAGGTCCGTGGCGCTCAGAGCCGCGATGACCGCGTCCGCAGACACGTTGCGCGAGCCGTGGATATGCTGCACCTGGGCCCCGTCCCGGTTTTCCAGCCCAATATACGCGAGCGAGAAAGAGGAGTCCTGTATCCAGGACTGAACGATGAGGGCGGGCGCGAACCAGGCTGCGGCCGTCCAGGAGTTGTGTAAAGCGACGGCGTGGTTTTGGGCATCCGCGGCGCTCCAGGAGCCCGCCCCGGCATTACGAATCTCGGCCCGCGGCCCCGAAGTGAACGCGAAGTTGCTGTTGCTCTTGTCGTATGCAGCAGCCTCGAGAACCGCTGGCCCGGTGTCCGTGTCGGAGCCCGCCGTGCGGGTTACTTGAGCCTGTAGCTTGATGTCCTGAACCGGCGTGCCCTTGGTCATGGCGGCCAGCGATTGGCTCAGCAGGGACAGGGCCTGCGGATTTCGTTGCGCGGTTGGCTGCGGGGCTGTTGCGGTTGTCTGGGCGGCTGCGCTAACGGCCAGCGCGCTGCCGAGAATAGACACCAATGCGATGAAACGCAGTGCTCTCATGTTCGTCCTCCTGCGACCGCGTGTCATCTGGAAGCGGCACGCTTCGGCTCCCCGCGCCGTAGCGTTCGCGCCTATTGGAGATACCTGAAGCCTACCACTGTTTTAGGCAATATTTGAGGTTTATTTCTCCTGTTATCTTAATAAAACGCCCGGCGTTAAGAATCACAGAGTTCGGAAGGCACGCGCGCAGAAGAACCGAGAATGGCAGTCTGTTTTGCTGCGATTCGCGTCACCACTGCGACTTATGGCGTGCCGTTTGGGGGCATTGAGGACCTTCACCCCAACTGGTCGAGCCCGGTTCGTCGCGGTGCTATGAAGTCATAAAAGGGAGCTGCGCCAGATTCACAAGCGCTCGGATTGCATAGGTGACGGAACGAGAATAGATCATTGCATCTGTTGATGCTGCGCTTCTTAATCGAGTTCTTCGGCTGGACCGGAAATTAAATGCGCATCTTGCGGTAGTTCTTAATAGCTTCCGGGCTCCTTGCCCGTCGGCGGATTCGCCGGAGGTGTGGGTGGCATGTTGTTCGCGGCCGGACTGCCAGGCTATGTCGTCGGTCACTTCGGCTACGTGCCGATGTTCGCGTTGATGGGCAGCTTGCACTTGATCGCGCTTGGCGTGATGAGCCAGTTGTCGTGGCGCAAGCGGCCGGCGGCTCCGGTCGCGCCGGTGGACGTGAATGCCGTCGCATAGGTCCCGGCTAACCGGCCTC
>Ga0265316_10004894_pt1 | contig 13180 bp, 9 predicted proteins | sample 4522metaG_FD_202092 | JGI IMG/M metagenome (GOLD analysis project Ga0265316, IMG submission 202092) | Rhizosphere microbial communities from Carex aquatilis grown in University of Washington, Seatle, WA, United States - 4-5-22 metaG | ecosystem: Host-associated > Plants > Roots > Rhizosphere >... | reverse complement strand
GGGCGGGATGAGCGGCCCGGGCGAGGCGGTTCGGTGGCGGCTGGAACACGTGCACCTGAGGGTGGGCAATGTGGACGTGCCGCTGAGGAGCAATCAGGCAAAGGGCGGGGACCCGGCATTGGTGTACCGGCAGTTGGAGGGGTCGGGGAGGATTGCGCTGGTACTGTATGTAGCGAAGGATGTGGTGGTGGCGCCGGGGAAGTGAATTGCGGGGGCCCAGGCAGTGAACAAGAGCCTCGCTTTCCTTTGGGCTACAACGTACGCTCCAGCGTTACGCCTGGGCCACCGGCAGCCGTCTAAGAATCAGCTTTGAACCTGCTCACGGCACCATTAGATAGCTGACGAACGCCAGCCTTAGCCCATCGGGCGACCACGAGGGCACGTTGATCGTCCCTTGTCCGCCGAATAGCTTCGCCAGCACGCTGATTCTCTTGTTCGCCAGCGTCATGATGCGCAGCGTCACATCCTGGTTTTCGGGATGCCCGCTGACGCCCTTCTCATAGGTGAGTAACACCAGCCGCTGCCCGTCCGGCGAGACGTGCGCGAACCAGTTGTTGTACCCATCGTCGGGAGTCACTTGCTCCTGCTCGCTGCCGTCCGGCTTCATCCGCCAGATCTGCATCAGGCCGCTGCGAATCGAGTTGAAGTAGATGTACTTCCCATCCGGCGAATACTCCGGCCCGTCGTCCAGCCCCTCCGCCGTCGTCAGCCGCGTCTCTTCGCCGCCCGCCGCCGGAATCGTGTACACGTCGAAGTTGCCGTTGCGGTCTCCGCAGAATGCCAGCGTCTTCCCGTCCGGCGACCACCCGTGCAGATACGAAGGCGACTTCGCCGTCACCTTTCGCGGGGTTCCGCCGCCAATCGGTAAAACATATACCCGCGACCGGGGGTCTTCCTGCGATTGATCGCTGATCCCCATCATGGTCCCGTCCGGCGAGATGACGTGGTCGTTGTTCAGCCGCGTGGCGAACGCGGTGTCGATGGTCTCCGGCCTCCCGCCATCCACCGGAATGCGGTGCAAGCGGCCGTCCCCGTTGAACAGCAGCATGTTGTCCTTGGTCCAGTTGGGCGCTTCGAACCGCCCCGGCGCCACGTAGACCACGCGCGCGTCCGTGGATGCCACGGTGATGGTTTCGAGCGTGCTGTACAGCTTCGGCTGCCCCGAGGGCGCCGGCGCAGGCGTCATTTCCACGTTGCGGAAGACAGCCGTTTCGATCGCATCCTTGTCGTGAGCGCTCAACCCGATCCCCACGTAGAACGGGTCCTTCAGCGCCACCTTCATCGAGCCGCCCGCCAGGTGCGGATCCTCGCCTTCGGCGGCCACGGACATATAAAGATACGCTCCCGCCTTGGTGATCCGCACCCGCTTCGGCCCAGCTACGTTGGATTGCACCTCGTGCGTGGCCGCGCCCTTCTCTTCCCGCGATTGCAGCGACGCGAGGCCGCTGGCGTGTACCGCCGCGTCGGCGTACGCCGCGTCCGCGTCCATGGTCTGCCGCACCATCAACACCGCCTTCTTGTGCGGATCTCCGGTGGTCGTAGCGAAAGCCACATCCGCCGTCAGCGACACATCGCCCGACACTTTCTTCCAGACAAACTGAAACGCGTCCGCCGTCCCCCAGATGTTCTCCCCGCTGGCCGTAATGCGATAGGTCTTCTGGGCCGCGTCGTATTCCACCGACCCCCGATGCAGCACGGTGCCCACATCCCCGTGCCCTTCGAAGATTCCCGGTTGGGCAATCATCGCCGGCGATAGCATGATGGCCGCCACAATCATCCGGCCCGCATATCTGGTTCCCATTCTTCAAATCCTCCCGCTCCCCACCTATACCACGCCTCCCTCTCGCGGTAGAATCTTCAATGATGATTCGGACTACCGGCTCGGTTATTCTGTTGGCGGCATTCGCTGCCGCGGCATTTGCCCAGCCTGAGGTTATGGCTTGGGGCAACCTGACCGGCCTGCGCGTCGACGGCCACCTGCTGGAACTCGGCACCAGCATGTGCGTGGCCCAGCCCGAAATGTCGGGGGTGAGTTGCACCGGCCGCGAGAAACAGCAGAACAGCTACTCCCGCAACGGCAAAACTGAAACCGTCACCGTCCAGATGCGCACCCCACGCGAGTTCCGCGAGCCGCAGAGCGCCGGCTGGGTGATGACTGCCACCGAAGTGGTGGAAGACACCGGCCCCGCCACCGCCAAAGTCGATCTCGAATTCACTTCCCCCAATGATGCCGACATCGGCGGCGCCTTCCTCGGCATCGAACTCCCCGCCCCGGTCTTTTCCGGCGGCTCCGTCGAGCTCGTCAATCCCGACCCGCCCACCGCCGCGCGAACGTCTCTCGCCGCTGGCGAAGCCGAGCAGAATGAGTACCTCCGCGCCACCGCCACCGGCGCGCGCTTCGTTTCCCGCACCCGCCAGATCGAGGTGACGTTCAACGAGCCCACCCAGATCCTCGTCCGCGACGACCGCCGCAAGGGCAGCTACACCCTCCAGGTTCTGCTCGCCGTCCTCACCGGCAAAACCACCGCCGGCCAGACCGGCAAGAAGAGCTTCTCTTTCAAAGTCATTGACGAAATCGACAAGAACCCGGTCGAAATCACCCTCGACGCCTCGCATCCCGGCCAGATGTTCGATGGTTTTGGCGGCAACTTCCGCCTCCAGAACGCTCGCACCGACCCCCAGGTCATCGACTACTCCCTGGAGAACATCCGCATCGCCTGGGGCCGCGTCGAGTTGCCGTGGGCCCTCTGGCACCCCGATGAAAGCACCGATCCTCTGGCCGCCGCCCGAGCCGGCAACATGAATCCGCGAGTTCAGCAAGCCATGGAGATGGCCCGCAGGCTGGCGCAAAAAGGCACGCCGGTCATAGTGAGCGCGTGGCACCCGCCCAATTGGGCCGTCCTCGGCGCCGCGCCGCCCTCTGGGCCTGGCGGCCGCGGCCCCGCTCCCGGCGCGGCGGTGCCCGCTGCCGGTGCGGCGGGGGTGCCCTCTGGGCCCGCCGGCTCCATGTTCACCGCCCCGCAACAAACCGGCCCACGCGGCAATCCTCTCAACCCCGAGAAGATGGCCCGCATTAAGGACTCCATCACCGGCTACCTGCTCTTCCTCAAGGAAAAATACGGCGTCGAAGCCGCCCTGTTCAGCTTCAACGAATCCGACCTCGGCATCGACGTGCGTCAAACCCCGCGCGAGCACGCCGGGCTCATCAAGACCCTGGGCGCTTACTTCGCCGCCAAGGGCCTTGCCACCAAGCTCGCACTGGGCGACACCTCCGACGCCAACCCCATCGACTTCATCAAGCCCGCCATGCACGACCTCGAGGCTGTCAAGTACGTAGGCGCGGTGGATTTCCACTCCTGGCGGGGATGCACCGACGAGCTCCTTGCCCAGTGGCGCGATGCCGCCCGCGAGCTGAATGTTCCCCTGATAGTCGCCGAAGGCAGCACCGATGCCGCCGCGTATCGCTATCCCCAGATTTTCAGCGAGCAGTCGTTCGCCCTCTACGAGATCAATCTGTACCTGCGCATCCTCGCCATCGCCCAACCCAGGTCCATCCTGCAGTGGCAGTTTACCGCCGACTATTCGGTCCTCGCCGGCGGCGGCATCTTCAACGACAACGGCCCGCTCCGCCCCACCCGCCGCTTCTGGAATCTCAAACAACTGGCTTCCACGCCCCCGCGCTCCTTCTCCCTCCCGGTGGCCTGCGACAAGCAACCCAACCTCACCTGCGCTGCCTTCGGCAACATCGCCGAGGGCATCTACACCCTCCACATCGTAAACAACGGCGCCACCCGTACCGCGACCCTCACGGGTCTTCCGCCCGGCGTGAAACAACTACGCCTGTGGGTTACGGACGCCCAACACGGCATGCAAGAGTCCGACCGCATTCCGATTGCCGATGGCAAAGCCCGGTTTCCCCTGGCATCCACCAGCTACACCACCGTCATCGGCGCCAATCCGTAGGGGCCGGGCACGCCCGGCCCGCGCCGCCGCCGTTTCATCGTTTCCTCCGGCTGATGTCTCCCACGACTCCATGCACGGCCGCCAGGTAGTCCGCTGGCCTCAGTACGATCTGCATCCCCCGCGCCCCCGCCGCCACGGAGATCGCATCGAACAGTTCCATCGTTTCATCCACGAATACTGGGTACTCCCGTTTGCAGGCCAGCGCGGTCACCCCGCCGCGGATATATCCCGTCAGCGGCTGCACGTCCTTGAGCGCCACCAGTTCCACCTTCCGATCGCCGGTAAGCCGCGCCAGCGCCTTTTCGTCCAGCTCCATGTTCGCCGGCACCACTGCCAGGCAAACGCCGTTTCGGTCCCCGCGCGCCACCAGCGTTTTGAACACCTGCTCCGGCGGCAGCCCGATCTTGCGTGCCACAGTCTCCGCCTCCAACACCGCCGAATCGACCTCGTACTCGCGCAACTCGTATCGGATGCCGAGTGTATCCAGCAGCCGCACTGCGTTGGTTTTCATGTTGTCCAGCGTAGCGCGTGATAACATGTCAAAAGCAAGGAGGCTGGGTGGTCTCAATGAGTGCTCTCGAAAACTCTCCGCGTATTTCGCCGTTTCTCTGGTTCGACTCGAACGCCGAAGAGGCTGTCGACTTCTATCTCACGGTCTTCAAGAACTCGCGCCGCCTTACCGAGTTCCGCACTGCCGGCGGCACCATCCTCACCATTGCCTTCGAACTGGACGGCCTGAAATTTACCGCCCTCAATGGCGGCCCGTTATTCAAGTTCACCGAAGCCGTCTCATTCGTTGTGCGATGCGACTCACAGCAGGAAGTCGACGACTACTGGGCGAACCTCTCCGCCGGGGGTAGTGAGATTCAGTGCGGCTGGCTGAAGGACAAGTTCGGCCTTTCCTGGCAGATCGTGCCCGCGCGCCTGCCCAACCTCATCAAACACCCGAGGGCGATGCAGGCCATGCTTCAAATGAAGAAGCTCGACATCGCGGAGCTCGAACGCGCCGCGCAATCCTGACATCACTCTTTCTTCGAGGTCCAACTCATGTAGGTCTTGTACTCAGAGCCCGGCGGAGCCACCTCAAACTTCCCGTCGAGCGCGTGCCCATTCAACCAGTAAGACAGGCGATACCGCAATCCCGCCGGGGTTCCGTCCGACTCGAAGGTAACCTTGTTTGAGCTTGGGAAAGCCAGGTTGTACCGGATGACGTGGCCCTCGGTATCGAAAAACATGGCGCGCGGCGTGTCGTCCGGCGCATCCAGGTAGATCACCATCAGGTCGTCGTGCTCGACGCCGGAGGCGTAGCCGGCGTGGTTGCGGCGGACGATGATCTTCCGGTTCAACTCCAACTCGAAAGAGAAGCCTCCTTGTCCCGCCCCGAGTTGCGTGTCCGTTTGGCCGGCGCTGCCAGTCCACGTACCGAGCAGGAATTCGAGTTTCTTCCATGACGTGCCTTGCGCCCGCACCGGCAGAACGCTCAGCGACAACATTCCCAGAATCACACTTGTCCGCATATCGATTCCAGGATATCTGGCGACCGAGGCAAGCGCCACGCCGCAATTCGGTGGCTGGCTGCGAAACTCCCGCAGTATGGGAGTTTCGTTGCCTCTCACCGAATTGGATCCACGCGCACCTGCCTCCCCCGGGGCGGCGCGTGCCAGAATATTCGCATCGACCACCAGCGCTCTACCGGGCATTCCGCTTCTTCTCGCGGGCCGCCGGCGAATGCCCTTATACTCCTGCATCAACGCGTCTTCGTTGGCGCCCCAGGTCGCAATCATTTTGTCCAGGTCCTTTGCGACAGCACGCATGGCTTCCACTTCGGCCTTCCGATTTCGCTTTGGTGCGGGAATATAGAACCCGAGCGTCGCGCCGTGGACATCTTAGCGATTTTTCGATCACTCCGGCCCGGCCCCCCATGAGCGGGCGCACGCTGCGCCTCGATATGATATAGTGAAATCACCATATTGGTCTTTGGCAATGAGCGAAGGTGGCGTGCCGAATCCTGAAGAACATCTGGTCAAAGCGCAGTTGGTGTTCAGAATCGACGGGATCATCAAAGAGCGGCACCTGAAACAGGTCGAGGTGGCCGATCTGTTGGGCATCCGCCAGCCCGACGTATCCAAGATGCTGCGCGGGGAATTCCGCCAGTTCTCCGTGGAGCGTCTTCTACGTTTTCTGGTGGCGCTCAACCAGGACGTGGAGATCGTGGTCAAGCCCCATCGCGGCAGAAGCCACGCTCCGGCATTGCACGTCTCTTGAATCCCTCTGCAAGTGTTGCGAAACGGATCCTCTTCCTTCCGGAGGCCGCTGACCTCTTTCCTCAGGTCGAGTAGCTCAACCCGGGAGTCTGTGAAAGATCGTTTCGGGCCGCCGCGGCTGCCATCTCCCCCCCACTCACTTCTTCCCCGCCCCTGCCGCCTTCGGCAGACTAATCAAGTTAGCCAGTAACTGGTACGCGCCGTCCGTCCCCGCCGGCAGTTGACGCCACAGCCCGAGGCCCAGATAGATCCACCGGCCCTTGCCGTACCGCGCCTCGACCAATGCCCCGAGCTTCTCCCCCGGGTTGTCTTTGAATGAGTCCGTCAGCGACACTAAGTCGGCGTACTTCGCGTCCTTGTCTCCCAGGAAGTAGAGGCCGCGCTCCTGCACCCATCCGGCCCACGTCGCCGGGCCAATCTTGTTCGGATAGTTGAATACCGGGTGCGTCGGCGCCAGCACCTTCACCGGGACCGTCTCGTCGCACACGCGGTTCCCGCTGACCTTCGCGGGGTACGGGCCGTATTCCGCCTGGTTGAATTCCATCTTGTTGTATTGAACAATGACCGTGCCGCCGCGGTCCACGTAATCCAGCAGGCGGCGGTTGTACGCGCGCAGATCGGCGCGGCGCTCGTACGCCCGCACGCCGGTCACAATCACATCGTGCTTCGACAGGTCGCCCCACGCCAATTCGTCCTGGTCGATGAAGGCCACCTTCGCGCCCAATTGTTCGAGCGCCGGCGGCACCTGGTCGCCAACGCCCACAATGTAGCCGACGTTGAGGTTGGGGGCCACTTTCACGTCGATTACCTTGAGCGCCGTCTCGGCCGGATCGATCACCTGCCGTCGTTCTACGTGCGGATACTCGATGTCCTGGTACCCGCTGGCGAACTTCTCGTCACCGGCCGCCGGCGACGTCACCACCGCGCGCAGCGTGTACTCGCCGGCTTTCACCTGCGCCGGCGCCGTGATCTGGAAGCGCGCCGAGAGCGCCTCGTCCTCGTGCGCGAACGTAAGCGGCACGTTCGCGGGAGTGGCCTTCCACCCCGCCGGCAACTCCAGCGCCGCGCTGGCCTGCGCCGCGCCCTTCGTCCCGTTGGTCACCGAAACGTGGATCTCGCGTTCGACCGGTTTCGCCGCGCCTCCATCGGCCATTGGAATCACCGCCAGCTCCGGCGTCACCCTCACCGAGAATGCCGGAACCACGTTCAGTTCCATCCGCTTGTCGCCGAAGTAGATGTCCTTCACGTAGCGGAATGATACCGGCACTTCCTTGGTGACTTCGACATCCCCCGCCTTCACATGGAAGGTGACCCGAAACGGCGTCGGTGCGAACGGCACGCCGAACGGCACGCCCGCGTCGAAAATGTTGATGGCCGGGTTCGACGGGTGTTTCCAATACTCGTCGTGGAAGTACGGCTTGGTCGGCTTCGCGCCTTTGGGGACGTGCGCCTCCGCGGTGCAAGAGTAAACGCCTTCCTGCTTCACGGACTCCGGCTGGCATCGGCCGGGTGCATCGAAACCGGCAATCGTCACGCCCGTTATGCTCACGTCCACCGCGCCCCGGTTCACGGCCATGATCGACAGCCTCACCGGCTGACCGGCGATCACCAGCCCGTCGTCGGCCAGCGCGTCGAAAATCATGTAATGGGCGGCCAGCACGGCCTCCTCATAGTCGTGTTCCTTGTTCTGAAGGCGGAAGTCGATCTCGTACCGCGCCTGGTCGCTCAGACCCAGCGAACCGAGCTGCGCGCGCAGCGCCCGCAACCTGGCGAGACCGTCCTCGATGGGCGCGGCGGTGCCCGCGTCGTGGCCGGCGTCGAACGCGATCTCGGCGCGCTTGGCGTCGTTGACGATGGCCTCGAGACCGGCCGTCAGAGCCTCCGGCGGCTTGGGCCCCGCAAACTGCGCCACCGCCGCCAGGCTGGTGTTGACGCCATCGAACAGCGACGTTTCGTCTTTCGCCGTCTGTCCCGAGATGGTGGTGTCCATGAGTTGGTAACCGCCCCCGCCGCCGCGGCCGCCCCTCCCGCCGGCCATTCCCGGCAGCATCCCCAGTCCGCCCGTCCCTTGACATTTGTGCATGCCGCGCGCGTCACCGCCGATCTCCGCGTACGTGCGCCCCAGTAGCGGGTCATACGCCGCCGTGTTGACCGGCGTGAGCTTCGCCGATGTTGGCGAAGATCCGCCTCTCCCGCCGCCGCCGAAGCCGCCCGAAAAATATAGCTTTCTCGGCTGCCACGGCCGCAGCCCTTCCTTGATTTGCTCGGGGTACATGGCCGGGTCGCCGGCCGCGCGGAAGGCTTCCCGAACCAGGACGGTGGTCGCTTCGTGAGCACGGTCCCCACCGCGTCCCTGAATATTCATGGTCAGCACAACGTCCGGACGCAAGGAGCGGAACAGCCGGACGTAGTCGCCGACAATCTCCTTCCGGCCCCACTTCCCGATCACTTCCTCCGGGTCGAACGAATACCCATAGTCGATAGCGCGCGTGAAATACTGCTCGCCGCCATCCAGGCGGTGCGCTGCCAGCAGCTCCGACGTGCGCAGCACCCCCATGTCTCCGAACAACTCCGGACCGATTTCGTTTTGCCCGCCCTCGCCGCGATTGTTCTGCAGGTCGATGGCCCGCAGGCCCATGCCCAGCCCAAACGTGGCGAACAGCGCATTGGTCTCATCGTCCGGATGCGCAGGGCATTGCATGAAAGTCCCGGAAACGCTGAGTTTACGAAGCGCCAGGCCCAGCCCGATGTGACCTCCATCCGGCGCCACCCGCGAAAAACTCATGCGGTTCTGCGCCACCAACATGCCGCCGATACCAATGATGCCCGCACTCAGCCCAAGAGCGAATATAAATCGAAGACGCATGTGGAGAATTATACCCCCTTTCACCCCGTCGAGTAAGTACGATGCTCCCTGACTTACTGCTCAATGTTACTTCAGAAGGCGTAAAGAAACTGGTTCGGTGGGGCATCCTTTAGCTTGCCCATTCTTTCACGGCTTCTCCGGGAGCGGTGCTATGCTGTGCGATTGGAGATCGAGATGATGAACTTGACGCGCAGGGATATGTTCAAGACCAGTCTGGCCGCGCCCGCCGCCGTTGCGGCCGCGGCGGAGCAAGCCCAGGACCGGACCGCGCCGCCCGCCACCGCGGCTCCGGTGCCCGGCAGGGAACGCCTGCTGCTGGATTTCGGCTGGCGCTTCCACTTCGGCCACGCCGCAGACGCCGCGCAGGATTTCAATTTTCGCGGTAACTTCTCCAAGACCGGAAATTTCGGCCCTGTTTCGACCCTGCTCTTCGACGACAACGATTGGAAGCCCGTCGATTTGCCCCACGACTGGGCCATCGAATTGCCCTTTCAAAACGATCCCGCGCTTTCCAGCAAGGGCTTCTATCCGCTGGGGCGGACCTACCCCGCTACCAGCATCGGCTGGTATCGCCGCGTCTTTGAACTTCCGCCCTCCGACGCCGGTAAGCGCATCACCCTGGAGTTCGACGGCGTGTATCGCGAGGCCACAGTCGTCTTCAACGGTTTCTACATCGGCAGGCACATCGGCGGCTATGACCCGTTTAGCTTCGACGCTACCGATTTCGCCTCTCCCGGCGGGAAGAACGTGCTGCTGGTCCGCGTGGACGCCACCCAAAGCGACGGTTGGTTCTACGAGGGCGCCGGCATTTACCGGCACGTCTGGCTGGTGAAGACCGATCCGCTGCACGTGAAGCAATGGGGCACATTCGTACGCGCCCAAGTGCGCCCCGGCGAAGCCACGATCCAGATTCGCACGGAGGTGGAAAATCACCGCCAGGGAGCCGCCGGCGCGCGTGTCACTTCGACCATTCTCGACGCCGCGGGCAAGCCGGTCGGGAAAGCGGCCACCGTTCCCGCCTCCATCGCGGCGGGCGGAGAGCGTGTCTACGAACAGCAGATGGTGGTGAAGGCGCCCGCTCTGTGGTCGCTGGTCGAGCGCAATCTCTACAGGCTGGTCACCGAAGTTGAGGCCGGCGGCGCCGTCACGGATCGCTACGAGACGCCGTTCGGCATCCGCACCTGCTCGTTCGATGCCGAGAAGGGCTTCCTCCTGAATGGCAAATCCGTCAAGCTCAAGGGCACCTGCAATCACCAGGACCACGCCGGCGTGGGCGCGGCGCTCCCCGACGCGGTGCAGTACTTCCGCGTTCGAAAACTCCAGGAAATGGGCTGCAACTCGCTGCGCACTTCGCACAATCCACCCACGCCCGAGCTGCTGAACGCCGCTGACGAGTTGGGCATGTTGGTCTTCGATGAAACCCGCATGATGTCTTCGAATCCCGAAGGCCTCTCGCAGTTCGAAAACCTCGTCCGGCGCGACCGCAACCATCCCAGCGTCTTCATGTGGTCGATGGGCAATGAAGAGGGCGCGGCGGGGACCGATAAGGGCTTGCTCATCCTGAGATCCATGAAAGCGGTGGCGGCCAGACACGATGGCTCGCGACTGGTTTCCATGGCGCCCAACGGCGGCAACAGCATGGGCAAGTTCGGGTTCGCCGCGTGCGACGTGCAGGGCTACAACTACGCCGATCCGCAGGCCGATGCGTTCCACAAAGCCAATCCGAAGGTCCCTGTGATGGGTACTGAGCAGGTCAGCGCGGTGGCCACACGCGGCATTTACACCATGGACCCGGAGCATGGCTACGTCGGCTCCTACGACCCCTACACCACCACCGGCCGCGCCTCCTGCGAGGGTTGGTGGAGCTTCTGCAACGCGCGCCCGTGGCTCTCCGGCGGGTTTATCTGGACCGGCTTCGACTACCGCGGCGAGCCTTCGCCCTACCAGTGGCCCAACATAGGCTCGCAATACGGCATCATCGACATGTGCGGCTTTCCCAAGGACAGTTTCTTCTACTTCCAGGCGTGGTGGGGTTCGAAGCCCGTGTTGCACGTGTTCCCGCACTGGAACTGGCCGGGGTTCGAGGGCAAGGAGATCGCGGTCTGGGTCTACTCCAACCTGGACCGGGTCGAGTTGTTCCTCAACGGCCAGAGCCTCGGCGCCAAGGACATGAAGAAGGATTCGCACCTGGCGTGGAACGTTGTTTACGCTCCCGGCGCCATCGAGGCGCGCGGTTTCAAAGACGGCAAGCAAGTGATGACCACCACCCGCGAGACCACCGGACCGGCGGCGAAGCTCGCACTCACAGCCGACCGCCAGGAGGTTTCCGCCGATGGCGAGGACGTGGCGATGTTCGCCGTCGAGGTGCGGGACGCGCAGGGCCGCCCCGTGCCGATAGCCGACAACCAGGTGAGTTTCCGCGTCTCCGGCCAGGGCAAAACGATCGGCGTCGGCAACGGCGACCCGACCAGCCACGAACCCGATACGGGCAGTTCCCGCAAAGCATTTTCCGGTCTCTGCATGGTCCTGGTGCAATCTACCAAGGCGGCGGGAAGCATCACTGTGGAGGCCACCTCGCCCGGATTGACCTCAGCCGGCGTCACCATCTCCTCAAAGGCTGTGAAGCTTCGGCCCCAAGCGGCCGTTTGGGAGCGAGCGGTCCCGGCTGGCGAGGGCTTCACGGGCCTGTGGAGACCCGCGGGTGGCGCCAGCCAGGTCTTCACTTTCGAGCAGCGTGGGAATTCGCTCACTGGAACCGTTGAGGGCGGCGGTGCTTTCGGCGGCGGCGGGGAAACGCCCATCGCGATCGCCGATGGAAAGGTGGACGGCGCCGCCATCTCATTCAGCGCCGCCAACGTTTCCTACACGGGAACGCTGAAGGGAGACGCCATCGAGCTTCAGCGAACCGGCGGCGGCTTCCCGGGCGGCCGCGGAGGACGCGGCGCCCCAGCCGAGCCTGCCGGGCCGCGCCCCGCCATCGGCCCACCGCCCGACGGTACCGATCCGTCGAGAGGCATAGGCGGAGGCCGCGGCCCGCAAACCCCCGCGCCGACAGTCCTTCGCAGAGTGAAGCGGTAGGCCGGTCCTACCGAGCCTGCTTCAACGCCGCGTCAATGGCTTTCTCGGCAAGCGGCTCCATCACGGCATACCCGGCATCGTTGGGGTGCAGTCCGTCCCATGTGAGATCCTGGCGAAGCACGCCTTTGTCGTCGAGCATGGCGTGCCAATAGTCCAGATACACGATCTTGTTCCTGGCAGCGTAATCCCTCATCCAGTCATTCAACTCGGCCAGCTTCTCATTTGGCCGCTTATTAGTCTGGGGACCGAGATAGTCGCACACCGGTGTCAGGGACGAGAGCACGACCTGGATGTGATTCGCTCGGGCCAGGTCCACCATCGACATGATGTTGTTGTGAGTCGCTTCCGGAGCAACGGGACCGAGACTGCCGCCGATGTCATTGGTCCCTCCCAGAATCACCACCACCTTGGCCTGTAGCGCGATCACGTCCTGGCGAAACCGCAGCAGCATCTGCGGCGTAATCTGGGCGCTGATGCCGCGATTGATATACGGTTCGCCCGCGAAGAACTTGCCATAGCGGCGTCCCCAAAAATCGGTGATCGAATCGCCCATGAAGACCACGCGCTTCTCGCCCGCGGCCGGAGGCTGAACCTTGGCGTTTTCCGCCGCATAACGCCCCAGCGCGGCCGTATCGCCGCCTCGTCCAGGCCCCTGGCCCGGCCGGGCCGCTGGCTGCGGCGGAGCATTCGGCGACGGCGCGGTCTGCGGCGTTTGGGCCCAAGCTGCAATGACCAACGCAAAAGTGACAAGAGTTCGCATACCAGTCATTGTATGATCTTTCCCGTACCCTAAAACTCAATCCGCATGTTGAGCTGGATCTGCCGCGGCGCGTTGGACTGCGAGGTCACCTGGCCGAAGTTCGAGGCCGTCGGGCTGATCACGGGACCGCCAAACGCCGTGTGGTTGGTCATGTTCATCAGGTCCACCGAGAAATTCAGGTTGAGCCGCTCGTAAAGCTGGAAGCGGCGGAAGATCTTGGTGTCCCAGTTGTGAAGGGAATCGTTGCGC
>Ga0265316_10004893_pt1 | contig 13181 bp, 11 predicted proteins | sample 4522metaG_FD_202092 | JGI IMG/M metagenome (GOLD analysis project Ga0265316, IMG submission 202092) | Rhizosphere microbial communities from Carex aquatilis grown in University of Washington, Seatle, WA, United States - 4-5-22 metaG | ecosystem: Host-associated > Plants > Roots > Rhizosphere >... | reverse complement strand
ACAATGCCCGCCTGCTCGCCGTGGACAGCATCGAGACCTTTGGCCACAGCACGGAAAAGAAGGAGGTCGCCAAGCACCGGCTGCGTGGCTTGCGGCTGGAGGCTGCGCGGGCCAAGGCGGGCGTTGCCACCTTGGACGAACTCGGCGCCGCTGACCCTCGCTACGCGGGCGAGGTGAAGACCCACCTGCGGGTGGAGGCTGAACACGCTGCCTTTGCCGAGGTGGAGAAACGCCTGGCTTGCGAGGGTTTGATGGACCCGGCCAAGCACAATGCCGACGCGTACGACGCGCCCATGCGCTCGGCGGTGCTGGATTTCCAGCAGAAGAACGGCGTTTTTGCCCAGGCCGACCTTACCCGCGCCACGCTGGAAGCCATGGGCCGACCGCTTCTGGCCAATGACTTCGCGACCCTGCGCAGGGTGCTCACCGAGCGGGCGGCGCATGCGGGCGGGTTCGTCGAGGATGGAACGGCCAGCCTGGCGTTGCCTCCTACCAAACGAGGCAAGCCTCGTGCGATCGCGACCTATCGAACGGCAGATGGAACGTCGGTGCCGGTGCCCGATCTCGTGGGGCAGGCCACCGATGCCCTCATGGCGCGTTTGGGATTGGCTTCACCCGAGGATGCGCTGAATTTCTTTCGCCGGCATTCGGAAAGCGACTTTCGCTGGCTGCGGGCGGCGGTCCGTTTCCCCGATCCGCCCGAGTATTACGGGCCCAAGATGGACTTGGTCGCCGAGATCGATCGCGGCGATATCTGGTACGACTTTCCCTTTGACGGCAAAGGCAACCGGCTGGCCCAACCGCGTACGCGCTTCCCGACCTTCAACCTCTATGTGCGCTGGCGGGGCGAAAAGGTTCCCTTGGTCAGTTGGCGCACGACCATCGGCGGCTGGCGTTCCGAGCTGGCCGCTGACGGCGAGGAATACTATCGCTACAAGGATTCCGATGTGGGCAAACGCGTGTGGCGGCATATTGTGTCGGCGCCGGTGTGGCTGCCCCCGCCCAGCTCACCCTTGGCCTCGATGGTGAAGACCAAGTGGGTCGCGGGCGCCTACCCGCGCGTGGTCAACTACGATGAGACCGGCCCGGGATTCCTGTCTGCCTATGGCCTGGTGGCCGGCATCCACGAGCAGGCCAAGCAGCAGGCCGAGGGCGTTGCGTATTTCGACAACGGGATTCGCACCCACGGCTCGTTCGACTACCTGTCTTTGCGCGGCCGCTTTTCCCACGGCTGCCATCGCCTGTACAACAACCTGGCGGTGCGCCTGTTTTCGTTCGTGCTCAAGCACCGGCGCGCCAAGGTTCTCGGGCCCATGGCCCTGGGTTTCCGTCGCACCTTCTACTGGGACGGCGAGGTGTACGAGATGCGCCTGCCGACTCGCGGTTTCTACTATGAACTCGATCCCCCTTTGCCGGTCGAGACCTTGAAGGGAACCATCGCAGGGAAATTGCAACAGCCGATGACAGGCTATGTCCGCAAACCCGGCGTCACCTACACCAGCAGCCAGCCCCCCGCGGCAACGAGCGGTCCCGACAGCAAGGCGGGCGGTGGCGGCCGCGCTGATCCGGGCGCGGAGGGCAGGGCACCGTGAAGTTCTGCGTGTTTTGTGGACTGGCTCTTGCGCTTGGCTGTCGCCAGCCAGCGATTGATCGCACAGCGCCGCCTGTCGCAGGGGCGGCCTCGTCCGCTCCGGCGGTGGACGTATCGCCGGCGTTCACGGGATCCTCGGCGCGCAAGCGAGGACAGACCGACACGGCATCCAAGCTGGCGGTGGTTGCGGCCCCGGTCGCCGAGGCGGCGAAATCCGAGGACGACTTGCGATCCGAGGAGCGGGAGGCGAATCCGCTGTCGGAGACCGTGACCCTGACCCTGGCTATCAGCCCGCCGGTCAAGGCGGTGGTCATGTGGGGGGCCAAGCAACTCGCCCGCGTCGCGCCTGACAGGCCGATCGTTGAATTGCAGCGGCCGCGTAACACGGGCCCGCTTGACCTGGAGATCCGCGCGGAGGGTTTCCTGCCCCACCACACGCGGCTGCATTCCGACCGGAATGATAAGGTGAACGTGCGCCTGGTTCGCCCGGCAGACGCGCAGGGCATGCTCGGGTATCGCAGTTCAGTTGCTGCCACGGCGGCCAAGGGCAAGACCAAGTAGGCGACCCCAAGAACGCACAGTTGGCGAACGCTCGGCCCCAATAGATTGGTCCAGGGCTTGCTTTCGTTCGTTATGAGGTCTTGAGGAGAGCGTTCAATGACGAGAAATCGTGGTCTTTTCCTAGTTCCCTGTGAACCCACTGTTCAAATCCTGCCATTTGTGTCCGGAACCGGGTGCGTCGTCATGAGGCCGTCGGCCGCAGAGGTGCTTCGATGATCGGCGGGTTCGCGATAATTCCTGACGGTGATCAACAACCGTCAGCGCTATTCAGCGATCTCGAAGCCGCGATGGAGTGGGGGATCGAGACCTACGGCTGCGACGCGTTCCAGATTCGTTGGCTGGATGTCGCCCCAGTCGAGCGTTCCGAAGCGCGTGGCGCCAGCGGGCCGACGTAAGCGAGGCTGGAGGCGACTGATCATCTCCCTGGCGCCAGGCCTGTGGGCCTGGGCTACCGTCGCCGACGGGGCGCCAGCGGTTTGCCGCTACGTCGGCTGCCGGGGCGCGGGCGCTTGGTGCGCGTGGGCGCGGCCACGCTGGGATCGCTTGCGGGCGGCACGGCGGGGCTCGATGGATTCCCCTTGTTTTCTAGGCAGTCCAGACGCTCGCGCAGACGGGTCGATTCGCCGCTTAGCCGTTCGACCTCGTCGGAGAGCTTGCGCAGTTTCTCGTCCGATTTGCCCTTGTCGCGAATTTCGTTGATGGCCTCGCGCATGCGGCGTTTGGCGCGGCCGTCTAGTTCGGCGCGCAGGGCGGCCTCGATGGCGGGTACGGCGCGGCCGTCGGCCAGGACAACCAGAGAGGAGGCCGCCTCCATGCGCACGCGGAAATCCGGATCGGCAAGCCAGCCTTCGATGCGCTCGCGCGCGCGGCGCACATGCAGGGTGCCCTCGGCCAGGCGGGCCAGGGCGGCCACGGCGGCTCGGCGGGCGTAGATCGATGCGCCGGGCGTGAAGGCCGCCTCGACGATGGGTATTGCCACCTCGTCTGCCGTGGCGCCCAATCCGTCGATGGCGCGGGCGCGAATCAGGTCCTGGAACGAATTGCGCGAAAGCACGCCGGGCAGCACAGCCACGGCGCGGGGCGAACGCGTGCGACCGAGGGCCAATGCGGCGGCGGCCTCAACGAACCCACTTGCATCGCCCGCGACCACCCAGGCTTCGAGCAATTCGGCGGCACGCTGGTTCCCGGGCGCGTGGGTCACCACGAATTCGCCGAGAGCCGTGGCCACCGCTCGCCGCACGCGGGGATTGTCCTGCGCGCGCGCCCGCAACAGGGCATCGAGCGCATCTTGCCGCCGGGTCTTGCCAAGCGCGGCTGCAGCAGCCGCGCGCACCGACCAGAACGAATCGTTTTCCAGGGCTGCGGCCAAGGCCGCGACTGCGCCGGGCTCAGGTAAATCCGCCAGCGCACGCGCCGCGAGCACGCGATCGATGCCCAGGTGCGCAGCCTGCAACTGGCGCTCCCACAGGGCGCGCGCCTTCTTCAGCTTGATGCTCTTGAGCACCACGTCGCCGGGATCGAAGATGACCTGAGTCGGTCGGGCGGCCAGGCGGAATTCGAAGGAATGGCTGCGCAGGGTTATGTCGACGCTCTCTTCGTGCTCCTGGCCCTCGACTTCAAAACGGACTCGCGCGCTGAATCGGTGCGGGCGATCGCCGGATTGCTTCTGCTCCAGGCGCAGGGTACCGATCTTCTTGTCGGCGTCCCATTCCCAGCTGCCCTCCAATTCGGGGTGGCCGGGGCTGCCGACCCACTGGTCGAAGAACCAATCCAGGTTGCGGCTGGTGGCATCCTCAATGGCCCGGGTCAGATCGCGGGTTTCGACCGACCCGCGCGCGTGGCGCTCGGCGTACACGCGCAGCGCGCGCCAGAAGTTGTCCTCGCCCAGCTCGTGGCGAAGCATGTGCAGCACGCGGCCGCCCTTTTCGTACAGGTGCCGATCGAAAAGATCGATGGGCTCTTCGTATTGCCGGCAAAAGATAGGACGCTGGTAGGTGCCGGCCTCGCCGAGATAGGCATCGAGATCGCCCAGCAGATCCACATCGGCCTCGTCACGCCCGCGCGTGTGCTCGCGCCACACATATTCAAAGTAGGTGGCGAAGCCTTCATTCAGCCAGGCCTCGGGCCATTCGCGGCAGGTGAGCAGATCGCCCCACCACTGGTGGGCCAATTCGTGCGAGACTAGGGACTCGACGTCGTGATCGAGGGCTGCCCGCGGGTCGAGCATGGCTTCGGAGGTCAGGGTGGTGGCGCTGGTGTTTTCCATGCCGCCGAAGATGAAGTCGTGCACAAAGACCTGGCTGTAGCGGCGGAGCGGGTAGGGGACGCCGATGCGCCGGGAGAAGAAGTCGATCATCTCGGGCGTGCGTCCCAGGCTGCGCCGGGTGTCTTCTTCGCGGCCCTTGGGCGCGTAGTAGTAGACGTCCACGCCGGTTTCTGGCGCGCGATCTCTCAGCTCAGTAAACGGGCCGCACACCAGGGTCACGAGATAGGGCGAGTGGGGCAGGTCGAGCAGGTAGTGCCAGCAGATGCGGCCGTCGGGCAAGTCGCGCTGGTCAGCCAGATCGCCGTTGGAAAGCACGGTGACCCCCGGCGGAACCGTGCAGAAAACCTCGCTGGTGGCTTTTTCCACCGGGAGATCGACGCAAGGCCAGTAGAAGCGCGAATCGTCATCCTGACCTTGGCTCCAGCATTCGAGCGCGAGATCCGGGTGGGCCTGGTCGGGGCCGACGAAGTACAGGCCCCGGCGCGGCTTGCAGCGATAATCGACGGCCAGGGTGAAACGCTCGCCGCGGGCAAAGCTGCGGCCAAGCGCGATGCGCAGGCGTTCCCCGTCGTAGTCAATGCCAGAGACTGGCTGCCCGTCGACCGTGACCTTTTCGATGGTCATATCCACGGCGTGCAATTCGACCTTTTCCAGGCCGTCCCGGCGCGCGGTCAGGCTGAGGCGCGACTGACCCTGCAGGGTGCGCGCCGCCAGGTCGGGTTCGAAACTCAGGCAGACGTGGCTGACCGCAACCGGGCGGTCGGGAACGTAGTGGGTGGCGGTGCCGGGCGGGGCGAACGGTCTGGGCATAGCGATGGAGCCTCCGAAGAGGAACTGACGTTAGCGCGAAAGCGAGGGCGTTGGCCACCTCGCCCTTGCTATATCTTGGCCGATGGATCCCAGTTCGAAACCAATTCGCCACAGCGCCCTGATGGCGGGCGCGTCGCCCGCCGAAGTTTTTGCCGTGGTGGTCGATTTCCCCGCCTATCCCCGCCTGTTCCCCGAGATCAAGCAGGCCCAGGTCTTGCGCAGCGAAGCGGGCAAGGTGCGCGCCGAGTTTCGCGGGAATGTGATTCTGCCTTTTCGCTACGTGCTGGATCTCGACTGCGATGCACAGGCGGGGACCGTCGCGTGGACCTACGTTGAAGGAGAGGTGGTGAAGGATTCAACTGGCGGCTGGCATTTTTCAGCCGAGGCGGGCGGGACCTGGGTGGAATACCAGGCGGCCCTGCGCATCGAAGCGCCCCTGCCAGGCTTCATCGTCCGCAAGATCACCGATGGCCTGGTCACCCTGTCGTTGCCCTCGATGTTCCGATCCATTGAACGTGAGATCGCGCGGAGAAGATAGCTAACCCAGCAGCAGGCGGTCGCGGTCGAGGTGGGCCACCATGCGCGCGAGGCGGCCGTCGGCTTCGATGGCGGCGAGCAGGTCAGTGGCCATGCGGGTGTAGCTCGGCCGATCGATTTCGCCCACCAGTAGGCGCGTGCGTAGAAAAACAAACGCGGTTTGTGCCACGTCGGACAGGCAGTACTGGCGCAGGATTTCGATCTGGCCGGCGCGGTACAGGCCCTCGACCTGGCTGCCGTCAAGGCCCTCTTCTTTGCCGGGCAATCCGATGAGCCGGGCGGCGCCGTGCAGGGAGCTCATGCGCGTGGCGCCGAAATCCGCAAGAAAATCGCCCAGATCCCAATGTCCCTCGGCGCTGAAGCGGTAGCGGTAGCCCTGTTCGCGGTAGTACCAGGGCACACTGATGCCGTAGCGCAGGCTGCGCAGAATCAGTACCGGCAGATCGAAACCGCGGCCGTTCCAGGTGACCACGCGCGGCTTCCACTTGGCCATGAAGTCGGCGAAATCAGTCAGCATGCCCGCCTCGTCCTTGGCCTCGCCGATGGTGCCCATCTTCCTGCACGCCATGTGCTCGTCCAGCCACATGACCCCGATGACCACGGGCTTGCAGGCGTAAAGCGGCGGGAAAGGACGCTCCATGCCCGGCTGCGGTTGCGGCGGCGTGTAGAGATCGCCGTCGGGAATGGTTTCGATATCGAGCACGAGATGCGTCAAGGCTGACATGGCAAGCCAGATTGTACCTCGCCGAGCGTGGCTATTGATCGTGCACGCTGCGAACTGACCGGCTAGATGGCCGATCGTGATTCGAGGAAAAGCACATTCATCACCCTCTCCCTCTGGGAGAGGGACGGGGTGAGGGTGAAGTGTTTTTCAGGCCGGACGTCGAACGACGGCAATCGTGTGAGCCAAATCTGTGGCACGATTCATGTCCCATGCAGCACCCTCACCCCAACCCTCTCCCGAAGGGAGAGGGTGAACTCAAGCCCTTATGGAATTGAGGAGGCCATGGCGACACGGGACCAGACGCCCGAGCCGGAAGAGGCCGCCCCGCCTGCGCATTCTCTGCGCCAGGTGCGCGCGGCCCAGCTCCGGGCAAAGGCAATCCGCTGGGGCATCGGCAAGTCGGCGTTCGGGACGGTCTTCCTCATCGGCGCCCTGGCCTACGCTCTCGGGCCTGAGCGGCACCTGCCTGCGAGCCGCTTGTGGATGGCGCTTTTGGTGGTTCTGTCGACCTTCAATGTCGGACTGGGGCTGCGCACATTCTCGCGGGGCAATCGCCGGACCAGGCGTTTCTGGTTGGTAGGGACGATCATGTGGGGCCTGCTGGCCACGGGTTTACTACGCATTCTGGTTGCAAGGTAGCCATGACGACCAATGTTCCGGCTAGCGGCACGGCTCCGGTGGTCCTCATCACCGGGTGTTCCACCGGCATCGGGTTGTTGGCAGCGCAACGGTTTGCGCGCGCGGGATTTCGCGTCTTCGCCAGCATGCGCGATTCGGCCCGGGGTGCGGCCCTGCGTGACCAGGCAGCGACCGCGGGCTGGTGGTTGCGCACGCCCGCGCTCGACGTCACCAGCGACGAATCGGTGGCCCGCGCCGTGTCCGCGGTCTTGCAAGAGACCGGCGGGCGCATCGACGTTCTGGTCAACAACGCCGGCTATCTTTGCCTGGGGCCGGTGGAAGAAACATCCCCCGACGAGCTGCGCGCTCAACTTGAAACCAATGTGATCGGCGTCTTGCGCGTTCTCCGGGCGGTGCTGCCTGCCATGCGCGCCCGTCGCAGCGGCACGGTGGTCAACCTGAGTTCGGTGCTGGGCCGGGTGGCCATTCCGGCCAACGGGCCGTATCAGGCGTCGAAATGGGCCTTGGAAGCATTGACCGAAACCCTGCGCTACGAGGTCAGAGCTTTTGGCATCCGTGTGGTTTGTGTGGAGCCCGGGCCGTTCAAGACCGAGATTCGCGCCAACCAGATTCGGACCGCTGAGCTGCAACGCCCGGACTCGCCCTATGCCTGGATGGTCGATCGCTACACCGAATCCTCGGCGCGCCTGCCGCGCGGGGATGCCGGTCGGGTCGCCGACGCGATTTTTCGCGCGGCCACGGCGCGCAGACCACGCCTGCGCTGGGCAGTAGGTAGCACCGCGACGGTGGCCACCAATCTGCGCCGCCTGCTGCCCGACTGGCTGTACGAACTCGGTGTACGGCGAATGCTGAGGAGTGCTAGAAAGTCATGAAGGCCATCGCGCCCGGGCCCTCGTGCGAGAATACCGGCGCGAAATGCAACGAAGTACCGCGCGCGTCCGCGGTCGCGCCGGAAGGAGCCTCGACAAAGCTCAGGTAGAAGAGCACGGCGGATGTCGCCAGCAGCCCGCCGCCGATCCCGTATCCGATCCACTGATACTTCTCATACCTGTCGCCCAGGGATTTGGTCTGCCTCATCCAGGCGGCCTGGTCGTCCGTGACCGGATCCTTTACGTTTCCCTTTTGGTCGCAATAGCCCGTCGCTGTTCCCGGACACGAGTAGCGCCGGAAGGGATCGAGCAGGGAGTTGGCCTTGTTCACTTGCCGGCTGTAGTAGATTCCAACCCCGAGACCAACCCCGGCGCCCACCAGCGCAGCCGCGGATGTCACGATGAGCGCGATTTGTGCTCCGCGTGACCCGCTGCTGGTCAGCTCCGCTCGGCCCGGTTCGGTTGGCGCTAAAGGAGCCGTAGCAGCGGGTTCCGCCGCCGTCTCAGCCGGCGGCGCCTCAACCGGCCCGAGCGGCGGCTCCACGGCGGTCAACTCGACGGCAACCTCTCTCGTGTCGCCCGAAACCAGGGTGACGCTCTTCTTGGCCGTCGAATATCCCGGCTTGCTGACGACCAGTTCGTGGGTGCCAGCGGCCACATTGGCGATGGTAAGTCCGCCCGCACCCAGGACCCCGGCCGCGATTCCATCAATGGTCACCGAAGCGCCGACCACGCCTCCCAGAACGTGCAGCGTGCCCGGCAAGTATCGGCCGGTCAGGGTGGCGATCCACTTTTGCACCGGTGCGCGCAGGGCCGCCGGACTTGCCTGATCGGGACTGATCTGATCCGTGGTCCAGGATTCCACGACTTCCTTTTCGGCGTCGAACAACTTGAGCGTGACGCTGTAGCCGTCGGCGCCGCCGTTCTTCACCGAGCCGAAGATCAGGCGCGCGGCGCCCAGGCTCTTGGCGGCCTGGCCCATGCACACGGGCGCTTCATCAGGGCAGGAAAACACAAGCTTGACCTCGACTAGGTCGCGGCCTTGCACCAGGCGATAGCCAGATATGGCCGACACGCGCTGACGCAGGGATTCGGTTATCGCGACCGCAACCGAGTCAGGCGCGCCTTCCCCCGCCTCGAGGCCCAGCACAGCGACTGTCACGTTGTCCCCGGCAAAGGCCGGACCGCCGGAGAGGAAGGATGTTGCCGCCGCGCCCACTCCGGTCATCAGGCACATCAGATAGAAAGCCCGAGCAGGTGATTTATACATATGGAAATGATTGTTTCCCGGGGAACAGCCGCTTGTCAATGACTAGGAGCGGCTCGCTGGTAGCGCTGGAGCGTGTTAGCGTATCCGCCAGCGGAAGCCACAATGCGGATCGGCGTATCGGCCAAGATATTTCTCGCGTACGCCGTGCTGCTAAGCGTGTTCGGCGCCAACAGCCTTTTTACCCTGCTCTATCTGCACCGCGGGCGTCAGGAACTGGCTGCCAATCAGCGACGGCTGGAGGTCCAGGTCGCCGTGGATGCCGCGTTGCGCTCGGTGGAGGATTTTTCGCGCTCCCGGACCAACGACAGCTCAGGAATTCCACAGGGTCTGACCAGCCGGGTGGTGGCGCAAAATGGCATCGCCTCCGCGCGGCAAAACCTGCGTGACGCGTTGGCCGCGGTTGACCAGTACCTGAATGACGAGCCCAATCCTCGGCGGAGGAGTGAATTCGAGGACTATCGCCGCGAGATTGAGGGGATGGAGGCCCGGGTGGTGGCGGTGGCCGCAGACTTGGGTGCGACTGACCCCACGGCTGGCCCGGACGCCGACCATCAGGCCGAGCGCAGTCTGGCCAACCTTCTGTCCACGTTTCATCGACTAAAGAGCAACCTGCGGGGCCGTGGCAATCAGATCGCTGCGGAGCTTTCCAACAACGAGCGGCGCGCGGTGGATGCCGCCATGCTGCTGACCGGCTTGGGCCTGGTTTTGGCGGTGGGGGCCGCATTGCTGGTTCTGCGCACCCTGTGGCCCCTGCGCGTGTTGCGCGAACACGCGCGCCAGATCGCGGGCGGCGACTACGCGCGCCGTACGGGCGTGCGCTCGCGCGACGAGATTGGCGATCTGGCCCGCGAGTTCAATGCCATGGCCCACGCCATCGAAGAGCGCGAGCACAAACTGATTCGGTCTGAACGGCTGGCCACGGTGGGGCGCATGGCCGCGCATATCACCCACGAGGTTCGCAACCCCTTGGCTTCGGTGGGGCTGTATCTGGAGCTGCTCTCCGACGAGATTGGCGCCGAGAATCCCGATGAGGCGCGCCGGCTGGTCCAGTCGCTGTCGGCCGAGGTCGACCGGTTAAGCGAGATCACCGAGACCTACCTGCGCTTCGTGCGCCTGCCCAAACCCAAGCTTGAGCGCGAGGATTTGGGGGCGCTGGCCAGCTCGGTGCTGGAGTTTTCGCGGGGCGAGCTGGCTTTGGCGCGCATCGATTTGGAGTTGGTCATTCCTTCGGGATTGCCAGAGGTCGCGGCTGACGAAAGTCAGATCCGCCAGGCCTTGCTGAACCTGGTCCGCAACGCCAAGGAGGCCATGCCCGAAGGCGGCCGCATCCGGGTGGAGGTGGGAACCACCGACTCAGGATGGATGCGCCTGGCGGTCACTGACAGCGGCCCAGGAATCAGTCCGGAGAATTTGAGCAAGATCTTCGATCCCTTCTTCTCGACCAAACAGAAGGGCACTGGTCTGGGGCTGGCGTTGGTACAACAGATCGTGACTGACCACGGGGGCCGCATTGAGGTCGACCTGCCCGCAACCGGCGGAACCACCTTCGCCATTCTGCTGCCACCCGCCGCGCGCGCCGAGGCAGCGTCGGCGGTTTTGGACCCGAGCCGCGCGCCGCCCCCGGACGCGGTCAAGGACATGGTACGATAGACAAATGGCCAGCGAAGACAAATCCAATCGAGAAGACGAAATTCGCGAAGAAGCGCGCGACGACTATGACGCCTTCCTCAAACAGGCGATTCGTCTCTACTACGACCGCGGCTGGAAAAGCCGCAAGGGCAATTTCGTTGCATTGGTCATTGCATCAGGGCAAGTGGCTTCATTGGCCAAGGATTCTGTGACCGATGGATCGAGTTTGAAGAAGGCGGCCATTGGCGCAGCCAGTGTGGTTGGCCTGCGCTTGGCCTGGCGCTATTTTCTGGCCGGCCCACTCGGCGTGATTGTCGGCGTGGCTGCCCTTGGCTCGGCCATCGCGTACCTCGGCAAGCACCAGAAGGAAGTCACCGGCAAGATCCAGCCGTATCGGACCCTGGTGAGTGAAACCCGGACCCACTTCGAAGAAATTCAGGGCGGTTACCGCGCCGGCCGCTATGACCAAGTGGGTCGCAATCTAATGGTGGACGGTTTGTTGCAGCAGTTCTTGCGGCAGGTCGACGAGGGCTAACAGCTTGTCACCCCACAGTTCGTCGAGAAACCTTCGCCACAAGAATGGCGGGCAAACGGAAGCCGTGACCTCAATTACTGCTGCTGCTGCCGCTGCTGTCGTTGAACCTCATCGTCCGTTGTGGTCCCGTTGGTTTGGGATTCTTCGTGATACGTGGTTTCGTTGACTTGAACCTCTACGCCCAGAGACTCATTGCTGCCGCCTCGGTGGAAGCCGCGCACTGGGCAGGCGTCCAGGTAGTCGAGGCCGACCGCCACGCGCACATGGCGGCCGTAGGCGCGCACGCGATTGGCCACATCGAATCCCTGCCATCCCACGCCTTCGATCCATGCCTCGGCCCAGGCGTGACTGGCCATTTCTTGCGGTCTTGCGTTGCCGGTCGCAGATCGGCTCCCGGGTGCGAGGTAGCCGCTGACGTAGCGGGCGGGAATGTTCAGCTGGCGGCAGCAGGCGACAAAGACGTGGGCGTGATCCTGGCACACACCAGCACCGCGCGCGAAAGCCTGGGCGGCCGGTGTGGTGACCTGGGTGGCGCCGGGGCGGTAGTCGACCTTTTCGCGTACCGCGGCCATCAGAGACTCGACCGCCGCCGCACGGTTGTTCATGGTTTGCCGACGGAAGCCCTCGGCAAATCGCATCAGGGCTTCATCCTGCGCGGTCAGCTCAGTAGAGCGGGTGTAGATCTCGGGTCGCTGCGGTCCCAGGTCAGGCAGGGTCAGCGGCTCGTCTGCGACTTCCACTTCGCCGCGGGCGCGAATGCGGATTTCCTGGTGTGGCTTGTCGATGACAAGGACATGCGCCGTGTTGCCAAATCCGTCGAGAAAAGTCCGCGCGGGGGCAGGCAAGTCCAGTTTCCAATTGAGAACGGTCTGCTGAATTGTGGTCTGCGGTGACAGGCGCAGGTACTGAATGGTGTAGTTGGCGGGCGTGGTGTATCGGTACTTGGTTTCGTGAACGATGGATAGTCGCATGGGGCCTCCGTTCAAACCGTCATGAGAAAATCGTGGGCTAGCTGGGTGGAGAGATTGGTCATACGCTGGCTGACCTCGGCGAGGAATTCATGCAGCCCTTGGCCGAGCACGCGTTCGATGCGGGCGAAGCGCAGGCGAGCGTGCAACTCGCCGGCGAGTCGCTGCGCCTCCAGGTCGCGCGTTCCTGCCAACGCGTCCAGGTGTTCGAGCACCTGATTGGCGCAGAAGCGCAGGCTGCGCGGCATTTCGAGGCGCAGGGTGAGCAACTCGGCGACCCGCGGCGGAGTGATGACGTCGTGGTAGGTCTGGTGGTAGGCGCGGAAGGCGCTGGCCTGGCGCAGGACCGCGCCCCAGGCGTAGTAAGTGGCGCCCGCCGCCTCGGCGTCCATGCCGGCCAGCGACTGATACTTGGTATCGAGAAGACGTGCGGTGCCGTCGGCTCGTTCAAGAAACGTACCCAGCCGAAGGAAGTGGAAGGCATCGTTGTGTAGGGTGGTGCCGTGCGAGACACCGCGAAACAGATGCGAGCGATCCTTGACCCAGTCGAAGAATTCGCGCAAACCGCGCGCCCGCAATGAAACCTCATCCAGGTCACGCAGGGCGAGCCAGGTGGTGTTGATGCTCTCCCACATCTCAGTCGAAATCACCGCACGCAAAGCGCGGGCGTTTTCCCTGGCCGCGCGCACACAAAACTTGATACTGCACGGGCTCTCCACGTCGACAGTGAAGAAGCGTGTGACGTCGGCTTCGTCCAGATTCTGCTGACGTTGGGTGAACTG
>Ga0265316_10004891_pt1 | contig 13181 bp, 7 predicted proteins | sample 4522metaG_FD_202092 | JGI IMG/M metagenome (GOLD analysis project Ga0265316, IMG submission 202092) | Rhizosphere microbial communities from Carex aquatilis grown in University of Washington, Seatle, WA, United States - 4-5-22 metaG | ecosystem: Host-associated > Plants > Roots > Rhizosphere >... | reverse complement strand
CTCCGAGGCGCAGAGCGGGCAGAGCGCGTTGCCCGACTTCGCCCATGTCTACCTGATCGTTCTCGAGAATGAGGAGTACGGCTCGCTGGTCGGGAGCGCCCAGGCGCCCTATCTCAACAAGCTGATCGGCACGTACGGGCTCGCCGCCAACTACTTCGGCGTGGCTCACCCCTCGCAGCCCAACTACCTGGCGCTGTTCTCCGGATCCACCCAGGGCGTGACCGACGATTCGACACACGACCTGGCCGGAACGAACCTGGCCGACCAGCTCGACGCCGCCCACAGGACCTGGCGCGTGTTCGCACAGGACTACCCCGGCAACTGCTTCACGGGGTCGACGAAGGACGGCAACGGCGAGGGCATCGGCAAGGCCGGTTCGTACGTTCGCAAGCACGACCCGGCTATCAGCTTCACCGACATCAGCTCGAACCCGGCGCGGTGCGGCGAGATCTCCTCGCTGGCTTCGTTCGATCCGGCGGCCGCCGACTTCGAGATGATCGTGCCCAACCTGTGCAACGACATGCATAGCTGCCCGATCGCCGACGGCGACAGCTTCCTGAGCACTTTCGTGCCGGAGATCACCTCCAGCCCGGCATTCGCCGGCAGCGTCCTGTTCATCACCACGGACGAGGGGACTACGAACCAGGGCGGCGGCGGACAGGTAGCGACGGTCGTGGTCAGCCCGCACGGCAAGCCGGCCTTCACCTCAGCGGTTCGGCACGATCACTACTCGCTGCTCCACACCATCGAAGAATCGTGGGGGCTGCCCTGTCTTGGCCAGGCCTGCTCCGCCAACGACATGGCCGAGTTCTTCAAGTAGGGGCCAGCTCAACCGTTGTGCAGAGCGTCGAGGTAGGCGCCGTATCCGGAACTGCTCGCCCATTCGGTCGCGGACTCGACCGCCGTTCCCTCGCCCCATTCGTTGAAGGTCGTCACGAGTTGCCACGGCTCCCCTGAGGCGACCATGTCGCGAACCTCCTGCTGCCAGCGGGTCGGGTCTCGCGCAAGGCGGACGGAACCCGTGGCCAGCCAGAAGCCGGGGCTGATCGAGAAGCTGTGGCCGGCCTGGTTGTCCTCGGCGACCGCCGGCGAGTACTGGTGCCACTGGTCGGGCTGGCTCGCGCACTTGGTGTAGCCGGCGAAGACCTTGAGCACGACATAGTCGGCGTGAGAAGCGTTCGCCTGAGCCCAGCGGGCGGCCATGCCGCAGCCATCGGCCGGCTGCGCGTAGACGAAGATCACCGGCCGGCCGTCGATCCGGTAGAACGACGGGTTCGAGCCGTAGTGGCTGTTGATGTAAGCCAGGTCGGACGCGATCTGGGTCGCGCTCGGGTCCGTCGTGCCCTCGGGCTCATAGTAGATCGACCACTTGAAGCCGGTCCCGGCGGCCGTCGAGAGCAGCATCGACATCTTGCCGTCGGTCGAGCTGCCCTGACCCCACCACGAAGCGATGCCGACGCCGATCCTGGCGTACTGCATAGCCGCGATCTGGGCTTCTACGACGGCGGAGTTCCCGCCGTCGTAGAAGCCGGCAGAAGGGTGGTAATGGGTGTACGGATCCATGCGCGACTGGTTCCAGGCCTCGGGGAACCATGGGTAGTAGAAGGCCGCGCGCATGGGGTCGGCCGACGTGGGCGGTCCGCTCGGCGCGGACGACGGCGAGGCCGTCGCCGTCGGCGGCGCGGTCGGCGCCGGCGTGAGGCTGGCTGTGGCGGTCGGCGCCGGACTGGCCGTAGGGGCCGGAGTCGGGGTAGAAGTCGGGGCCGGCGTTGCGGTCGAGACAGTCACGACGAGCACGGGCGGGTGGCTCGATTCACGGCTGCCAAGGCTGACTGCCGTGGCGCCGTTGTCGGTAAGGGCAAGACTCACCAGCCCGTGCCCGCCGACCAGGGAACTCACATCCATGCTGACCGTCGCGCCGGCCGTGAGCGGGCCTGATGAGACCGCGGCGGCACCAACGGCGGGAGCGTTGGCAGCTTGGGTCGCCGTCTCGCTCCATGTCGTGCTGGCGACGAGGTGGACGGACAGGCCCGCCCTATCGGCGCTGTTCGCATACAGCTTCAGCACCGCTCCGGTCACCGTGCCGCCGACGCCGCTCAGATCGAAGCGCAGGTACGCACGCCAGGCCGGCGAACCGTCGATGCGAAGAACGGTACTGCCGCCGTATCTCGAGGCTGCGTTCTGGGAGTTGACCCAGGTGTCCGCGACGGGGTGGAGCGAGACGGACGTCGTGGCCACGGTCGACGAAACGGACGCGACGATGATCGCCGCAGCCGCCAGAGCGCCGAGAGGCCGGCCGGCGCTCAGGAGGCGGGAGCGCAGCAGGCCGGCCCGCGGGCCGGCGAACCGGATACAGAACATCGCAACTCTCCATGTGGCGGCGGGATTGCGGTGGCGACGGGATTGCGCCGGTGGCGGGATTGCGGACCGGCCTGTGGACGCCGGGGGCGCGACAAAACAGCGACGTCCAAGATCCTAGCGGCCGGATCCGCTCCAGACCACGACCCACAAAGGGCGGGTACGGGCGGAAATGGGTACCCGGTTTCGCGGGCCCGGAGCAACTCGTATGGGCCAATCCCATGGGGTGGGCTCGCGACCTCCCCGCAACGTCCGCAACAGTCGCCGCAATCTCCGCCTACCTGCTCGGCGGCCGAGTCGGACTCCGCATTACCTACCCGCTCGCGGAGTCGCCCCGCCCTGTCGGGTAGGCCCGCGCGAGTGGGGTTTGCGCCTGCCGCAACGGTTTCACGGCCCGCGCCCCAAACCGGGAACGGGGCTACGTCAGCCACCCGGTCCGGCGGTACATTGCCGCGCCTTAGGGCCCACCGTAGGCGCTAATTGGAGGAGAGGTTGTATGTCCTCGGCGACGCCCCGCATCTGGTTCGTGCTACCGACCTATAACGAAAAGGACAACGTCCGTCCGATGACCGAGGCGATTCTCGCCACGGTGCCGGAAGCACACGTCCTGATCGTCGACGACAACTCGCCCGATGGAACCGGCAAGATCGCGGACCAGCTGGCGGCGGAGCGACCGAACGTGGCCGTCCTCCACCGTGAGTCCAAACAGGGCCTGGGGCGCGCCTATGTCGACGGCTTCTGCAACGTCTCGGCCCGGGGCGCCGCGATCGTCGTCCAGATGGACGCCGACTTCAGCCATCCGGTCCGCTACCTGCCGGCGCTGCTCCAGCCCATCCTCGACGGCAGCGCGGACATGGTTCTGGGCAGCCGGTACGTGCCGGGCGGCGTCATCCCCCGCTGGAACCCGATGCGACGACTCATTAGCAAGGGCGGTGGGCTGTTCGCCCGCACGATCCTGGGGCTACCGTACCGCGACCTGACCGGCGGCTTCAAGGCCATGCGCGCGGAGGTCCTGCAGTCGATCGACCTGGACGCCGTGCACGCCGGCGGGTACGCCTTCCAGGTCGAGATGACCTACCGCGCTCACAGACTGGGAGCGCGAATCGTGGAAGTCCCGATCACCTTCGAGGAGCGACGCGAAGGCGCTTCGAAGATGAGCTCGGGCATCGTCCTGGAGGCCTTCAAGGTCGTCGTCGCCCTCCGTTGGGCGGCGGCGAGAGGTCAGGTTCCGGCTACGAAACCGGGACGCCTCTGAATCGATCGCACACGGCGCCGGGCCGCGGGGGCAGCCCGACCGTGCCGCGTCGCGCACCGTGGCGCGCTGCCGCCCCTCGGAAATCGCTCAACCACGCTCGTATCCGCACTCATTCTCGGGTCAATCGTTTCAACAAGCCCAATGCGAACTTATCGGGGTTGCTCACATGAAAGCTGAAACGCTAAGCAAGGCCGGGGTTCTGACTTCGCCTCGTCTGGCCGCGCTCATCAAGTTCCTCATCGTGGGGATCACGGGCATCGCCGTGAACGAAGTGGTGTACGTCGGCCTGGTCGATCGTCTGGCCGTCTGGTTCGTCATCGCTGCGATCGTCTCGACCGAGGTTTCGACGACCTGGAACTTCCTGGGCAACGAGCTCTGGGCGTTCTCCGGCCGGCGCTTCCGCGGCCACATCTCGATCCGCTACCTCGCCTACGCGGCCATGAACAACGCGTTCCTCCTGCTGCGTGTGCCGATGCTCTTCGTCCTCACCGACATCGTGCATTTCGGCCAGGCCGGGTCGAATCTGATCGCGCTCGGTGCGCTGTTCGTGCTGCGGTTCGCCGTCTCCGACGGGCTGGTCTGGCGCAAGAAGAGCGCCGGCGAGTACTCCACCGGCGACGAAGCGCTGGACGCGGAGGTGCCCGAGTTCCGATACGACATCGGCGGCTTGCTCCGCCTGGACTCCGACTCCGAGCTGCCCGAGCTCTCCTATTTCCGCACCGCATCAGCCACGCCTCCGGATATCCGGATCCGCACGCGCCGCGTCGCCACCATGTTCTCGACCCGAGTTCGCCTGCGCCGCGACGGCGACCGCGTCACCTATCGCGAGCACCTCGGCATCCTGGGCGCCGACTTCAACGTGACCATGGGCCAGCCCATCGAAGTGGAGGCGTCGCCGCTCCTGTCGCTGTCGCGCCACGTCCTCTACACCAACGTGATAGAGGCGCTGCTGCGGTTCGTCCTGGTTTCCAAGGGTTACGTGCTGCTTCACTCCGCCGGCCTGGAGGTCAACGGTGAGGCCTCGCTCCTCTCCGCTCAGACCGACACCGGCAAGACCAGCACCGTCATCAACCTCGTCCGGGAGCGCCACTGGCGCTTCATCTCCGACGACATGGCGATCATCGACCCGGCCGGCAAGGTTCTGACCTTCCCCAAGCCGATGACGCTCTCGTACCACACCATGACCCGCGCCGTCGACGCCGACACCCTGAGCCCCAAGAAGCGAATGCAGCTGCAGGTCCAGAGCCGCGTCCACTCCAAGAGCGGCCGGACCGTCGGCAAGGGCCTGGGCTCGCTGAACGTCCCGATCATGTCGATCAACAGCGTCCTCCAGATCATCGTGCCGCCGCCCAAGTACCACATCACGGCGCTCCTGCCGGCGCACATCGCGACCGACGTGCCGATAACCAACGTCTTCCTCATGGAGCGCGGCGAGCCGATCCAGGAGCGCGTCGCGCTCGAGGCGGCCATCGACCAGCTCATCGAAAACACCGACGACGCCTACGGCTTCCCGCCGTTCTCGACGCTGGCGCCCCAATTCGTGATCGACGGGCGCAACTACGAGCAGCTTCGGGCCCGGGAGCGGGAGCTCCTCACGAGCGCCATGGCCAACGTCACCATCTGGCGGCTGCGGGTTCGTGGCCACGAGTGGGGCGAACTCCTGCCGCGCCTGATTCTCGGCGACGACGGCCGCGAGTCCGTCGCGGTCGACATCGAGACCCACGACCGCGAGCCGGTCGGGATCCCGATCGAGACCGATCTGCACGCTCCCCTGGCAATCCCCATGGAGATGCCCGAACTGGTCAGCCTGTCGGCTGCCGGCGACACGCCGCCCATGCCGATGTACGGTCCCAGGTTCTCGCCGCCGGCGCCGCAGCTTGCTGACGCCCGCCCAAACGCAAGGCTGGGCAGCTCCCCTTTTCCGGTTGACGCCAACCGCCCGGCGTCATATGGGAGGCGGTCCAACAATCCGAGCCATGGCCCCGTCGGGTCGCGGCGCTCGGGAAGTAGCCTGCGGCCGTCGGCGACCGCAAGAGGTGGCCTGAGCGCCGCCGGCGCCGACGCCCTGGCCTTGAATCCTTACGGCGGTCTCGCCGGCGGTCTCGCCGGCGGGATCGCAATTACCGGCTTCGCCGCGGCGCGCGAGCGGGCCGAGCAGCGCATTCGGACGGACGCCCGGCTGTGGGTCGGGCTGGCCGCGATCCTTCTCGTGGGCGCGGTCGTCCGTTTGTGGGGGATCAACTCCGTCGGCTTCAACAACGACGAGGCGGTGTACGCCGGCCAGGGCGCGGCTCTGGCCTCCGACCCGATCTACAGCGGCCTGTTCGCGATCTTCCGCGCCCATCCGCTGCTGGTCCAATTCCTGTACTCGATCTCTTTCCGCATCGTCGGGGTGAATGACGTCTCGCCCCGGATCATCTCGATCGGCTTCGGTCTGGCCGCCATCGCCCTGGCTTATGCCACGGGCGCGCTTCTGTACGGCCGGCGTGCCGGACTCATCGCCGCCACCATCCTCGCCCTGATGCCGTACCAGGTCATAGTCACGCGCCAGGCCCTCCTGGATGGACCGGAGACGACCCTCTTCCTCTTGAGCATGTACATGGTGGCCAGGTACGCGCGCGGCAGCGAGAGCCGCTGGCTCTACGGCGCCGCCTTCACGATGGGACTGACCGTTCTGGCCAAGGAGACTGCCGTACTCATAGTTCCGGTGGCCGTGGCCTTCTTGCTGCTGGTCCCCGAAGTGCACATCAAGCTTCGAAGCCAGCTCCTGTGTCTGGCCCTGTTCGTGATCGCCTTCGCGCCGTACCCGCTGGCCATCTTGATCGGCAAGGGCACCGGCGCCGCGGGATCATTCGTGCTCTGGCAGGTCCTGCGCCAGCCGAATCACACCTGGACCTTCTACGGCGACATCCTGCCCGGAGCCGTCGGCCCGATGGTCTTCCTGGCGGCCGTGGCCGGTCTTGTTTACGCGCTTCGCCGCGGTGCATGGGAGGACCGGCTGCTCTTCTGCTGGATCGCCGTCCCCGTCGCCTTCTTCGAGCTGTGGCCCGTCAAGGGCTACCAGTACCTCCTGCCGATCTCGCCGGCGATCGCGATCCTGGCCGCCCTCGCGCTGGACCGCCTCATCCGCCGGGCAGAGCTCATCACCGACCGACCGGCCGGAGAAGAGACCGCGGCCGATGCTCCCGCCGCCACGCGCCGGCCCAGGCCATCCCGACGGATCGCCGTCGGCGCTACGGCCGTGCTTCTGGCGGCCACCATCGCCAGCATCGCGATCCCAAGCGTCATGGCCGTGAACACTACCTCCATGAGTGGCTCCCTTGCGGGTACCGGGGGCCTACCCGGTGGGCGAGACGCGGGGCTCTGGATCAAGGCCAATGTGCCCCAGGGCGCTAGCTTTATGACCACCGGGCCAACGCTCGCCAACATCATCGAGTTCTACGGCCAGAGGGCGGCCTACGGCCTCTCGGTCAGCCCCAACCCGTTGCGCCGCAACCCGGCCTACGACGCAATCCCGAACCCAGACCGGGCCATCCAGCTCAACCAGATCCAGTACGTGGCCACCGACATATGGTCGGCCCAGCGCTCGCCCTTCTTCGACGCACTCCTCCGTAAGTACGTCGCCCGCTACCACGGGGTGCTCGCCTACCAGCAATCGGCTCAGGTGCGCGACTCCAGCGGAAACCTGTCGACTCAGGTCGTGATCCAGATCTACGAGGTCAGACCGTGAAACGCTTCGCTCAGACCTTCGCACTGCACAGTGGCCCGCGTCTCGTTCGCGTCGCCGCCGTTGCCGCTGCGATCGGCCTGGCGGCGGCACCGCTGGCCTTCGCGGTTCCCGCGGACGCGGCATCGGGCAAGCCGATCCAGCACGTCGTCTTCCTGATGCAGGAGAACCACACCTTCGACAACTACTTCTCCGCCTTCCCGGGCGTGGAGGAGCCGCCGGCGACCTGCCAGCCCAACTGGATCCCGACCCCGGCGCCCAGTGCGACGCCGGTTCCGAGTGCGACGCCGGCGCAGAGTCCGGCCGCGAGTGCAACGCCGGCCGCGACTTCCAAGTCCAAGGCGACGCCCGGACCCACTCCGGTGCCGACGCCGGTTCCCTCGGCCAGCGCCTGCTATGCGCGTTTCCACCTCACGAGCCACCGTACGGTCGACCTGAATCACAGCTCCAGCGCAGCGCTGCGGGCGTTCGATGGCGGCAAGATGGACGGCTTCGCCGCGGCGCAGGCGACCTACAACCTGCCGACGGACCTCGCTACGGGCTATTACGACGGGACCGACCTGCCGCTCTACTACAACCTGGCCAGCGACTACGTTCTGGCCCAGCGGTTCTTCAGCTCGGCATGGGGGTCGAGCCAGAACAACCACATGTACTCGGTCGCCGCCCGCATCGGCGGGACCATGCCCGCCACCGGCTATGACTTCCCGACCATCTTCGATCGGCTCCAGGCGGCCGGCGTGTCGTGGAAGTTCTACGTCCAGAACTACGCTCCGAACGTCACCTTCCGCAACACCAACATCAACGACCCCAAGGAGAGCCAGCTCATCTGGGCGCCGCTGCTCGACTTCGCGCGCTTCATCGACGATCCGGCTCTCTCCTCGCATATCGTCGACATGTCGCAGTACTACACCGACCTCCAGACCGGCAACCTGCCGGCCGTGGCATACCTGGTGCCGAGCGGCCTGTCCGAGCACCCACCCGGAGACATCACCGTAGGTCAGTCCTTTGCCGTCTCGACGATCACGTCGCTCATGCGCAGCTCGGCCTGGGACAGCAGCGTGTTCACCGTCGCCTGGGACGATTGGGGCGGCTGGTATGACCACGTCGCGCCGCCGCAGGTGGATGCCGACGGGTACGGCTTCCGAGTGCCGGCGATCATCGTCTCGCCCTACGCCCGGAGTGGCACGATCGACAACACGACATACGACTTCACCTCGATTCTGAAGTTCATCGAGGACAACTGGTCCCTGCAGCCGCTCACCGCGCGCGACGCGACGGCCAACAGCATCGCCGACGCGCTCGACTTCAGCCGCGCTCCGGCGCCTCCCCTATTCCCGGCCCAGACATATCCGCCGCAGGCGACGCTCGATACGCAGGCCCGCCCGCTCATGCTCGCCGTCTACGCCGCCATCGTTGCGTTCGCGGTCGTCTGCGGCGCTTTCATAGCCCGGCCATGGCTCCGCCGGTCGACCCAGCACGCGTGAGGACCCGTATGAACGAGCTCTCGAGGCGCCTGCCAGTCAGGCGAAGGCGAACATCTCTGGCGGCAGCGATAGCCGTGGCCGCGATCGTCCTGATGGCGCTCGCCCCCGCAGTGGCGGCAAGCCCGATCGGCGCAGGATTGCAGACCCAGGCGGCCCGTGCGGCCGCCGCCCGACCCGTGGCGACCGCCGTCAAGGTCGTCGTCCCGACGGGCGGCGTTCTCGGCAGCGACGTCACCGTGGTCGCGACGCTGCGCAACCGATCCGGCGCCGTGCTGGCCAACCAGCATCTCTCGCTGTACCTGGACAACGTCTCGCTCCGGAGCGACAAGACCGACGCCCATGGTTCGGTCTCGTTCATCATCCCGGGCAAGAAGCTGAATGTCGCTCGCTCATACGCCGTTCGCGTTGCGTTCGCCGGTTCCCACGGCTACTCCGCGTCGGCCGTCGACGCCGCTCTTACGATCCTCGCGGCAGCGGTCCAGATCCACACGGTTCCGCCGCTGCCGAACTTGCGTTTCACGCTCGGCGCCGAGACGGCGGTGACCGGCATCGACGGCATTGCTGCTCTGCCGGTGCCCCAGGCCGGGACCTACCAGATCACGGCCGACCTCAACCCCGACAACTCGCCGACCGCGACCGTCAAGGCGAGCTTCGTGCGCTGGCTCGACGATGTCTACGTGGCCAACCGAACCGTCGACATCACCGGCCCGGCAACCTACACCATGGGTCTGACGGTCGCTTATCGAGCGTCGATCAAATACGTCGACCTGAACAACCAGCCGGTCGACCCGACGTTGATCCAGCAAGCCCAATTCAGCACCGGCACAGGCACCAACGACGTCGTGCTGAACTCGCAGACCGGCGCTTCCGACGTCTGGTGGACGGCGGCCTCGGTCGCCCGCGTAACCAGCTCGCTCCTGCCGACGACCGTCACCTATCGCGCTCTCTCGGTGCAAATCCACGGCGCGCAAGTGGTCAACCGCGGCCAGCAGGCCTGGACTCCCACGCAGAACGGCGTCTGGACGATCCAGCTGCTGCTCTACGGGATGACGGTCACGACCCACGACGCCATGTTCGGGATGCCCGTCTCCGGCCAGCTGGCGCTGACGTACCCCGACGGCGACACGATCAAGGCGAACGTCGACTCGAACGGCGTCGCGACCTTCACGAACCTGCCCCGGGGTCAGTACCAGCTCAAGCTGACCCCGGCCGCCTACTCGCCACCGACGCCGGTGGCGCTGTCGCGGCCGCAGAACGCGACCATCCGAGTCATCACGTACCTGGACGTGGCCGTCGCCGCGGGCGCCTTGATCCTCGTGGTGCTGGCGCTCTTCCTGGTCGGCCGAGGGGCCTTTATCCTGGCGCGCCTGCGGCGCAACCGCGCCCGGGCCGCCCGACCCGTCCAGGAGATGGCTTCATAGCGGCAAGGGCACGGGAGTTGCAATGATCGGCTCCGATAGCACGGCCGGCCGCCGCGCCAACCGCCACCGTCGGTTCGAGCCCGGCCGAGGTCGGGCCGCTGCGATACCGCTCCTCCTCGCGCTGGCAGGCGCGCTGAGCGCGCTCGGACTCGCGGCCGCCCCGACCGCTTCGCCCAGCCCGGCGCAGGGCGTCTCACCATCTCCGGCGTCATCCGCGGCGTTGGGGGCCGCCCCGCCGGTGCTCGCCTACTACTACATGTGGTTCAACTCGGCGAGCTGGACCCACGCCAAGACCGACCTGCCCTCACTCGGGTCATACGACAGCACGAATCCGGCGGTCATCCACCAACAGGTGACCTGGGCCAGGGAGGCTGGCGTCGACGCCTTCATCGTCTCCTGGAAGGGCACGCCTTCGCTCGACGTGGCTCTGTCCGAGCTCGTCGCGGAATGCCACAGCCAGGGCCTCAAGCTGGTCCTGATCTACGAGGGGCTGGACGTCAACCGCAAACCGATCCCCATCGCGACGGTCTCGTCCGATCTGAGCTGGTTCGTCGCGAACTACGGCTCGGACCCGGCCTTCGACCTGTTCGGCAAGCCGGCCATCGTCTGGTCCGGGAGCTGGGCCTTCACCACCTCCGACATCGCGGCGGTTCGCGCCCAGATCGGCGCGCCGGACAAGGTCCTGCTGCTGGGGTCGGAGAGGAGCGCGGCGGCCTACACCGCTCGAGCCAGCCTCTTCGACGGCGACGCCTACTACTGGTCTTCGGGCGACCCGCTGACTACGCCCGGCTACCAGAAGCGCCTGGACCAGCTGTCCACGGCCGTCCACGCCGGCGGCGGTCTGTGGCTGGCGCCGGCCTCGGTCGGCTACGACGCGCGGCTCAACGGCGGCACCACCGTCGTGGACCGGCGCAACGGCGCGACGCTGACGGCGGCCTGGGCCGACGCACTGGCGAGCGGCCCGGACGCGATGGCGCTCATAAGCTGGAACGAGTACACCGAGAATTCGTACGTGGAGCCGAGCCGAAACTACGGCGCCAGGTATCTGGACGTGCTCTCGCTTCTGACGGGGACTTCGGGTTCGTTCGCGACGGCGTCGCCGTCGCTGGCGGCTCCGTCGGCTACCCCGGCGCCGACGGCGCCTCCCACGCCGGTTCCCACGGCCCGCGGTGGAACGGCGGGCTCGCCCGCCGGACCCGCATCCGGGCATACATCGGCCCCGTACGACTGGACGGCCTCGATCCTGGTGGCGGCGCTGGTGCTCGTCGGCCTGGGCGGCCTGGCCTTCAGCGTTCGCAGCAGGTCTCGATCCGGCGGGTCGGACGGCCGTCCGACCGGGACCCCGGGCCGCCCCGATTCGTTGGGCAGATCGATCGAATGACCGCCACTCCGGCCGCCGCCCCACCCCGCGCCCGTCGCTACCGGGCCGGGCGGATAGCGCTGTCGCTGGCCCTGATCGTCGCCGCGGCCGCGTTCACGGCGGTGTGGGCCATTCCCAACGTCGCCGGCGCGGCGTTCGTCCAGGTCAGGGCCGTGGTCACCGCGACTGCCGCGTCTACTGGACCAAGCGTCACGATCGGCCGCGCCGCGGCGGTCCAGGCCGGTGCGATCAGCGTCGGCGTGGAGATCGACAACCGCTATCCACTCGCCGTCGTGGTCGGAACCGGACCCATCGCCTATCAGGCCGCCGCATACCGGCGCGACACGAGCGGCCTGCTCACGCGCGTCTGGCAGGCCGGCGCCGGCGACCCGGCGCTCGAGGAAGGCTCCGACTCGCCGGCCGGCGGCGGCACCGGCAGCGGCGCGGCGGTCGTCCCTCCGGGCATGTCGCGCCACGCCCTGACGAGCGGCGCCACGGCATTCAAGCTGACCGACGCCGCGGGCGCCCCGCTGCCGGCGGGCGTCTACTACCTGCGGGTCTGGGCTTACGGAATCGGCAGTCCCGTGGTGGCCGTGGCCCTCGACAACGGCGTGGACCCACTTGGCCCGCCGGTCGACGTGCCGCAGCCCACCGCCTGAGGCCGTAGGCTCCCTGCCGGCCGAACCCGGGCCCTTCTGCGCGGCGAGCGCCGATCGTCAGCCGCCCTGCGAGAACCTGGCCACCCAGTAGGCCGTCCGCGTCAGATAGGCGTCGGGTGCGGCCGCTCCGGTGACACCCCACGCGCCTTCGTAGCCGGTATACGTCCGGGCCCCGGCCGCGTAGTCGCGGGCCGGCTCGATCTGCGTCCCTTCATGCCATTCGTTGAACGACACGATGCCGATCCACTCCGGCGCCGTGGCGATGGCGGCCTGCCACATGGCGTCATAGCGCGCGCCGTTCTGGCGGTCGATCGTCGGCTGAGGGTTCGTGACGGCCTGACGATCGTCGAAGCCGGGGCTGACGTCCGGGCTGCAGATCAGGTTGTCCGCCCGACAGCCGGCGACCAGGGCCGCGAAGCTGTCCGGCGACGCCAGCGGATCGTATGTGTACACGCCGTCGCCGCCGTCGTGTACGGCCGAGGCGGCCTTGGGCGAGTGGATCATCACGATGGAGTCGTCGGCCGTGCCGCGCAGACCGCCGAGCGCAGCCTTGAGGGCGGCGGCCGGCAGGCGACTCGGGGCGAAGAGATAGAAGACTGCTCGCGGCGCCGTCGAAGCGCTGGCGGACGTGGCCCGCGAGACGCGATACAGCGCCGGCGAAGCGCCGAAGCGGCCCAGGAGATACCGGATGTCGGACGCCACCGAGGCCGCCGTCTGGCCCGTGTAGGGCTCGAGGTGAAACGCGATCTTGATCCCGGCCGGCGTCGCCGCGGCGAACAGCGCGTCCAGCGACTGGTCGTCCCAGCTTCCCCGACCCCACCAGCTGACCGCGACGACGCCGATGCCGGCCGATCGCAGCTCCGCCATCTGGGCGGCCAGGACGGCGGGGTCGCGAGAGTTGTACGGGCCGGCCTCGG
>Ga0265316_10004890_pt1 | contig 13187 bp, 13 predicted proteins | sample 4522metaG_FD_202092 | JGI IMG/M metagenome (GOLD analysis project Ga0265316, IMG submission 202092) | Rhizosphere microbial communities from Carex aquatilis grown in University of Washington, Seatle, WA, United States - 4-5-22 metaG | ecosystem: Host-associated > Plants > Roots > Rhizosphere >... | reverse complement strand
GTGACTACTGCCGTCGACACTTTGGTCAGTCTTATCGAGCCGGTGATGATAGTCGGGCTTGGTGTGGGGGTTGGTATTTTAATGGCATCTGTCCTCATGCCTATCTACAATATAGCGGGAGCTTCTTAAAATTTCACGCGCAGTTTGTCCACATTTAGCATTGGCGTATTATTTTGACAGTTGTATAATGTGTATACTCGTTTCAATAAAACGACGCCCTCTTTTATGAGAGGAGGTCGAACAAATTACAAGAATTATCATTAATTTTTAGATTTAATACAATTATTATGAAAAATATGAGAAAAGGTTTTACACTCATCGAACTTTTGGTGGTTATTGCAATTATTGGTATTTTGTCGTCAATTGTTCTTGCATCTCTAAACACTGCTCGAGGTAAGGGTTCGGACGCTGCCGCGCAAGAGGAAATTAACAACATTCGCGCCAACGCTGAAATTTTCTATAGTATTGGCAATACTTATGCTGGTGTTTGTGGGGCTGCCAGTGTTGTACAGCAAATGAAAGCTGCCGCCGCAGTTGAGGGTTTGACATGGGCAAGTATTTCCGACAACAGCGTTAAGATTACATGTGTAGATTCAGCTAATGCATACGATGTTTCTTTGCAACTTCCGAAAGGTGCTGGAACGGGCTTTTATTGGTGTATTGACAACACCGGTACGGCAAAACTCGAAACATCAATGACGGCTACTCAGACAGCTTGTACTCCATAATTGTATTACATTTTTTCGGATACTTTGTGTCCAAATTAAAAACCGGCTTCGTTTTACACAACTTGCCGGTTTTTTGTTGCCAGTTTATATTCAATAGTTGTATAATATAAATATGTTCACCATCTTCACCTTATACATTTTTGCTCTCGGTGCGATTGTCGGCAGTTTTCTCAATGTTGTGGCTTTGCGGTGGGGTAGCAAAATGTCGGCGATGAAAGGTCGCTCGGTTTGTTTTCATTGCAACCGCGAGCTCAGGTGGTTTGAGATGGTGCCGATTTTCAGTTTTCTTTTTCTCGGCGGAAAATGTCGCAATTGTAAAGCAAAACTTTCTGCGCAATATTTGCTGGTTGAAATAATCACCGGACTGGTTTTCGTCGGCGTCTTTTTGCGTCAATATGGCTTGTGGTCCATCTACGGCGTCATGCCACACGGGCTTTTGTATTCGGTTTTGTTTTTCATTTTTTACGCTGTTATTTTTTCTATTTTGACAGTCATTGCTTTGTATGACATTCGTCACAAAATAATACCGGACAGTTTGGTCTTTTCTTTCATGATTTTGTCACTCGGAAAATTACTTCTCTTTGTCTACTTCAACGGACTGCCCGTCAGCGCGCTCGACACACTCAACCTGCTTTCTCCACTCATTTTGTCCGTTCCGTTCGCCCTGCTCTGGTATTTTTCGGACGGCGAGTGGATTGGTTTCGGCGATGTCAAATTGCTTTTCGGTATTGGCGCGCTACTCGGTTTTGTTTGCGGACTGTCGGCTACCACTCTGGCTTTTTGGCTCGGCACGGTTTGGGCTTTGCTCGCATTGCCATATTTCAAGTCGGCAAAACGAAAAATCGGCTGGAAATCCGAAATACCACTGGCACCATTTCTGATCATTGCGGCATTTTTGGTTTTTCTTTGGCATTTTGATTTTTTCGGACTAAATTTGCTGTTTTGAAAAATTTTAATAATTTATTTTAATGATTTCGAATTCAAAAAAAGGTTTTACACTCATCGAGATGATGATTTGCATAGCTATCGTCGGAATTATTTCGACCGTGGTTATGTTTAGCTACTCGGCTTTCAGCGACAGTTTGGCTCTGTCTTCCGCCGGGCAGGAGATTGCCGTCGAAGTGCGTCAAGCCCAGGTCTACGGTCTCTCGGTCAAGGAAAATACAGTCGGTGGTAGTGGACAATTCAACAATGGCTACGGCGTGCATATCAGCCTGGACGACCCGACAAATTATTATATTTTTGTCGATCTTGCTAATCCCATCCCAAACAACAAATACGATGGCAACAGCACTTGCGCGCCCGGCGGTGAATGTGTCGAGAAAATGTCCCTGCGCAGTGGCGTTTCCATCACGGCTATTTGTGGCGCGGCTTTCGGCAACACAGTTTCTTGTCCGCTCAGTGCAAGTATCAGAGCTATGGACATTATTTTCGTGCGACCAAATCCGGACGCGCAGATTCGTTTCCTGATTTCCGGCGGCAGTTTTTATCAAAGTGGTGGAACTTTTCAAACCGGACAAATCATTTTAACTTCCGCCGGTGGCAAGACAATGAAATTGACGATTCAAAATACCGGTCAAATATCACTTCAATAAAATGAAAAAAATATTTTCAAATTCCAAAACTTCTTTCTCCTCAATTCCCTCGAAGGGCACGCATAAATTTTCTGCTGAAAATTTTGCTCACTCTCGCCTACCCGGCTCCGAGAGTCCCTTCTCGGAAATTGAGTCAACGAAGTTTTGGAATTTGAAAAAAAATAAGGGCTTCACTCTTGTTGAGCTTTTGGTTTCCATTTCCGTTTTCAGTGTGGTCATGGTTATTTGCATGGGCTCGATAGTGGTTATGCTCGACTCCAATCGCAAGTCCGAAGCCGAGCGTTCGGTCATGGACAACTTGGGTTACACGATGGATAACATGGTCAGGTCAATCAGATTTGGTAGTAGTTATCATTGCGGACTTTCCGGCACACTGAACCAGCCATTAGACTGTCCCACAGGTGATACAGCGATTACCGTTTTGGATTCGTCCGGAACACAGACGACATACAGACTGAGTGGTGGCGCTATTGTCAAAACCGTTGGCGGAGTCGATTATATTTTAACATCGCCGGATACAACCATTCAGACTCTGACATTTTTTGTTTTGGGTTCGACACTGTATTCCGCCGGTGATGTTGTGCAACCGCGAGTAATCATCACCGTCAACGGTATCGCCGGCGTCAACAGCAAAAGCCAATCATCGTTCAATCTGGAAACAATGGTGTCGCAGAGAAAGTTGGATATTCAATAAAATGAAAAATTTGAAATTAAAAAATAAAAATAAAGCATTCACACTGGTCGAGACTTTGGTTGCCATTGCTATTTTGTCGATTTCGGTTTTGGCGGCATCGGCGGCGGTGCAAAACAGCTTGCAATCCTCCTATTATGCCAGAGACGAAATCACTGCTTATTATTTGATTCAAGAAGCCGTCGAATATGTCAGAAATATTCGCGACGGAAATGCACTGGCGAATATTTCCTCGCTTTCTTCCGGTGGTAGCGGAGTCAATTGGCTTTCCGGTATTTCGCTAAACTCCGGCGACCCGTGCTATTTTGGAAATTTCTGCACGATTGATGCCACAAAACCTCCGGCAAGTGCCATGACCGTTTGTTCACCCGCCAACTCCGCCAGTTCTTGTCCGTATTTGAATCAAAACGGTAGTGGACTTTTTACATATTCTGCCGGCACGCCGACCAAATTCAGAAGGTCGCTCCAAATCAGCCAAGTTCCAGGAGACAGCAACGAAATTATTTTGACAGTCTCGGTCAGCTGGAACAGTAGCGCCAATCACAACGCCAATGTTTCTGTGCAAGAATGGCTTTTTAACACAAGATGATGAAAAATAAAATAAAAAAATCAAATAGCGGTTTTGCGTTGCTTGTCTCAATTGTCACGACCGGCATACTTTTGCTCATTAGTTTTGTTGTCGCAGATGTTGCTTTCAAACAACTGATTATTTCCAGTGCTTACCAGTCATCGCAACAAGCTTTCTACATGGCGGACAGCGGTATGGAATGCGCGCAATATTGGGATGTGAAAAATCCGAACAACACAACTATCAGCGCTTTCGCCACTTCCACAGCCGGTTCGATTCTTTGCAACGGTCAGAATGTGAACACCGGTAGTGAATCCGTCGCGAATGGCAATCCGGTAGCCACCAATCCTCAGCAATCCAGCGTAATCGGTGGAACTTCACCTAGTATTTTTCAAATAAATTTCGGCAATTCTTGTGCCATTGTCTTGGTGACAAAAAATGCCGATGGCACAACCAAAATCGACTCGCATGGCTACAACACTTGCGATTCCTCTGCCGGACGGCGATACGAGAGAGGTATCACAACGACATATTAAATTTTCGTAACCTCCATTTTTTGCTATACTACCGGTATGTCCAAAATACCGCAGGAAATAATCGAACAAGCTAAAAAACTGAATGCCATCATTCGGCGTCATCAATATTTGTATCACACAATGGACACGCCGGAGATTTCCGACGAGGCATATGATTCGCTTTTGCGCGAGCTTTTGAGTTTGGAAGAAAAATATCCGGAGCTGAAAAAAATAAACGATGCCAGCGAACGCGTCGGCGGGGAACCGCTCAGTGAATTTAAAAAAGTCCGGCACGAATTTCGTCAATGGTCATTTGACGATGTTTTTGATTTTGGCGAGTTGCAAAAATGGGACGAAAAAGTCAGAAAAATGATAGAAAAAAATCCGGAAATCGCCAAAGAAAAAGTTGAGTATTGTTGCGAATTGAAAATCGACGGGCTGAAAGTAATTTTGACATACGAACACGGCGAGTTTCGGCAGGGCGCGACGCGTGGTGATGGCGAGGTCGGCGAGGAAGTGACGCAAAATTTGAAAACGATTCGAAGCATTCCGCTTCAGCTCGCGAAGCCTGTTTCTTGCATCGCTGTTGGCGAGTGCTGGCTTTCCAAAAAACAGCTGGAAAAAATAAACGCGTCGCGCGCCAAAGTGGGCGAACCGCTTTTTGCCAACACACGCAACGCCGCCGCCGGCTCATTGCGTCAGCTCGACCCGAAAATTGTTTCCGACAGAAATTTGGATTCTTTCATTTACGATTTGGATGAAATACCAGCTTTGATGCCGGAAAATCAGGACGAGGAATTGGTTTTGCTCTCCAATCTCGGTTTCCAAACCAATCCGCACTACAAAGTTTTTGATTCGCTTGCCGGCGTGCAGAAATTTTACGAAGCGTGGTCGCGCAAAAAAAATTCGCTGGACTACGGACTGGACGGTATTGTCATCAAAATCAACTCGCGCAAAATCCAAACAGCGCTGGGCTACACAGCAAAATCTCCGCGATGGGCGATTGCTTACAAATTTCCGGCGGAGCAGGTGACGACCGTCGTCGAGGACATCGCTTTCCAAGTCGGACGCATGGGCACGGTCACGCCAGTGGCGCATTTGCGTCCGGTGGTGGTTGCCGGCTCGACTGTCTCACGCGCGACACTTCACAACGAGGATGAAATAGCTCGACTGGATGTGAGAGTCGGCGACACAGTTATTTTGCAAAAAGCCGGTGATGTCATCCCGGACATTGTTTCGGTGGTCAAGGAATTGCGCACAGGAAAAGAGAAAAAATTTGTTTGGCCAAAAGCGGTGATGGCTTGCGGGGGAGATGGCGCCATTGAGAGAATTCCGGGGCAGTCGGCATGGCGATGTGTCAACAAAAATTCTTTCGAACAGCAAAAACGAAAGTTTGAACATTTTGTCTCGAAACAAGCGCTGAATATCGTCGACCTCGGTCCGAAAATCATTGAAACTTTTTTGAAAGAAAATTTGATTTCTGAATACGCCGATATTTTCACTCTGGAAAAAGGCGACCTGCTCGCGCTTCCGCGATTTGCTGAAAAGTCGGTCAGCGGTTTGCTCTCGGCGGTTTCGTCGGCGCGAAAAACCACTCTACCACGACTGCTCATCGGACTTTCCATTCCGCAAGTCGGCGAGGAAACGGCATACGATTTGGCGGAACATTTCGGCACACTGGAAAAATTGTGCACAGCGTCGTATGAAAATTTGGAAAAAATAAACGGCGTCGGGCCTATCGTTGCTCAGTCGGTCGTCGACTTTTTCGCTGACAAAAACAACCAAAAAATGCTCCAAAATTTTTTGCGACAAATCACGATTGAAAAATCCGCGTCGACTGGGACTTCGCAAAAGAGCACTGAGCTCGCCGGCAAAACATTTGTCCTAACCGGCACGCTCGCCACCATGTCTCGCGACGAAGCCAAACAAAAAATCCGCGCGCTCGGTGGCAATGTTTCGTCGTCCGTCTCGCGCGAAACCAGTTTTGTCGTCGCCGGCGAAAACCCGGGCAGTAAAAAAGAAAACGCCCAAAAACTGGGCGTCAAAATTCTATCTGAGGAAGAGTTTTTGAAACTCTTCTGAACTATTTTTCAATACGATTGAGACGCGGATTGAGACGGTTACTTACATGTCCCGACTCAATTTTTCCCGAGAAAACTTCTCTTTCGTTTTTTGGCAGATTTGGTCCTTTCTTTATATTTCTGCGAGAAATAACTTGGTCATCTCGCTCCTTTCTGGCAAGCAAATAAGTCTCTCTCAAAGTTTTTTCATCTATGCCGTAATTCTGGGCTATAAGAGAAATTCTAGATTCGGGTGGTAGTATTCCTCCACTTTCCCAACTAACCAAAACACAGCTTCTTATACCCATATTTGTAGCCACTTCAACCAAAGTCTTATCTTTTCTGACTCTGGCTAAATTAAGCATCGAGCCAAGTTTTCTTATGTTTTTTTCCATACATTCTCCATCAACATTAAATCACTTTTTCATGAATTTTGCAAATTTTTTTAATTTTCAAAACATGATATTATGCAAGAATGATTACTACAGAAGACATCAAACACCTAGCTGAGCTTTCACGCATGGAAATTTCCGATGCGGAAGTGCAAAAGCTGACCGGTGAAATTGACTCGATTCTCGGCTATGTCGGACAAATAATGAACACGACTGGCGACATGTCGCGTGAGGTGCCGGTGCTCCATAATGTCATGCGCGAGGACGAGCCAACGAACACGACGGGTGAATTCACCGAGGCGATTTTGGCAAACGCGCCGTCACGCGAGAAAAATTATTTGAAAGTGAAAAAAATTTTGGGCGGAAATTCCGACGACATTATCTAAAAAACATGATTGACCTAAAAAAATTAACAATCAAATCGGCTCACGAGCATTTGGTCAAAGGCGATTTTTCGGCGCGCGAGTTAGCGCAGGAATATTTGAAAAATATCGCCGAGAAAAATCCGCAGATAAACGCCTACCTCGAAATTTACGATGATGTTTTGGCGCAGGCGGATGAAGCGGACAAAAAAATCGCGTCGGGGCAGGCGACAGAGCTGACTGGCATTCCGCTGGCGATAAAAGACAACATTTTAATTGCCGGCAAAAAAGCCAGCTCAGCGTCGAAAATTTTGGCGGGATTTGTCGCTCCATACGATGCCACGGTCGTTTCAAAATTGAAAAAACAAAATGCGGTTTTTCTCGGTCGCGCCAACATGGATGAGTTTGCCATGGGTGGCTCGACAGAAAATTCGGCGTTTGGTGTGACTAGAAATCCGCTCGACCCCACGCGCGTTGCCGGTGGTAGCTCTGGTGGCTCTGTCGCGGCGGTGGCAATGGACGGCGCGCTTTGCGCTCTCGGCTCGGACACCGGTGGTTCGGTCCGCGAACCGTCGGCTTTTTGTGGCACGGTCGGGCTAAAGCCAACATATGGTGGAGTTTCGCGACATGGGCTGATGGCGATGGGTTCGTCGCTGGATGTTATCGGACCGGTGACAAAAACTGTGACGGATGCAGAAATTTTATTCAATGCAATTCACGGAGAAGACAAAATGGACGCTACAACTTTTCCGGAAAATATTTACCCGAAAAAAGACGCAAACAAAAAACTGAAAATCGGCGTGCCTTACGAAATTTTGAAACAAGACGGCATCGACCCGGCGACAAAGAAAAATTTTGAGGACTCGATAAAAAAATTGGAGTCGCTTGGTTTTGAAATTGTCGATATCAAATTGCCAAACATCGGCTACTCACTCGCGGTCTATTACATTTTAATGCCGGCGGAAGTTTCCTCCAACATGGCGCGCTTTGACGGCGTGAAATACGGTTTGCATGTGGATGGCAAGGATTTGCTCGGCGACTATTTAAAAACTCGTGGCACGGGTTTCGGTCTGGAAGTTCGTCGTCGCATTCTCATTGGCACTTATGTTCTCTCGACCGGCTACTACGACGCCTACTACACCAAATCGCTGATATTGCGCCAAAAAATTTCCGACGATTTCAAAACAGCTTTCGCCGAAGTCGATGCCATCGCCACACCTGTCGTGACTGGACCGGCATGGAAAATAGGGGAGAAAAGCGACCCGCTGTCTGCCTACCTCGCCGATGTTTTCACCGTCACCGCCAACATTGTCGGTGTGCCGGCAATCTCCTTGCCGAGTGGCACAGTCGCCACCGCCGATGGAAACCTTATGCCCGTCGGCTTGCAACTCATGGCGCCACACAACGCTGAAAATATTTTGTTTGCGATTGGCAAGAAGTTTTTTGGAGAATAGGAAATAAAATTTTTATTATCCACACCTTCATGAAAACTTCACAATTCTTTTTTGTTCTGATAAAATAAAAGGCAATTATAAAGATTGCTTTTTATTTATTGAATTTTTTATGAAAAAAATATTTTTGTTGGTTTGTTTTTTCTTTTTGTCTTTTGGTGTAGTGAATGCCGACCAGTTTTATATCAACAACACCGGAGGGGATTGTTCAAAAATCGGTGTCTGGGATGCCAGCTCACAAACCTGCAAACTATCCGCCCCGCTCGCTGGCGCGGTTTACATTGAGGGGAATGGTATTACGCTGGATGGTTCTGATACCTATCAGGCTACAACGAGTAATCAGCTAGTTAATTTTCTTAGCTCAATTTATATAAATGGATATAAAAATAACACAATAAAAAATTTGACGGTTTCTCGTGGCGACGGAATTTCTTTGAGATGGGCGACAAGCACAACATTAGATAATATTACCTCAGTTTATAATAGCAATGGTTTCCGGATTGAAAATTCTGAAAATGTGACGATAGAAAATTCTACTGTTAAAGATCCATCGGGCTATGGTTTGTATATAGTTTCCGATGTAAGAAATCTAACTCTGCACAATAATCATTTTAGTCAAAGTATATTGGCGGACGATGGCTCAGGATACCGCAAGAATATTTTTTTGCTTTCTCCACTGACAGATGATGACCAATCTAGAAATATTGTCATTGACTCTGACAATACAATAGATGGTAGAGTTATTTATTATTTTGAAAATCAGAACGGAACAGTCTTTGATAACTTACCGAATGCTGGCGTCTTTTATTGTGTGAACTGTCAAAATATTACTCTTGCCAGCACGACTTTTGATGGTCTACATAATGAAACCCAAATAAATCTTTATAAAACAACCACTTCCAATATTGAAAATAACACCGTAAAATACGGTAGTCTTTATGGTGCGTTTCTTTACAAATCCGATGGTAATAAAATCACCGGCAATTATTTTTATGGTCATCAAGTAGGTATTGGCTCAGCTTCTTCATCGGGGAATATTTATGAGAATAATAAATTTGAAGATAGTCCTTATCCTGGTATCGAACTAAGTTTAGGGGGTTTGGCAAATCTGATTACTCGTAATATTTTTACTGATACAAATGGTGTTTCGTTACTTTCTGGAGCCACAGCTGATATTGTGCAAAATAATTTTTTTTCTAGTCGTATCAATCGTGGTAGCGACCGTGACATAAGTATTTATGGCACATCCAATGTAATATCAATTGCACATGACTTGCCCGTTGGTGGAAATTACTATTCGAATTACGATTTGAATCGTGGCGGTTGTGTTGACCAAGATAATGATGGCGTCTGTGACTCGCCGTACGATATTCCGGGTCTCAATGAAGCAACCGAAACATTCGACGCGCATCCGTGGGCGACGCCGAATGGTTGGTTGAATTACAAAAATGTTCCGCTAGATGACAATGTGCTTTTTTTGCCGGGTATCGAAGCCAGTCGACTCTACACTTCGGACGCGTCCGGCACGAACGAAAATCGCCTCTGGGAACCGGATGGAAATAGTGATGTGCAAAATTTGTACATGGACGCAAACGGAAAATCCATAGGCACAAATATTTACACTCGCGATTTGCTGGACGAAGCCTACGCTCCGGCCGGTCCAAACATTTACGCATCTTTTCTAGCAACACTCGAAAAAATGAAATCGACCGACCACAGCATCGCCGACTATTCTGCCGTGCCGTATGATTGGCGACTTTCGATTGACGATATTTTGAACGGTGGCACGGCGACAGTCGTGAACGGCAAAACGCAAATCTCGTATTTGAACGCCACGACCAGCCCGTACATTATTAGCGAATTGCGCCGACTGGTGGCGAGCTCAAGGTCGGGTAAAGTGACTATCGTCGCGCATTCAAACGGCGGACTGGTGGCAAAAGCTCTGCTCAAACGGCTTGCTGACACGGGCGATCCACTCTTGTTGAAAATCGACAAGTTGGTTTTGGTCGCTGTGCCACAGCTCGGTACGCCGGCGGCTATCGCGGCAGATTTGCACGGAACCGACCAAGGTCTGCCGACGGACTCCGCGCCATTTCTGCTTTCAAAATCCGTCGCTCGCGGATTCGCGCAAAATTCCGCCATCGGCTACAACCTCTTGCCGGACCAAAATTATTTTACAAATGTCGATACGCCGGTTGTCACATTTGACTCGACACTGCCGGACTGGAGCGCAAAATATGGCAGTGTGATTCACTCGACGGACAGGTTGCAAAACTTTTTGCTCGGCACATATGGTCGAGTTTCCGCCACGAGTGCCAACACACAGGCGCCCGACACGCTGAACCCTTCACTTTTTTCACAGTCCGAAAGTTTGCATGACGCGCTCGACAGCTGGACTCCGCCCGCCGGACTGCATGTGGTGGAAATCGCCGGTTGGGGAATTCCGACGACAATCAGCGGTATAAATTATACGAGTGAAAACGGCGCCATCGCTCCGCATCCGGCGTGGACAGTCGACGGCGACGGCACTGTTGCGAGCCCGAGCGCGTTGTGGGAAAACAGTCCGAGCGAAGACAGATATTGGCTGGATGTCGGTGCATACAACAAAGATAATTTCTTGACACACATTCCTCTGCTCGGTTCTCTTTTTGCTTTGAACCATAAAAACATTTTGGAAGTTTCCAGTTTGAATAATTTTATTTCCGATATCATCACCGACAGTATCAAGCCCGTTTCAAATTACGCATACCTTTCCGCTGTCGCTCCGGCGAGCACGGGAAATCGTTTGCAATACACTTTGAACTCTCCGGCATCGCTAAACATGTATGACTCTGCCGGTCATCACACCGGCGTTTCGACGACGACAGGAAAAGTCGAGGAGCAAATTCCCGGCACATATTATGAAGAGTTTGGAAATTCAAAATATATTTTCACTGACACCTCTGCGCCGGTCAAAATTTCCATGAGCAGTAGCGCCACCGGCACCAGCACGCTGTCGTTCGCTGTCAGCGAACTTTCCGGCGACACGCAGGTCGCCAGCACGACATTCAAAAATATTCCAACGACGCCGGCGACCCAAGTGACACTGACAGTCCAGAGCGGAGCCAGCACTGTTTCGTCGATGAATATTGATTTCAACGGCGATGGAAAAGTCGACGCCACTCTGCCACCAAAACTCGACGGCACGGTGACGCTCGACATGACCGCGCCCACCACTACCGCCACTGTCTCCGGCACAAAAGGCAAAAACGGCTGGTACACGAGCAGTGTCTCTGTGAAATTGAACGCGACGGATGCGGACAGCGGTGTTGCAACCACTACATATTCTCTGACCGGCGGCGCAAAATGGCTGACATACAGCACAAGCACGCCGATTAGCCTGACCACGGAAGGCACGACCACACTGCTTTATTATTCCACCGACAACGCCGGCAACAGGGAAGCCACCAGCACGATGATTATTAAAATCGACAAGACCGCGCCGGAAGCCGTATTTTCTTTTGACCCGACGACGAAAAAAATAAACATTGTTGGAAGCGATAATCTCTCCAGCACAACCGTGACGACAACAAATCCAAAAAATATTTTCCAGTCCGCCACTTCGGTCATCGAGGATGCGTCCGGTCATACTTTGACCGTGACTTATGCCCAGCCGATTTTGTTTAATCTGGGGCGAAATATTATTGTCATGATAAAAAAATTGACATATGACACGGGTCTGACATCAAAAGTTTTTCCTTTATCCATTTTGTCGTATGACTGGTCTTTGGACAAAAAAGATAACTTTATGGGTTTTGACCAGAAATTATTTGCCGACAAAAACATAATGTTTGGCAGTTATGACCCAAAGAAAAACACGACCACACTGACCACATTGATGTATAATGGAAAGGACACGGACGGAGACAGACAGATGTTTGACCGTGACGACCACCAAGACAAAAAGAAAACGACCAAACAAACATTGCAGGGTATGGTCGTCTTGAAACTGCAAACAAACAAGGGTGTTTTGAATGTCGGTTATTAGCCTAGCCGGATTTTCAGAAAATGTTGTGCGTTTGAAAAATAACCGGCGAGGTGCTATGGTTAGTCCGGAAAAAGGGAGGCTCAAATGGGCACAACAGACGAATTTGTCGAGGGAAAATTTCAAAGAATCAATCCGCTGGAAGTGACGGATTGGAAAACATATGTCAGATTGCACATACTCGAAAAGATGGTGCATAGAGGGAAATGTTTCCTCAATGATTTAATAGACAGTCTGTCTATTTATGAAGGGGCTCAAAAAATAATTGAATTTCGGTTTAAACATGATTTAAGAATCGCTGAAATTGAAGAAATAATTCAGCAAATGTACACAGAAGGTTTAATCAAAATGACTGATTGTCGGTGCGGATCTTGTTTTGGTAAAACTATTTCACCTGAAAATGTGATCAGTCATGTGCTTGCGTTTGAAATAACTCCCGCCGGACTTGCTCTGATTCCGGAAAATGTGCCAGGACCGGAAGAGTCGAAAGCGTGATATTAGACCGTGAATAGGCTTTTAAAAAACCGCCACAAAAAGTTCCCCCAAATCCTCGCCACCCCCGGCGAGGTATTTCTTTTGTTCAAATTGGCGTGAATTTGTCTTACTTTTCGTCCAAATTCACGCATGATTTGATTATTCTAACATATGGTGATATACTGGAATAAGTATTAAATAACACTAACCGATTAGAATAAGGAATTTCTTATTCCAATAATGTTAAAAACACCATGGAAAATATAGCTAAAAAACCATTTAGACCAAAAGACTTACCTGTTACAATAGATTATATTTCACTATTAC
>Ga0265316_10004889_pt1 | contig 13188 bp, 10 predicted proteins | sample 4522metaG_FD_202092 | JGI IMG/M metagenome (GOLD analysis project Ga0265316, IMG submission 202092) | Rhizosphere microbial communities from Carex aquatilis grown in University of Washington, Seatle, WA, United States - 4-5-22 metaG | ecosystem: Host-associated > Plants > Roots > Rhizosphere >... | reverse complement strand
CTATGCCACTACTGGAGCAACCGGAGCAACAGTCACAGGCCTACCGGCAGGAGTAACAGGCACATGGCTTGCCAATGTCGTAACTATCAGTGGTACACCGACAGCCTCGGGACCATTTACCTATACAGTCACCCTGACAGGTGGTTGTGGAGTGATACCAACAACAGGAACAATAACTGTTGCAATAACTCTTCCTGTCAGTGTTTCAATAACCGCTGATGTTAACCCGGTATGTGCAGGGACAACAGTTAACTTCGTGGCCACTCCGACTAATGGAGGAACAACACCGGCTTATCAGTGGTATAATGGTGCGACAGCTGTAGGTACAAATAGTCCTACATATTCATATATCCCTGTCAATGGTGATCTTATCACTGTAGTTCTGACATCGAATGAAACATGTCAGAGCGGTGGTCCGGCTACTTCGAATATGATTACTATGACAGTTAATTCATTACCGACAGTAACCACCACTCAGGTAAATGTTGCATGTTTCAGTGGAACTACCGGAACAGCTACAGCTTTACCATCTGGTGGAACAGGTGTTTATACCTATACATGGAACACGATACCTGTTCAGACATCAGTGACTGCTACGGGACTTGCAACAGGTACATATATTGTAACTGTTGCTGATGGAAACAGTTGTACTGCAACAGCCAGCGCAATTATTACAGAACCAGCTACGGCACTATCAGGTAGTATTGCTTCTCAGACAAATGTTTCTATTCCGGGTGGAAATGATGGCAACATTATAGTTGCCGGAGCTGGCGGAACTTCTCCATATCAATACAAAATCGGATCGGGAGTTTACCAGGCTTCTGGTACCTTCGGGACACTTGCCGCCGGATCTTATACCGTCACTGTACAGGATATTAACCTCTGTACCTTTGATGTTACTATAATAATTACGGAACCTGCTGCTACGTTATCTGGGAGTATTTCATCACAAATTAACGTTGCATGTTTTGGTACCTCTACCGGAAGCGTAATAGTGACCGGTTCTGGAGGAGTACCGCCTTATGATTATAGTCTGAATGCCGGAACATATCAGGTATCAGATACATTTGGATCATTAGCTGCGGGGACATATACTATAACAGTCGAAGATGCTGTTCTAAGTAAATTTGATGTAAGCGTTACCATTACACAGCCTGCTTCATCTCTAGGAGGATCAATAAGTTCTCAGACGGATGTTCTTTGTTTTGGAAGCAATACAGGAAGTGTGACTGTAACAGGATCAGGAGGAGTATCACCGTACCAGTATAAACTGGGAGCAGGATCTTATCAGGCATCAGGTAGCTTTGGAAATCTCCTGGCGGGTTCATATACTGTAACAGTTCAGGATGCAAATCTTTGTACTTCTGATGTTCCGGTGACTATTAGTCAGCCTCCTACAGTACTATCCGGAAGTATCACAAGTCAGACTAATGTTTCATGTTTTGGATCGACAAACGGTTCGGTTACTGTTGCCGGTTCTGGCGGAATTTCCCCGTACATGTACAGTCTGAATGATGGAACATTCCAGGTTTCTGGTACATTTAACAATCTTGCCGGTACAACGTATACAATAACTGTTCAGGATGCAAATCTATGTACGGCGAACGTACCAGCAACAATTGTTGAACCTGCAGCGATTTCAATTGCCGGTGCTCCAGTACCTGCTTCTTGTCCTGATGTTCCTGACGGCTCAATAACACTCACAATCACAGGTGGGACACAGCCTTACAATATGTTTTGGTCTGATGGTGTTATCACCCCGGGACGTCAGAATATAGCTGGCGGAACCTACAGCGTAGTTGTCACTGACAATAATGGATGTGCTGCCTCACTGGATGTTGTTGTTGGTATTACAGCATCTGATAAGTGTATTGAAATACCTACTATTATAACACCAAACAATGATGGTGTTAATGATACCTGGCAGATTAAAAATATTGATCTGTTCCCGAATGCTGAAGTCTTTGTTTTTACAAGGTGGGGTAAACTTGTATTCCATAGTAAAAACTTAGCTGCAAACCCATGGAATGGTACATTTGAAGGTACGCTCTTACCAACAGATTCGTATCATTATGTTCTGCATCTTAATGATGGGTCTAAACCCAGATCGGGTGTGATAAGTATAATCAGATAATAATTACTATATTTCGAATAAGATATGAGGTATCTAAGAATTATATTACAGGCGATTGTTTTCAGCTTATGTTTTGGAACTGCCTTTTCACAACAGGTCCCTATGTACAGCCAGTACATAATGAATGGATTTCTGATAAACCCATCATTCGCGGGTCGTGATGGCTATACTACTGTTAATCTTACGGTTAGAGAGCAGTGGGTTGGAATGACGGGAGCCCCAAGCACTTATGCTGCAAGTTTTCAGACCCGTATCCTCAAAAATAGCTTCATATCAAAATCCACAGCGGTTAGAAAGAAGATTGTTAAACCTACTAAAGGAGGGAAAGTAGGTCTGGGTGGATATATCTTCAACGACAACAATGGTATTATGCATCGGACCGGATTTTCGCTTGCTTATGCTTACCATATTTCGATGGGACGAACCGGGGGAATACCGAATGATCTTTCTTTTGGACTTGCAATGACCGCTTATCAATTTGCAGTTAATATGGATAATAAGGTTTTAAATAATCCTGATGATCCATTGCTGAATTCATATGACAGGTCAGTCTTTATCCCGGATTTCAGCTTTGGAGCGAGCTTCACTACTTCAAGGTATTATATCGGATTTGCAATGACTAATTTACTCAGAGGGTCATTATTAATTGCTGATACATCAAAAAACAAAACAACTCAACTCGGCAATTATTATCTGACTGGCGGTATTAAATTTCCAATATCCCCAGATTGGACTATTGAACCATCTGCATTTCTTAAAGCTTCAGATATGTTTTTTAAGTCGGCACAGATGGACCTTACCGCCAGAGCCTATTATAAGGAAGACTATTGGGCCGGAGTGTCCTGGAGAACCAATGATGCTATCATAGCTATGGTAGGTTTAAAATATGACAGATTTTATTTTGCTTATGCCTTTGACTTCACTCTAACAGATATCCGGACGCAAAGTTTTGGAACTCACGAACTCTCACTTGCTGTTAAATTTGGTGAGAGTGCCAGAAGATACCGCTGGATAAATGCATATTAATGATTAAAAACAAATAAGGAAGCTGATTTTATATCGGCTTTCTTATTTTTCAGGAAAATTTATGTCGAGAGAAATTCTTCCGAAAATATCATTTTCACTCTTGCTGCTTACTTTTAATTTCAAATCAGGCTATTCCCAGGTTGTACCATCTCAACCGGTCAGGATCATGTTTTATAATGTTGAAAACTTCTTTGATATCTATGACGATTCTCTTACAAATGATAATGAATTCCTGCCTGATGGGTTGATGAGATGGAACTTAACTCGGTATAAGAAAAAGACATATTCACTTTATAAAACAATTATTGCATCAGGGGAGTGGGAGCCTCCTCCTGTTATTGCATTTTGTGAGATAGAAAACAGAAAAGTACTCGAAGATCTTATTTATGGTACTTATTTGCTGAAATACAATTACAGTATAATTCATGAGGAATCACCTGACAGAAGAGGTATAGATGTTTGCCTTATTTATAGAAAAGAAATTGCAAATGTTATCTGTTACAGGTACTGGATTCCGGCGAAAATTGTACGAAAGGATTTTAATTCGAGAAGCGTCCTTTATACTAAGTTTTTAATTGGTTCAGATACAATTCACCTTATTGTAAACCATTGGCCTTCGAGGAGAGGAGGAGTACTGGCCGGTGAGAATTACAGGCTCCTGATTGCCTCTATGGTAAGAGAAAAAATTGATTCATTACTTGAGAAAAATCCTTCCGGAGCAAGAATAATTGTTTTAGGAGACTTTAACTCTACCCCTGATGATCAGGCTATAAGATCTCTTGTTTGCTCCAGTGACTCAGGTAAAACCATGATTAATCTTTCTGAAAGGCTGGATGATAATGGCCTTGGGACATATCGTTATATGGGGACATGGGAAATGATTGATCAGGTAATTGTTTCAAAGGGGCTTCTGTTTTGTCGTGAAGGACTTTACACAGAACCAAATCTGTTAAGGATTTTCAAACCTGATTTTCTATTGAAAAAGGATCCTAAATACCCGGGGTTCAGTCCATATTCAACTTATCACGGATATAAATATCAGGGAGGGTTTAGTGATCATCTGCCTGTATTCCTTGATATAAAGATCAGGTGATACTATCAACAGGTGTGAGACCAAGTTCAATTCCTTTTTCCAGCATCAGCTTCCTTGCAGCTTCATGTTCATTCGGGATTATCCCATCAAGTATAGCTTCTCTGATGGCATTTTTAATAACACCAACCTTTTTACCCGGTTGTATTCCAAAAGTCATAATTATTTCACTTCCATCAACTGGAGGCTGAAAATTTCTTACGGCATCCTTCTCTTCAATCTCTTTAAGTTTATTTCTTACTAGTTTGAAGTTTTCCAGGTGTTTTGTTTTTTTAGCTTCATTCTTTGATGTTATATCAGCTTCGCATAATATCATCAGATCGTCAATGTCATTGCCGGCTTCAAACAGCAGTCTTCTGATTGCTGAATCAGTTACAAGATCCTGGGATAATGCTATTGGCCTGAGATGGAGGTCAATTATTTTCTGAACATACTTCATTTTTTCATTCAACGGAAGTTTTAGTTTTCTGAAAATATCCGGAACCATTTTAGAACCAATGAATTCATGGCCATGAAAGGACCACCCTGTATCAGGCAGATATTTCTTTGTAACTGGCTTGGCAATATCATGTAGAAGTGCGGCCCATCTGAGCCATAGATTATCAGTATTCTTACTGATATTATCAAGAACTTTTATTGAATGATGAAAATTGTCCTTATGTGCCTTCCCCTCTTTTGTTTCTACTCCTTTAAGATTATCAAGCTCCGGGAAAATGATTCTGAGCAAATCAGCTTTTTCAAGAAGAATAAAACCTTTGGAAGGATGTGGACACATTATTATTTTATTAAGTTCTGTTACTATCCTTTCAGCCGAAACAATTTTTATTCTCTCAGCATTTTCTTTTATTGAATTGAAGGTATTTTCATCAATTGTGAAATTAAGCTGGCTGGCAAACCTTATGGCTCTCATCATCCTTAATGGATCATCTGAAAATGTCTTGTCAGGATCGAGAGGAGTTTTTATTATTTTCTTCTTAAGGTCATCTATACCTCCAAAAGGGTCTAAAAACTCACCAAATGTCTCTTTGTTAAGGCTTATCGCCAGGGTATTAATAGTGAAATCCCTTCTTTTCTGATCATCTTCCAGAGTCCCGTCTTCAACAACAGGTTTCCTTGAACTTCTGTCATATGACTCCTTCCTGGCACCTACAAATTCAATTTCATAATCCTGATTCCTGAACATTGCAGTTCCAAAGTTCTTGAAGACAGTTACTTTTATTCCCGGATGTATTTTTTTTGCTGCTTTCCGTGCAATCTCAATTCCACTACCGATGACAACAATATCAATATCCTTGTCTGGGTGATCTCTTTTAAGAAGACAATCCCTTACCCAACCTCCTATAACATATGCTTGTACATTTTCAGATGTAACTACAGATGAAAGTGTTTCGAAGATTTTGTCATTAAGACATATATTCATATATAGATATGACAATTTGTTTAATATTCATGACAAAGTTACAATTAATACTCAATTATAGGCTAATATTGACATCTGCACTTAATTGGCACAAAGCTTGACCTATTAGTAAACAAACACAATTTCTATATGTTTATTAAATAAAAATGATATGATAGAGCATCTTACAAAAGAGACATTTTTGAATAAAATATTCAATTATGAAAAAAACAAAGAATGGAAATTTGAAGGTGAAAAGCCATGTATAATTGATTTTTATGCTGATTGGTGTGGTCCTTGCAAAGTTGTTGCACCTGTCCTGGAAGAACTTGCGAAAGATTTTGATGGTAAAATTAATGTCTTTAAGGTAGATACTGAAGCAGAACAGGAACTTGCATCGGTTTTTGGTATAAGAAGCATTCCTTCATTTTTATTTGTTCCTGCTAAGGGTCAGCCTCAGATGGCAATGGGAGCACTACCAAAAGAAACGTTCGTTAACGCATTTAAGGATGTGCTTGGCGTAGAAAAATAACCATTTCATCAAAAATTGATATTGTTTTATTAAATAAACTACGAAAAGCGAAACAATTTATGTCTCATAAACGTTTAACAATACAGAAGTTAGTAAATTAGGTTTTAAGGGTTTTTTCATGGGTTTAGGTTTAGGGTAGTAAAGCAGTAAGTCAGGACTAAGGTCCTGATTTGCTTTTATACCAGGTCCTTAAATATACTATTGATTTCCTCCTCAGTTGTCCTTAGTTTTTTCTGACATTCTTTAATCAGCTCTGAAGCGCGTTTTACTTCAACAGAAAGCTTATCAATATCAAGATCTCCACTTTCAATATTTTGCAGGATATTCTCTATTTCAAGTACTGCACTATTAAATGAAAATTCTTTCTTAGCCATGTTTTTAAGTATTTAGTCCTTTTCGTCTTAGTCTCTTAGTCTCCTTTTCTCCTCCTCTTTCTGTCTTCTCAACCACCTTGCTTCTCAGAGTTCCTTCGAACAGTTGTGTATCAATTTGATCATTATTCTTTATCTGATCACTGTTCTTAAGTATCCTGCCATTAATGGAGGTAATTGAGAATCCCCGTTGAAGCACTTTTTCAGGATTCAGGAGTTGTAAAGTATTCTCCAGGTTCTTCAACATTACATCATTAACACTCATACAATTAACTGTGCAGGCAATAAGCCTTTGACCATTCCTCCTGAGCATTATTTCTTTCCCCAAAGAAAAGGATTTTACTGCTGAAGCAAGCTTCGATTCCTGATTTGAAGGAATGAGGCCGGCTCTGATGATAAATTCCTTACCAATATTTATTATTTCAATTATTTCGGATGAAAGTTTATCTTTTACATGCGACATCATTAATCGTGCTAGGGGAAATAATTTGATTGCTGAAGCTTCAATCCTGTTCTTGTTCTTTTCAAAAATAATCCGTGAAGCAGCAATTATCTCAGAACTTATATCAATAATATGATTTTCTGCACTATTTATAGAATCAATAAGAAAATCAGCCACTGCGGTAGGTGTTTTCAGCGACCTGTATGCCACCATATCAGTTACAGATACATCCTTATCATGACCGATACCGGTAATTACCGGCAAAGGGAACTGGGTGACATGGTAGGCTATATTGTAACTATCGAACCAGCTGAGGTCTGATTGTGAACCTCCTCCTCTTATTATTACAACCAGATCAAATAAATGTGAGTTTAAGGCGATCCTGTCAAGTGCGTTTATTATGCCCTGCTCTGTTTCTTTGCCCTGCAACGAGGATTCAATAAGAGCAGTATAAAATATATATCCGAAACTATTACTTTTTAGTTGATTTATAAAATCGGAATATCCAGCTGCGTTTTTTGAAGAAATGACCGCAATACATTGAGGAGCAGTAGGGAACTTGATCTCCTTATTCATCGAAAAGACTCCTTCCAGCTCAAGTTTTTTTATTACGAGCTGGCGTTTAATTGCCATTTCTCCAATTGTAAAAGCCGGGTCGATGTCTGATATTATGAGACTCAACCCGTATAACTCGTGATATTCAACCTTTGTTTTTACGAGTATTTTTAGCCCTTCCCTTAGAGACTCCCCTGTCGCATTTTCAAAAAATGCTCTGAGGAATCTGTACCGCTTACTCCAGATTATTGCTTTTACACGAGCCCTTACATTTTTCTCCTCCGGATGTTTTTCAATTAGTTCAAGATAACAATGTCCCGCATTATTCTCTTTAAGCTCCGAGATTTCTGCCATTACCCAATATGCATCGGGCAAAGCCAGATACAAGGAATCTCTGATGATCAGCTGTAATTCGGTTAACGAAATTTTTTCAGTCATGATCAGTTATTTAATTATTTTACGACTTTAAAGATTAAAAGCCTTCATTACCTGATGACTCCGGTTTTTTCAGGGTCGGCAATTTTCCCCTTGTTATTCTCAAGTGAGTCTAAAAAGTCAGATTCATCAATATCAATATGCCGATCTTTAGTAACTCCTTCAAGGTATTCTAATTTGTATTTAACAGTTCCATCGTTTTTATATATAGCCCATCGACCATCCCTTGAATCATTTTTATATTGTCCTGAGAATTCTATACTTCCATTTTCAAACCATACTTCAAACTTGCCGTTTAGTTTTCCATTCAGATAATTTGATTTAACGCAGATAGCACCGGAAGGGTAGTATTGGATCCATTCTCCCTGTTTTATATCGTTTAAATATGTGAGTTTTTCTGCAATTGTGCTATCGGGATAGAATTTAAGAGACATCCCGTTTTTGAGATTTTTTGAATAGTTTTCCTCAGAGATCAGATAACCATCGGTAAATGCAGAAAAGAATTGCCATTTTCCCTCTTTCATCTGGTCGACATAAGTTCCTTTAGAGGATATCTTCCCATTCGGATGGTAAAAAGTTGCAATTGCCTTTTTTCCATCATCACTATAAATAAGAACGGATCTTAAAGATTGGTCATCAAAATATCTTCTGAACTCGCCAACAGGATGATCATCTTTAAAATAACCATCGTACATGGTATTTTCATTAGGATATTTTTTAATCCATTGTCCTTGTTTTCTTCCCTGGTTATCGGTTTTATTAATAGTTGTTTGGTTCTGGCTTGATGCACAGAATGAAATAGCTAAAAAAGAGGCAATTAATATTGTTTTAAGCTTCATGTACCTGAAATGCAAAATTTCATATAAAAGTACAAAAAATCACCCGTGTTTTATAATAATGAAGTATTTGCATTCTAATTGTCCATTTGTCTTTTTTCTCTTTGTGTTACTTTGGTTTTTACTTCGTGATCCTCTCCGAGCTTGTCGAGGGGTGTGTTTAAATGAATTTGCTTTTACCACAAAGGTACTCTAAGGTTATCGCAAAGGTTCACAAAGGCTTTTTACTAAGCCGATTAATTTTAAAAATGAAATAAAAAAAGAGGTTGAAAGATCTTCAACCTCTTATAATAAAGTCAATTATGATTTATTTTACCTCTTCGAAGTCAACATCTGTTACCTCTTCGTTCCCTGGCTTGGTATTTTCATTACCGGAAGGTTGTTCAGCGTTAGGCTGAGAGGTTGCTTGTCCTGAATTCTGAGCTGTTTTGTACATCTCTTCTGAGGCTATCTGCCATACTGAATTTAATTCTGCAAGAGCCTTGTCGATTGCGTCAACGTCTTGAGCCTTGTGGGCTTCCTTAAGCTTTGCGAGAGCGCTTTCAATTGCAGGCTTTTTATCAGCTGGAAGTTTATCGCCAAATTCTTTAAGCTGTTTTTCTGTGGTAAAGATCATACTGTCGGCAGTATTAATCTTATCAACTTTCTCTTTTGCTTTATTATCAGCATCAGCATTGGCTTTAGCTTCTTCTCTCATCCTCCTTATTTCATCGTCATTCAGACCGGAAGAGGCTTCTATCCTGATTCTCTGTTCTTTACCTGTGCCTCTGTCCTTGGCTGCCACATGTAAAATCCCGTTTGCATCGATATCAAAGCTTACTTCGATCTGGGGAACACCTCTTGGTGCAGGTGGCAGACCATCAAGATGGAAACGTCCGATAGTTTTATTACCGGCTGCCATTGGCCTTTCACCCTGGAGAACATGAATCTCAACTGATGGCTGGCTGTCAGCAGCGGTTGTAAACACCTCAGTTTTCTTGGTGGGAATAGTGGTGTTTGATTCAATAAGTTTAGTCATTACTCCACCCATCGTCTCGATACCAAGCGACAATGGTGTAACATCAAGCAGAAGGACATCTTTAACTTCTCCTGTAAGTACACCGCCTTGTATTGCAGCTCCGACAGCCACAACTTCGTCAGGATTAACACCTTTGGATGGTACACGCCCAAAGAATTTTTCAACAAGCTGCTGAATTGCAGGTATACGTGTTGATCCTCCTACAAGAAGAACTTCATCTATATCTGATACTGACAGGCCAGAATCTTTCAGGGCTAACTTACAAGGTTCGATGCAAGCCTGAATCAGTTTATCACAAATCTTTTCAAAATTTGCTCGTGTGAGAGTTTTTACAAGGTGTTTTGGAATCCCATTAACAGGCATAATGTAAGGAAGGTTAATCTCTGTCGTTGTTGAACTTGAAAGTTCAATTTTGGCTTTTTCAGCCGCTTCTTTAAGTCTTTGTAAAGCCATCGGATCTTTTCTAAGATCAACACCTTCTTCCTTGAGAAATTCTTCAGCCATCCAGTCTATGATAAGATGGTCAAAATCGTCGCCTCCGAGATGAGTATCTCCGTTAGTTGATTTGACTTCAAAAACACCATCACCAAGTTCCAGAATTGAAATATCGAAAGTTCCTCCACCAAGATCAAACACTGCTATTTTAAGATCCTGTGACTTTTTATCGAGGCCATAAGCCAGTGATGCGGCAGTAGGCTCATTAATAATTCTTTTAACATTTAAACCGGCTATTTCACCAGCCTCTTTTGTTGCCTGGCGCTGTGAATCGCTGAAGTATGCCGGTACCGTAATAACTGCATCTGTAACTTCCTGTCCGAGATAATCTTCTGCAGTCTTTTTCATCTTTTGAAGAATCATAGCAGAAATCTCCTGTGGAGAATACATACGGTCATCAATTTTCACCCGTGGAGTATTGTTGTCACCTTTGACAACTGTATAGGATACCCTTTTTATCTCTTTTGTGACTTTGTCATAAGTTTCACCCATAAACCTCTTGATCGAGAAAACAGTTTTCTTTGCATTGGTGATAGCCTGACGTTTGGCAGGATCTCCGACTTTACGTTCCCCATTTTCTACGAAAGCAACTATTGAAGGTGTAGTTCTCTTTCCTTCACTGTTGGGGATTACAACAGGTTCGTTGCCTTCCATTACTGCAACACAAGAATTTGTAGTTCCCAGATCAATTCCAATTATTTTTCCCATTTTATAATAATTTAAAATTTCATTTTGATATAATGAAAAGAGCCCCTTTTTATCAGAGCATGTTTCATCTTATCTTTTAAAAAATTTACACTATGTTGAATGAGCAATGATTATGCCATTAAAGTTTTTTGTGTTTTTTATGACAAAACGACAGAAGATCTGATTGAACCTGCCAAATTAAAAAGATAATAGTATGAAGACATATCATCCAATTCAAATTGGTAACTTTGCCTTTATAAATTAACACATTTATTATTATGCCAATACATAAATCTGTCAGAAGGGTCACTACTCATGTTTTAAATGAGATGAAGCTTAAAGGTGAAAAAATTGCCATGTTGACGGCTTATGACTATTCCATAGCAAAAATTCTTGATGAGGCAGAGATAGACGTCATCCTGGTTGGTGATTCTGCCTCCAACGTAATGGCAGGTTACGATACAACACTTCCGATTACACTAGATAATATGATTTATCATGCAGCTTCCGTCGTAAGAGCTGTTAAGAGGGCACTTGTGGTTGTGGATCTGCCATTCGGGACATATCAGGGCAATTCCAAGGAGGCATTGGTTTCATCAATAAGGATCATGAAGGAGACTGGTGCTCATGCTGTTAAACTTGAAGGAGGACAGCAGGTCATTGAATCAGTAGAAAGGATTCTCTCAGCAGGAATTCCTGTTATGGGGCATCTTGGTCTGACACCACAGGCTATTCATAAATTCGGAACATATGTTGTAAGAGCCAAAGAAGAAGAGGAGGCTCGAAGACTGATGGAAGATGCCAGGTTACTTGAACAGACAGGATGTTTTGCCATTGTACTTGAAAAAATACCGGCTAAGCTGGCCGAAGAAGTCACAAATAGCTTGAAAATCCCTCTAATAGGTATTGGTGCCGGAGGAAAAACTGACGGACAGGTACTTGTTCTGCATGATATGTTAGGTATTACCCAGGAATTCTCCCCGCGTTTTCTCAGGAGATATCATAACCTTTATGCCGAGATAAAGGGTGCCGTACAGGCTTATATAACTGATGTCAGATCGCAAGACTTTCCAAACGAAAAGGAGCAGTATTAACAAAATCTGAAATGGCCGAAATATTATACGAGGACAATCATATTATTGCAGTTTATAAAAGATCTTCTGATCTGGCACAGGGTGACAAAACAGGAGATGCGCCTCTTGATGTAGAAATAAAAAAATACATAGCTGAGAAGTACAAGAAACCCGGAGATGTTTTTCTCGGTATTGTTCACAGACTCGACCGCCCGGTGAGCGGCGTAATGCTCTACGCCCGTACATCCAAAGCACTTTCCAGACTGAATGAGATGTTCAAAACGAAACAGGTTAAAAAAATATACCTGGCAATTGTTAAAGAACGTCCTCCGGAAGATGAAGCCACCATAACACATTTTCTTAAAAAGAATGAGGCCCAAAACAAAACATATGTATATGATAATGAGGTAAAAGGCTCGAAGGAGGCAAGTCTGACGTACAGGTTATTGGGAAGATCAGAAAGATATTATCTCCTTGAAGTAGAACTACACTCCGGAAGACACCACCAGATAAGAGCTCAGCTGGCTAAAATCGGATGTCCTATCAAAGGAGATCTGAAATATGGTTTTGCACGGTCTAATGATGATGGCGGCATAAGTCTTTTTGCCCGCCGGCTGGAGTTTATTCATCCGGTAAAAAAAGAAACTGTGAATATCATTGGCCATTTTCCTGAGGGCGATATCTGGCCAGCTTTTATGAATTCTATTACATAAAATAATGAGCCGGGACAAACGGATCATTTAATACCAGCCTTACTTTTGATTTCCCATACCAGATCCATTGCCCTGGCATAATTATCAATTTAAAAACAGTATTTAAGATTTAATTTTCGGTTAATAAGAGTTAATGAAAAGTTAAATACTTCTTTATTAACGACTTTATGATATATTTTTGTACCATGAACAGGAAGAAATTTGCCGGACTTATTCTCATGATGTTATTATCTATTATAGGTATAATCTGGGTTCAGATCGTGTGGATAAGGAAAGCTATTAATATACAGAATGAAGGTTTCAACAACGCTGTAGGTATCAGTCTTTATAATGCGGCAAATGCCATTGAGTCTTCCCGGAAAATGAATTTCTTTAATAATTT
>Ga0265316_10004886_pt1 | contig 13192 bp, 12 predicted proteins | sample 4522metaG_FD_202092 | JGI IMG/M metagenome (GOLD analysis project Ga0265316, IMG submission 202092) | Rhizosphere microbial communities from Carex aquatilis grown in University of Washington, Seatle, WA, United States - 4-5-22 metaG | ecosystem: Host-associated > Plants > Roots > Rhizosphere >... | reverse complement strand
AAGGTCAATACGGAGTTAGGTTGTGCCTCAACCTGCCCGGTTTTTACCATGACCTTGCATTTTCCGCATACCCCGTCTCCTCCGCAGGCAGAATTTATAGAAACGCCCGCAGAGATAGCCGCGGATAATATACTGGTATCTTTGGCAACGGTAATATTTTTGTTTTCAGGATAAAATGTTACTTTGAATTTTTCCATTTACTATCGCCTATTGCAGATTTTTTAAAAATGACGGAAGGCCGGCAGCTTCTTTCGGGCCGACTATGATTTTATATCCTGATTGCTCTTCAAGATCCCCGCTCATTACCGCGACATAGCCTGGTATGATCAGATTTTTATGCTCGACAACATTCGCTACGCCGAATTTATTAATGGAATCGCTGATCTTATCCGGGGTGAATTTCTCTGCAGCCCAAGCAGTCAAAACAGACATTCCTTCGGTATCTACGCTCATGATATATGCGGGTACCTTACTTGCTTCGACTTCACCAAGTACCGTGTAATAAGAAAGAGAAAAATTTGTAGTAATTAGCACGGGGGAATGCTCGTTTACATGGCCGATAGCATACATTTTAGGTTCGATTTGCAGCGGCTTTTGGGGGTCAGTGTAAATATTCTGTCTTAAAGTTAGCAGGGATAAAACTTCCCAAGTGTGGATATTATTCAATAAAACGATACTGGCATATTTTGCGATATAAGTTGCAGCTTCCATTGCTTCTCTATAAGGATCAGGATTGTTTATAACCGTTAAAACGGGATATCCCAGTAAACGATTTGACTTTTTAAGGGCCTGTCTTCTTATTTGAGTCAAGTCCCAGAGTTTATCCGTAACGCCTTTTTCTCCCGTATCCAGGACAATATCGTTTATGCCCTGATTGTTCAATTCTTTTGTTAAATTTGAGATTTCTTCTAAGTCAGGGGCCTTGGCTACGAGCGGAACTTTATATTCTTTTGCTATTCCGGAGATCCCGGTAAAGTTGTTTTTATTGGCGCTATAAACCAGCGGCTGCCTTGAAGAAACAATGCTCAATGCTTCTTTTATAGAAGAAACGTCTTCGCTCATAAGCATTAAATTCAAAGCTGTATTTGATGAAATTAGCTTTACTGTATCTTTGAACCTTTTACCGTCGGAACATTGCTTTACGGCAATTAAATTAACATCAAGTTTTTGGCCGACGCGTTCAAATTTAAAGTTGTTAATTTTTTCTACTCTGCCTGTGATCTCGATATCGGAGAGTTTATCTTCGATAATAAAGCCGATCGCGCACGGCCTGTGGAATTTTTCTTCGTGGCGGAACATTACAGACTCGTTGCCTATTTCAATTTTACCTTCTCCTGTACCGATAGTTATCAATTTAATGGGCGGCTGGGCCGAAGCTTCAAGTATTTTCTTTGCTTCAGGGCTCATATGAGGGCATTTTTCTATTGTGACCGCCTTTTTTGCCAATTGCATGGCAAAAGCCAGGCAAGTTGCGAATCCGCATTGTTTACAATTTGTTTTGGGCAATAGTTTGTAAATATCGAGTCCTGACAGGGCCATTTTATTTCTCCAATTTTATAAAGAAAAGTTTAGAATAATGGGTTTTGTATAAATTTAGCGCTAATGCTTCGCATTCCTTGTGTGTTAAGGCTACTCTTAATTTTTTTATTAAATCATTCTTGAACTTTAAGGTGAGGCTCTTTTTATTATCTATATTTATAAATTTTGCCGCCAAAGTACGCGTTTTGGTTTTATTAATATTCCCTTTTCCGTAAGTAGCACCGGTCGAGAGTTGAATTCCATCGATAAAACAGGATTTTGGTTTTTCTGACGCTCCGCTCACTGAAACATTTAATCCGAAATATTTCCTGCATTCCAATATTTTTAATGCGGCCTCTCCCGCCAGTACCCCGAGTACTAAATACGGCCCGAGGTGGCCATGGAAATTGACCGCTTCTTTTAGGGTTATTTTTTTCGTCATTCTACCTTTACCTATCTGTTAATTAGCGCGGCTAAATATCCCGCTCCAAAACCGTTATCAATATTGACTACTCCAATACCCGGAGAACAACTATTTAACATCGTAAGCAACGCAGCCAAACCTTTAAAATTAGCTCCATAACCGCAACTTGTCGGTACCGCAACCACCGGTGATGATACCATTCCGCTGACAATACTCGGCAAAGCGCCTTCCATGCCGGCAACTACTATAATAACCGAGGCTTCTTTTAAAAGCGCGGCATTATGCATGAGCCTGTGCACCCCGGCGACACCCACATCGTAAAGCCGTTTGACGTTATTGCCTAAAATATGGGCAGTAACCGCAGCCTCTTCAGCTATCGGCAGATCCGATGTGCCCGCGGACACAACAAGGATAAATCCTTTTTTGTATATCTTGTTTTTTTTATTCAAAAAAGCTATTTTAGCCAAGGCGTTGTATTTTAAGCGGGGATTTGATCTTTTTAAAAATAGATAGGTTTTTTTGTCCAGACGGGTCAACAGAAGGTTCTGGCCGTTTTTTACTAACTGGGCACAGATAGTTTTAAGGTGTTTTCTTTCTTTGCCCGGGCAATAAACAACCTCGGCAAAACCCCTGCGTTTATATCTATCCAGATCAACCTTGGCAAAACCAAGATCGCAAAATCCCTTGTTTAAAGCCATTATTGTTAATGCCCCTGAAATATAATAAAAAGCAAAAATATGATTATAAGGGCCGCGATCAGATAAAAATCATTAAAGTAAACGAAATCACTGAGGCGTTCTCCCGCAGTGTATTTATCCCGGACCTCACCTTTGACTACCGAAGGATGCTTGGCAAGTTTTCTGAACTCCTGGATCTGTTCTTTTTTAAACCTGACATAAACACCGCCAACTTTATAAGCAGGAATAGACCCATTTTCGGCCAACTCCATTACTTCTTTTTCCGATATGCCGAGAACCGCGGCAACATCCCTGACCGTCAAAAGTTTTTCTTCAGACATAGGGTATTAATTTATCCTTCAATTTTTCCGGAGGCAACCCAGGAGTCTATTTCTTTCCTGTCAAATCTCCAATCGCTTCCTTCTTTATGTCCCGGTAATTTTCCGGAATTTACCCAATCCATGATCGAATTCAGATCGACTTCAAGATAGCGCGCCAGTTCCTGCGCGTTCAAAAAATCATGTATCATGGAACAATTACCTTCAAATACTGCGCCTTCCGCGACATTAAGGCGGACCGAAAAAATATCGCCGTGTACTATTGCCGTAGGAAGCAGGGTCAATCTTTCTTTTGCAGTGATCCTGCCTTTGATCTTGCCGCCAACGATAATATTATCTCCGACTATATCTGCGTTTACGCTTGCCGTGGTACCGATAGTAAGATTGCCGCGGGTTTCAAGTGTACCTTCGAATTTGCCGTTTATACGCAAATTGACTGGATCTTTAAAACTTAAAGACCCCTGCATAGAAGCATCTACATCCAGAATTTTTTCTTCCAGTTTTTTCTTAAAGGACATTTTCCACCTCCTTCGGCTTACTCGTTTTTCTTAGTATTGCCTGCTTCGTTATTGCGAAATAAAATTGTATTTTCTACGTATCTTAAGACAAAAAGCACGATTATAGTTAAAACCGTAGAATATATTGCTGCGTTACAAAATCCGCAACCGACCGCAAGTCCTATTCCGGAAACTACCCAAAGACTGGCAGCGGTAGTCAGCCCTCTAACTCCTTCATTATCTCTTATTATCGTGCCTGCGCCAAGAAACCCTATGCCGGTAATAACGCCCGCCGCAATTCGCGCGGGGTCAAGCTTGGTTATGTCTTTATATATATCAAAAACATACAAGGATGTCAACATTATAAGACATGAGCCTAATGCCAGCAAAATATGCGTACGTAGTCCGGCATACCTTCTCTGGATCTGCCGCTCAAGGCCAATTATCCCGCTTAACAATACAGTTAAACCCAACCGGTAAATAATCTGGCTATCAGAAAGCATATTTAGATCCCCCCTTTTTGTATAATTGATACCCTAATCCTGCTACCATTGCCGCGTTATCCGTGCATAAACCTTTAGAAGGAAAATAACACTCAATTCCTTTTTCAGCGGCTGCTGCTTTGAATTTCTCCCGCAGCCTATTATTCGCTATGACTCCGCCGCCGAAAACAAGGCGGTTTGCCTTTTTTAACCTACAGGCAAGAAAAGATTTTACGACCAAGGCATCAAAGACCGTTTCTTGAAAAGAAGCAGTGATATCCTTTTTTTCTTTAATTGATATTTTTTTATTTTTTACCGCGTATAAGATAGCTGTTTTAATGCCGCTAAAACTGAAATCAAGCTGCTTGTCTGTGCCGGAACATTTAAACTTATATTTTTTGCTGTTCCCTCCTTTAGCTAATTTTTCGATCATTGGTCCTCCGGGATAAGTCATGCCAAGTATTTTAGCGACTTTATCAAAAGCTTCTCCGCAAGCATCATCCTGCGTTTGGCCAAGCAATTGGATCCGGGAAAAATTTTTCACATAAAATAAGCTTGTATGCCCTCCGGAAACCACCAAAGCAACAAAAGGAAGCTTGATCCCGGGAGAATCCAGAAAACTCGCATAAATATGGCTAAAAACATGGTTAACATTAAGAAGAGGGACTTTTAAACTTAAAGAAATGCTTTTCGCGAAAGAAGTCCCGACCAACAATGATCCCGGTAGTCCGGGTTCATGCGTTGCCGCAATAAGGCCTATATCTTTCGGGCGGATCTTTGCTTTTTTAACCGCGTTATCAGTTACCTGAACAATTGTTTCAAGCTGCATGCGCGAAGCAATTTCAGGTATTACTCCCCCGAATTTCTTATGAAAATTAAGGCTTGTAGCAACTTCATTGGAGAGTATTTTTCTGCCGTCTTTTACGATTGCCGCGGAGGTTTCATCGCAAGATGTTTCTATCCCTAATACGAACATATTATTTAACCAGCTCCGAAACGAAAACTAATTTATATCCGTCTTTTACGAGATTGGGCATTTCTTTTCTTAAAACTTCCAGTGTTACCTTACGGTCATGGGCTATCCCTATGGCCCAGCCTTTCTTTCTCGCGATGGATTTCAATTTATCAAGCTGTTGCATTATATATTTTTCCTCTATTTTATTATCCAAAAACACATCTCTTTTCGCAAAAGGTATGCCGATTTCTCTCGATACCTCCATACACACCGAATTAGGATTTACAAAGCTATCCAGAAAAAACAAGTGCTTGTTTTTAAGTTCTTTGAATACCAATGTTACAGTATGTTTATTTTCAGTAGCTGATGACCCCATATGGTCATTAGCCCCTTTGGCATAAATAACGCTTTCCAGGTCTTTATTGATTATACCGCGAATAGTTACCTGGTCCATTGAGGTAGTGATCGTATCTTTTTCCAAATAATAATTTTCTTTCGGCTGCATCGGCAAATGCAAGATGATCTCAAAGCCGCGCGAATGGAATTTCTCGGCTAGAGCTTTTGAGTATCTGAGGTTTGGAAGGATCGAAGCAGTAAAACGGTAGTTTATACCATCAGTAATGGATGCAGTGTGAAAATTATAGCCCCAGTCGTCTATTACTATGGCGATCTTTCCTTTAAAATTAAAATGCGGCTTATTAGCTTTTGGCGCAGGTTTTCTGGCTATAAAAAATATAAATCCAAGCGCAATTACCGCAATCGTAATTACTATAATTAAACTTTTATTTGATCTGTTTTTCATTTGTTGTTTTCGAAGTTGCGCAGAATTTGATGGTTTTTAAAGCATCCACCGCGCGCATTATCTGATTATCGGTTTTGTAATCGGCAGGTTTTCCGGTCTTTACGCCTTCTTTATTTTCGGCCTCTTCGATTAATTCATCCGGGCTCTCAATCTCTTTGCCCTTATTTGCACTTAGCTTTATTGTGCCTTCTTCAACGAGAATATCGGGAGTTACGCCTTTACCCTGTATAACTTTACCTGAAGGAGTAAAATATTTGCTTGTGGTCAACCTTAAAGCTGAGCCGTCACTTAAGGGTATGACCGACTGGACCACTCCTTTACCGAAGGATTTAGTCCCTATTATGATCGCGCGTTTATAATCCTGCAAGGTGCCTGCGACGATCTCGCTTCCTGAGGCAGACCCTTCATTGATCAAGATAGCCAAGGGAAGAGTCAATATCGGGTGAGGAGAATTTGCGTAAAATTTCAGGTTCTGCGAAGGTGTCCTTCCGCGTATATAAACTACCATTTTTCCTTTTTCAAGGAATCTTTCGGTAACTTTTACCGCTGAATCCAATACACCTCCGGGATTATTGCGCAAATCGATGATCAAGGCATTCATCCCGGATTTGGATAATTTTTCTATTGTCGCGTTCATCTCCAGTAAAGTGTTATCGCGGAATTCAACCAAGCGGATATAAGCTATCCCGTCTTCCAGTATCTTTGCTTCTTTAACACCCTTGATCTTAATGGTCGCTCGTATTAATTTGAATTCAAGCAGTTTTTTTTCGGATTCCCTTAAGATAGTCAAACTAACTGTTTCGCCGGGCTTGCCGCGCATTCTTTTTACCGCGTCAGTAAGGCTCATATCGCGGGTAACTTCATTGTTGATCTTAATAATACGGTCTCCCGGCTTAATACCCGCGCGCCATGCAGGGGTATCTTCAATAGGGGTAATTACGGTAGGAATTCCATCTTTAACGGTAATTTCTATCCCTAAGCCTCCGAACTTTCCTTGTGAGTCGACTTTCAGTTCGTTAAAAGTGTCCGGATCCATAAACTGGCTATAAGGATCAAGAGAAGCGATCATTCCTTTTAGTGCGCCGTATATCAGGTCTTTTGAATGAGTTTCATCAACATATTCCGACTGAATTATAGCCAAAGTATCCGAAAATAGCTCAACCTGTCTATATATATCGTCTTTTTTCTTTTCTTTTGCTTCTGTTACGGCAAAAAATAACATTCCTGAAATTACAGCGAATATGATCAGCGGAAAAATTAGTTTTTTATTTTTTATCATCAGGATAGCCTCCTTTTGAATATCTCCTGAAGCAATTTAGGGTTACCTTTTCCTTTGCTTTTCTTCATCGCCTGTCCGACCAAAAACATCAGCGCGTTCTCTTTCCCTGCTTTAAGATCCGCTACCGACTTCTGGTTATCTTTAATTACTTCATCAACTATTTTATCAAGTTCACCGGCATCGGAGATCTGAGCAAAGTTTTTTTCTTTTATGATCTGCAAAGGGGCTTTACCGGAGGATACCATTTCACTTAAAACTGATTTAGCACTTAAATTGGATATCTCCTGTTTTTGGATGGATACTAACAGGCTAATCAAGTTATTTTCAGGGATATTCAGGGCGGCAATAGAAGAATTGCGGGCATTTGCTTCTGATAACATTGCCCCGACAAGCCAGTTCACGACCATTTTTTTATCGCTTTCCGGGTAAGCTTTGATACACTTCTCCGCATACTCCGCATCCTTTTTATTTGAAACAAGTATTTTCGCGTCATAATTCGTCAATCCGTATTCACGGACAAAGCGTTGAAGTTTATCGCGCCCGGATTCCGGAAGTTTGCTTTTGATCTCTTCGACAGTAGTTTTGGAAATAATAAAAGGCGGTAGGTCCGGCTCCGGAAAATAACGGTAATCCTGCGCGCCTTCTTTTGTGCGCATGGAAACGGTTATTGATTTCTCGGTATCCCAGAGGCGGGTTTCCTGTCCAATGGTTTTTCCTTCGTCTAAAAGCTGCGCTTGGCGCTCTACCTCATAATTCAGCGCGTCTTTTACCGCTTTAAAAGAATTCATATTCTTTAATTCAACCTTGACCCCCAGTTTCTTATCTTCCGGTTTTTTTAAAGAGATGTTCGCGTCGCACCGCAATGATCCTTTTTCCATGTCGCAATCGGAGACATCAAGATATTCAAGTACGCTCTTAAGTTCAGTTAAGTAGGAATGTGCCTCTTCCGGAGAGTTCATATCCGGCTCACTCACTATTTCAAGCAGTGGAATGCCCGTGCGGTTAAAATCGACAAGGCTGTTGTCTTCTTTGTGGATCAATTTCCCGGCATCTTCCTCCATGTGTACCCGGGTGATCCCGATGCGTTTAGGTTTAGCGCCTAATTCTATCTCAAGGAAACCGGATAATGATAAAGGCAGGTCATATTGGGAAACTTGGTAGTTTTTTGGCAGGTCAGGGTAAAAATAATTTTTCCGGTCGAACTTTGTATATTCTTGTACTGTGCAATTTAAAGCAAGCGCGACTTTAATGGCGTAGTCAAGGGCAACTTTATTGTAAACCGGCAAGGAACCTGGCATCCCTAGGCAAACCGGACAGGTTTGAAAATTTGCAATGCTACCGAATTCCGTTGAGCAGGCGCAGAAAGCTTTCGTTTTTGTATTTAAATGAAGATGGACCTCTAATCCTATTACTGTATCATATTTCATTTTATATTTTTGGTTTTAATTTATGCCATTCTGTATTTTGTTCGTAAGTATGTGCTATCTGAAAAAGCATCTCTTCGCCGAGTGGTTTGCCCAATATCTGCATGCCGATAGGAAGCCCTGATTTAGTAAAGCCGCATGGTATTGATAAGCCGGGGATACCGGCAAGATTCGCGGAGATCGTGCAAATATCGGAAAGGTACATTTTTAAAGGGTCATTTACCTTCTCTCCGATCTTAAATGCAGGCGTAGGCGATGTAGGCGTGATCAGACAATCAAAATCCTTAAAAACTTTATCAAAATCATTTTTTATTAACGTGCGTACCTTTAATGCCCTTAAATAATAAGCATCATAATAGCCGTGCGATAATACGAATGTGCCCAAAATTATCCTGCGCTTAGCTTCTTCGCCGAACCCTTCCCCGCGTGTTTTTTTGTACATTTCGATCAAATTTTTTGATTCTGCCCTAAAACCATATTGCACACCGTCAAAACGCGCAAGATTAGAGCTGGCTTCTGCGGTTGCCACAATGTAATACACGGGAACTGCGTATTCCGTATGAGGCAGCGAAACCGGTTTAACTTCAGCCCCCAGGGATCTCAGCTTATTCAAGGCTTCATCAATTGTATTTTTTACTTCGTTATCCAGCCCTTCGATAAAATATTCTTTTGGTATACCGATTTTAATTCCCTTTATGTCATTAACAAGCGATCTTGTGTAATCCGGAACAGGAATGTTAAGCGAAGTGGAATCAAGCGGGTCATGCCCGGATATAATATTCATAAGTAGGGCTGAATCTTCCACGTCTTTGGTGATCGGCCCGATCTGGTCGAGGCTTGAGGCAAAAGCGATCAGTCCGTAACGCGAGACCCTGCCGTAGGTAGGCTTTAGTCCGACTACCCCGCAAAATGATGCCGGTTGCCTTATTGAGCCCCCGGTATCAGAGCCCAAAGCCCATATTGCTTCATCTGCCGCAACAGCCGCAGCTGAACCGCCTGAGGATCCGCCTGGGACATATTCAAGGTTCCAGGGGTTATGGGCTGGTTTGAAATATGAATTTTCAGTGGATGAGCCAAAAGCAAATTCATCCATATTGGTCTTGGTTTTAAGTATGCAATTACCCGAAGCGTGTATTTTATTTATGACTGTTGCCTCATACGGCGGTTTAAAACCCTGTAATATTTTTGAACAACATTCTGTATTCAACCCTTTAGTGCAGATATTGTCTTTTATAGAAACAGGTATTCCAGAATAAGCCGATGCTCCTTCTGCTTCATTAATTCGAACGTAGGAGTTTACTTTGGGGTTTACTTCCTTGATTCTATCAAAAAGAGAGGTAACGATATCAGAAGTTTTGGCTTCTCCTTTATTTATTTTTTTAAGAAGTTCGTGGGCGGTTAGTGTATAGAGTTCCATCTTGCTATTCTATGATTTTTGGTACAGCGAAAAAATTCCCCTGGCGGTTAGGAGCGTTTTTTAAAACTTCCTCTACTGGAAGGGATGGTTTTACTATGTCTTCCCTTAATACGTTATTTACCGGTAAAATATGGCTTGTAGGCATAACGCCTTCAACATCAGCTTCCTTTAGTTTGTCAATAAAATCAAGGATATCATGAAGCTGCTTGGATAGCGTTTCCAGCTCAGGTTGGCCTAATTCAATCCTGGCCAGATGCGCCGTATATTCAACCGTATTTTTGTCTATTGCCACTTTTTTGCTCCTTATTTATGTAATTTAAGTAATTATAATATCATTAGTTAGGCAAAAAGTAAAGTCAAATCGGCTTTCTAATCTTTGCGCCTGCTTTGTCATGTTCTTCGCAGGGACGCTCGTTGGCCCCGGCGTGGCCAACTTCGCTCGGCTTTCGGCCTCGCTCGTCCCGCCTACTCGGCGGGACACCTTGCCCGCTCGGCCTGCAAACGCCCTGCTCAAAACATGCCAAATCAGGCGCAAAGCAGTACCACTTTAACTTAAAATCTTATCAGTTAAGCGGCTGCCTTGGTTTAGTTCTCGACGCACGTTAGAAAATTTGAGCGGGCACGGTGCCCCTTCGCCAGCCTGTTTGGGCGAGCGAAAATTTTCTTCGAGCGAGGATTTCCACGCTGGGGAAATCCGAGCGGTGCGGAGAGAACAAACCAAGGCAGACGCTAGAATTTTGAGCACGCTAAGGCAAAATCCTGATAATGTCAGCAGTGGTGTTTTCGCTGGACAAAAGCTGTAAATTATGTAAAATACCTTATTAACATCATTATCGAAAGGAGCTTGCTTTGCCGGAAAAACAACCAAAATATTACCTTAACGATTCAGGTGAGTTTGTAATAGAGAATTATAATCATGCCAAGCCTTTTGCCAACTTTTTCCCGGGCATTGCCGGTAAATACGGTATTCCCATGTGGACCTTCTATGTCAACCGCGGGCAGGCTATAGCTAGTTTTGGCACTAAAGATAAAGACCATCCGATCTTAGAGTTCTTCCCTGCAAATAAATCATGGCAATATACTACTTCCGGAGGTTTCAGGACATTCATAAAGGTAAAAGGAAAAAAAGAATTTATTTATGAGCCGTTCCACAATGGTTTTGTAAACTTATCTTTTAACTTAACCAACAGCATGTCGGTTTCTTCTTACGATTTAAAGCTGCAAGAGGAAAATTCAACGTTGGGGCTTAAGGTCAATGTAGAATATTTTAATATTCCTTCCGACAGTTATGCCGGGCTGGCCAGGGTTGTCAGGATAAAGAACACCGGCCGCTCGGTAAAAAAGATCGAAATAATCGACGGTTTGCCTCAGATAATTCCTTACGGCACTAATAATTTCTTGCTTAAAAAGTTAAGCCGCACTATAGAAGCCTGGACAAAGGTAGAGAACCTCCAAAATAACGCCCCCTTCTTCCGTTTAGCAGTGGATCCTGCAGACAAACCGGAAGTAATTCATATTAAAGAAGGTAATTTCTATTTAAGTTTTTATCGTTCCAAAGGGAAAACAAAAATAATTAAGCCTATTGTCGACCCGATGAATGTATTCGGCCAGAATACCGATTTTTCATCACCGTCAAAATTCATAGCAAAAGGAAAATTCAAAGTCCCGGAAAATGAAATCACGGAAAGTAAAACACCTTCGGCATTCTCTTTTATTTCAATTAGCCTTAAGCCCGGAGAGGAAATAACCTTTAATACGGTGCTCGGATTTATGAGAAGCCTTAAAGAGCTCAATAATTCCATAAAGAAAATATCTTCATTGGAATACCTTGACCTGAAGCGTGATGAGAATAAGAAAATCATTGGAACATTACAAAATGACATAGAAACTAAAAGCAGTTCAAAGGAGTTTGACCTCTACGCAAAACAAACCTATCTTGATAATATTATGCGTGGGGGTTACCCGTTGGTTTTTAAAAACAGTTTGAAAGAAACCGTATTCTATCTTTACTCGCGTAAGCATGGGGATCTTGAAAGGGATTATAATAAATTCCTCATTCAACCTACTTATTTTTCGCAAGGAAACGGCAGTTATCGCGATATGAACCAGAACAGGAGGAGCGATGCCTGGTTTAATCCTCGGATCAAAGACAAAAACCTGGTTTCATTCATTAACCTCATTCAAACCGATGGTTTTAACCCTTTAATAATCAAGGGTGTTAATTTTATTCTCAAGAAAAATTCCACGTTCGTTGAAAAACTCAATAAATTAGTTAATGGTAAAAATACAGCCGGTTTATTGTCATTTTTAAGCAATCCTTTTACCCCGGGTAACGCAATGCTTTTTATTCAAGATAATAAAATCGCGTTAAAAGTTTCAAAAGATGAGTTCTTGAATGAATTGATCCCCTGCTGCGAGGAGATCCAGGAAGCTGAATATGGCGAAGGTTTTTGGAGCGACCATTGGGCTTACAACCTTGATCTATTGGAAAATTATTTCGGGCTTTACCCGGAAAAATTGAAAGAAACTTTTTTTGATAGGGATGATTTTACCTTTTTTGATAATATTGAAGTTGTCCGTCCAAGAAGCGAAAAATATATCTTGCATAATAATCTGCCAAAACAGCTTCATTCAGTTGTGTCAGATGTTGAAAAAAAAGAATTAATCAAGAAACGTTCTTCTTCTCCTCATTTGGTAAGAACGAACTACGGGCTTGGTGACATTTATCAGACGACATTGATAGATAAACTTATTTGTTTAGCGGTTAACAAACTTGCCTCGCTTGATCCAAGCGGGTGCGGTATAGAAATGGAAGCGGATAAACCAAATTGGTATGATGCTTTAAACGGCCTCCCTGCGCTTTTTGGCTCCTCAATATGCGAAACCTTTGAATTAAAAAGGCTTATTATTTATATCAAATCTTCCTTGGATGCGGTTAAAGTCAGCAATGTAAAATTTACCGAAGAGGTCCGTGACTTGCTCTTGGCGCTTAATCAGCTTTTTAACCGCAGTATCAGCGATTACGAATATTGGAATGAAAGCCATACCCTGAAAGAGAATTACCGGCAAAAGACACGCTTTGGAGTAAGCGGAAGAAAAGTAGATATAAGCATTCCTGAGCTGGTTAGTATACTGAATAATGCCATAGACAAAATTGACTCCGGGCTCAATAAAGCATTTGATAAAAATAAAAATGTTTATTATTCGTATTTTATTAATGAAGTTACGGAATATGCTACCCTAAAGAACCATTTTATAATTGCGAAGAAATTTAATCAGATAAAACTTCCGCTTTTTCTGGAAGGCCAGATGCATGCTTTACGTCTTTCTAAGGATTCAAATGAAGCGAAGAAGCTTTACACCGGGACAAAAAGAAGCG
>Ga0265316_10004885_pt1 | contig 13192 bp, 13 predicted proteins | sample 4522metaG_FD_202092 | JGI IMG/M metagenome (GOLD analysis project Ga0265316, IMG submission 202092) | Rhizosphere microbial communities from Carex aquatilis grown in University of Washington, Seatle, WA, United States - 4-5-22 metaG | ecosystem: Host-associated > Plants > Roots > Rhizosphere >... | reverse complement strand
GGAGTCGACCGGCGCTGGCGTCACGCTCGACACGAACGTCGGCTCGCACGTCGAAGCGGTCGCGGCGCGAGCCGTGTTCGACGCGGTCAATTCCATCGATCACTTCAGTAGCGGCTACTACTACTACACGGCGAGCAACTCTGGGTCCGCGCCCGCAGCCGCAGTGACCGCGGCGCACGATGCGATACTCGGCGAGATCCCGAACCCGGCGACGGACTCGACCGCCGACGCACGGTGGACGTCCGTGAGAACGTGGCTGGACACTCAGTTGAGCAGCGACCTGACGTCTCTCGGCGTGTCTTCGTCCGACGGTGGCGTAGCGGCCGGCCATGCTGCCGCCGCGGCGGCCATCGCGGCTCGGAGCATCGATGGGGCGGCACCGACGACCACGTACGGCCCTCAGCTCACGCCGACCACGAACCCTGGCATCGGCATTTGGCGGCAGAGCAACGCCGGCGCGCCGTACGTGAATCCGGTCACGGGCGCGCCGACGGGGTTCGACGCTACAGGCACCGTGATTCAGGGCAAGCCCGGCATCGATTTGAACTGGCGAGACGTCGCACCCTTTAGTCTCACAAGGCAGGAAGTCACGATTCTCTCTCGGCTGCTTCCCTTGTCGCCCGACGTCGGCAGCGCGGAGTACGAGGCCGAATTCGACTACGCGAACAAGATCGGGAAAGACTCGTCGAGCGTTCGCACGGCCGATCAAACCGCCCAAGCTTTGTTCTACAAGCAGGACGCAGAAATCTTCGTGAACGAGGCGGCGCGCATCGCGTCTGCGGCTCGTGGACTCAAGCTCGACCAGAACGCCGCTCTCTTTGCCCTGCTCGACAACGCTGTGGCCGACGCGCGAATCGGTGCGTGGACTTCGAAGTACGAACAGAAGTTCTGGCGTCCGGTCACCTCGGCGAACGCCAACCCCGACGGAAGCGTGACCAACGACTACGTCGTGTTCCATCCCCTCGCGGCTACTCCTTCCCACCCGTCGAACACGTCCGGACACAGCTCCACGGGCGCGTCGGGCTCCGAGATTCTCCGCGCCTACTTCGGCGACAAAATCAAGCCCGACGGAAGCTCCGTCGCCTTGGGATCGCTACCGTGGCTCACCGGGACGAACAACGGGACGGGCAACGTGACCACGCGGTCGGTTTCTACCTTCACACAGGTGCAGCTGGAGACCGGCGCGAGCCGACTCTATCTGGGCGTGCACTACGGGTACGACAACTTTCAGGGGCAGCTCATCGGCCTGGAAGTCGCCGACAGCATCCTTCGCTCGACTGACCCCGCTGCGGTGGGCCTGAGGATCCCCGATTCTCGGGCTTCTCTCTTCAACTTGGAGCGCACGCTCTTGGCGCGACGGGATCTATACGGGTTCTACGGATACGACACGAGGCACCGACGGTAACCCAAACGTACGCTGCCGCCGGTGACCGCAGCAGCCCTCGCTCGTTTGTTGCAGCTCGCAATCGGCCGAGTCGATAGAGCCTCGACCCGCCCCGAACGAACAATCCATCTGCTGCTCACGATCGCATGCGCCATGTGCTTCATCGGCCATGGCGCGTGGGGATTGATCACCAAGGCCAGGTGGCTGCCTCTCTACGGCGTGTTCGGGGTGGCTCCGGCCCTGGCCTGGAAGACGATGCCGCTCATCGGCGCGGTCGATATCACGCTCGGCCTGGCGGTCCTCGCAGCACCCGGCAGAGCGTTGTTCGGCTACATGGCTCTCTGGACGCTATTCACGGCGCTCTTGAGGCCCATCGCCCATTTGGCGTGGTGGGAGTTTTTCGAGCGCGGCGGCAACTACGGTCCGCCGATCGCTCTGTGGGCCCTCGCGAGCTCGCAAAAGGCTCGTTGGTTCGACCGCGTCGCCCCGTGCCCTCTCTCCGTCGATGACCTACGGCGAGTCGCTTGGATCCTTCGGGTATCGATCGCCTCGCTGCTGCTCGGTCACGGAGCCTTTGCGCTCATTCAGGAAAAGGCGGCTCTCCTGGCACACTGGCAATCGATCGGAATTCGGGCCGACAGAGCTTTCTTGCACGCGCTGGGCGCAGCCGAGATTGGGGCTGCGCTCGCCGTCTTGTTCCGTCCCTCGCGAGCCGTGTTGCTCGGAGTCGGCTACTGGAAGATCGCGACGGAGCTCCTCTATCCGGTGTCGGGTGGACTTCGGGACGTTTGGGAGTGGGTCGAGCGCGGTGGTGACTACGCGGCGCCGTTCGCTCTCCTCTGCGTGTTGGCACTTCTCGAGCCCGGAAGGCTCCCGTGGGAAAAATGACCGTGGCGGCGGGTAGGAAGCCGTAGCGCGATCCGCGGGGCAAGAGGTTCGTTCAGCTCGTTCGGTCTGTCACGAGGGGAACGGTGTGTGACAGGGCCGCGGTCTGATTGAGCAATTTCAAGCGCGCCCCGGCCACGGCGGCGTGCAGCCGCCGCCCCGGGCCCGTTCCGCGGACGCCCCGCTCACCCAAGCTCGAGGCTGAGCTGGGCAGCCGCCTCGTCATCGTCGAGCTCGTCGCTCGGGTCGCGCGCGCGTGCGAGCGGTGGGGCCTCGGTCGGCATCGCGACGTGCGCGAGGATCCGGGTGACCGGCTCGCGTTCGGTGATGACGGCGATCACGCGAAGCCGGCCGTGGCACTTCGGGCACTGGAGGACGTAGATGGAGAACGACCGCCGAAGCAGCGCCGCCCAGTCGACGCGCGGCGAGGTGGCGTAAAGCACCCCGCCGAGCAGGCGGTCCCAGTGCCGCACCGAGAGCACGTTGGGCGTTAGCATCAGGACATCGCCCGGACGGGTCCTCGCGGAGCCGTGCATCGGTGCGGCCGGGGGCGTCTGGGGTGGAGCGGCAGGCGCGGCGGGAACCGAAGCGCGCTCGGGCAGCTCGTCGGGCGCCCGCGGTGCGGAGCGCCGCATACTCGTGCCGTCGTTCGCGGGCCGACCGGCGCCAGCAGCACTGGTGGCTGGCGGGTCGTTGCGCCCGGGCGCGACAGCGCACACGCCCTTCCGTGATCGCGCGGCCTTGGCACGACGTCACGCCTCCACTTGGACCGTTGCGCCAGCACGCCCGCGTAGCGCGCCAGAGGGTAGCGTGGGGGCGCGACGATGGCCAATAGCCTCGCCATGAACTCCATGGGCGTCATCACGCGATGCTTGCCGCGCCCCCGGCTCACGTACTTGAGCCGGTAGGCAATGCGGCCCCCGGGCAGCCGCCTCAGACGCTCGAGCGACAGCGGCGGGCGGAGCGCGTAGCGCGCGAGCCGCTCGCGTCCGAGGTCGTCCCCGGCGTCGATGCGCACCCCTGCGTGCAGGTTGAAGCCCTGGTGGTCGACGGCAACGTCGTTCTTGTCAGGAGCTCGCTCGTGGTCCTCGTCGGCGGCATCAGCGTCACCGGGACGCGCGAGCGTCGCTAGCTGACCGCGCTGCATGGCGACCGCCGCGCAAGCATCAAGGGCGCTCTGCGCCTCCGGACGCTGCCCGGACAAACCGTCGTCGAGGTAGCCGCGCCGGCGCAGCCACGCGGTGGCCTTCCGACACGTGCGCTCGACGATGGCGGCGAGCTCCCGGGGGCCGGGCGGGGGTGCCGGGTGAAAGAGCACGCGACCCTGGAGATCGCGCGTGAACACCCCATCGAGCACGAGCGTGTGAAAGTGCACGTTGAGGTTCAGGCTGCCGAAGCGCTGCACACAGAGAACCGAGCCGCACTGGGCGCCCTCGATCCCGGCGTGCTTCGCACGCGCGCTATAGGTCGCGAACGTGGCCTCAACGAAGATGCGCGCCAAGGCGGCGAGCACGTCGGCCTTGAAGGCGGCAAGCCGGCGCAGCTCGAACGGCAGCGACAAGACGTACTGGCGCACCGGCACGTCGGGCAGGACCCGATCGACGAGGTGTGCCGCGCCGTTGGACATACGCCTGCCCGTGCAGCTCGGGCAGATCGTCCGGCCGTGACACGAGAAGGCCACAAGCAGATCGTGACCGCAGGTGTCGCAATGGCACCGGGTGAAGCCCTCGCTGAACACCCCGCACTTGAGGTACGCGCGCAGCTCCTGCTCGACGTACCGGGGCAGCCCGCTCTCGTAATGCTCGCGGGCGTGCGCGAGAAACGACTCGAGGTGCTGGCGGACCAGGCCGTACAGGACCGTCTCGGTCGGGTGCCGCGGAGCGTAGGTGGGGGCGAGGACGGCCACGGCGACGGACATGGCGGGGCCCATGCCGTCCGCCGAGGAGGCAAAACGCCGCTCGTCCGGATTCGCCTCTCCGTCCCGGGACAGGGCCGCGCTGTCCCCCGTCACCGCGGGAGCCGTCCGATGCTTGTCAAGGGCCGTCCGAGAGTCGCCGTTGCCTATCTGCGCGCGTCCACCGACGAGCAGCGCCTATCCGCCGCGGCGCAGCGGGCGCACATTCGGGGTTGGGCGGCCCGCGAGCACATCGTGGTCGCCGGCTGGTACGTCGACCGCGCTGTCTGTAGCGTCACTCCGATCGCGGAGCGGGCCGCGCTCGTGGCCGCCCTCGCGGCGGTCGAAGCCCACCGGGCCGGTGTGCTGGTCGTCGCCCGACGCGATCGGATCGCCCGCGACGTGGTCCTGGCCAGTGAAGTCGAGCGGGCGGCAGCGCGCGCCGGGGCCCGACTTGTGAGCGCGACGGGTGAAGGCAACGGCGACTCGCCGGCCGATGCCTTCCTACGAACCGTCATCGACGGCGCCGCCCAGTACGAGCGGGGCCTGGTCCGCGCCCGCACGCGCGCGGCGCTCGCGGCCAAGCGGGCGCGCCGCGAGCGCGTGGGAGCGGTTCCCTACGGCTTCGCCCTCAAGCGCGATGGCGTGCACCTGGTGGCCGCCAGGGCAGAGCAGGCCACCATCGCCCGGGCGCGGGAGCTGCGCGCCGCGGGGCTGTCTTCCGCGCCGTCGCGGCCACTCTGGCCGCCGAGGGACGTGTCAGCCGTCGAGGACGCCGGTTTCTGCTAGCCCAGATCGCGCGCATGGTGGCTGTTCGGAACGGGCGCGTCTCGCCGGCCGCCCAGTTCGAGGATTCCTGACCATTCCCGGGGACCCAGCAAATCAGGGTCGTCCGCGAAGTGGGAGCCCATCTTTCCTGAACGGCATCGGGGCGTTACCCATCACGTGGCTCCAGCGCCACCGTCATTGGCACCGAAAATCACGGTTCCTATTCACCGCTTGCGACCTACGTGGCACCACGCTTTTATCTTGCCCTCCGTCTTCGACTCCGGGTCCTGAGCTTCTCGATGCTCGCGAAGGTTGCCGCGCGGATCTGAACCGAGAATGTTGCGGTGATGCCAGTGAACGGGGCCGATACACGCGCGCGGATGAACCGAAGGCGATCCCGAAGGCGACGGTGAGCACGTCGTCATCGGCACGTGACGCGCGAGGTGATGGGTCGTCGCAGCCGCGCGGATGATCTGGAGGATGTCCCCGGAGGCGCGCGGTGAGCAATTGTTGTCGGCAACGGATATGCGAGGGCACGGCAAGCGTCGCGGCCGCGTGGACGGGCCCGGGGGTGTCCCGGGGTCGGACGGCGGACGACCTTCGACGGTCACCGGACCCACGATGCGAATGCGTCGTCGCCACCGCGTGGATGGTGCGGAGGATGTCTCGGAGGCAGCTGGTGAGCATGTCTTCGACGACCGGGGACGCGCGGAGTGGAGGGGTCGTCACAGTCCCCGTTGACGCTGACCGAGGAGGTCCCGAAGCCGCCCTTGAGCACGTCGTCCACAGCCACCGGACGGCGAGGTGAACGAATCGAGCAGCCGGGTACAGACGGGAGAGGGGAGGCGGTAACCGTGGCAGCAAGCCAGCTCGGATGGCGGCCGTCATCGTGACGGTGACGCTCGCGCGACGTCGTCGCACGGATACTACAGTAAGTAGACGCTGATGGTCCAGGCGTCGGTCGGGTGACTGAGGACTCGCCGCAGCCGCGCGCGTGATCCGGAGGATGTCGCACACGCGGCGAGCAACGTCGTCGACGCCCACGCGACGCGCCAAGTGGACCGGGGTATTGCAGGCAAGTGGATGGTCCGGAGGGGCCCCTGCGACTATGGGTGAGTATGACCTCGATGACCGGTGACGAGCGCAACTAAGGATCGGTAACAGTCGCGCATCTGATCACAGCGAGCAGAGTTGCGCTTCTCCGGCAGCCGCGTCGTCGTCGAGTGTCCGAACGTGGATGATGGTCCGGGAGGCAACCGCAGAGGACCCGGTGAACCATCCGGGGACCCCTTGGAAATGAACCGAGAACACGAAACGCTACGACGACGGCACCAAGACGATCCATTAGCGAGGCAGTTCCTGGAGGTGAGCGGAGAGCGTTTAGGTGGATATCGCCTGTCGCTTGTCGACGAGTTTTCACGCGGCCGCCGCAGCGACGGCGATGGGTGGGGGCGGCAGCGCCGATGGCGGCAAGTTTATCGATCGTCAACGCGACCGGTGCTCGGATGCGGCATGGGGAGATTGTGCGAAAACGCGGACGAGCAGTTCGTGTCGCGCCGGTTGCTCAGCGAGGGCAGCACGCTCCACCAATGACCACGGATGATACCGTGGGCTCGCCGCGGGCCGGCCCTCGACGGGGGTCGACGAAAGCCAAGACGATGAGGGTGATCGCGAGCCTGTCGCCCGAAGCGCAATAGAGTTTGTTAGCCATGGACGACCGGTTCGACGCCTAGGAAAGGGTCCGCGAAAAGGAGCGGTCTCGGAGGGAAAACGACCGATCCTTGGCTCGCGGTGAAAGAGCGTGCGACAGCTCAAGCGCGAGTGCGGCTACTTCGCGTTTCCGCGTGAGCACGCGCGGGTGAAGCCGCTCGAATGAGCGAGGCAACATCGACGCTCCCGCCCATGGGGAGGTTCTCGGGCCGTCTCAAACACATCTCGACGAGCGAAAGGTAGCAACACTCGTCTCTTTCGGTCCGAGGCGGGACGCGGGGCGGAGGGCCCCCAATTTCGGGATCGGTGTTGGATTCAAGAACGGCTGCTCGCGCGCCGACCACGGAGGAGGCGAAGCCCTTGATCGATCCGAGAAGTCCGCGGCTTCTCCTCAAATGCCCGTGCATTTTCGTCGGGCTCACCGCGCCATCGCACCGCCGCATGTCGATTTTGCGAAGCACCTTGCGTGCGCTGATCGATGAACGGAGGTGACGTCGCTCGCACAACCCCACCGGTTCAAACGACGCGACGAGCACGCCGGACGAACGTCCTCTCGCCTCATGGACAGGCGAGACCCTCGGACATGCGGAGGTACATCATGAGAACTGAGCGGGTCAGGCTCCAGCCCTACGTCGACGCGCCGTTGGCTAAGCAGCTCGCCGTCTACGGTGCAGCGACGGGGATGACGACAAGCTCCGTCGTCCAAGCCGCCCTTCGGCAGTACCTCGATCGCACCGACGACAAGATCCTGCTCCTGCGGCGAATCAACCAGCTCGGTCGGGCGTGCGACCGCACGCAGCGCGACCTTGAGATCCACATGGAGGCGTTCGCCATTTACGTGAAAGTCTGGTTTGCGCACAATCCGCAGATCCCCGACAACGCGAAGGACTCCGCCCGCCGGGAAGCCGAGAGCCGCTTCGCGCAATTCCAGGAGTACCTCGTCGAGCAATTCCAGGGAGGCCGCCGCTTCGTCGACGATCTGCCGCGCGAAGTCATCGGGGACGAGGCCGAGCTCTCAAGGATGGCCAGCGAGGCGTCCGCGGCTCCTATGGGTGGCGAGGCTCCGTCGGTGACCGATGAAGAGTGAGCGCATGGCCGGCGAGCGAGCCCTCTCGGAGGCGGGTGGGACGAAAGCCCAGCGGGACGTGTCGCCGTGCAGGATCTCGACGGTGCTCGCGGTCGCTCGTACCCAAAGCTCTTCACGCAAGAGCGCGTGAGATGCCGAATACAGGTGGTGATCGAACTCGAGATGGTAGTCGATGTTGAGCGCGACCTTCTTCCAGGTGGACGCCTCGAAGGGCTGGGCGGGCAGCGGCGCGAGCGCGGGCTTGTCGAACCGCTCGAACAGCTCCCTGCGGCTCGCCTTGTAAGTGCGCATCGGGCGGCCATTGAGATCGGCTGTGAGCTCGAAGAGTCGCGCGTTGAGCGCGCCGAGAGAGGTGAACGTCTCGTTGCGGATGCGCGCGAGCAGCCAGCGCTCGGCGATCTGCACGCCGACTTCGACCTTCGCTTTGTCGCGCGGCGACCTCGGCCGCGCCGGCATGATCGTGGTCGCGTAGTGTCGCCCGAACTCGGCGCAGCCCTACGTCAGGTTCGCAAAGGGCGAGGACTCCAGCGGCTTCTGGCTTGAACCGTGAAGGAGAGCCAGGACGGCGTGAGAGGAAGTGAGACACTCAACGATCAGACAAACGCCGCTCCACATCGTCGAATCACGCAAGCGTTTGCCCTGGTCGGGCGCGTCTAATAGAGTGGACACGCTGCGCTTTCTGACTGCCCCATGAAAGTGACCGAGATGCCCAGCGCGACGTTTGCGAACGCAGAGCCAGCGACGGAGCCGACCCGCACGGCTTCAGCGCTCCTCGTCGATGTGGATGCCATCCTTTTGCGCCTCCCTTTGGTGGAGCCCACGTGGAAGCTTCACATCCGCGCGTTGGAGCTCAAAGGTCGTCTCCGGCGCGCGCTGTCCAGGCTCACCGCGGAAGAGGTTCTCGCAATGCGGGAGGCGATTCTCGTGTTGCGACGCGAAGCGTTAGCGTCGCTCTCGGACGGCGCACAGGGCGTTCAAAGCGTGGCCCCTGCCGCCGGCGCCCCTCCCAACGGGGCAATGCAAACGCTACATGCAGCGCCCACTTGGGACGAAGGATGAGTCGCCGCGCGCCCTTGGAGAAAACGCCCGAGGCAACGCAAGTTTGGCGCTTCCCGATCGGCCAGTCGGCACACAGTGCCCCCACGACGTTGGCAGCCACCCTTGAGCTCCGGATCGGCGATATTACGGAGGACGATTCGGGTGTCATCGTCAATCCCACCAATCGGCGGCTCGATGGCGGCGGGATGGTGGACCTCGCGATACGGCGTGCGGCAGGTCCCCGTCTCGCGAGCGCTTGCCGCGCTGCTTGTGAGCAGCGCGGGGGCTTGGCAGTCGGAGAGACCTTGATGACACCGGGCTTCGATCTGCGCGCTGGATACGTCGTCCATTGCGTTTTACCCAGTTATGCCGAGGATCCCGACAGGGCCCCCGCCCTCCTCGAGTCGTGTTGCCGGCGCGCAATCCAGCTTGCCCGCGCCCAGGGACTCGGGTCGATTGCCTTTCCGGCGATTGCGACTGGTGTTCTCGGCTACCCTATCAATCAGGCCGCACCCGTTGCGATGAAGGCCGTAATCGAGGAGGTTGTCCGGGAGCCAACGCCGTTTCGAGTTCGGTTCATCCTGTTTGGCCCGGCCGTATTGGACGCCTACGTCGCGGCGGCCAATACCACCTTGCTCCCGCCAAAGTAGGAAATTATCGATCGGTTTCTAGAGCCTGTCGTGACGCCAGAAAGCTTCGCCGGATACCTGAGCTCCGGCACGGTCAATGGTCTTCTTGCGCGCGTTGCACCGGTCCATTGCCGCGTGCCTCACTGCAACCGGAAGTCGATAGGTACCGTCACCCACCCCTCGATCGCGGCTCCGCCCTGGGTCGCGGGTATGAACGTCCAGGCAGTTACAGCATCGATCGCAGCCTCGTCGAGAATCTTGCGGCCGCTCGACTTCTGCACCGCGATATTGCCCGGCTTCCCGCTCGGCAGGACCCGGACACGTAAGAGGACACTGCCTTCCCATCCTTCCCGCTGGGCGATCCGGGGATACGATGGCCGCGGGTTCTTCAAGTAGTTCGCGCCCTCCTTCGCCTGGACGATCGCGGGGGGGGGAGGCGGTGGTGGCGGAGCCGCCGGCGCTACGGCTTCTCCGGTGCCGTCCCCGGGAGGCCCGCTCACTGGCGCGGGATCTGGATCGGGCGCCGCCGCCGGCGCATCGCCTGGGTCCGACGCGGGGGCGGCTTGAACCGGCGGGGGAGCCGCTAGCCGACGCGGCGCCACAGGCGCGACTTTGGGCGTGGGGCGCGTCTCCTGCGGCGGGATTTCGACCGGCTTCGGAGGAGGTGGCGGACGAGTCACTTGGATCTCGACCTGGGACCGCCTGTGGTTCGTCAGCGGCACCCTATCATGGGTTTGCACGTGGATCGCCAGCCACGTGTGCAGGACGAGGGACACACCGAAGACCGCCACCATTGCCTGGGGCGACATGCCCAAGTCCGACGGCGAACTGGGCAGGGCAAGCGACACCGCTTGGGGCCCGAGAGCGATATCAGGCGCCGAATCGAGCGCCGCCACGGCGAACTCTGTACCATCCATGACGTCCTCCGAATGATGCATTTCAATAGCGAATCCAGCCCGGGCTACCGCCTCCCGCCGCGATAGCCTCTCCGTTGACCGCGACACTCCGAGGCGATGCCAAGAATGCCACCAGCCAGGCCACTTCTTTGGCGTCGACGATGCGCCCCAGGCTCGACGAGGCGGCAAGCTTCGTCTCCGCCTCGGCGTCTGTGCGCTCGGTTCGCGTCGCGCCCGGATGCACCGCGACGACATTGATACCTTTAGGCCCGAGCTCGTCCGCGAGCGTCTTTGTGAGCGCCGTGACTCCGACGTTGCGCAGAGTTGCAGCGGGGCGCCCAGTTCGCTGCGCCGCGAGTCCCCCGATGTTGATGATCCTTCCCCACCCGCTCGCGAGCATGTGAGGCGCCGCGGCTCGCGCGGTCCGCAGGTATCCGACGACCTTGATGTCGATGTCCTCCAGCAGTTCCTCGTCGACGAGCTGGTCGAGTCGCGTCGCCGCCGAGACGCCGCCGGGCACCGCGGCGTTGTTGACCAGGATGTCGATTCCGCCAAGCTCCGACACGGCGGTCGCGACCAGCGTATCGACGGACTCCTTGTCGCCCGTGTGGGCGACTGCCGCGATCACACGCCGCCCTGTGGCGCCGGAGATCTCCGCCGCCGCGGCCCTCAGGGGCTCCCTGTTTCGAGCGGCGATGACGACGTCCACGCCTTCCTCCGCGAGTTGCCTCGCGATGACCTTTCCGATTCCTCGGCTGCCGCCCGTCACGATCGCCCGCTTCCCGCTCAAGCCCAGGTCCAATGCAATCCTCCTAACTCAGTCACCCGCTCTGGGGCGACGGAATGCTCGGCCCATGGACCAGTGTTGGTTCTTGTCCCGAGTGTCCCCGGACCTTCTTTGTCCACCATAACGACGGGCGCCCGCTCCCGGACTGCGCTGATCGCCGCATCGGCGACGGCCGTTCCCCCCGCCGACCATGAGGACGTCGCTCGCAAGGTTCGGTATGGCGTCATGACGGTCACCGACAGCTCTTCTTCCGCGCCTTCCGGAGAAGTTCACTAACCCCCTCCGTGCGCCGCGAAAATCGAGTTTTTCTCATCGGATGGTTGAGAGACGCGTTCCAAGAGCCCGCTGGCGGCAGGCGCGAACGATTGCTGCGCTGGAATGTGTCTTGTAAAGCAGACTTGGTTTTGCTACATAGTCTTCGTAGGTCGTCGGTGTTTTCTGAAAGTCACCCGTGAAGGTCACTCCACTCCTATCGCCCGCCCCGCGCTTCGACGCGGATGGCTGTACCAAGTCCTATCGACAGTGGAGGCTCGACTATGGCAGTAGCAGCGATCGCCCAACCGCGTCCCAGTCGCCAGAGGGAACGCACGATGACCGTGAATTTGCCGACGAACTTGCTCCGGAGCTTCGTCGCGATCGTGGACGCCGGCTCGATGCTGAGCGCAACCGGGCAAGTGTTTGTCACCCAGTCGGCGCTCAGCCTTCAGATCCGGCGGTTAGAGGAGCTCGTCAACCAGACGCTCTTTAAGCGCGAGGGGCGCCGGCTGGCCCTTACGCCGGCGGGTGAGCTCCTGCTCACGTTTGCGCGACGTCTTCTCGACATGCACGACGAGGCCGTTCTGGCTGTGAGCTCGCAAGACGTGGCGGGCCCCGTGCGCGTCGGCATGGTACAGGACTTCGCGGACACGCTTCTCGCCGGAGCACTGAAGAGCTTCGCGGAGCGGTATCCGAATACGCGGGTGTTCGCACGTGTGGCAGGCACGGCGGAACTCCTGATGATGCTGGACCGGCATCAGCTCGACGTCGCAGTGGGGTTCGACTCTGCCGAAGTGCAACGTGCGATCCGTACGGCACCGATGACGTGGTACGGCGACCCCGATTTGGCGCAGCAAGACGTCGTGCCACTCGCGGTGCTCGAGAAGCCATGCCGTTTCCGGGAGGCTGCCATCGCGAGCCTCGAGGCAGCCGGAGTGCGCTATCGAATCTCTGTGGAAACGCCGAATCTGTCGACGTTGCGCGCCGCCGTGCAGGCACGCCTGGGCATCGCCTGTCGCACGCATCTGTTTCCTGGAAACCTCGCTGCGGTGCCCCCCAGCCTGTTGCCGCCGCTCCCCGCCGTCGCGTGCATCGTGGCCAAGGCGGCCGATCTCGATGCGCGATGCATTCGCCTGGAGGAGCTCATCGTCGAGGCGGTGCGCACGTTGTGACCTTCGATCGCGGTGCTTCGGCTCGGAATATGAGAGTAGCTCAATATCCGAGCGAACATTTCTCGTTAGTCAAACGCAATAGCCAGGGCTACTAAGCCACTCCACCGTTCGATCACGGCACACGCCTCGCTCGCGAGTGGAGAGCCATGACAGAGCCTTCCCGTCCTTCCGTCGATTTGGATCCGTTGCGGATCTTCGTCGGACGTCTTTCTGCCCTCGTCGAGTCGACGCGGGACGAGAACGTCATTTTGGACAAGGGAAGCGCTTTGCTAGGTGAGCTGATTCGTGGTGACCGGTGGCTGCCGAACGAATATGCGGCGGCAGACCCTACCAAGTATCGCCAGTACCTGCTCCACTGCGATAGCCGAGAGCGCTTCTCCGTGGTGAGTTTCGTCTGGGGGCCGGGACAGGCGACTCCGATTCACGACCACAAAGTATGGGGTCTGGTGGGTGTCCTCCGCGGGGCCGAACGGGACGAGCGCTTCTCGCGCGCGCCGACTGGTGCACTCGTGTCGAATGGTGCCCCGACGCGGCTTGAGCCAGGGATGGTCAGCCCGGTTTCACCTCGAATCGGAGACATCCATCGGGTCTCCAACGCGTTCGACGACCGCTCGTCGGTTAGCATTCACGTGTACGGGGCGAACATCGGCGCGGTGGAGCGCTCCACATTCGACAGCGAGGGGTACG
>Ga0265316_10004883_pt1 | contig 13200 bp, 12 predicted proteins | sample 4522metaG_FD_202092 | JGI IMG/M metagenome (GOLD analysis project Ga0265316, IMG submission 202092) | Rhizosphere microbial communities from Carex aquatilis grown in University of Washington, Seatle, WA, United States - 4-5-22 metaG | ecosystem: Host-associated > Plants > Roots > Rhizosphere >... | reverse complement strand
CGCCTCGGATTGCTCCGCGGACGTCAACTTCGACAGGTCGGTGAGCTTGTTCTGCTTCGTCGACGAGAGGTCGCTCGCCGCGCCGGACAGCTCGTCCCTCACGGTGCGGGTCTGCGCCGTGCGCGCCAAGATGATCGCGGTCTCACCCCGAACGGTCGCGCGCAGCGATTTCGTCTTTGCGCGCGCAGCCTTCACCTGCAGCTTCGCGTAGCGAACCTGCGCGGCGATCCGGCGATCCTGCTGGCCGATCTCGTTCATGTACTGCACCTGGTCGAGTGCGTCCTGGATCGAACGCGCGCCGAGGATCACCTCGAGCGTCGATGCAGGCTCCGACTCGTAGATGTCGACGAGCCGCTTGTTCAGCGTGTCGACCGAAGCCCCGTACTGCTTCTGCAGGAGGTCGAACCTCTTGGTCTGGATCCCGTAGAGCGCGTTCAGCGCGTCGAGGCGCTTCTCGTGCAGCGAGAGATCGGACTCGAGCGTCTTCAGGCGGAGCGAGACGTCGCCGACCCTCGATTCGAGCGCACGGATGCGGCTCGTGTAGCCGGCGACCTCGTCGCGCAGCGCCTGCTCATTCTGCTTCTGTGCTGCGAGCTTGTCCTGCAGCGACGCGATCTTCGTGTCGATCTGGTGTTTCCGGCCGATGTCCGACCCGAGCGCCGGCGTGACGCAGACGAGCGCGACAAGGAGAGCGAGCGCGATCCGCCGCATAGACCGACGAGTTCGGCGCTCCTGGGGCTTACTCCTGCGGGATCGTCGCCTCGTCGGGAGGCGGATACGGCTCGGGGACCGGCTCCGGCATCGGCAGGGTGCCCTCGTCGGGCGGCGGAGACGGCTCCGGGGGTAGCTCGGGTGGCTCGAAGGCTGTCATGCCGAGACCGTAGCTCCGATCCCGCTCGAGCGCCCGCAGGGCGCTCGCGACCGCCTGGCGCAGCGGCCCCACGAGCTCTCGGTAGTCGCGGTCGCCGAGCGTGCCGGCCCGGTGGTCGAATTCCAGCTCCTTGAGCGCCGCGAGCGCACGGTCCCGCTCCTCGATCAGGCCCAGGCGCCTGACCTCGTCCTCCCCCGGCGCGTCGAGGCGGTCGTCGACGGTCGTCGGCTCCCGGAGGAACGGCAGCGCGACGACCAGCACCACCACGGCGGCCAGGACGATCCCAAGCGCGAGCGTCATGCTCGGGCCGGCGCGAGTCGCGTCACCAGCCGGCGCTGCTCGCGCGCGTCCGGCCAGAGCGTGATGGCGGCGCCGAGCAGGAAGACGATCCCGGCGATCCAGATCAGGTTGACGAGCGGCTTCACGAGCACCTTCGCGTAGACGACGTGGGTCTTCAGGTTCACGTCGTCCGCGATCACGTAAAGATCCTCCGCGCGCAGCCAGTCGGTCTTGATCCCGACCGCGTTGGAGGGCTCCGGCGGGAAGAAGTACTGGTTCGTTCCGGACGAGAGCGTGCCGTGCCAGTGGCCGCCGACGGTGAAGATTGCGCGGGTCTGGTTCGAGTTCGGCGTGTGCGTCATGCGCACGCTGTTCAGTGTCAGCGTGTAGCCGCTGATCGTGGCGCTCTGCCCCGGAGTGAAGCGCAGCTCCTTCGAACGGCCGTAGGCGCTCGAGCCCGCGACGCCGATCGCGAGCAGGACGATCGCAGCGTGCACGACGTAGCCGCCGTAGCGGCGGCGGTTGCGTGAGACGAGCGTGAACACCGAACCGGTGACGCGCGTGCCACGGACGAGCTCGAGCACGATCGAGGCGAGCACGAACGCCGAGAACGTGTACGCGATCAGCCCGGGCTTCGACGAGCCTGCGCCGGCGAACGCGAGCGCGATACCACAGACGACGGTGACGACGATCGGCCACGCGAGCGTCCGGACGAGCGCACGCGCACTCGTCTTGCGCCACGCGATCAGCGGGCCGATCCCCATCAGGAGCAGCAGGGGCAGGCCGAACGCGCGCAGGAAGAAGTCGTAGTACGGCCGTCCGATCGTGCGCGTCTCGCCCTTGAAGAGCTGCGTGACGATCGGGAACAGCACGCCCCAGAGCACGGTCAGGCAGAGCGCGACGAGCAGCAGGTTGTTGTAGAGGAACGCCGCCTCGCGCGAGAGAGCCGACTCGAGCTTCGTCTTCGCTTTCAGCAGCGGCAGGCGCCACATGATCAGCGTCAGCGAGAAGACCGTCGAGATCACGACGAACGCGAGGAACCACGATCCGATCGGGCTCTTCGCGAAGGAGTGAATCGAGTTGACGACGCCGGAGCGCGTCAGAAACGTGCCGAAGACGGAGAGCTCGAACGCGAGCGCGACGAGCACCATGTTCCAGACCTTCAACATGCCCTTGCGCTCCTGGATCATCACGGAATGCAGGAACGCGGTCGCCGCGAGCCACGGCATCAGCGCGGCGTTCTCGACGGGGTCCCAGGCGTAGTAACCGCCCCAGCCGACTTCCACGTACGCCCAGTGAGCGCCGAGCAGCTGGCCGAAGCCGAGGAACGCCCACGCTGCGAGCGTCCAGCGGCGGGTCGCGACGATCCAGCGCTCGTCGGTCCTGCCGGAGAGCATCGCGCCGGCCGCGAACGCGAACGGGATCGAGAGGCCGACGTAGCCGAGGTAGAGCATCGGCGGGTGGGCGACCATGTACGGGTTCTGGAGGCTCGGCGTGAGCCCGGCGCCGTCGAGCGGCGCGGTCTGCGTGCCGAACGGGCTGGCGACGGCGACGAGCACGAACGCGAAGAACGAGGCGATCCCGCCCAGCACCGGGACGACCCACGCGGTGAGGTCGCGCAGAAGCTTCCGGTTCAGCGCGACGGCGAGCGCGCCGTAGCCGGTGAGGACGAGCAGCCAGAGGAGCAGCGAGCCCTCCTGCCCACCCCAGAACGCGCTCAGCGCATACGCCGTCGGGAGCGTGCGATTCGTGTGCGCCGCGACGTACGAGAACGTGAAGTCGTGACGAACGAGCGCAGTGGCGAGCACGATCGCCGCGATCAGCGTCGAGCCGAAGCTGCAGTAGAGCGCGTTGCGCGCCGACGCTGCGAGCCGCCGCCGGCCTGTGACAGCCGACGTCGTCCCGGCAACAAGCGCGTAGACGGAAAGCCCGAGGCTGACGACGAGGGCCGCGCGGCCGAGGTCAGCCATCAGCGGCGCCTAATACTTCGACGTCGTTGCCGTGTACTTGGACGGGCACTTGGTGAGGATGCCCGTCGCGCTGAGGCGACCGCCGGTGAGCGTGCCACTCGCGACGACGCTGCGGCCGACCTTGAAGAGCGGCGGTGGATTCTCGCCGCGGTACACGACCGGTACGAGACCGCTCTTGCCGTCGATGTTCTTGAGGTTGAACTGCAGGCCGCTCGCCGAATGCGAGTCGCCGCGCAGCGGCCCGACGACGACGCCCACGACGGAGAGCTTGCCGACGTGGGTTCCGATCTGGCTCGGCGTCAGCTCAGGCGTCGAGTTGCCCGCGACCGCGGTGTAGAGCAGGAACACGGCGAGGACAGCGGCGACCGCGAGGGCGACGACGAGCCGCGCAGGACTGCGCGTGGGCACAGCCCGAGTCTAGCTAGACGTCGACGTTGGCGGTCTGCTTGCGCGCGGGCACCCGATAGCCGTGATCAGCACAAAGTGAGCCCGGCAGATCCTCGGTCAGCGCGTCGCAGTAGCCCTTGCCGTAGGCGGCGCGCATGAAGGCTGCGACGACGTCCAGCGACCACTCGCTGATCCCCGATGCCTCGCGCCAGAGGTCGGCGAGCCGGAGGTCGATGTCGAGCTCGAGGAGGTCGATCCGTGAGGGTCCCGTAGACACGCGCCTTCAGAGTAGGAAGCGCGTCGGACGGACTTGGAAGCGCGCTAGGCGAGCCGAAACGGCAGCACTTTGACACCCGTGTCACGAAGTCGTCCTGCCAGCTCGTCGAAGTCGGCGTCGTTCGTGTCGATCACGACCACGGCCGGCGAGAGCTCCTCGAACGCGGTGCTCGCCGCCTCGGGATCGGAGGCCAGGAGGAGCTCGAAGGCGTCGCTCCCGAGCAGTTGCCGCAGGAGGTCGGCTGCCCCGAACCGGCCCTCGGCGAGCAGCACGCGCAGTTGGGTGCCGCCCAACGAGTCGCCGCGGGCGAGGCGCTCGGAGAGCAGACGGTGCGCCTCGGCCGGCCGGCGGCCGGACGCGATCTCGCTGCGTACGAATCGCAGCTGGTCGACCTGGTCACGCGAGTAGAGGCGCTGGCCGCCGCCCGAGCGCTGCGGCACGACGAGGCCGTAGCGCGTCTCCCAGGTCCGAATCGTGGCAGGGGCGACGTCCACCATGCGCGCTGCCGCGCCGATGCTGAAGAGCGGGCGCCCTCTCTCCGCCACTTTGCGCCGATACCCTGCGTTCATGCGTTCCTAACGGGCTGCACGTCGGAATCTCTCTTCAATGCCTCGTCACCTTCACTACGGGCCTGCGCGGGTCCCAGTCCGGGATTCTCCCGCAGCAGCCGTCGACGCGCTGCTCGAACTGGAGCTGTCCGCGTGTGAGATCGACTTCGAGGGCCGCTTCTGGATGGACTACGACTTCGCCGCCGACTTCGGCGAGCGCTGCGCCGCGGCCGACATCGCGCTGTCGGTGCACGCCCCGATCGCGGGCTTCATGGGGCACGCCGAGCGCGGCAAGAAGCTGAACATGGCCGTCGGGATGCTCGACCACTCGGCCGGGATCGCGAAGGCCGCGGGCGCCGAGCTCGTCGTGTTCCACCCCGGCTTCCTGCTCGGCCGCACGCGCGAGGACGCGATCACGGCCGTCGTCGAGCAGCTCGGCGAGCTGCGCGAGCGGCTCGAGGGCAAGGATCGCGCGGTGCCGTTCGGGATCGAGGTGATGGGCCGCGTGCGCGAGCTCGGCTCGCTCGACGACATCTGCGAGATCGCGTCGCAGCTCGACTGGGTACGTCCGGTGATCGACTTCGCGCACATGCACGCGACGTCGGACGGCGCGTTCCTGACGGTCGAGCCCTTCGCCGCCGCGCTCGCGCAGGCGGATGCCGTGCTCGAGGGCGGCGCGCCGTTCCACATCCATTTCTCGGACATCCAGTTCGCGAACCGCAACGAGACGAAGCATCTGCCCTACGGCGAGGGCACGTTGCGCGCCGAGCCGCTGCGCGACGCGCTGGCGCAGTTCGAGCGGCCGGCGACCGTGATCTCGGAGTCCCCGACGCCCGAGTCGACGGCTGCGATCAAGGCGATCCTCGGGGCATGAGGGCTCGGCGGGATGGCATTCGTCAATGGGGTGCGATGGACGTTCCGAGGCAAGGACGCAAGGAGCGTCGATAGCCATAGCTATCGACGCGACTGAGGACGCAGCATCGGGGCGTCCAGCGCGGCCCAGTGAAACAACGGCTGTTCCGCCGAGCCCTCACAGCTAGGCTGGGTGCGGTGCTCGACCCGAAGGCCTTCAAGGCATACGACGTTCGCGGGCTCTATCCGCAGGAGCTCGACGAGGCCGGCGCGTACGCGATCGGCCGCGCGTTCGTCGAGCAGTTCGAGCCCGCGTCGATTGCCGTCGGCCGTGACGTGCGGCTGTCGTCGCCGTCGATGGCGCATGCGGTGATGGAGGGCGCGGCGGACGGCGGCTCCGACGTGTTCGACCTCGGAATGGTCGGTACCGAGATGCTCTATTTCGCGGTCGGCGAGCTGAAGCTCGACGGCGGCGTCATGGTCACGGCTTCGCACAACCCGAAGCAGTACACCGGGATGAAGATCGTGCGTCGTGGGGCACTGCCCGTCGGCGGGGAGTCGGGGCTGTTCGACGTGCGCGACCGGGCGATCGCTGCTGCGTGGCACGAAGCGACCCGCGGTGAGATTCGTCCCGAGGACATCTGGGACCGGTTCGTCGATCGTGCGCTCTCGTTCGTCGACCTGAGCGCGCTCAAGCCGCTGCGGATCGTGATCGACGCCGCGAACGGCATGGCCGGCGCGATGCTCCCACCGGTGCTCGCACGCCTGCCGATGCTCGACGTCGTGCGCTGCTACTTCGACCCCGACGGCTCGTTCCCGAATCACGAGCCGAATCCATTGCTGCCCGAGAACCGCGAGTTCATCATCGGCAAGACGCGCAGCGAGGGGGCCGATTTTGGGGTCGCCTACGACGGTGACGCCGACCGGTGCTTCTTCGTCGACGACACGGGTGACTTCGTGCCCGGCGACTTCACGACTGCGTTGTTCGCGGAGACGATCCTTGCCCGCGAGCCCGGTGCAAAGGTGATCTACGACGTCCGTGCGTCTCGCGCCGTGCCTGAGACGATCGAGCGCGCCGGCGGCGTGCCGCTGATCAATCGCGTCGGTCACGCGTTCATCAAGCAGCGGATGCGCGAAGTGGACGCCGTGTTCGCCGGTGAGGTGTCGGCGCACTACTACTTCCGCGACTTCTCCCAGGCCGACTCGGGGACGGTGCCGTTCCTGCTCATGTGCGAGCTGGTCTCGCGGCGCGGCAAGCTGAGTGAGGTGCTCGCGCCGTTTCGCGCGAAGTACTTCATCACGGGAGAGATCAACACGCCGGTCGCCGACGTCCCAGCAAAGTTGCAGGAGCTCGAAGACCGCTTCGGCCGTGACGGCCGGGTCACGCACCTCGATGGGCTGTCGGTCGACTTCGACGACTGGCACTTCAACGTGCGCCCCTCGAACACGGAGCCGCTCCTGCGCCTGAACCTCGAAGCGAGCTCGGAGCAGCAGATGGTCGAGAAGCGCGACGAAGTCCTGGGCGTCATCCGCGAGCCTGCGTGAGTGGCGCCGCCCGCGGGTCGGTGCCAGGCACCGGTACGGGGCGGCCGACGCCGTCGACCACGAACTCGTAGAAGCGTCTGCGAGCCGAGACGGGTGTCGCACCGAAGTAGCCGAGTACAAAGTCTGCATCAAGCCATGCAGGCGTCGGCTCGAGCCCGAGAAATGCCCGCATGCTGCTCGCCCGCCAATGCTCGGGACGTCGGACGCCGGCCGACCTCACCGGATTGAGCAAGACGTACCTGACCGAGGTGACGAGATACGCATCATCCTCAATCAAGTGGCTCGTGAAGCGCCGCCCGAAGAGATGGTCCTTGCGCTTGTTGATCCAGTTCGAGGTTGTCGCGAACCGTCCGTTCAACTCACACATGCCGGCCGACAACCTCTCGTCGATCTGGAGGACGAGGTGGTAGTGATTCGTCATCAGGCAGTACGCCAGGATCCGCCAACCGTGGCGCTGGGCCGCCCGCGCGAGTTCGCGGACGAAGAGCCTCCCGCTCCAGTTCCCGAAGGAAACCGCCTGGCGATCGTTCCCGCGCGTGTGCACGTGGTAGAAGCCGCCAGGCACCTCAATCCTGTGTGCTCTGCCCATCGCAGTTGACGGTAGGGCGAGTGACGGTCGCGTGCCAGTGTCCGTTTCACTCTTGGCGCGAACTTGGCGCACTTCTGACGGTGCCTGGCACCGACCGAAGCGCCGCTAGGATCGCGCCGTGATCGAGCTTGGGCACGTAACCGACCGCAAGCCGCCCTTCCGGTACGCGGCCTTCCAGCGCGTCGGCTTCTCGGAGACCGACGCGCAGGGCGTCGTCTACTACGGCCGCTACATGCCGTACTTCGACGCTGCGCGCACGGAGTACCACCGCCACCTCGGCCGCGTGCACCTCGGCAACGTCGACTTCGCGATGCGCGCCGTGACCGTCGAGTACCACGCGGGCGCGCGCTTCGACGACCCGCTCGAGGTCTTCGTGCGCGTCGAGCGGGTCGGGACGACGAGCATCACCTACGACCACGCCGCCTACCGGATCGACGACGACGGCGAGGACGACAAGCTGATGGCGACCGCCAAGGCGACGCTCGTCTGCATCGCCCTCGACGAGCGCAAGGCAGTGCCTGTCCCCGAAGCGTTCCGCGCTCAGGTCGCGGCGTTCGAGCATCCCTCCTAGGGCCGGCGCTCCGCCCGCTCAGGCCCTCTCCGGCCGAACGGGCGGCGCCGCCATTGACCTTCTCCCCCCTCTGCTCGTTCTACGAGAGCGCCGGGGAATCCGCTATCCCTCAGTTGAGGTACCCCGCTCGAAATCTTCTGGATCACTCGATCGAGGGAATGCGTAGACGTCGGTCCGGTAGCGAAACGGGAACGGCTCGGCCAGCCCGTGGGTCAGCGCCCGCACCCGGACGAGCAGCTCGTCGCGCTCGACCGGCCGCATCGCCGCCACGAACGAGGTCGACGCGACCCGGTCGCAGACGTCGTCCGCCGTCGAGGGGTGCTCGTACGGGAAGACCGCCTGCGGCCCCTCGCCGAAGAGCGGCGATCGCTCGAGCGGGGCACGCCACGCTCCCTCCTGCTGCGCGCTGACGGCGCCACGCAGCGGCTGCAACAGCTCCTCGATCCCCGCCTGGAGCGGATCGTCGAGGTCGCGGCTGTTCCAGATCAGGACGAGCCGGCCCCCGGGGCGCAGGACGCGGTGCAGCTCTGGCAGCGCAGCGTCGTAGTCGAACCAGTGGAATGCCTGCGCGACCGTGAGGGCGTCCGCCGACGCATCCGCGAGCGGCAGCGCCTCGGCGGTGCCGTCGAGCGACTCCGCTCCCGGCGTCGTCTCGGCGAGCTTCGCGCGCATCTCGGCGACCGGCTCGACGGCGATCACCCGCGCGCCCGTCGGGACGAGCAGGCGCGTCAGCTTCCCCGTGCCGGCGCCGACGTCCACCACGACGCGCCCGGGAGCCAGCTGAGCGACCTCGACGAGCCATGCGACGGCGTCGGCGGGATACGACGGGCGCGCGCGCTCGTAGACGTCCGCGGCGCTCGCGAAGCCGGCCGCCGCAACCGGATGCAGGCGGTTCACGACGGGGTGACGCGATACGCGTCGAACACGGCCTCGAGGTTGCGCAGCGCCGTCAGGAGCGTGCGCAGGCCCTTCACGTCGCCGACCTCGGCCGTGTACCAGTTCTTCGCCAGCTGATCCTCGACCACGCCGCCGTAGCCGACGATGTTCGCGCCGTGCTCGGCGAACGTCCGCGCCACGTCCTCGAGCAGGCGCGGGCGGTCCCACGAGTCGACGGCGATCTGGACGCGGAAGCTCTGTGCAGCGGCTGCGCCGTCCCAGTCGACCGGCGTGAACCGCTCGGGGCTGCGCCGAAGCGCCTTCACGTTCGGGCAGTCGTCGCGATGGATCGTGATGCCCTTGCCCATCGAGATGTAGCCGACGATCGGGTCGCCCGGCACCGGCGTGCAGCACTTCGCCAGCCGAACGAGCACGTCGGTGACCCCCGGGACGACGACGCCCATGTCGGAACCGGAGACGGGCTGCGCCTTCGGCGCCTTCGTGACGACCGGCGCCTCCTCGGCGACCTGCTCCGTCTTCAGCCGCTGAACGACCTTGTTGACGATCGCCCCCGGCTGCAACTTGCCGGAGCCGAGCGCGAGGTAGAAGTCCTCCGCCTTCTTGAAGCCCGTCTCGCGGATCACCTGCGCGAGCGTCGCCGAGCCGCGCAGCTTCGCGTACGGCAGGTTCTGCGCCTTCAACGCGTGCTCGAGCGCCTCGCGTCCCTTGTGCTCGGCATCCTCACGCGTCTCGCGCGAGAACCACTGCCGGATCTTGTTGCGCGCACGCGAGCTCTTCGCCAGCGACATCCAGTCGCGCGACGGGCCACGGCCCTGCTTCGACGTGAGGATCTCGACGAAGTCGCCGTTCTTCAGCGTGTAGTGCAACGGGACGATCCGCCCATTGATCTTCGCACCGACCGTGCGATGGCCGACGTCGGTGTGCACCGCGTAGGCGAAGTCGATCGGCGTCGCACCGGCGGGCAGCGTCTTGACCTGGCCCTTCGGCGTGAAGACGTGCACCTCTTCGTCGAAGAGGTCGGTGCGGAACGTCTTCATGAACTCGCGCGGGTCGGCCTCGTCGGCCGTCCCCTCGTCCATCAGCTGCTTGACCCACGCGACCCACTCCGCGTCCTTGTCCTTCTTGCCGCGCTTGTACAGCCAGTGCGCGGCGACGCCGAACTCGGCCGTCTCGTGCATCTCGCGGGTGCGCACCTGGATCTCGAGCGGCCGGCCCTGGGGACCGATCACCGTCGTGTGCAGCGCTTGGTAGCCGTTGAACTTCGGCATCGCGATGAAGTCCTTGAAGCGGCCGGGCATCGGCTTCCATAGCGAATGGATCAGGCCGAGCGCGCCGTAGCAGTCGCGCGTCCCCTCGTCGGCGCCGCGCTCGACGATCACGCGCATCGCCGTGAGATCGTAGATCTCGTTGAACTCGCGGCCCTTCTTGGCCATCTTGTCGTAGATCGAGAAGAAGTGCTTCGCGCGTCCCGAGATCTCCGCCGGGATGTCGACCTTGTCGAGCTCCTTCTGCAGCACGACGGCGGCCTCGCGCACGTGCTCTTCGCGATCGGTGCGCCGCTCCGCGACCATCTGCTTGATCTCCTCGTACTTGCGCGGATGCAGCGTCTGGAACGCGAGGTCCTCGAGCTCCCACTTGAGCGCGTGGATGCCGAGACGGTGCGCGAGCGGCGCATAGACCTCGAGCGTCTCGCGGGCCTTCTGCAGCTGCTTCTGCTTGCCGAGGTACTCGATCGTGCGCAGGTTGTGCAGCCGGTCCGCGAGCTTGATCAGGATGACCCGCAGGTCCTCCGCCATCGCGACGATCAGCTTGCGGTAGTTCTCGGCCTCGGCGTGCTCGCGGCTCTGGAACTGGACGCGGGTCAGCTTGGTGACGCCCTCGACGAGCTGTGCGATCTCGTCGCCGAACTCGGCGCGAATCTCGTCGATGTCCTTGTCCGTGTCCTCGACGACGTCGTGCAGCAGCGCCGCCGACAGGGTCGCCTCGTCGAGCTGCAGGCTGGCGAGGATCTTCGCTGCGCCCCACGGGTGGTAGATGAACTCCTGGCCGGACTGCCGCACCTGGCCGGCGTGCGCGTCGGCGGCGTACTGGAACGCCCGCGTCAGCAGCTCGCGGTCGACGTCGGGCTTGTACGCCTCGACCTCGGCGATGAGCTCGTCGACGAGGTCTTGATGGCGTTCCAGAACGGCCATCGATCCAGTGTACCCCCGACATTCGCGGGGTTCCGACCCCCCCTCAGGAGGAGACGCGACTTTGCCGATGAACGAAAGGAGCCTGTGTTCGCGCGCCGCCGGCAGACGAAGAAGCTGATCCAGATTGCCCGCATGCTCCACGAGCTGGACGCCGCTGCCGCGCGTCCGGCGACCACCCGGCGCCGGGCTCGCGTCGCCTTCGGCCGGTCCTAGAGCGGCCTAGCCGACAAGCTCGGCGAACCTCGGGTCGGAGCGAAGCGACTCCAAGTCGTCGTCCTCCCGCGCGTTGTCGGCCAGCGACGGACGCAGCTCGATCGCGTGGCGCAGGTGCTCGATCGCCTCCTCGCTCTCCCCCAGGCGCGCCTCGGCGCAGGCGAGGTTGTAGGTGAGCACGTCGCGGTCGTCGAAGCGCGTCAACGCATCGGAGACCATCTCCTTCGCCTCGCCGAACGCGCCGCGATCGAACATCGCGAACACCTCGGCGTTGACTTCCCACGAGCGCGGCGCGTACGCCTCGTTCGGCTTGCCGCCGGCGCTGATCAGCGTCGTCCCGTCCTCCGTGGCCACCGCCTGGCGACGGGAGGCCGGGTCGCGGACGAAGACGACCGTGCCGACCGGCGCGTCGAGCTCCTCGCCGTCGACCGTGAAGCGCGCGGCGCCCGCGACCACGACGTACAGCTCCTCGTGACCGCTCGTCTTCTCGTCGTGCTCGCCGACGAGCTGCTTGTCCGCGTCACCGTGCCACGCGTTGATGCCGAATGCCTGCACGCCGAGCTCGCGGCGGATGGGCGACCACCCGTTCGGGCGGCGGATCTCTGTGATGTCGACCGATTCGATCATGGGTCGATCCTAAGCAGCCCGCACCGCGTAGCGGAATGAAGATCTCCGATCAAGCAGCCGCGGCGAGCGCGGGCTTCTCTTCGAGCAGCATCCTGAACGTCGGCGACTCGAGGAGGCTTCGGCGCGCGCCGTCGGCCAGCTCGAGCTCCTCGAAGATCTGCCGCGCCTGCGGCGTCCACGACGCCTCGCCCGCCTTCCACTGGCCGCCGAGCCACTCGCGTAGCTCGTCAAAGCCCTCGACGGCGTCGAAGACGCGCCGCACGACGAGCTGGGGCGACGACACGCCGTTCCAGCGGTTCTCCTGCAGCCGGAACGCAACGTCGTAGCGGCACTCGCGGCGGAAGCGGTCGAGCTGGGCGCCCATCCCGAAGGCGATCGCCGAGCCCGAGTCGCGACCCTGCTGGCGGACGCGGAAGCGCAGGTGCTTTCCGTCGCCGACCGTCGCCAGGTCGGCGAGCTCGCACCCGTCGACGAGCAGGAGCACACCGGGATTGCCGAGACCGAACGGCGCGAGCTTGTTCAGTTCCGCGCACAGGTCGAGGTTCAGCTTCCGGCCGGGCACGATCGCATCGACGCGGGTCACCGGCCGCAGGTCGTCTTCGCTGAGCACGGCATCGGCGTGCGCTGCGAACGCGGCGGCGAATGTCTCGACGCGGTCGCCGGCGATCGTCAGGCCGGCTGCCGCGCGGTGGCCGCCGTAGCGCTCCAGGTGGGCGGAGCAGGCGCCGAGCGCGCCGTGCAGGTCGAACGCGGGCACCGAGCGGCCCGAGCCCTTCCAGTTGCCGTCGGTGCCGGCAATCATCACTACGGGGCGGTTGTACTTCTCGACGAGGCGCGACGCGACGATGCCGATCACGCCCTCGTGCCAGCCCTCACCGGCGACGACGTAGCCGCGCCGGCGGCGGCGCGCCTCCGGCCAGGACTCGACCTGCGCGACCGCTTCGCGCAGGATGCGCTCCTCGACCGCCTGCCGCTCGCGGTTCAGCCCCTCGAGCTCCTCGGCGAGCAGCGAAGCTTCGCGATCGTCCTCGGTCAGGAGTAGCGCGAGCGCAGCCTCAGGACGGCACAGCCGTCCGGAGGCGTTGATGCGAGGCGCGAGGCGGAAGCCGATCGACGACTCGTCGATCGAGGCCGGGTCGACATGCCCGACCCGCATCAGCGCGCGCAGCCCGGGCTTCGACGTCTGGGCAAGCCGCCGGAGACCGAGCAGCGCCAGCGCGCGGTTCTCGTCGACCAGCGGGACGACGTCGGCGACCGTGGCGAGGGCGACGACGTCGAGGTGCCGCTCGAGGAAGGGATGGCCGGCGCCGAGCAGCGCCTGCGCGAGCTTCCAGACGACGCCCGTGCCGCACAGTCCCGCGAACGGGTAGTCGCCCTTGAGC
>Ga0265316_10004881_pt1 | contig 13205 bp, 11 predicted proteins | sample 4522metaG_FD_202092 | JGI IMG/M metagenome (GOLD analysis project Ga0265316, IMG submission 202092) | Rhizosphere microbial communities from Carex aquatilis grown in University of Washington, Seatle, WA, United States - 4-5-22 metaG | ecosystem: Host-associated > Plants > Roots > Rhizosphere >... | reverse complement strand
AGTCGTGAACGCGGAGGGCGAATTCCAGGCCGCCGAAAAAATGGTGCAGGCCGCCGCGCTCATCGCGAAGGAGCCGATTGCGCTGCAACTGCGCTATCTCCAAACCATGCGCGAAATGGCCAGCGAACACAACACGACCACGTTCCTGCCGCTGCCGATAGATTTGTTCAGCGCGTTTTTGAAGAAATAGAAAGCGAAAGCGTTCCGCTGATTTCACGGATTCGTGAATGATTTTCCAGCGTATCATGCTGTTGGCGCTCGCCGGCCTGGCGCTGTGGTGGTTGAGCGGGTTTGACGCGCGGGTGACGGGCGAACACAGTGGAAAGGATTTCGCCCGCAGGGCGGCCCGGTGCCTGGTGACCGCAATTCTGACCTTGATCTTTTTCGCGCCCAACGCCGTCCGCACCGGTTATGTTTTCGTCCCGCTGATTCTCATCGTCCCGCCGAGCATCGGCATCTTGTGGGCAGGCTGCATCGGCGCCCTGTTCGCGCAGAGCATCCATCGCATGATTGATTCCGATGACCGGCAGCCGTTTGACCCGAACGAGAACGCGCGCAACCTGGACAGGGTCGCGGGCCTGCTCAAAAGCGGACGGCACAAGGAAGCCGCGCAATTGTGCGAAAAGCTCAAGGCATCGGGCGGTGCCAACATTCTCGTGCTGGAAACGATGCTGGCGCGCGCCGGCGTCCCGCATGAAAGTTCCATGAAATCCCAGCCGCTGGTCGGGGTGCTCCGGCTGCGGTCGGAAGGAAAATTTGACGAGGCGGAAACGGTTTTGAAATCGCTGCTGGCGAAAAATCCCTTGAACGTGGACGCGGCGTTGATGCTGATGCGGCTTTACGCCTGGGATTTGGGCCAGCCCGGCAAGGCCGGGGAGGTTCTCCGGGCATTGAAAAAGCAGCCTCAGATTCCGCCCGGCTACATCGAATATGCGCAGCGTTCCATCCACGAATGGGGCCAGGGAACACCACCGTCGGCGGCTGAAGTCCTGCCGGAAACCGTGGACGAACTGCTGGCGTGCGGATATCTCGGCACGGCCATTGAAATTCTGGAACAAAAGCTCGCGGAGCAGCCGGACGATTTTGATTTGTGGCTGAAACTGGCCGGGGCGCACGGCCTGCACTCCGGCAACATCCATCGCGCCGAAAAAATCGTGAAAAATATCGAATCCAATCGCAATTTCAGCGCGGAACAAATCCAGATTGCGAAGGCCAGGCTCAAGGAATGGCGCGAGGCCAGGCCATAGAAAAGTCAGTTCGCCGCCGCTGAAAAATTCCATTCGACAACTGACATTCAAAAATCGAAATTCACTTCATGCCACTTTACGAATACGAGCTGTGCGAGGGCGAGTGCAAGGTGTGCGGCGGGAAATTCACCCTGAACCGCCCGCTCTCGGCCAGGCCGCTCACGAATTGTCCCGCGTGCAAAAAGCCGGTTCGGAAAATCATTTCCGGCTTCAGCACGCCGCACAAACTCAAGCCGCTGTCCATCTCCGACGCCAAAAAGGCCGGTTTCACCGTGCTTAAAAAGGTCAGCAAGGGCGAATACGAAAGGCAGTGACCGGGCGGCCTGCCGGCTCGGCGAAGGCCCGTGCTGCCCGATGGCCAACGATGATCTACTCACTGATTTTTCTTCTGAATCAGCCGTAAAACTTCTTTCACCTTAATTTCTCTTCGCGTCTCTGCGGTAAATTCCGCGCGTTCAAGCTCCGCCAGGGGCGAAATCTTTGTGGAAAATTTCCCCAATTGCGAAAAGCTCCGTAGGAGCGGCATCTTCTGAAAATCATTTCGCCGGAATATGCCGCACCTATCCGCCTTCGCCTCCGGCCGCGGCGCGACCAAGACGGAGCTGAATACATTTTAATTTTCATTTCTACAAATATGCCGCGCCCACGGCGCTGGACAAAATCCGATTTTGCCGCATTGACGCCAAACTGCATTGCGCTTGATTTTCCAGCATGAGCACGGTGGCTGAAATCAAGGCTGCGATTTCAGACTGTCCAAATCTCGACCGGGGCGGCCATGAATTCAGGAAAAGAGCCAGTCGCCAACGCGGAATTTGGGTTCACGCCTTCGCAAAACGTTCCGCCATTGCGACGGCTTTGCGCATGGCCATGGATTTGTTGACGGTCTCCTGAAATTCGCCTTCGGGCGTGGAGTCGTTCACCCAGCCGCCACCGGCCTGCACGTAGGCCCTGCCATCCTTGATGAGCGCGGTGCGGATGGTGATGCAGGTGTCGAGATTGCCGTTGAATGAAAAATAGCCGACCGCGCCCGCGTAAGTGCCGCGCGTGGCCTGTTCCAGTTCGGAAATGATCTGCATCGCGCGGATCTTCGGCGCGCCGCTGACCGTGCCCGCTGGAAATGTCGCGCGCATGAGATCGTAATTCGTTTTTTCCGCCGACAATTTTCCCTCGACCTGCGATACGATGTGCATGACGTGGCTGTAACGCTCGATGAACATCAAGTCCTTCACCTGCACGCTGCCGAAATCGCACACGCGGCCAATGTCATTGCGCGCGAGGTCCACCAGCATGACGTGCTCGGCGCGCTCCTTCGGGTCGGCGAGCAGTTCTTTTTCGAGCGCGGAATCCTCGGCCTCGGTTTTGCCGCGACGGCGCGTTCCGGCAATCGGGCGGATCTCCACCTTGCCTTCCTCGCATCGGACGTGAATTTCCGGCGACGCGCCTACGAGCGAAAATCCGTCCAGCTCCAGCAAAAACATATACGGCGACGGATTGATGTTGCGCGCGGCGCGGTAAATATCCAGCGGCGACGCCTTGACCGGCGCGGAAAACCGCTGCGAGCCGACCACCTGGATGATGTCGCCGGCGGTGATGTATTTTTTCGCGGCCTCGACATTGGCGAAGAATTTCTCCTTCGTCTGGTTGGATGCAAATTCGACCGGAGGAACTTCGTTCGTCACGGTCACGGCATTTTGTTGGCTCGGCTGTTCGAGCAGCGAGACGAGGCGCTCGATTTCGCCGACGGCATTTTCGTAGGCGTCGGTCGGGCTTTCGGCCCCGTCGAGAATGGCGTTGACCAGAATCGTAATCGTCTGCTGCACGCGGTCGAAAATCAAAAGCTGATCCGCGACGAGAAAATACATCACGGGCGTCTTCAATTCATCGTGCGCCGGGCGCGGCACGACGGGTTCGACATCGTGGATGAATTCGTAGCCGATGAAACCGATCGCGCCGCCGGTAAAGCGCGGCAATCCCGGCACGGCCACCGCGTGGTATTTTTTCATCACGCGCTCGACCACTTCGAGGCCGTCACGGACGGTAGGGCTGACCTGCTGGTCAGCCTGGACGCGCGGCAGCGCGTCCCTACCAACGGTAAAACTTTCCACGACCTTCCCATTTTCGATGACTTCAACGCGATTTTCCGTCTGCTTGATGACGGCGCGCGGATTGCAACCGACGAACGAGTAGCGCCCGATGTGTTCGCCGCCTTCGACGGATTCAAAGAGAAACGATTCGCCCTGTCCACTGATTTTGCGATAGGCCGAGAGCGGCGTTTCCAAATCGGCGAGGATGCGGCGCGTGACGGGAATGAGGTTTCCCTGCGCGGCGAGCTTCAAAAATTCATCAGGCGACGGCAAATACATGCGCCATTTTTAGCCGATGCCCGGGGAAAACAAAAGCAGGAAGCCGCGGGAATGTTTCATCAACTGTCCCGGCTGACGGTTCAGGGAAAAATGACTGGATGACATCTTCATTGCGGATTTTGCCGGTTTATGTTTCATTCCAGCAGGAGCGGCGCGCTGCTTTGAATGAAAACGGCGGACGCGCTGTCCATTGAAACGAGTTTATGTTTTACGGTTTTGATCCATTGTATTTTTTGTTCGCAATTCCCGGATTGCTCCTCGGCATCTGGGCGCAAATCAAATTGTCCCGCGCCTACGGCAAATACAGCCGGGTGCCGGTGGACTCCGGCATGACCGGCGCGGAAGCGGCGCGCGAAATCCTCGACCGCGCCGGCCTCAACAACGTGCCCGTGGAGGAAGTGCCGGGTCATTTGAGCGACCACTATGACCCGGCGAAGCGCGCGCTGTTCCTGTCGTCGGACAATTTTCACGGGCAGACCGTGGCGGCGGTCGGCGTGGCGGCGCATGAATCCGGCCACGCGCTCCAGCATCAGGCGGCTTATGGCATGTTCAATTTCCGGATGGCGATTGTGCCGGTCACACAATTTGCGAGCATGGCTTACATGGGAATTTTCTTCGCGGGCCTCATTTTCAGGTCCTTTTTTCCGACGTTCATCTGGATTGCCATCGGTTTGTTTTCCGTGATGACCCTGTTCCAGCTCATTACGCTGCCGGTGGAATATGACGCCAGCCGCCGCGCGAAGGAGCAATTGTTCCGGCTCGGTCTTGTCCACGAGCACGAACGCGCGGGCGTCAGCAAGGTTCTCGACGCCGCAGCGCTGACTTATGTGGCCGCGCTCGTCAGCTCGGTTTTGCAACTGCTTTACCTCCTCACCATCGCGCGCGGCGGCCGGAGATAGTTAATTTCCTTGCGGGCGCGCATTTTTCACGTTTAAGTTTCCGCCGATTATGGTGGTGAAATCACAAAAACCCAAAGCGGCCAGGATTCAACAGCGCGGGAAACTTTCCACGCCGGTGCCGCCGCCGCCAACGCCCGAACCGGCCAGGCCCGCCGAAGGCGACACCACGGCGTTCATCCGGCGGGAAGTCGAGCGTTACGACGGAGACACGGCCATCAAGCTTTACCTGCGCGAAATCGGCCAGGTGAAACTGCTCACGCCGCAGGAGGAAATTGTCCTGGCAGCAAAAATCAAGAAGGGCGACAAAAAGGCGCGAGAGCAGATGATCAAGGCCAATCTCCGCCTCGTTGTGAAAATTGCGCGCGATTACGAGGGCATCGGCCTGCCGCTGTTGGATTTGATCAGCGAGGGCAACATCGGCTTGATGAAGGCCGTCGAGCGGTTCGATCCGAAAAAGGGCGGCAAACTTTCCACCTACGGCTCATGGTGGATCAAGCAATCCATCAAACGCGCGCTCGCCAACCAGTCCAAAACCATCCGCCTGCCCGTGCATCTGGTGGACAAGATTTCCAAGATGCGCCGGGTCGGGATGAAATTGCAGGAAGAACTGGGCCGCGAGGCGACCGACGAGGAGCTGGCCGATGAAATGGACATGACCGCCGCCCGCGTGCGGCAGATGCGGATGGCCGCCATCCGGCCCGCCTCGCTCGACGCGCCCATCGGCGACGACGACTCGAACAATTTTTCCGACGTGGTCGAGGATGAAAACGCCACCTCGCCCTACGGCAACCTCGAAGACAAGACCGTCACCGATATGTTGCAGGACATGGTCAAGCACCTCGACGCTCGTGAAGCAACAATTTTGCGCTACCGGTTCGGCCTCGACGGCGGCCAGGAAAAAACCCTGGAGGAAGTCGGCGTGAAATTCGGCGTCACGCGCGAGCGCGTCCGGCAAATCCAGAACCTCGCCCTGCGCAAGCTGCGGAAGATGATTGAAAAACTCGAAAGCACCAAAAAAAAGGAACCCTGAAATCATGCCAGCCACAACCGCCGTGACCCCGAAGGAAATCGAACGCGCCATCCGCAACGTCCCGGATTTCCCGAAACCCGGAATCCAGTTCAAGGACATCACGCCCGTGCTGGCCGACGCGCGGCTGTTCGCCGGCTCGATTGATTTGCTCACGGCGAACTTCAAACCCGGCACGGTGGACGCGGTCGTGGGCATTGACGCGCGCGGGTTTATTTTTGCCGCCGCCGCCGCCACCAAGCTGCACGCCGGCTTTGTGCCCGTCCGCAAAAAAGGCAAGCTGCCCTACAAAACCATCGAGCAGGATTACGCACTAGAATACGGCCACGCCACCGTCGCGATGCACACCGACGCGCTCAAGCCCGGCGCGCGCGTGGTGCTGATTGACGATTTGCTCGCCACCGGCGGCACGTCCTCCGCCGCGGTTGGACTGATGAAAAAGCTCGATGCGCAAATTCTTGAAATTACCTTCCTCATCGAGCTGAAATTCTTGGATGGCCGCGAAAAATTGAAGGGTCTGCCGGTGCGTTCCATCGTTGTTTATTGAACGCCCCCCAGACCGCATGAAAACCGGGCGGCGATTTCAAACGGCCTTCACGCTCGTCGAACTGCTTGTTGCCATCGCCATCATCGCGGCTCTTGCGGCGCTGCTGCTGCCGGTTCTTTCCAAAGCGAAGGCTCGCGCCACGGCCATCCAATGCCAGGGCAACCTGAAGCAACTGCAACTCGCATGGCAGATGTATGTCAACGACCACAACGATTTCATTCCGGGGAACAACTGGTGGCAGGAGGCCGGTTCCAACGGCATGACGCGCTGCTCGCTGAACTGGGCGACGGGCTGGGAAGACGCGACCCTGGCCGACAATCCCGACAACACCAACACCGACCTTTTCCTGAACCCGCAGTGGTCGTCGCTCGGAGACTATTCGAAATCCGCCGCGATTTATCACTGCCCAGCCAGTCGCGTCATGGTCAGGGAAGGCAACGGCCTCTTCCCGCTGGCCCGCACGGTGTCCATGAACGGCTGGATGGGCTACATCAACCGCCCGCTCGACACGCAATTTCAATTCATCCGCAAGACCACCGACCTCGTCAAGCTGTCCGCCAGCGACGCGTTTGTTTTCATTGACGAACGCGATGACAGCGTTGACGACGGATTTTTTGGCGTCAGCATGGTCAACGACACGATGGTGGAAATTCCCGCGGGGTATCACGGCGGCGGCGGGCCGGTCACTTTTGCCGACGGCCACGCGGAACTTCACCGCTGGCAAAGCCCGGACTCCCAATTCCCGCAGCAGTCGGGCGTTTCCATCGAAAATTATAAATTCATACCCGTCGCGGCGGACGACCCGGATTTGCTTTGGCTGCAAGCCCACGCCACCACGCCGGAATGATTTCGTAATTCAGTTTTCAACTCCGCATTTCCCGCTACATTGTCGGCGATGCACTGGCTGCAAACACTCGACGCGAACCTGTTTTTGTTCGTCAACCGGTCGCTGGCCAATCCGTTCTTCGACTGGCTCATGCCGGTCTTGAGCGGTGGCAGCGGCGCGAAGGGCTGGTTGATCTTGCTGGCGGTCGCGGCCAGCCTCGCGCTGCTCTGGTTCGGCAACCGGCGCGCGCGGGTGTTCGTGCTGATGATGGTTCTCATCGTCGCCACCAACGACGGATTGCTTTGCAACACGCTCAAGCACGCCGTCGCCCGGCCGCGCCCGTTCGTCACGCTCCCGGAGGCGCGCGTGTTCGGCGTCGTCGGCCAGGGCTACGTCCCGCCGGATGAAATGGCCGCCAGCAGCGGCAGCCGCAACAGCATGCCGTCGGCGCACGCGGCCAACTGGTTCGCCGCGACGATGGTCGCGTTTCTATTTTACCGGAAAAATATCCGGGTCACGCTGCCCCTGCTGCTCATGGCTCTGGCCGTTTCCTTTTCGCGCGTCTATAACGGCGTGCATTATCCGAGCGACGTTCTGGCCGGCGCGATTCTGGGCGCTGGCTACGCGGCAGCCGCCATCATCGCGCTGCAGGCCGCATGGAACTGCATCGGGAAAAAATGGTTCCCGCGCTGGCACGAGCAAATGCCATCGCTTTTGAATGCGGAACGCGGAGCGCGGAGTGCGGAATCCGAAAACTCCGCACTCCGCACTCCGCACTCCACACTGGAGTGGTTTCGTCTCGGCTGCATCCTGATTTTTGTCATGCTTATTGGTCGCTGGATTTATCTCGCCAGCGGCGCCATCGAATTGAGCCAGGACGAGGCGTATCAATGGGTCTGGTCCAAGCATCCCGCGCTGTCGTATTACAGCAAGCCGCCGGCCATCGCGTTCATCCAACTCGCCAGCACCTCGATTTTTGGCGACACGGGATTCGGCGTCCGGTTTTTCTCGCCGCTCTTTGCGGCCATCACGAGCCTGCTGCTGCTGCGATTTCTGGCCCGCGAAATCGGCGCGCGCCCGTCGTTCTGGCTGTTGCTCGCCGCCACCGCCACGCCGCTGCTCGGCCTCGGCACAATTTTGATGACGGTGGATCCGCCGCTGGTTCTCTGCTGGACATGGGCGATGGTCGCCGGCTGGCGCGCGGCGCAGCTGGACGGCAAAACGCGCGACTGGCTCATCGTCGGCCTGGCGATGGGACTCGGTTTCCTCTGCAAATACACCGCCGGTTTGCAAATCGTCTGCTGGGCGATTCTCTTTGTGCTCGCGCCGGCAACCCGGATTCATTTGCGAAAGCCCGGCCCGTGGCTCGCCCTGCTGATTATTTCGCTCTGCACCCTGCCGGTCATCATCTGGAATTCACAACGCGGCTGGCCCACGCTCAACGACGTGGGCGGTGACGCCGGCCTGCACAACCAGTGGCATCCGACACTCCGTTACTTCTGGGATTTTGTATTCACTCAATTCGGCGTGCTGAACCCGATTTTCTTCATCGGCGCAATCTGGGCGATGCTCGGCTTCTGGAAACTCCACCGCAAGCGTCCGCTATGTCTGTATTTTTTCTGCATGGGCGCGCCGGTTTTTCTCGGCTATCTGCTCTGGTCGTTCCACTCGCGCATTCTGCCAAACTGGATCGCCGTTTCCATTTTGCCGATGTTTTGCCTGATGGTGGCTTATTGGAATGAAAAATCCCATTCGGGCTGGCGGTTTGCGAAACCGGTTTTCACCTGTGGCGTCGCGCTTGGATTTTTTGCCGTCGTCATCATGCACCAGACCAATTTGATCGGGAAAATGACTGGTCAGCCGTGGCCGCTCGAAAAGGATGCAACCCGGAGATTGCACGCCTGGACACAATCTGCCGCCATGGTCGAAGCTGCGCGCGAAAAACTCGCCACCGAGGGCAAGCCCGCTTTCATCATCGCCGGGCATTACGGCATCACCGGGGAGTATTCGTTCTACATTCCGCAGGCACGGGCCGCGCTGAAATCCGAACCGCTCGTTTATTGTGTGGACTCGGACGCGCCGGAAAACCAGTTCTATTTCTGGCCGGAATACGATTACCTAGATCATCGCCAAGGCCAGAACGCCATCTTTGCCGCCGAGGCCAGCCTCTACAAACTCAACGACGGCTGGGTCTGGAAATGGCTCGCGCATCAGCCAATAAATCGCGCAACGCCGCCGCCGGCCACACTGCCGCCGCGCATCGCGCAGGAATTTGAATCCGTCACCGACCTCGGCGAGCTGAACGTGAATATCGGCGACCGCGTGTTCCACCGCGTCCATCTCTGGGCGTGTTACAATTTGAAATGAATTTTAACAACGAAACACACTAAAAACACGAAAGGAACAGGAAGCGCACGCTCCGGAGAAATTTTGTGTGTTTCGTGTATTTCGTGGTCTCCAAAGAGTGCCCTCAACCAACAATCCAAAGTCGAAAGTTTTCCTGCCAGTCCGTGACTACGATCTGGCCGCGACGCTCGACTCCGGCCAGGTTTTCCGCTGGCAGCCGGAGCGCGGGCGGCCCGCCCGCGTGAATCAAAAATTGAAACTCGCGGGCGGGCCGCCCGCGCTCCTGCCCTCGTGGACCGGCGTCGTCGGAAATCATCGGGTGCGGCTGACGCAAATGCGCGATGGCATCCGCGCCGAAACCGCCGCGCCGGTTGACGACTGGCAGTGGCTCCGCGATTTTCTCCAAACCGAAACCGATCTGGCCGCCGTGCTGAAAACATTTCCCGACGACGAGCCGATGCGCGCAGCCGTCGCCGCCTGCCGCGGCTTGCGCGTGCTGCGGCAGGAGCCGTGGGAATGCCTCGCGTCGTTCATCCTGTCCTCGACCAAGCAAATCGTCCAGATCCGGCAAATTATTTCACTGTTGTGCGAAAGATTTGGGGAACCGCTTGCATCTGTGGTTCGGAACACCGGTCTCCGACCCGGCGATTTGGTGAACGAAACAATCGCGCCGGGTCGGAGACCGGCGCTCCAAAACTGTTCTTTCCCCATGCCGCAACGTCTTGCCGTCGCTTCAGAACCCGAATTGCGCGCCTGCAAAATGGGCTTTCGCGCGCCGCACCTGCTCGCCGCCGCGCGGCAGATTGCCGAAGGCAAACTGGATTTGGAAAACATCCGCGAATTAAATTTTGCCGGGGCGCGCGCGGAATTGATGAAGCTGCGCGGCGTCGGCGGGAAGATTGCCGATTGCGTGCTGCTGTTCGCCTATGGCTTCGATTCCGCGTTTCCGGTGGACGTGTGGGTGGAGCGCGCGCTGCGGGAGCTGTATTTTCCGCGCCGCTGCGTGACGGAAAAGAAATTGCGCCGCTTCGCCGCCACGCATTTTGGGCCGCACGCCGGTTACGCGCAGCAATATCTTTTCCATTACATGCGGACAAAAGTGAAATAGCTTTTCCTTGCTGGGAATTGTCGCATCAGCTTTCATTTAGCTCCAATGAGAATTGCAGTCAAACAGCCCGGTCATCATGTATCGCGGCGAGACAATTGACATCCGCGCCATGCTGCGCGAAGCCGGAACCGCCGCGCAATCGCACGGCTGGCGTTCGGAACTCTTTCACGAGGCGGGCGAATTCAAATTCATCGCGCTGCGCCGCGCATCGGTTTCAACCCGCAACCCGCAACCCGCAATCCGCGTTTACATCAGCGCCGGCATCCACGGCGACGAACCGGCGGGACCGCTCGCCGCGTTGCGATTGATTCAGGAAAACCGCTGGCCGGAGAATGCGGAAATTTTTCTTCTGCCCTGTTTGAATCCCGCCGGCTTCACTGTGAACCGGCGTGAAAATGCCGGCGGCATGGATTTGAACCGCGACTACCGGAATCCGCAAACCGCCGAGGTTCGCGCGCACATCGCGTGGCTAGAACGGCAGCCGCAATTTGATTTCTATCTCTGTTTGCACGAGGACTGGGAATCGCGCGGATTTTATCTTTACGAGCAAAACCCCGACCAGCGGCCGTCGCGCGCGGAAAAAATCATCGCCGCCGTCCGTGAAGTCTGTCTGATTGACGAATCGGCAATCATCGAGGGCCGCGCGGCGCGGGGCGGCATCATTCGGCCGGGCATCCAGCCGCACGCGCGTCCCGACTGGCCGGAGGCGTTTTATCTCATCGTGAACAAATCGCGGCAAGGCTACACGTTGGAAGCGCCGTCGGATTTTCCACTGGCGATGCGCGTCGCCGCGCTGGTTGCGGGCGTGAACGCGGCGGTGAACTCACCCGCGTAGCCGCGTCTCGGAAGAGCGCGGTGAATTTATTCGTTCAATTTTTGCGGCGGTCTGCCGACGCGCCGCTACGATCACTTCAACGCCGCCTGACGTTTCTGGAACCACTGCCGGCCGAGATCGGAAAGGGTTTTGGTCTTCAACACGCGCTCGGCCATCGGGAACACGATGCGCTCCTCCTTGTCGAAATGGTCGCGCGACGCGGCGATGGCGCCGAGCAGGATTTTTTTGGCGTCCCCGGGCGTCCGCGCCTTCTGGACTTTGGCAAGCGCCTCCTCGATCTGCCGGTGTTCCGCGTGGAAAGTTTCGTTCTGGCCAATCTGCTCAAAGCAATGCTCCAGCGGCTCGATGAAGAGGTCGTCCTCGGTTTTCGAGTGCGGCGCCATGACCTTATCCACCAGCGTCGCGAGCAATTTCACCTCGCCCGGCGTTTTCAGCCGCGGCACGGCGGCCTCGATGTGGTCGAACAAATTGTGGAACACCGCGTGTTCCGCCATCAGGATTTCCGTGATTTTCATGACCTGACAAAGATGCCACGCAAACCACCCTTTGCCTATTTTTTTGTCGGGACAACCCGCGGGGCCTGCGGGTCCGGCGCGATGGGAACACGGCCAGCGGCGTTATCGAATCACTTCAACCCGGCGTTTCATCCGGATGTTCGCCGGGGCAGCGCCGGCCATTGGTCATTCAAGCACCAGCAGCGAGACGGCCTGGCGCGGCAGCTTGAATCGGATGGTCGCGCTGCCATTTTCCACCTGGATTTTTTCCGGCTCGCCGAGTTCGCCGAGCTGGCCGGACTGCAGGAGCCGGGCATATTGCGCGTCGCTCGGCGCGGTCGGCGATCCCATGCGCTTCCATTCCTCGAATGAATTGCTGTGCTCGTTGTCAATGCGGTAGTGCGTCAACGTCGCCGCGCCGTCCGCAATCGGCAGATGGTCGAGCGCCAGTTCAATCGCCGCCTCCGGACCGGGCAGGTCGTCATCGTGGTAATACCAGATCATGACGGTGAGCTTCTTCGGCCCGGCGCTGGCGAGCGCGGCCACGTCGGGCCTGCCATGCACGCCGTTGCGCATCAGGTCGTCAAGCGGGATTTCAGCGGAGCTTCTGGCCTCGACGCGGTTGCCGTCCATTTTGCTGAACATGCGGAACACGTTGAACACGGGCAGGTCAATGCCATTGTTCGCCATCGTGCGCTGGCCGGAAAAAAACGGCTGGTCCTCGAACTCGAACGCCCACGTCAAGGCCGCATCGAGGTTGACGCCGTGCCGCGCGGCGAGGTCGCGCTCGCCCGCAAACGCCGCCGCCGTGTAACTCGAATACATCGTGGTGTTGCGATAGCCGAGTTGCGGTCCCTGGCACGCGGCGCAGCCGTCGGGATCGGCTTCGCCGATGACGATGGGTTTGGCCTTCAACTCCGGCGCCCGGGCGATCATCGCAAACCCGCTGTCCACGGCGCGCAATTGATTGGCGATGCCCATCCGCACGTGGCCGTCCACGAACGACGGCGAACCTTTCGCGTGAAATGACAGAAAATCCGTCGGCGTGCCGATTTTGCCCGTGGCGTAATTCGTCCCGCTGACGACGTGCTTCAGGAAGTTCTCCATGAACGAGCCGCCGCTGCCCGCCAGGTCCGGCCCGCCCACGCGCGCCGTTGGCAAAGCGCGGCGCACGGCGTCAATCGCGTAATCGTGCAGCTTGTAAAAGTCCTCCGGCGATCCGTGCCAGTAAGACGCGCCGTTCGGTTCGTTCCAGACCTCCCAATACCAATGCCCAACCTCCTCGCGGCCATAGCGCGCGACGCAATGCGACACCCATTGATACACCAGTTCGCCCCACTTCGCGTAATCCTTCGGCGGATACGACCAGCCGGTGGCGATCTTCGAATAACTCGCGCCGGGCCGCCATTCGTGCTGATAGGGTTCGGGATGCACCGACATCGCCTCGGGCATGAACCCGATCTCCGCGTAAGGCCGCACCCCGCGCGCGAGGTAAATGTCGAAGATGTTGTCA
>Ga0265316_10004878_pt1 | contig 13212 bp, 4 predicted proteins | sample 4522metaG_FD_202092 | JGI IMG/M metagenome (GOLD analysis project Ga0265316, IMG submission 202092) | Rhizosphere microbial communities from Carex aquatilis grown in University of Washington, Seatle, WA, United States - 4-5-22 metaG | ecosystem: Host-associated > Plants > Roots > Rhizosphere >... | reverse complement strand
ATTCCACCGCCGACGCGGATTCCCTTCACGTCCGCTTTGCGGACGAGAAGGTGTGCATCGGCCCGCCCCCGGCGCGCCAGAGCTACAACAACGTGCCCGCGCTGATCAGTGCCGCGGAGGTGACCGGCGCCGACGCCATCCACCCAGGCTACGGGTTTCTGGCCGAGAATGCCGAGTTCGCCGACGTCGTGCAGAAGTGCGGGCTCCATTGGATTGGCCCCCAGCCCGAGCTGATGCGCCTCATGGGCGACAAGGTATCCGCGCGCAAAGCCATGGAGGCGGCGGGCGTTCCGGTGGTTCCCGGCTCGTCCATCATCGAGACCGACAGCCAGGCGGAAGAGGCGGTGGAGCGCATCGGGTTCCCCGTCATCATCAAGGCCACGGGCGGAGGCGGCGGTCGCGGCATGAAGATCGTCGAGGACAAGTCGCGGCTCTTCACGCAGCTGGCCTCGGCGCGGGCCGAAGCGCAGGCCGGGTTCAACAACCCCGCGGTCTACCTGGAGCGCTACATCGGGCGGCCCCGTCACATCGAGGTGCAAGTTCTGGGCGACGGCTCTGCGGCCATTGCCATGGGTGAGCGCGAGTGCTCCATCCAGCGCCGGCATCAGAAGTTGATCGAGGAAGCACCCTCGGTGGCACTTGACGACGCCCGGCGTGTGGAAATTCTGCGCACCGCACGCAAGGCCACCTCCGCCATCGGCTACCGCACGGTTGGCACCCTGGAGTTCCTGCTCGACGAAGAAAAGCATTTCTACTTCATCGAGATGAACACGCGCATTCAGGTCGAACATACGGTCACCGAGATGGTCTTTGGCGTGGATCTGGTGCGGGAGCAGATGAGGCTGGCCGCCGGGGATCCGATACGCTTTCCCCCGGACATGCGGCCGCGCGGTCACGCCATCGAGGTTCGCATCAACGCCGAGGATCCCGTCAACTTCGCACCCTCGCCCGGGCTGATCACGGCGCTGAATCTTCCCGGCGGGCCGGGCGTGCGCGTCGACACGCACATCTACGCCCATTATCGCGTTCCCTCGTTCTACGACTCACTGATCGCAAAGCTGATCGTGCATGGGGAGAACCGCCATGTCGCTTTGGCGAGATTGCGCCGAGCTTTGGGCGAGGTGGTGGTGGAAGGCATCAAAACCAACGTCGAGCTCCACAAGCGGGTCATCAACCACCCGGACTTTGTCGCTGGACATTTCGACACCCACTTCCTGGAACGCCTCTGAGCCGTCGGTGCAGGCGGCTGGCGGTCACCGAAGCCCCCGCTTGACTCGTCGCTCAGACTCGCAAATTTCGGTCCATGCCTTTACAGGTTTGCCTTATGCGGTAACACTGTAGGGCTGGACTGTTTCAGGTGGTAACCAAGAAAGACAAACACCTCGCAGCCGCTCAGAAGTACCTCGAGCGGGGAAGCCTCGAAAAGGCCCTGACGGAGTTCCAGAACGCCGTCAAGGAAGACGCGAAGGACACCCGCACGTGGCTGCGCATGGCGGAGGTGCATGTTCGCCTCGGACAGAACGACAAGGCCACTGAAGTCTATCAAACGACGGTGGACCTCTACGTCGAGCAGGGTTTCTTCCAGCGCGCGGTAGCTGTCTACAAGAACATCATAAAGCTTTCACCTGGATCGGTGGAAGCTCGCGTCAAGCTGGCGGATGTCTACCGCCAACTGGGGCTGTTCTCGGATGCCATCCAGCAGCTGGAGCAGGCCGTCTCGCTCCACCAGAAGGCTGGCCGGCTTTCCGAGGCTTTGGCCGCGATGAAGCAGATCCTCGAACTCAATCCGGATCTGCCGTCTGCGCGGATCCGCTACGCCGAGCTGGCGGTGCAAGCTGGGCAGAACAACGACGCCGTGGCCGAGTTCCGCGAGGCGGCCAATCTGCTCAAGGCCCAAGGGCGAAGTGATGAGTTCGCCCGCGTGGCAGAGCGAATCCTGTACTACCAGCCTGACGACCTTGACCTCAGCAAGGAACTTGCCGCCAGCTACCTGGACCGCAACAACGCCCGGGCCGCCCTCGCCCGCCTCAAGCCCTGTTTCGAGGCCAACCAAAGCGACGTCGGAATCCTCGACCTTCTGGCCCGTTGTTTCGAACAACTGGGTCAGCCGCACAAGAGCTTGCCGGTGCTCAAGGAACTCTGCCGTGTCTACGCCAACATGGGGCGCAGCACGGAGCGCAACCAGACCATCCAGCGAGCCCTTGCTTTGGACCCGAATGATCCCGAAATCCACGCGATGCTGGGGCGGATCACGCCCGGCGCCGTCGAAGCTCCTGCCCCTGTGGTCCCTCTGCACCGACGGATGCCCAGCCTGTCCGGCGACACCACACCGGCACCCGTGATGTCTGGGCGACCCACAGCCATAACCTTCAGCGAGATGGAGGTTCCAGTCGCGCTGCAGAACAAGTACAAGACTCCTTCCCCCGACGAGGTCCCCAGCATCGCGGACCGAGCGGCGATCGCCTCGGGCCTGGTGGAGAAACCCGAAGACGAAGGCGAGATCAAGCGAATCCTGGCCGAGTCCGATGTGTTCGTAAGGTACGGTTTGGTGGAACGAGCCGCAGAGCATCTGCGGCGTGTCTTCGAGCGAGTGCCCACGCATTTTGGAGCGCACGAGCGCCTAGCTGCGGTTCTCACCCAGCTTGGCCGCAAAGCCGAAGCGGCGGCGGAGCTTGAGATTCTGGCTCATCAGCTCTTCCAAACAAACCCAGCCAGCGCAGCCACCTATGCCCGACGGGCTTTGGAGATGAACCCGAACGCCCGGCGGGCACGGGAGGTTCTGGACGCGGCCAATCGCCAGACGCCAGGGCTTGCGCCGTCGACCTCAGCAGCACCCCACGCAAAGACCCCTTCGCCTTGGCCAGCCACACCTGAACCGGAGTTGATCGACAGCTGCGAACTTGAGCTGGATGGCGACGGGGCCGTGCCAGGGGACGAACCGGAGGGACAGACCGGTGCGGTGGCGGCACTGGCCGAAGCGTTCGGCAGTGCCCGCGTCGACGAGGAGGAGTTCGCCGGGGAGTTCGAAGAAAGAAACACGCCCGTTACGCCAAAGTCCCGGCCCGAGCCAGGGGATGAGAGCATTGCCGCGAGCGAAGCGCCGTCGGCGAGCGGTGCGGAAGCGGACGACGACGGTTCCGATCCGGTATTGGACGACCTGGAGCAAGTCGATTTCTTCATCGAGCAGGAGCTGAGCGAAGAGGCGCAGGCGCTTCTCGACGAACTGGAGAAGCGCCATCCCGGGCATATGCTGGTGGCCGACCGGCGCGAGAAGTTGGCGCTTTCCAAGGAAAGCGTGGCGCCCAAGAGACTACCGACCCCGGCGCCAATCGTGCCGGCGGCAGAGCCGACCCCAATGCCGCAGGCGGCCACGGGAACATTCCCTTCGCAAGACCTCGACAGCGAGGCCGACCTGGGCCTGATGAACAAGAGCATGGAACGCCATGATGTCGCCATCCGGCACTTCAACGCGCTTTTGGGCGACCCGAAGCGCGAGGTATTTGCTCTCACCATGATTGGCGAAAGCCACGAGGCCATGGGCAACCGCGCGGAAGCCACTCGTTGCTATCAGGACGCGCTCAAGAGTCCGCGCGCGACCGAGGTCGAGGCCACGCAGCTCTACTTCCTGCTCGGCAACCTTTTCTACAATACGGGCGATCGTGCCGAGGCTCTTTACTACTTCGAGCGAGTCTCCAAGCGCGATCCGACTTTCCGTGACGTACAGCGCCGCCTGGCGGCACTAAAGTCCCGCGGCAGCCCCCACTAGCCTATCTATTACGGTGCCACCCTGCGCGGCTCTTGGTTTCCCACGCCGGTGATGCTAGCGTCGGTTCCCCTATTTGGAGCGTCACCCTTACCGGTTGTAGCTTGACCGGCGCCATCGCCTAATCCTCCGGAGGGCCCGAAATGCCCAGCGAGCGCGAGTACGAACAGGTCTTGCAGACAGAGCCCGCCAACGGCGATGCATTCGTGGCTCTGCGTAAGGCCTATCGTGAGTCGAATCGTTTCGACAAGCTGGTCACGTTGTACGAGACGCGTGCCCAAGCTATCGACGACCAAGCCAAAGCGGCGGAGCTTTTCTACCTGGCGGCTGAGGTTCGCTTGGACCATCTGAGCGATACCGCGGGAGCCGAGGCGGACTTGGCCCATGCGGTGAGCCGCGACGCTAGCCATCGCAAAGCAGCCAAGCGTCTCAAGGACATCTATCGCGAGCAAGGCCGCACCGACGAGTACCTGACCATGCTGGAGATGGAGGCGGCGGCGGTGATGCGTGTCCAGGACTCGACGCGCATCGAAGAGATAAAGACCGAGACCGAGCAAGCCGCTGGTCAGGAGATCCAACGCATCGCGCGCGCAGTCTCCACACCTGCCCTGCGCGCCAGCATAACCGCCAACCATCTGAAGACCGTCGAGCAGGCGCGAAAGATCTTCGCCACAATTGGCGAGTACCCTACCGCGTGCCGTCTGTATGAACTGGAGCTGGCAGCCACCACCGATCCAAAACGGCGCGCTAACCTGACCTTCCGGCTGGGACGCATGCTGGCCGAGAAGGTCGGCGACCTGCAACAGGCGGCCCAAAAGCTGAGCGATGTGGTTCGGCTCTACCCGCGCGACGACAAGGCCTTGGATACGCTGGCCGCAGTCTTCGCCAACCCCCAGTGGACAGGCGCCGATGGCCCGGAGCGAGCCGTAGGTCTATACAGCCAGATCGCGCGGCGCCGCCACGAAGCCGGTGACGTGGACAACGCGGTGGCGGCTCTGCGCAAGGCGCTCACCGCCCTGCCCGGCCATCCCGAAGCCTCGGCGCTCATGGAACGCGTGCTGACCAACGCGGGCCGATTGGCGGATCTTGACCGTTTTCTGCGCGAGTGTGTGGCGACGGCGCGCACCGACCAGGAAAAGATCGAAGTCCTGTTCAAGCGGGCTCAGTTGGCCCGCACCTCGCTCAACGACATCGCCGAGGCGATGCGCATCTACCAGGAAATTGTGGCTCTTGAGCCAGCGGGGGGAGCCGCATCGCAAGAGTTGGCCGCGCTGTACCTGGAACGTCAGGATTTCGGCAAACTGGCTGAGCTACGAGAGCGGCAGCTCGAGAAGGCGTCGGACCCGGAGTTTCGCCTCAAGCTCCAGCGGGAACTGGCGTCGCTGTACCGCGACCGGCTGGGCGACCGCGAGCAGGCGGCGGTGTACTTGCACGCCATCCTGCAGGCCTACCCCAGCGACCCCGATGCGCTGCACGCCTATGCCGAACATTTTCGCCAGCGGGGCGCCTGGCGCGAACTCGTGGACGTGCTGGAATTCGCGCTCAACCACGCGCGATCTACCGGCACCTCAGCTGCCGAGTTGATTCCTCGTCTAGAAGAAGTGGCGGTCATCGCCGAGACCAAGCTGGGCGATATCGATCGCGCGCTGACAGCGTGGCGCCAGATGTTCGAGTTGGACCCCAGCTACCAGCGAGCGCGTGAGGCTTGCAAGCGCATCCTGCAGAAGTCCGGCCGTTGGGAAGACATGGCGACGGTTCTGGCCGAGGATGCCGCTGCCAGCGAGCCAGACGCCCGAGCCGAAATTCTGCGTCGCCTGGCCCGGCTGTACCTCGACAAGCTCAACGCGCCGGATCGCGCGGCAGCGGTCTACCGGGAGGTTCTCGCGCTCGATGCCAAGGACGCGGTCGCACTCCGCGCGGTGGTGGAAGCGTACGAGCGAGCGGAGCAGTGGGCCGAGCTGGCCGCTCTCTTGCGCAAGCAGGTCGAAGCGACCAGCGTCGAGGCCGAGAAGATCAATCTTCTGCGGCGCTTGTTGGGTCTGTACGAGGAACGCTTGGCCGATCCGTCGTCCGCTTCCTGGGCGGCGGCACAGATTCTCAAGCTGGTGCCCGGCGACCGGGACGCTCTGGTGCGCCTGGAGAACATCTTCGAACAGTCGAGCGACAAGCCTCGACTGGTCAAGATGCTCGAATACCACCTCCGCTATGCCACTACTGCAGAGGAAAAACTCGGACTGGTCCGGCGCGTCGCCGAGATCTTGCAGAACCAGGTCGACGACTTCGACCGGGCGATCCCCTACTGGGATAATGTGCTGAAGCACGTTCCTGGGGACCAGCAGGCGCTGCTCGCGTTGCTCGCGGGTTACGAGAAGGCGGGACGGCCCGAGGAACTGGCGCGCATGCTGGACATGCAGATCACCGCAGTGGCCGCCGATCCGTCGGCGCAGGCGGAGATCTTCCGGCGGCTGGCTCGTCTGGCCGGCGATGCCCTCAAGCAGACCCCGCGCGCCCAGCAAGCCTGGCAGGATCTGCTCAAGATTGTTCCCACCGATCGCGAGGGACTTGAGGCGCTCTCAGCCATCGCCTCGGAGCAGTCCGACTGGAGCACGCTGGCGGACCTGCTGGCGCGGCGTATCGCCCTGTCGACCAATCCGGCCGAGTCGGTTCCCATGGCGCTCGAGCGCGCCCGCTTGCTGGTCGAGAAGCTGGATGATTCGGCCGAGGCCATCCGCGCGCTGGAGCACACCATCAGCGATCTCGATCCCACCAGCGTCGAGGCGCACGAGGCCTTGCGCCGGGTGGCCGAGTCGCGCAACGACTGGCCGCGGGTGGCGAGTGTGGCGGAACGGCAACTCAGCTTCGCCACCGATCCCAAAGAACGCGTGGCGCGGGCGCTGGAAATCGGAGGCCTGTACCGCGACCGCCTGCACGACGCCAAGAAAGCCATCGGGGCTTTTGAACGGGTGATCGAGATCGAGCCCGAGCAATCCGATGCGCTGGCCGCCCTGACGCCGCTGTACTCTGAAGCCAACAACGGCGAGGCGTTCATCGCCACGGCAGAAAAGCTCCTGCGCCAAACCGAGGACGCCAACCAACGGCGCCGCTGGCACTTCGAGATGGCCAGCGCGGCCGAGACCATGCTCAAGGAACCGCGCCGGGCCTTCGATCTTCTACGACGAACCTACGTCGAGAGGCCAGACGAGGAAGCGCTGGCGCGCCTGGAAGCGGCCGCCGAGGCGCACGGGCTGTGGGAGGATCTCATCAAGGTCTACGCGGGAGAGGGGGCCCGCTCGGCCGATCCGCTCGCGCAGGTGCAGCTGGCCATCAAGGTGGCGGGATTGTGCGAGAGTCGGCTGCAGCAGCCGGCTCGCGCCTTCACCGTGCTGCGCGAGGCGCTGGCCCAAGATCCGGCGGGCACAGTCCTGCTTCCCGAACTGGAAAGGCTGGCTCGCACGGCCAAGGATTGGCAAGGGCTGCTCGATGTCTACGCGCAAGTGGCGCGCGGCCGCACCCAACCCGAGGAGCGTTTCGCCCTGCTCTGCCTGCGCGCAAACCTGCGCGAAACCGAGATGGGCGATCCTTCGGGCGCGTTTGACGAACTGTTGCGCGCCTTCGCGCTCTCGCCTAGCAACGAGGCTACCCGGCTCGAAATCTTGCGGCTGGCCGAGGCCACCTCACGCTGGGAAGATGCGCTGGCGGTTGAGGGGCAGAACTTTGCTCACGCCGCCACCACAGCGGAGAGGGTCAGCGTGGCACGGCGGGCGGCGGCATTGGTCGAGGACAAGGTCAAGGATCGGGTGCGCGCCTTCCGCGCCTACTTGAACGCGTTCCGGTTGGCGCCCGAGGATGACGAGATAGCGGCCAACCTTTGGCGGCTGGGCGCACTCATCGGCCGGTATCAGGCCGTGGCACCGGTGCAAACGTCCGCCCCCGCGGCGCAAACCGAGCATTCCGCCGGCGACAGCGATAGTGCCGAGGTGGATCTGCTCACGCCGTCGCCGGTGGCAATGGGCGGGGCGGCCGCCCCGTTGCTGGAATTCGATGAGGTGACGGGCGAGATCGAGATTGGCGAACTGGACCTCGTCGACCCGGCCGAGCTGCCGGAGCCGGACGCGGCAGCCGCTGCACCGGCCATGGTCGGCTTCGAGACGCCGTGGCACGAATGGGTGCAAGCCTATGAACTATTGCCCGCCGATCTGATCACTCGTCATCACTACCTGAAGAAGCAAGCCGAGATCTGGGAACGCGGCGCCCACGACAACGACCTGGCCCTGGACACACTGGAGCGGGCTTTCGTTCTCAAGACGACAGACGATTCCGTGCGTGCCGAGATGGAGCGTCTGGCGCGCGAGGGAGAGCGCTGGGATCACGTGTGCGAGATCTACCTGCGTGCGGCCGAGCGCGAGGGCCGTCCCGAGGCGGTTGCGCTCAACTTGCGGGTCGGGCAGATCCGCGAAGAGCTGGGACAGATCGCTCTTGCGGAAGAGCGCTACCGCAAGGTGGTGGTGCTGGAAACCGACAACCCTATCGCGGTCGAACGGCTTGAGCAAATCTACCGAGATCAAGAACGCTGGGGTGACCTGGCGCAGATCTTGGAACGCCGGATCACCGTGCCGGGGGGACGACTGGACGGCACGATAGCGCGCGGCCGCGCCTTCGAACTGGCCGAGCTGTATGAGAAGCGGCTGGAACGGCCCTACGAAGCAGTTGACACCTTCGAGCGCTACGTGGCGAGCGCCGAGGAGGAGGAGCGTGGACTGGCGGCCGGCGACGAGCGCGCCCCTGTGCTGACCATGGAGGCGCGGGCCGGCTACGCAGCGCTGGCGCGGCTCTATGGTCGGGTGGGCATGGCGCAGAAGGCGGCCGCAGCGCTGCAGCGTGAGCTGGAGTTGACGGGTGAGGAAGAAGACGCGCGCGAGGCGCGCTGGCGCTTGGCCGAGATCTACGAACGTGAGCTGTCATTGCCCGCTCGGGCGGTGGAGATCTATGAGGACATCCTCAAGCGAGCACCGCGCGACGGTGAGACCCTGGCAGCGCTGGATCGTCTGCAACAGGCCATGGGTCGCTTCGAAGCGCTGGCCGAGGTGCTGCGCCGGCGCGCCGAGCTCACCGAGGGTACCGAGAAGAACGAGCTGGTTTGGCGGCGTGCGCGCATCCTGGAAGAAAAGTTGGGCAATCCCGAGGCGGCAGCGGCCTGCCTGCGCAGCCTGGGCTCCGACGCACTCTCCGACGAACGAACCGCGGCCGCGCTCTTGCGCAACCTGCGCAGCGCTGGCCTGGGCCACGAGGCTCTACGTATCCTCGAGCAGCGCATCGACGTGCTGGGCAAGGCTGGTGACGATCCCAAGTTGATTGCCGCCCTGAACCTCGAGATGGCCCAGCTCAAGTCCGACGACCTGTCGGACCCCAAGGGAGCCCAGCAAGCCATCGAAGCAGCCCTAGCGCTGCAGCCGGAGGATCCTGAGGTTCTCAGCGCGCTAGCGCGTCTTCATCTCAAGCACAACGACTTCCAAGCCTATGCCAAGGCTCTCTTGCGCCGGGCCGATGCGCTGGCGGGCAAGCCCGAGCAGGCGGCCGCGTTGCTGGAGGCGGGCGCCGTGTTCCGCGATCAGCTCGGCCAACCGGCCGAGGCGCGGTCCTGCTTCGAGAAGGCCGTCAATCTCCATCCTTCGAACCCCGACGTGCTGGCGGCGCTGGCGGCGACCCTGGCTGGCGAGGGTCGCATCGACGAGGCCAAGACCCTGTACGAACGCCAGCTCAGTCTGAGTGACTCGCCCTCGGCCAAGGCCGCAGTGCTGACCAATCTGGCCCGCGCATTGTGTGAACAGCCTGATGGCCTCACCGAAGCAGAACGCCGGCTCGACGAAGCGTTGGACCTGGACCCCAACCACCTGCCCGCCGTGGTCACCATGGCCGACATCCTGTACCGCGAAGAGCAGTGGGATCGGGCCGAGCGGAGATTGAACGAGGCGCTCCGTCGCATGCGCGGCCAGCCCGAGCAGACGGCCAAGTTGTATCACCGGCTGGGCGAGGTGTACGAGAAGCTCGGGCGACTTGACGAAGGCTACCGGCAACTGGTGGAGGCCGACAAGGCTTTGCCCGGACAACTCATGCTGCGCATCGCCCTGGGCGAGAACCGCTTCCAGGCGCGACGCTGGCGGGACGCGGCCACTCATCTAGAGGGGATCGCTGACCACGTGGCAGCGCCCAACTACCCCGAGGAAGTGGCGCTGGCGCTGGCCCACGGCGCGATGGCCGAGCTGCGACAGAAGCGCCCCGAACGCGCAGCAGCCCTGCACGAGGCCGCCCTGCGCCTGTCGCCCAGCCATCCGCAAACCCTGCGTGCGTTGGCAGATCTGGCAATTGAACGCGGAGATAGGCTGGAAGCAGCGCGATCGCTGCGTCTGGTGGCCGAGTCGTGTGGCGATCCCGCGGAGCAACGCCGACTGTACGAGCAGATCGGCGATTTGCACCTCGCACTGGGGAACATGGCGGCCGCCCGCGAAGCCTACGAGGAGGCGGTGGCGCGAATTGAGGCCGACAGCCCGGAACAGGTGCCTTTGCTGGAGAAGACGCTGGCCGCGCAACGGGCCGAGGGATCCCTGCGGACCGCCATCGAAACCGCGCGTCGGATCGCCGACATCGTGGTCGAACCCAAGGAGCGGGCTGTGCGCCGATGCGAAATCGCCAGCTTCGAGATGGAGCAAGGGAACTTCGACAGGGCAGCGGACTTGCTTGAACAGGCGATCGTGGACGATCCCAGCGACGAGACGGCGCTCTGGAGTCTGTGCGAGGCGTACGAGCGCGCCGGCCGCGGGGCTGACGTGGGCGAAACCTTGCGACGAGTCCTGCCCCAACTGGCCGAGCCTGCGGCTGATGCGGATTTGGCGCGCAGGCGCGCCGAGCTGTGGGCAAAGCTGGGCGCCTTGCTGGTGACGACCGATCCGGCGGCCGCAGTGGGCGCCTTGCAGGCGGCGATAACGGCCGACCCCCGCCGCATGGAGGCACGCTTGGCTCTGGCCGAAATCTACGGCGCGCGGCCCGAGCACCGAGAGATGGCCATCGAGAATCACAAGGCCATTTTGGTGTTCGATCCGATCCGACAGGAATCACTGCACGCTCTGGCGGCCGATCACATCCGTCTGGAGCAGGTCGATCAGGCGCGTTGCCTGCTGGAAATCTTGGACGTGTTCGGCTTAACCACCGATGAGGACAAGGATTTCCTGGCGCAAAACCCGGCGCCCGCACGCAAGCCCGACGATCCCTACGCGGGAACCATGGAGGATGGCGGGCGCGGCCAATATTTGGATCCGCTGCCAGACCTGCGCTTCATGGCCGAAGTCTTGGCGGCGGTGTGGGAAGGAGCGCCCGGACTCTCGCAGGCCACCTTGGACAGCCTCGGCGTTACCGCCAAAGACAAGGTTTCAACGGTGGCCGACCTAGCCATAGCCCAGATCTGGGGGCAAGCCGCCAAGACGCTAGGCAACCGGCGCACCAGTCTGTATCTGCGGCCGGATGCGGACTTCGACGGAGTCAGCCTGGTCGGCGTGGCGCCCCCGGCGATCGTGGTTGGTCGCCGACTTGCCGATGATGCCGCCGTCGGCGAGCTGCGCTTCCGCATTGGCCGCGCCCTCGAGCTGAGCCGGCCCGAGTACTTGCTGGCAGCGACGCTGCCGGCGCCTGAGTTCGACATTTTGTTCATGGGCGTACTCAAGGCGTTCCACCCCAAACATGCGCGCTTCCGAGCTGGCAGCGAGGACGCGGCGACCGAGCAAGCGGCCAAGTTGAAGAAGGCGCTGCCCTACAAGATCGCGAAACGGATCGGTGAGCTGTTTCAGGAGCACGCCGAAGTCGCTCTGGATCCGACGCTCTGGCGGGAAGGGGCACGCGAAGCGGGGAACCGCGCCGGGCTGCTCATGTGCGGAGCCGCCAAGGTGGCGGTGCAAATCGTGAGCCACGAGTCGATCCCCGGGGCCGCGGCGACGCCTGATGCGGAAACCCTGCGCGACCACGCTGGACGGCCCGGCCCCTTGCGGGACCTACTTCGCTTCGCGGTCAGCGATGCGTATCTTGATGCGCGCGATCGGCTCGGCCTCGGCCGTCCGGCTAGCTAGCGAGGAGGAAAAGACCCGCGGCATCGACGCTGCATTGACAGTAAACTTGGCCCCTACTATAAGCGGCCACTCTGGCCTTCCCCGCGAGGATGGCGGAACTTGGTAGACGCACTAGCTTGAGGTGCTAGCGGTTAACAGCCATGGGGGTTCAAGTCCCCCTCCTCGCACAACAGAACCCCTTGGAAACAAGGGCCTTTTTTTGCGAAGCACCGAGGTCTCTCAGATCTGAATGCGCATGAAAGCGCGTGAGTGCCGCGCAGCCAGAGCCGTGGCCCGCGTTCAAGTGGCAGCTTGCTCCGCGTACCAGCCGGCACCGCGGTTCGCCTTGACACTCATCGCACCCGGCAGAAGAGTGGCGTTCAAGAATGGAGGTTGCTATGCGCTGGTACCACTACGTGGCGTACTTTTTCGGGGGCGCCTTTCTCGCAAACACCCTGCCCCACCTGGGCAATGGGATCTCGGGACACCCCTTCCAGAGTCCGTTCGCATCTCCGCCAGGCCAAGGCTTGTCCTCCGCGACGGTCAACGTGCTTTGGGGTCTCTTCAACCTGGCCGTCGGCTACTTGCTCGTCTGTCGCGTGGGCAAGTTCGATCTGCGCAGGACCCGCCATGTGCTCGTCCTTGGGGCCGGTATCGTGTTCATCTCGGTCATGTGTGCCCGTGGCTTCGGTCGGTTCCACGGCGGACTTTGATCTGGCCGGCACCGATTCTTCGCGTGACTCCCACCGCCATCATCCACCTGGACATGGATGCGTTCTTCGCGTCGGTGGAGCAACGCGATTCTCCCGAGCTACGCCGCAAGCCTGTGATCGTGGGCGGCGACCCGCGACGCGGGGTTGTGCTGGCGGCCTCGTATGAGGTGAGACCGTTCGGGGTGCATTCGGCCATGCCCATGAACGTCGCCATGCGACGCGCACCCAAAGCCATCGTGGTTCCGCCGCGCATGACAGCGTACGAGGAGGCGAGCGATGCCATCTTCGCCATCCTGAGCACCGTCACGCTGGAGATGAACTCGCAATGGCGCGGGATCTCGGCCGCGCTCAGCGCGGCCTGCATCGCATGGCAAGCTCAGCGAGATCGAGCATCTCGGCGAGAATGTCACCGCGCTCATCGGGATCGCTGACCCGCGGTTTTCAAGGATTCGCAACACACCCGCACCGATAGGTGCGTGACGAACTTGCTAGTGCTAGCGTCGGTCCGCTTGCCTGAAGATTCCTCCGCCGACCTTCTCACGCGCGACGATGTGCTCGACGCCATCGCGACGCTGCGCCGGCGTGTGGAACACGGCGAGCGGGCGGCCCCGGCTTGCCACGCGGACCTCGATCGACTGCGCGC
>Ga0265316_10004877_pt1 | contig 13214 bp, 7 predicted proteins | sample 4522metaG_FD_202092 | JGI IMG/M metagenome (GOLD analysis project Ga0265316, IMG submission 202092) | Rhizosphere microbial communities from Carex aquatilis grown in University of Washington, Seatle, WA, United States - 4-5-22 metaG | ecosystem: Host-associated > Plants > Roots > Rhizosphere >... | reverse complement strand
TGTCGATCGCTACGAAACGCCGTTCGGCATGCGTTCTGTCCAGTTCGATGCGGTGCGCGGTTTTCTGCTCAACGGCGCACCCGTGAAACTGAAGGGCACCTGCAACCACCAGGACCACGCAGGAGTTGGTGTGGCCTTACCCGACGCCGTGCAGTACTACCGCGTCCGCAAGCTGCAGGAGATGGGCTGCAACTCGCTGCGCACCTCGCACAACCCGCCCACGCCCGAACTCCTTGACGCCTGTGACCAGTTGGGCATGCTGGTCATGGACGAGACACGCATGATGTCGTCAAATCCCGAAGGCCTGAGCCAGTTTGCAGATCTCGTCCGGCGGGATCGCAATCATCCCAGCGTCTTCCTGTGGTCGCTGGGCAATGAGGAATCCACGGCCACCAACGCCAAAGGCGCGAACATCGTGACCGCCATGAAGGAGGCTGCGACGCGCCACGACGGATCGCGCCCCACCACCATCGACGGCATGATCAACGGTGAGGCGGCGGGCAGCGGCACGGGCGGCCTCGCGATTTGCGACGTGATTGGCTATCACTACGCCGACCCGGAGGCCGAAGCCTTCCACAAAGCGCACCCGGAAAAACTGGTGCTGGGCACAGAGACCGTCAGCGCGGTCGGCACGCGCGGCATCTACATTACCGACAAAACCAAGGGCTTCGTCAGCTCCTACGATCCCTACACCACATCGGGCCGCGCCTCCGCTGAAGGCTGGTGGAGCTTCTGCAACACACGACCGTGGCTGGGCGGCGGTTACGTGTGGACAGGCTTCGATTATCGCGGCGAGCCCTCGCCCAACGGATGGCCCAACATCAGCTCGCAATACGGCATCATCGACATGTGCGGGTTTCCCAAGGACACCTTCTTCTACTACCAGTCGTGGTGGACGAAAAAGCCCGTGCTCCACCTGTTCCCGCATTGGAACTGGCCCGGCTACGAAGGCAAGAAGATCGCCGTCTGGGTTCACTCCAACCTCGACAAGGTGGAGCTGTTTCACAACGGACAGAGCCTCGGCGCCAAGGAGGTGAAGAAGGACTCGCACCTCGCCTGGGACGTGGAATATTCGCCCGGGTCCATCGAAGCGCATGGATGGAAAGACGGCCAACCGGTGATGACCGCGCGCCGCGATACCGCCGGGGCTGCGGCCAAACTGGTGCTGCGGCCCGATCGTGGATCCTTGTCCGCCGATGGCGAAGACGTGGCCATGTTCGCCGTCGAGGTACAGGACGCAAACGGACGCACCGTGCCCATCGCCGACAACCTGGTGACGTTCACGATCAACGGCCCGGCCAAACTCATCGGCGTCGGCAACGGAGACCCCACCGACCAATCGCCCGACAAAGGCACCTCGCGTAAAGCCTTCTCGGGGTATTGCATGGCGCTGGTGCAAACCGAAAAAACGCCCGGTGCCATTACGGTGGAGGCGACATCCCCCGGCCTCACCGCCGCCCAAGCGAGCGTCTCGAGCAAGCAGATCGAACTGCGCCCGCAAGTCAGCATCTGGCAGCGGCCGATTCCCAAGGGCGCGGGCATCACCGGTCTATGGGTCGCCGCGTTGGGCCCCGGTGCCGGGCTCGCGGCTTCGGCGCTCGGCTCCCCGCGCATCTTCACGCTCACGCAGGAGGGCGGCAAGCTCACCGGGACCGTGGAAGGCCCCGCCGGCTGGTTCGGCGGCGACGATGCACCTCTGCCAATTCGTGACGGCGTCGTCGAAGGGGATCATGTCTCCTTCAAATCCGGCATCAACTCCTTCGACGGCAAAATCAAGGGTGCGGAACTTGAACTCCAGCGCACCGTCAACATCCCGTTCAGCCTGCCCACACCGAAAAAGCAGGATCCCAACGGGCCCGTGATCGGCCCCGCCCCCGACGGCTCCGATCCTTCCATCGACTTCTCCGATTTTTCCGGCGCCGGCAGCATGTCCGTAGTGCTCAGGAGGTCAGACCGCTGAACCCATACCATTGCCACGCAATTGAACCGTGATCCGCGCCAACCAGCTCACCGCAAGGAGCCGCAGCCCCGTGCGCGAGCCATGGCGGCGCCGAGGCAAGGATCATCGGACGGGCCTTCAATCGCTTTTTTGACGCCACTGCACCGTCTGCCGCCACAGGACCTGCAAGCGGTGATTGCGTATATACGGACTTTCAAAAAGTAGATTGAGGATGGAGCGGGGACGGATGGATTTCGGGGTCTCCAGCCTTTCGCCGAAAAAGGCAAAGGGTGGGATATCTTTCATTTTTGGGAATCCATAAGTAAGGCTAACTCGAAACCGCGAGGCAAAAATGGAAATTCCGGTACGATTCGGGCCAAATCAAGAAAGCAGAGTGCCGCGCATGCAAGCCATGATGAGAACGATTCGCACGATTGCAGGAAGAACAGGATGGAGCCGATTGCTCCTTGTGGGCGCGCTGGGACTGGGCGTGACGATGGGCCTTGCCCAAGTGGCGAAACCGAGCCATGCGGATTCGCTGGCAGCTGGATTCCAGACGCCGCCGGACTCGGCCAAGCCGCTGGCATATTGGTGGTGGCTGAACGGACATACTGACAAGGCAACGATTACCAGCGACCTGGAGGCGATGCGCAGGCAGGGCTACAGCGGCGCGATTCTGATGGATGCCAACGGGTCGAACCAGGGCGGGAATATCGATGTACCCGCGGGACCGATGTTCGGGAGCCCGGCCTGGCAGGAGCTCTTTCTGCACACGCTGAAGGAAGCGAAGCGGTTGAATCTGAGGATCAGCCTCACGATCCAGAGCGGCTGGAATGTGGGCGGGCCCACCGTGACGGGAGAGCAATCGGCGAAGCAGCTTACGTGGACGCGTAGGGTGGTGCACGGGCCGATAGCTGGACCTCTTCAGATTGATGTGCCACCCAGCAAGAACGGGTTCTACAAGGACATTGCGGTGATGGCGTATCCGCTGAAGCATGGAGCTCCGTTGCCGGGCGATGCAAGGAGCGCCGACACGCGCAAGCCGATACGCGATCTTGAGGTGAAGTCGGTGTTTGTGGAAGCGGGGTTTTCGGTTCCGGACTCGAAGCCGCTGCTGGATGACTTCCCATCGGTTCCAGGCGAGCAGGACCTTGAAATCAGCCAGGAAGTAGACCTGACGACGAAGAAGCTTTCCTATGCGGGCAAACTAGAGTGGGACGTGCCGGCAGGCGACTGGGAGGTGCTGCGCATCGGCTATACAAGCTCCGATGCGCGGGTATCGACCAGTAGCGGGAAGTTTCAGGGACTGGCGATCGACTATCTCGACCGCGACGCGCTGACTAGCTATTGGAATACCAACGTGCAACCAACCCTGACGGCGGTAAAGCCCTACCTTGGTGATTCTCTGCGCTACGTCTACACCGACAGTTGGGAGGCGGGCGGGGTGAACTGGACGGGCCGTTTGCGCCAGGCCTTCATCGCCGGGCGCGGCTACGACCCGGTGCCGTATCTGCCCGTGGTTACAGGGCGCATCGCAAACAGCCGCGACATGAGCGACCGGTTTTTGAACGATCTTCGCCGCACCATCGGGGATCTGGTCCTGACCGACCACTATCAGATCCTCGGCCAACTCGCGGCCAAGAACGGGCTTGGATTCCATCCAGAATCAGGGGGTCCGCACGGCGCGCCTGTGGATGCACTGCGCATGCTGGGGGCGGGCACATTTCCGCAGACCGAGTTCTGGGCTCCGTCGGCGCACCGCGCCACGCAGCTTGACCGCTTTTTTGTGAAAGAGGCGTCGAGCGCCGCGCACATCTACGGCAAAACGCTGGTGGCGGGCGAGGGATTAACGAGCGTGGGGCCGCAGTGGGAAGAGTCCCCGGGGATGGACCTGAAGCCGACCTTCGACCAGGCGGTTTGTGCGGGGTTGAACCTGTTGGTGTGGCATACGTTCACTTCGTCGCCTGTATCAACGGGGTTTCCGGGGCAGGAATATTTTGCGGGAACGCACTTCAATCCCAAAGTGACGTGGTTCAAGGACGGCAAGACATTCTTCGATTACATCGGCAGGGTGCAGTTTCTGATGCAGCAGGGCGTGCCGGTGCAGGATGTTCTGTATTACTACGGCGACCAGGTGCCGAATTTTGTGCAGTACAAGGCGTCCGATCCTGCTCACGTTATGCCGGGCTACGACTACGACGTGGTGAACGAGGATGTGCTGACCAGGAGGCTGAGAGTCGCCAACCATCGCATCCTGCTGGCGAATGGTACCGAGTACCGGGAGCTGGTGTTGCCGTCGCTGAAGAACATCTCGCTTCCTGCCTTGCAGGCGATCGAGAAACTGGTGAATATGGGGGCGACGGTGGTAGGCCAGAAGCCCACACGGCTGACGGGATTGCCCACGGCACAGGCGACGGACGCAGATGTTCAGCAGATTGCGGACCGGCTCTGGGCCGGCTGCGGAAGCGATGAAAAGGGCGTGAGCAAGGTCGGAGCGGGGAAGATTGTTTGCGGTGTTTCGGCGCGGCAGGCGCTGCAAGATGATGGCGTTGCGCCAGACCTGATGAGCGCCGGGCCTGCGGCGGACGGAGATATTGATTTTGCGCATCGGCGGGGTGGCGGGGCGGAGATTTACTTTATCCGCAACACGAAGCCGAGTGCACTAGCGACGGTGTTGAGTTTCCGCGCGCGGGGACTTCAGCCAGAGGAGTGGAACCCAGAGACGGGCGCGATCACGCAGTTGGGCGTGTATGAGCAAACCAAAAACATGCGCACGAATCTGCCCGTGTGGCTGGGGCCTTACGGGACGGTGGTGGTGGTTTTCCGCAGGGCGGCAGGCGCACATGTGGTGCGGTTGGAACGCGACGGGCAGGAGGTTTTTCCAAAGCTAGCGGCCGACGCGGCGCCGTTTGAAGTGGATATGCGGAGCGGGCGCATGATGCTGCGAGCCGGGCGGGGCGGACACTTTGTTGCCGTGGATGCCGCAGGACGGCGGTATGCGGCCACCGTGGCGGCGCCAACAGAGTTGAAGCTCGATCAGCCGTGGACGGTTGCGTTTACTCCGGGATGGGGAGCACCGGCCGAGGTGCGCATGGACAGGCTGGCATCGTGGAGCGAATCGGCCGATGAGGGCGTGCGCCACTATTCGGGGACGGCGACTTACACGACTGAGTTCGAGATTCCGCCGCAAATGGCGGAGAACGCGCGCGTGGTGCTCGACCTGGGCGAGGTGCGCGAGACGGCGCGGGTGACCGTGAATGGCAAGGAGATGGGCGTGGCGTGGAAGAGGCCGTTCACGGTTGATGTGACTTCGGCGGCGGCGGCGGGGAAGAATGCCCTGAAGATTCAGGTAACGAATCTATGGCCGAACCGGATCATCGGCGACCAGAGCCTGCCTGAGGCACAGCGCTTTACGCACACGAACATCACGAAATTTAAGGCGGATTCGCCGTTGATGCCGTCGGGGTTACTGGGGCCCGTGAGCGCGAGGGTTGACGCAGCGGTGGCGATGGAGGCGGATGCGAAATAGGCACGTGCTCTACATCCGATTCGCCGATGGCGTTAAGGTCTTAATGTCTACGCCGCTCCAGGCTTTCTGCTGGGTCCAGGGCGTGGCGGGAGCGCTCCAGAACTCATCGGTTGACTTGAGGCCCAAGGGCAGCCACGCGGCGGTGCAGAGATACAGGCTTCCAGTGGAGATGTAGGTTGATCGCTTACGTCGCGCTGGCCTAAGCCCAAACGACAGCAACGGTTATTCCTGCGCCCTGGTAATGTGCAGCGACCCGGCTCCCTCTATCTCAGTTTGCCTCCTCTCCTCTGGTAGAAATCGGGGCTGACGCTCCGCGACAACGGCGGCTCTGCACCGCATCCCAAGGCATTCGGAGCTCCCTTGCCCGCGCCAGCGGGTGTCTGTGAGCAGGCGCGGCCTGGGCAGGTTTATGGCTGGTCTCTTTCGAGAGTAACGACATACCTCCGTCCGCGGGGGATAGCCGCTTGATGCAAGTGTTCCGGATTTCTCCACGGGGAGGGTTTGGTGGCTGAGAAGAGCAACTCAGGAACCGGGAGTCAAGGCAAGTCGCCAGGAGATTCGAAAGGTTCTCAACCGCAGGACGACACGTTTCGTTTCGCTTTCCGACCAGGTAATCCAGCCTGGAGAATGAGACCCCATCTCGCCAGAAAACGGACCGTTGTGGGAGCAGTTTCTCAAGAAGAACCTCTCGGCATCGCGGGCAGCGGTTCTCCGGCCAGTCTCTTCCGGACGAGGTCGGCCAGGAAGTCCGCAAACGGACCAATGTCCTCCCCGACGCTGGCGCTTTCGAGGGCTTCCATATAGACCTTGCGATCTGCCACGGATACTACTGTCCACGGATACCCACCTGACGCGAGCATCAGGTTCAGCAAAAAACGTCCCATGCGGCCATTGCCGTCCATGTACGGATGGATATACACGAAGATGAAATGCCCCAGCACCGCCCTCACCGCCGGGTCTGCTTCCTCGCGCAGCAGATCGAACAGCGCGGGCATGGCGTCCCGCACCGCATCGCAGTTGAGCGGCACATGCATCGAGCGACGGAGATAAACCTGGCCGTTGCGATAGCCGGAGAGGTCAGCAGGCTTGAGCAGACCTGCCGTCACGCTCGGGGCGAACATCTCCCGGTACCATGTTCCGTGATCCGCATCCGCGACCAGGCCGGGATTTTTGCCGCGCAAAACCCGCCCTATGCTCCGTTGTACCGCCTGGAATGCCTGCAAATAGCCGCGCGCCGCCATGGCATTCGCCTGATCTCGATCTTTTTCATCCGCCTCCGGATTCCAACTCCCGCTGCGGATGCGCTCGATCAGATCAGGTGTGACACGATATCCCTCGATCGACAATGAATGGTAGGCATCGCTGAAATAGGCATCGTCGACGCTCTTCATGTATCCATCTATATCGCGCGGTAATCCGGGCGCTCTCGGGAAGCGGTCGATGATCGGCACCCGCATTTTCTGCCACAGTAGCCGGATGCGGTTCACGTAGGGCGAGGTTTCGCGGGCGGACAGAGCGAGGGTCGGTTTGTCTGTGAAAGGATCGTTTTCACGCACATCGTAGCCTGCGGCAATCATCGTTTTCGTAATATCGTCCGCGATGCGGTCGCGCCCGCTGTTGCGGAACGCGCCGGCGAGGCGGCCGGCAACCGTACTTTGGCCGGCTTCCAGCATTCGCGCCAGGAGGCCGGAGGCGTCGCGGATCATCGGCAGCACCGCGCGAACATCCGTTGCGTAACGCGAAAAGAAGTTCGGCGAGCATGCAATCAGGGCCGATTCGAGCGAGAAGATGCGCATGCCGTCTCTTTCCCCGCGATCACCTGCTGCAGGCAGCGCGGCGCGAAGGTCCAGCAGCGAGGTTCCATGGGGGAGAGCGGTAACTTTATTGCGGGCTTTGGCAGACCGGACGACAAGCTGGCGGGGCACCGTCCAGTTCCCGGCATGCAGACAAAGCGACTGCTCGGGTGACAGGCACCAGTCCCTGCCGAAACGCTCTTCCAGGTAAAAGGCGCAAAAGCGCCAGAACGACGCATACCAGGCCGTGCTTTCTCCGCGCAGTTCGTCCGGGCGGCTGGGAATGAACCAACCCTTGATGACTTCCTGCAGAAAACCGTTCTTCACAAGGCGCTCCCGGTGCGTACGCGACAGATCCCTTGACCGAATGGCGGCGGCATTCCGGAGTTTGTTCAGGATTTTCAGGGATTGTGCAAGCTTTTCTGACGGGGTGGGCATAAAAGACGTCCTGGGCAGCTGGTTGTGCCGAGCTGTTCTCAGCTTTTTCAGTTGCATCATTTTTAGCTTATTATGTCGAGATAGAATTAGCTTATTAAGTTGCGGGAAAATTAGCTTTTTGAGCTTGTTTCTGCAATGGACCATCGGCAGCGTTCTGTTGACTGAGCGAATTCGCGGACGCGCACTCGCAACTGTGCTTTAAAGCATAACCTTGCCGCTCGGAAACCAAAACCTTGCCGCTCCAAACCTGGCAGACCCGTCATCGTGGGCAGTTCGCGGGTCTTCCGGGACAAGGCGCTGAAAGCATAACCTTGCCTGGAGAGCAATTTACGAGGGCAGCAATGGCGCCAGGTTTCAGTGGTGAAAAAACATCAAGAAAGTTGCAGTATTGTGTCATGGCTCAGTCTCACCGAGAAGCGTCGCGGCGGCTCTTCGATCTCACCGAGCAACAGCAAGGCTTCTTCACTACGAAGCAGGCCAAGGCGGCCGGATTTGCCGAAAATACACATCCCTACCATGTGCAGGCCGGGAACTGGATCCGGGAACACCGCGGCATCTACCGTCTGGCGCTGTTCCCGGCGGCGGATCGGCCCGATCTTGTGCTCTGGTCGCTCTGGTCCAGGAATCGGAAGGAAGAGGTAGAAGGGGTTTACAGTCATCAGACGGCGCTGAGCCTCTATGAGCTGTCCGACCTAAACCCGGCCAAGCTCCATATGACCGTTCCGACGAACTTCCGGCGTAACAGCGATATCCCTGGCATTGTCGTGCTCCATTATTGCGACCTGCTGAAGAGCGAAATACAGGTCGGATCAGGCTACAAATACACTCGGCCGCTGCGAACGATTCTTGACCTGATAGAGGCCGGCACGGTCGAGCGTACGTTTATACGTCAGGCGCTGCGGCAGGCTGTTGACCGCGGGCTGATCACGCGCCAGCAACTTCGGAACGCAGCACTGAGCGAGACGGCACGCAAGATGATCGGAGATGCACTGCGGCGGGCTGCATAATGGCGATTCCGAGAACATATGGGACGGCGGGAGCTTTCCGCAGAGCCTTGGAAGAACGTCTGAAGAGCATGTCCCAGACCGAACAGATCGCTAACCTTCTCTGCTCACAATTTCACAAACGAGCGCGTGCGATACATCCAGTAGAGAATCAGCCATATGATTGCGAGCGCCGTCGAGGAAACCAGAACCTCGTCCCATCTGCCCACGCGAGTCAGTAGCTGTCCGACAAAGACATTCCCGATCTTCTTGAAGTCAAATATCTCCGTCGCCATATACACGGCGAGGGAGTTCATTCCGATCACTGTGAACGGAAACACCCATTTCTTATAGCCCAGCACATCCACGATCAGATAGAAGGTCGCCATCATCAGACAGCTCAGGCCTCCGGCGACCAGAACAAAAGAGCTGGTCCACAAAAGCTTGATGATGGGCAGCCAGATGCTCCAGAGCAGACCGAATCCAAGAAGTCCTGCGCCGTATCCATACATCGTCGCGCATTTCATTTTTTTGGTTCGTGCGGAAAGAAGTAACTCACCACACAGCACGCCGAGAAGAACCGAAGAAGCAAAACCAAGATAACTCAGAAACCATGTGTTTTCGCCGTAGTGAAAACGTCCCTGGATCAGAGTGTCAATGTAGACTGCCGCATTTCCGGTGGGGGTGAGCACCCCCCTTCCCACCCCCGGCACAGGAATCGTCAACAGCAATATCCAGTAACTCACGAGGAAGATCGCTGTGATGACCGCTTGCCCCTTCGCCCGGAACTTCAAGGTGACGATGGTTGCAATCAAGTACCCGGCCGCGATGCCGTGCAACACGCTGTAGAAAGGATGTAACGTCCCAAGGCTGAATTCCAACAGATTGCCCTGCGCCACCATCCCCAGAATGAACAGAATCACCGCGCGCTTGATCGCATGCGCGTAGATAGGGCGATTGCTCTGGTTGATCTTCCTGCGGCTGGTAATGGAGAAGGAGAGAGAAATCCCGACCATAAACATAAAAAGGGTCCAGATTACATCGAATACATGCAACCCCACCCAGGGCACATGTTCAAACTGTTGTGCCACCGCAGTTGAGAACGGGCCAGGCCATGCCTTTGCCAGGCCTCTCACGATCTCCTGGCCCCCTATGATCCAGAGCATGTCAAATCCCCGCAAGCCATCGAGCGACAGCAAGCGGTCAGGCCGCGCCCCATTTGCCGGTGCGTACTTCGGATTCAGCTCCAGGTCGTTTTGAACTGTCTTGGTCCCCATCTTCTCCATCCCATGCTTTCGTCCGGATTCAATCATCGACCGCATCCGCCGAATTGCAAACTCTGCAGCAGCCGACAGCTGCGTTCGACGAATCGTCTTCGCACATCGATCAATGAGTCTACATTTTCCGGATGCAAACACAATGCTCGGTTGCAATCCCGTTCGGTCCAGTTCTATATCGGCGCGCCCGTGCCAACCGTGTGTGCTTTGGCAAACCCGGTCAAAGCGCGCACGTTCTCGTATCGGGTGTCACGCACAATCTCGCATCCCGCCGCCACAATCCATTGTGCGCCGGCCGCCTCCCTTCGAGCTTCCAGGGTCCGCGCGATGGTCTCCGGTGTGCCATTCCGCACCTCTCTCACCGGATCAAGGTTCCCGCTCAGCGTCTGCGCCGGCCCCATGCGGGCCCGCGCCTCTTCGAGCGGCACAAGAAAATCGATATCCACCAGGTCGCACCCTAACCTGCCGATGTCCTCGAGAATCCTGCGGGTATTTCCGCAGATGTGCAGCCGCACCTTCGCCCCCTGGGCGTGGATCGCATCCACCAGCTTCTTCTCCCCCGGCCACACAAACTCCCTGTAGATGCGCGGACCCACCAGCGATGCCGCGGCATCGCCGATCCCGATGCTGTCGGCGCCGGCTTCAATTTGCACCGTGGCAAAGCGGATTGCTCCTTCGAGCGCGAAGTCGAAGAGATCGTGCACAAATTCGGGATCGTCGTGGAAGTCCGTCATCAGCCGGTTGAGTCCGCGCAGGTCGGCAGCTGCGGCGCAAGGTCCGCTGGCCCACCCCTCCACCAACAATTCCCTCCCCACGCGCTGGCGCAGCAGTTCGATGCCCCGGACGCGGTTCTCAATACGCTCACCGGAGATCGGCCCCCGGGTCTTCTCCCGGCCAAGAGCAGACCTGTCTTCAATCAGAGCCTCCGCCTCCATCATCGAGGGCGGCTGATCCTCATACCACTCGACCTTTGCGCCCTGATCGGCGGTTTCAGGAGGTGGCGGCCCGATGGTGGAAACATGGTCAAAGCCGAACATCTCGGCGGTCTTCACCTGTGCATCCGCCATGACCTTGTAATCGCGGGCATACCTCTCGTACTTGACCCCCAGCACATCCGCGGCAAACATCATCGTGATCGGCATAGAAGGAAGATGGTCTGCCTTCTGCCCGGCAAGTACCGCGAGAATTCGTTCACGGCCCGTCATCGCCTACACATTCCTTCCTGAAACCGCACTTTAGCTCAACCTATGAAGTGTAAAGGAATCTAAACGCAGGATGGCAAAAGGGCGCTGTTCGCCATTTTGACCTTCGCGAAAGTTGATCCGCGAAACATGGGCCACTTCTGTTACACGCCGTGACAATATAGCCCCGCCCGATCAAGTAGGCAGCTTCCCGAAGTGTTCTGTGAATTGAGTAGAAGTGGAAATGGGAGAAACGGTGAAATGAGCCAGGAATGGCACGAGGGAGGAAGCGGAAGCCGGAGCAAATTGATCGATTGTTGCAGCGGATCGAGATTGGCAAGATGGCGGCGGCACCGAAGCTGGCGGTGCGATTCGACTGCAGGCTCCATTCCTTGACGACGTCTCCCAGGAGTGTTGATTGGAGAGCAGCCTGATTTCGACCATTCCCGGCGGAAGCCAGAATGCTCCGCCGCACAGGCGCCTCATTCCCGGAAATTACACCATGCCCAATGGACGAATCATGGCCGTCGCGAGGTTGGGTGTCCTCAATCCCATTGCGGAGAGTCCTCGAATTGTTGGCTCCACGAGGTCTACGGCAACCACGCGTCAATGCTTCGTTCGGTTGTCCCAGATTGCCTGCCAGGCCGCAAATTCCGCCGGCCTAATCTGATAGCGCGCAAAGTTTCCTTCATGCAAGCCAAGGAGTTCCGTTTCCGCCATTTCCCTGAAGCGCTCGCATTCCTCCGCTGCGATGTTGTTTCCGGCCCATGAAGCAAGAAACGCGAGTGCTGCTTTTCGGTCCAGTTGGTTGCGGACAACGTTGGCAACAACTTCGCGCAAAGCCTCCCGGTGCTTGAACCGGAACGGGTCCGGCTCGCCCAAGGATTGCCGGACTGCGGCGTACTGCTCCGCCGACCACCCATATGCCCAGATGAATACGTCCTTGAGTAGAGCGACATCGTTCCGCTCGTAAACTCCGAGCATCGCCTCGGTATACAGCGTCCTCGGAACCTCTGCAAAAGACAGAGGCGACAAATTGTGCTTGATGAACGGGATGTTGGCTGCAAGCCGCGACACGCGCTCGTTGACATCATCGAAGGGCTGGAGATACGGGAGATGCACCATCACGAAGAATGCCTGCTCAAATGGATCTTCGATGGCTGCCGCGGTGGTAAGTATTTGGGCGAAACATTCTTCGATTTGTTGCCGAACCGCAAGCGGATGAAAGGCTGACCGCTCGATGCCGACCGGAATGTAACGTAGCCGTCCGGCTGCTCCCTCGTCCGCCAAGAGGTTATGAGCCAGGATTGCGTGAAGATTGAGGACCGTGTACCTGTTGAACCCGATTCCATCCGCAGCAGTGACCAGGAACTCGATTGCATCTTTGTGGTTCATGATCATCTGGGCTTCCCGTTGATCGCGCCCCACGGCTTCTTCGCCGAATTCGATAAGGCGCTTGGTGTCGAGAAGCGAATAGGTGTTGCCTTCAAGTCTGCTGGAATTCCATGAGAGGTCTATCAAAAGGCGGTTGAGAATCTGTCTCGCGTAGGTGCCTGCAGCTTCGGCCAGGACGTGTCGTGTTCCTATTGTTCCCAGGCTCGCGCGCTCTTTTCCTGAAAGGTAGAACCGTTGGTTCGGTCGATACTCGCCAAGGAATCCGCGGTTGTAGCCTACAGGTGCACGGGCTGCCACTGGCCTGCTTACATAGCGACGAACCCCACTGCCTGCCGCCGATATGGGCATAACCGTCGCTTCTTCTTGCGCTGCTTCAACGTGAGCTGACTCCTGTGGGGCCTCTTCCCTGGGCAGCCGATATTTGAGTGCTCGGCCCTCGCCTTCGGTGAAAAGCCGCCCGGCATTGACCAGATTCCTGAGCCGGAATTGCAGCGTACGCGGCGCAAGCTCTTGGGGCAGAGCTCTCTCGATGTCGCCCCGGCTTGCACCTCCAGGATGGCGTTCCACTGCGGCTAGGATCGGCGCGTTATCTTCTTCCTTTATCTGCTTTGGCATCGGACGCCCTGTGGAGCTTCTTTGGGGCCTTTCGCGCAATATATCTCCGTTTTCGCGCAATTAA